>SXGT01194814.1_pt1 | contig 10448 bp, 6 predicted proteins | sample 3176221 | NCBI WGS metagenome assembly SXGT01 (sample SAMN11356862, study PRJNA531348) | freshwater metagenome | isolation source: freshwater sample F1-120 | place: China: Fuxian Lake, Yuxi | collected 2017-12-25
CCTAAATGATTATCACCGTGACTGGATAACACTTCGACCACCCCAGCCTGAATATTCACCACCGAAACATCAAAAGTGCCGCCGCCCAGGTCATAAACCAGCATGTGTTTGGCTTCAGTTTGATTGGCGCCATAGGCTAGTGCAGCGGCGGTGGGTTCGTTGATCATGCGTACCACATCCAATCCGGCAATCTCGCCGGCTTCGTATGTGGCCTGACGTTGGGCATCGGAAAAATAAGCCGGTACAGTAATTACGGCTTTTTTGACTGGGTGACCCAGGTCTTGTTCTGCAATGGCTTTTAAGCGTTTCAGGATGATGGCTGAAATTTCCTGAGGCCTATAAGATTGCTCAGCGAGCGGAATATGCATATCCTGCCCCATCAGACGTTTGATGGATTTGACGGTGCGTTCCGGGTATATTAAATATTGATTGCGGGCGGTTTCACCCACCATGACTGTACCGTTGTCATCAATGCCGACTACAGATGGCAGGATTTTTTTTTCGCCATCGGCAATGATCCTGACTTTGCCATTTTCAACAATCGCTACCTCCGAGTTGGTGGTGCCTAAGTCGATGCCAATAATTGTTTCATTCATAATAGGTTTACCTGGTTGGGATTTTGTTGACTTTAACTTCGGCCAGACGCAGGACTTGCTCACTAAACAGGAAGCCGCTATGTAATTCCTGCACCACGATGCCGTGGCCAATTCCAGGATTCTGCTCGGTTTCTACAGCAATCATCATCAAGGGATCGAAGGGTTTGCCGATACAATCGATTCTGCGCACTTGGTAGCGTTGCAATAATTGTTCAAAACGGCTGGCAGTCATTTGTTGTCCGGCTTTGAACGATTCGATAAACCGCACATCTTCAGCTCTGGAATGTTTGAACAACGCATTCACTGGTCTGTATTGCTCCAGCACCTCGAGCCCGCTAGATAACCGGTCATAAATATCAATGATTTCCAGCAGCAGTTCGCGGGTGACTTGGGTGTGTTGCTGGGCCAGATACTCCTGATGTCTATCCAACTCGGCCGCTAATGATTGATTATCGTCCTTAAGCGTCGTTACGACTTCGGTAAGCGCATCCAACGTGTTTTTGAATTGTCTGGATTCAGCTTTGACTTCGGTTTTCAAACAGGCTATTTCAGTCAGCAGGGTGGCTAAGTCAACGGGTTCAGGAATAGTCTTAGTCTGTTGGTTTTGCTCAAGATAATTCTTGAACTCATCGAGTAGGGCTTGCTGTTGATCAGTTGTGCTCATGATTGGCCGTTATGGGGCAGGGCGTTCAATAGGGTTTCGTCATCGATGCTGATTTTTAGCAGTCTTTCAAACTGCTCGGCATTCAATGTCACACTATGGGATGTGTGCAACGCCTGATTCAGTAACAGCTCAAAGTTGGCGACGGGCTGGCTGAACAAGGCGTGGCTTAAACGGCTTTTATGATCCTTGATGGCTTCATAAGCTTTGCGTATGGCCTGGAATTGTTCCGGGTCGCGATCAGGCGGGGAATCTTTGATTTTTTGCAGATAAGCTAGCTTGATGGCGTCATCGTCAGCATTGATGGCGACATCCAGTAATTCATAAGGTGTTTGCATGGTAACAGTCAGTTTATAAATGAGAAGATTATCAAGCGGTTTGCTGGGTAAGGCCAAAATGTTCCAGAATGGCCTGGGCAGTGACCTCAATATCCAGCTTCAAATCATTAGCCGCTTTTAGCAACAATAGGGCGTTAAATAAATCGGGGTCATTTTGCATGGCTGTTAATAGATTGGCTGGTGCGCCGGATATTTTCAGTACTTCTTGCAGCAATCGATCCGGGGGAGTTTTTCTGGCAATCATATCGGCTTTCAGATCGATTTTCTCAAACAGCTTATCGGGTAAATGTCCAAATAGCGCATAGATGGGATCGACAAAATTTTCGGTTGTTTCCTGCTCTGAATATTCAAACTCATTGGGAAATAACGGGGCGTGATAAGCATCCAGGTACTCACCGATCAAGTTCTGAGCGCGAAAGTCTTTGTCACGGTAGGCATCGTCAAGATTGATTTGCAAACCGGCCCGTTGGACAAAGCTACAGGTTGTCGCATCGCCGTTGGTTTCAGAGTAAACCTTATAAAAAAACCACAGGGGTTTTTGCCATTGACTTTGCCCTGACTTGGCGCAGGGCCGCATTAGTTCAAAGTGTTGAATGCTGTAGAGTGCTTGGCAAAAACTCAGCTGGAGTTTTTCGGGGTAATTTTTTTGCAGCAAAGATTTCTTCAACGGGGCTTTAATTTTATCCAGCGCTTTATGCAATAAGAGCAGATTGTCCTCGTCCTGAGCGTATAGTTCTATCAAGGCTATCAAACGGTTCAAAGCGGGTGCCGAAACCAGATCTTCATTGGCCTTGGGTAATTCGCGCAAAATAGGCGCTACAGGCAAATCCGTTAACAAGGCTTCCATGGTGGCCTGGAAGTGCGCAGTGGCCGGATCGGGATTGAGTTTGTTTAATGCGGGGACGACTAATTGCAGTAATTGCGATTTGTCGTTTTTGGCAAAGCCCAGCAGACCGCGCAATATGTCAGTTTGCAGCGCATAGGTTTTACCGAGTTTTAGATTTTCCGCCCGTTGGATTTCAGCTGCAACCAGATGCAATTTCTGAGTTTTCAACAATCGACGGGCATGATTCAAGTGACTGGTAAATACCAACTGTTTGGCATAGCTGTTCACTGGATCGATTTTCAGGATTTTTTCAGCGTACTGAATGGCTTTTTTATAGGTTCGGTTAGCCGTAGCGGCCTGGGTTGCCTGCATCAATATGTCAATATCTTCTGGACACTCTGACAGTGCCTTGTTCAGCCAGTCTTTGTAGGCGCTGGTATTTCCGGATTTTTGGTAGTGAGCAAGAATTTGTAAATAGCTGGCTTTATCGCTGGGATCGTATTCCAGGCCGTTGCATAGATGCTGTATCTTGAGCGCTTGATCCGGTTGGCCTTGCGCCATGTGCCGATAAATCAGCGCTATTTTTAAGCCGTTATCATTGTCTTGTTTCGATAAAGCCTTGATGCATTGCCGCCAGTGAAAGTCGGCGTCGTAGTGATTATCAGCATTTTCATAACCTAATGCTTTTAAACGGTTTTGCTCGAACTCATCAATAGCGCCAAATGCTTTGTCAAAATCTCGTTGACCAGCTGGGTAGTTGCTTAGCAAGGCGAAGCAGAAGGATTGCACCAGATTTGAGCCTAATAACGATTGATTATTTAAAGCCAGATTAAATTTAAGCTTGTCCGGCCAGGGTTGTTTTTGTTTGCTCAACGTTTCAAGGAGTTCAATTTGTAACTTATTCAGACCGATGCAGTCGGCTAGTAGTTTACGTTGGGCGTGGCCTAAATTTGCACAATGGCTAACTAATGCAGCGCCAGTTTGGCTGCTTGCTCGGAGCCATTGAGCGGCTTGCGAGTAAGGTGAGCGGGTTGGAATCTTCTCAAGTATCAAGTTGGCGTCGGCAATAGAGCCAGGCATGGTCAGGAGGGCTTTCAGCAAGGTTCTGAAATCCCTGAAAGCGGAGCGATACGGTAGCTGTTTCAATTGCTGGTTGACGCCATCATGATCATGATCTCTTAAAGCTTGCAATGCGGACAAAACCCGACTCAGATGGTCAATAAAAATAGAGTCCTGGGGCAACGCCTGTTGAAACTCAATATGTCCAGTCAGAATCAGCGCGCCTAAAATTGCAGCCAGTTCAGGATAATCATTATCCAGTTGCTCTGCAGTCAGAGCTTTTAGAGATGATTGAATATTGGCGCGTTGTTTGGCCTGGATCTGCCAAACTATGTATCGATCCAGTTGCTGGTAGGGAGGCTCGGCAAACTGTCGGTAGTTTTCCCAAAGTACCAGAGCCTCTTTGTGCATGCCTTTGAGAGCAAAATTTTCTGCTCGACGCAAATAGCATTCGGCCAAGGATTGCTGCCACAAGGGATTATTCGAAAGTTGCAATAGCTGTTTGTAAATGGTGATGGCTTCTTTGTATTTTTGGGACTTACAGAGAGAAATAGCCTGATTTTCTAAGGCTTCAACTTCTGAACTAGACGTTAGTTTAACTGGATTGGTCATGAGTGAATGATTAGCTGCTGTTTGCCAAATATCAGGCGATTACTTGTTTTGTTAGGCTTGCCAGGAATCAAATATTGATTAATTTTTTTGCATCATAAAACTGGATGCGATTTCGTCCTAGTGCCTTGGCTTCGTACATGGCTACATCGGCTGCTTTGCAAATATTTTCCGGGTTGAATCCGTGATTGATGAAGACTACCGTGCCAATACTGACGGAACAATTATGCTCGACTATGGTTTCGATATCATCCTGTATCACGCTTAATCGGTATGGGGCGCATAGTTGGATACGAACTTTTTCTGCGATGACATTGGCTTGAGCAATGGATATTGGCTCATCTGTGCCCAGTTCATTCAATAGCACCACGAATTCATCGCCACCCAGTCGTCCGACGCTGTCCGCTTCGCGAACGCTGGCTTTGAGCCGATTAGCGACCTCTATCAACAACATGTCGCCTACCGCGTGACCATGGGCATCATTCAAGGGTTTGAAGTTATCCAAATCAAGCATCATGAAGGCCGCGTAATGGTGAGTCCGGTTGCTGTTCAATAAAACCTGTTGTAAACGGTCATTAATCAGGCGGCGGTTAGGCAAATTGGTGAGCGGGTCGTAAAAGGCTAGCTGATGAATTTCTTCTTCCAGACGTTTGCGCTCGGTAATGTCGCGAACCATACCCAGCGCGTGCCAGGTGTTTTTAAAGGTGAAGGCAGAAATCGACAGTTCGACAAAAAATTCCTGGCCATTTTTATGTACAGCTTGAATTTCTATAGTCTTGCCAATCACATTGCCAGCCCCAGAGTGTCGAAAACTGCTAAAACCAACATGGGCTAGATCTTGATAACGCATGGGAATGATTAAATTATGTAAATTTTTGCCTAGAACCTCTTCGGCTGTGTAACCGAAGATTTTTTCAGCCGCAGGATTCCAATAAATGACTTGTTCAGCATTACTGATAATAATGATGCCATCGTGAGCATTCGTGCTGATCAAGCGGAATTTTTCTTCGCTTTCTTGCAATTCGGCGCTTTTCTTTTGTAAATCTGCGGTGCGCTGCTTGACTGTTTCTTCCAGTTGTTCTTCGTGATGTTGTAGCTCTTCGGTTGCCTGTTGTAACTTATGAATCACCAGTTTTACGTGCTTGACAAAAGGATGGAAGATTAACAAAGCTTCCAAAGCCAGTAATAACAAGGTAATTGCCCAAAACACCGTTTCTGCCGTTTGTAAACGACTGACAGACGCCTCGCCTTCCAGTTGGTATTGTTTAACCATTCGATCCAGATTGACAACCAACTGGTTGGGAGCGGTTTCAGTAATGTAATGCAATTGAGGTGTGGCGGCATTTAAGGAAGAATCATCCAGCGACAGTAATTCATAAACGGCTTGGATATAGGTTTCGACTTGAGCATTCAGCCCGTTATCGCCTTCAAAGTACATCGACCGAACTTTAGGGGACATTTCTGCAGGCAGTCCCATGTCGGCGTCGCCATTGACCAAGCCATGATGTGAACGCTGCATCAATTGAATGGCATCACTTAGTTTTTGCCGAATCACCCCGCGCTCAGTATCGGCGGCGTGAACCAGTAAGTTGGAAAACAGCGCAGTCCGTTGGCTTAGCATGCGTTGGCGTCCACTGACGTTAACTACCGCAGCCGTGCTTTTTTGTTCGGAAATGACCAGATGTAAGCTCAGCCAGGCAGCGGTCGATAGTGTGGCAATCAACAATAAAGCAATCGCATAACGCCAGGTTAAACCATGCGCTATGCGTAAGTCTTTGCTCCAATTAGATTGGTCAGTCATATCGCCTATACATGGGGTCAGTCCTTCATGTTCAAGAATTTTTTGACGATGACTACTGGTTAAATGGTGCAATCATCTCGGATATTCAATGTAACGATACTAGAAGCCAATAAACTTGGGTTAATGGAAGCTGGTGATGAATGATCCCTGTATGGCATTTTATGGTGCATCCTTTTCTGCATCAAGAGCCATTGATATGAATCTTGTGGTTAGCTTGGGCTGCTTGTTAAGTTAGGATAAAAATGTTAAATACTTTGCAAATTTTAGATCACAATCAGGGGTTGTAAGCAACGTACTTAGGTGCTGATCATCGCCCGTCCAACCCAAGGAAATGTCCATGAGTTTTCCCCCAGCTCGCTATCAACCAGCCAATAGTCATAAAGACTGGCAACCCCGGCAAGTGTTGCTGTTCAGCGGGCACATGATAGACGCTCCAAATAGAAATCCGCCCCGATTTCCGGCCTACAAAGTGCCGCTGGTGGCAGAGTATATCCTGCAAACGCTGGATGAATTAGAAACCGGCCCTTTGGATTTGGCCCTTACCCAGGGTGCCAACGGTGGCGATATCCTGTTTGCCGAAACCTGTTTGCAGCGTGGTATCAATCTGCAGCTGCTGCAACCTTTTGATGAAGGGGAATTCATTGAAAATTCCGTGACACCAGCAGCGGGCGACTGGTTGAATCGCTACCAATCCATTTCCACCGCTATCCAACAGCCACCTTTGGCTGCTCCCACTGAACTGGGCGAACTGCCACCCAACATGAACCCTTACGAACGCTGCAACCTCTGGCTGTTAGACACAGCTTTGGCTTACGGTGCGGAAAAGCTCACCCTGATTTGTTTATGGGATGGCGGTGGTGGCGATGGTCCTGGAGGTACGGCGCATATGGTTGAGGAGGTTAAAAAGCAGCACGGACGAGTGGTTTGGCTGAATACGCGAGAAATATTCAAAATGGAAAATTAGTCAAAAACTGCGACGATCTTGGAGTTTCCAGGACTTAATAACAATAACAACAGGAGGCCACATGGCAACTGACAATCAATCCAACTCCAAAGATAGCTTTGCGGCATTACAGCAACAGGTTAAAGCCGACAAGTGTGCACTTAAATTCAGCGATGCTCGAAAGCAGTTGTTGGCTGTAGTCGATTGCTTTGCCGATCTGACACAGGCGACCTGGATTCATCAGCAACTAGCCTTGTGTACTTACAAGGATGAAGAACTGTATCCAGAAACCCGGCTTCAGCAGGCTCTAAAAATTCTGGAAGCCAAACCGTTGAATTTGCGTCAGCCCGGTAATGACAATGCTGAAACTCTGGCGTTGGGCGGTGCGGTGTATAAACGGCTGTGGGAGTTTAAAGGCCATCTGGATTTTCTACAGCAAAGTCTGGAGTTTTACCGCGCAGCGTTTACCCGCAATCCTGAAGATGACAAAGGTTATGGAGGTGTCAACGCCGCTTATTTACTGGATGCATTGGCGAACCGGGCCGAGCGTTTGGCCAAACGAAGCGGTAACGACGATGCTGAAGGCTTGGCGTTGCGGCAGAAAGCCCAAGATTTGCGGCTGCAAATCAAACAGGTGTTGGACAACGCGTTAAAAAATGACCCGAGTTTGACTGGTCAGTATTGGTTTATCGTCACCCTTGGCGAAGTCTGTTTTGGTTTGCAGGATTATCCGGCAGCTAAAGGTTGGCTGAGCAAAGCCCGCGATGTTCAACCTGCCGAATGGGAGTTGCAAGCCACCTTTCAGCAGTGCGTGAACATTGCTCGTCAGCAGGGTATCGAACTGCCCAAAGATGATCTGCCGCTGGCTCAGTGGCATGAAGCCTGGCGCACTTTAAGTGAGTTGCTGGGTGAACACGATACCCGTAATGCCTTGACCTGCTATCGCGGCAAGGTTGGGCTGGCGTTGTCCGGCGGTGGTTTCCGGGCTTCGTTTTTCCATTTGGGCGTGATGGCACGGCTGGCGGAAGTGGACGCCTTGCGCAGTATCGACGTATTGTCGACGGTATCCGGTGGCAGTATTTTTGGTGCTCAGTATTATCTGGAAGTACAAAATCTGCTGGAAAAAGCCACTGAAATGCCGGGGCGCGACGATTATCTGAAGATAATCGAAAAACTGCAGCAGGATTTTCTAAAAGGCGTGGAAAGTAATATCCGCATGCGGGCTTTTGCCAATTTTGCCGACAACCTGCGGATGATTTTTGATAAGGGGTATTCGCGTAGTTATAAATTGGGTGAGCTATACGAATCCGAGCTGTATGCCAAGGTCAACGATGGCAAAGGCCAGCAGCCGCGTAGCATGCCGGATTTGTTGGTCAATCCCGGTTACGGCAGTCACGGTGCGCAAGCCTTCAATCCCAAATTTCATAACTGGCGGCGGCGCGCCAAGGTGCCGGTGTTGCTGTTGAATACCACCTCGTTGAATTCCGGACACAACTGGTTCTTTACTGCCAGTTGGATGGGCGAACCGCCGGAGCAGGAAGAGATCGATTGCAACGAACGTTATCGGCGATTGTATTACTCACAGGCACCGCAGCATTTACAGCGATTCCGCTTGGGCCATGCCGCTGCGGCGTCCTCCTGCGTACCGGGTTTGTTCGAGCCATTGGTGTTGGATAATTTGTATCCGGATCGCACCGTCAAGTTGGTGGATGGCGGTGTGCATGATAACCAGGGCGTACAGGGTTTATTGAATGAGGGTTGCAGTTTGATCCTGTGCAGCGATGCCAGTGGTCAAATGGGGGATGTACATAGTCCGGCGGACGATCCGGCTGGGGTGTTGTTGCGTACGGTATCGGTGCTGCAGGATCGGGTGCGCGAAGCAGAATATCAAAATATGCAAGGTCGATTGGACAGCGGCGCCTTGCAAGCTGTGATGTTTGTGCACAGTCAAAAAGACCTGGATTCCAAACCGTTGGATTGGCTGAACTGCCAAGATAAAGGTACTGCTGTCGCAAGCGACAACTTAACCAGTTATGGCATCGCCAAGGATTTACAACGCCTGATCGCCAATCTGCGTACCGATCTGGATTCGTTCACCGAAGTAGAGGCTTATGCGCTGATGGCTAGCGGTTATCTGATGACCGAGCAGCAATTAAAAACTCTAAATCAGCAACACGTCAAAGACGGTAACCCCGGCACCTGGGGAGGCTATGATATCCACGCGCCGAAGCAACGAGACTGGACGTTTTTGAAATTGCGCGAGTTGCTGGCTGAAACACCATCTACTCATCCTACTGCCGCCAGAACAGATTTGGCCTTGCAATTACAGGTGGGGGGCGGTTTGGCGTTGAAAGTATGGAAACTGGTGCCCGAATTGAAAAAAATCGCGCTACTAAGCCTTTTAGGCGTGGCCGTTTTGCTGGCGGGTCTGATTGCTGCCAACTGGGATAACCCGTTATTGAATGTATCGGTCGGCGGTGCAGTGATCGCCGTGTTAGGTTTGGTCGGTGCCTTGTTTGTGCCAGCCTGGGCTTGGCTGAATCCCCATAAGGAAGCCAGTAGCATCGTCATCAAAGTCGCCATCGGACTGGCGGGCTACTGTCTGGCAAAATTGCATTTGAATGTTTTCGACAAAAAGTTTCTGGCTCGTGGTCGGTTACAGAAATTGCTGGATTTGGTCGGCAAATAACTCAATATTTGTCGACAAGATGTTTAAAAGTTGAACAGACAGGAATTTGACATGGCAATAAAAAAGCAATGTTTTGTGGTGCAGGGCTTCGGTAAGAAAACCGACTATACCAATGGTCGGGTGCTGGATTTGGATGCGTCGTATGAAGTGATTAAAGAAGCGGTTGAGTTGTCCGGAATGGAATGTGTAAGGGCTGATGAAATCATTCATTCCGGTACTATCGACGTGCCTATGTACGAAAGGTTGTTGAATGCCGATGTGGTGATTGCCGATTTGTCGACTTATAACGTCAATGCCGCGTTTGAGTTGGGAGTGAGGTACGCTTTAAAGCCCTATACGACGATAGTGCTGGCAGAAGAGCAATTCAAAAATCCCTTTGATCTGGGGCATGTGGTGATACGCCGCTACAACCATTTGGGGGCAGATGGTTTGTCGTATAAGGAAGCCAAGCGCTTGATCGGGGAACTCAAAAAAGTTATTCAGGTTATTTTGAATCAACCGAAAACCGATAGTCCGGTTTATACCTTTTTGCCACAATTACAGCCCCCCGAATGGGTTGGTTCCGCAAAAGTAAAGCGGATCAGTGATGACGCCAAGTTGGAAATGGCAGTAGCCGATGCTGTTCCAAATCCGGCTGCCGAGATTCTCGGTGTGGAAGCCCCCAGCGCCAAAGATATGATGGATGCGGCGATACAGAAAATTCAGGATGGCGATTTTGAAGCAGGTCGGGTGCTGCTGGAGGAAGTTCGAAAGTTGCGACCGGAAGATTCTTTTGTTTTGCAACAATTGGCGTTGACAACCTATAAAAGTAAGCAACCTAATGCCTTGGCTGCCTTACAAGCAGCTAAACAAATTTTGCAACCTTTAACGCCAGAAACATCCAACAACCCGGAAACTTTGGGGTTGTGGGGTGCGATACATAAGCG
>SXGT01174692.1_pt1 | contig 10447 bp, 13 predicted proteins | sample 3176221 | NCBI WGS metagenome assembly SXGT01 (sample SAMN11356862, study PRJNA531348) | freshwater metagenome | isolation source: freshwater sample F1-120 | place: China: Fuxian Lake, Yuxi | collected 2017-12-25
GCGTTGCGGATGACGGTGACGCCGTCGACGCGGGCGGCGGCCAGCAGGGCGTTCTCGGTGACCGTGTCGCCGCGCACGTTGAGGACGTTGGCGCGCTCCGGCACGTGCGGGGCGGCCTCGGCGCGGTAGCTGCCCTCGGTGGCCACGACCTTGAGGCCGAACGGACGCAGCGCGCCCATGTGCGGCTCGACGGTGCGGGTGCCGAGGTCGCAGCCGCCGGCGTACGGCAGCTCGAACTCCTCGTAGCGGTGCATGAGCGGGCCGAGGAACATGATGATGCTGCGCGTGCGGCGGGCCGCGTCGGCGTCCATCGCGGCGAGGTCGAGCTCGCGGGGGACGACGAGCTCGAGGTCGCCGTCGTCGCCGAGCCAGCGGGTGCGCACCCCGATCGACTGCAGGACCTCGAGGATGCGGTTGACCTCCTCGATCCGCGCGACGCGGCGCAGGACCGTGGTGCCCTCGTTGAGCAGCGAGGCGCAGAGCAGGGCCACACCGGCGTTCTTGCTCGACTTCACGTCGATGCTGCCGGAGAGCGTGGTGCCGCCCTTGACGCGCAGGTGGCTGGGTCCGGAGGTGCCGACGGACACGATGCCGGAGTCGAGCGCGCTGCCGATCCGGGCGATCGTGTCGAGGGTCAGGTTCTGCTGACCCTTCTCGATGCGGTTGACGACGCTCTGCGTCGTCTGGAGCTCGGTCGCCAGCTGGGCCTGGGTGAGGCCGCCGTGCTGCCGGGCGTCGCGGATGAGGCCGCCGATGCGGGCGAGGTAGTCGTCCTGGTCAGACATGTCGACCACCGTATCGCATATATGCGATAAACCAAGGACCTCAGCGCGGCGCGGGAGCGGGGGCGGGCCCGGACCTCCACCACAGTGCCACGGCCACCCCGACGAGGGCGAGGACGCCACCCGCGAGCCCGGCGGGGGAGACGGCGACGTCGGGGTCCAGGATCTCCAGCACCTCGGCCGCGACGACCTGACCGGCGATCGTGCACAGGCCCAGGACGAGCACGCCGTGCACCTGGACCATGACCGCGGAGATGGCGATGAACGTCACGCCCAGGACGCCGCCGAGGTAGGCCCACCACGTCGCCGGCGCTCCGGTGACCTTGCCCGGCACGAGGAACGAGACGGCGAGGACCACGAGCAGGCCCGCGGTGCCGATCGCGAAGTTGTTCCAGGTGGTGGCGAGCGGGCCGCCGATCGCCGAGACCCGTCCGTTGAGCGCCTGCTGGACCGCCTGGAGCACGCCCGCCACGAGGGCCAGCAGCGCGAGCAGCAGCGCGGCACCCTGGGCCGCGCCGTCGAGGTCGTCGACGACCTTGACGAGCACGCCCGCCACCGCGAACGTCGCCGCGATGGCCCGGGGCACCGACACCGCCTGGTGCCCGCGCGGACCCAGGCCGACGTGGTCCACGACGAGCGAGGCGACGGACTGGCCCGCCACGAACGAGACGATGAAGAGGGCCACGCCGATCACCCCGACGGCGATGCCCTGGCTCGCGACGAAGAAGGCGCCCGCGAGGCCGCCGACGAGCTCGACGGGACGCAGCCGGCGCGTGCGCAGGGCGTCACGGAGGCGGTGCAGGCCTGCACGTCGGCGCAGGCTCGACGCGACCACGGCCGTCAGGAGGACGAGACCGGACCCGAAGCTGATCACGGCCGCGAGGATGCCCGCGCGCAGGCCCTCGCCGAGCCCCTCGGCCAGCGAGCCGTTGATGCGGGACTGGACGGTGACGAGGGCACCGACGAGCAGCATGAGCGGCACCGAGGCCGCCGACAGGAGGCCTGACACGTCAGGCGGTCACGGACTCGCCGGGACGCACGCGGCGCGCGTCGTCGACCCCGCCGTGCCCGACGACGTGGTTCCAGTACACGTCGTAGGCGAGGTCGGAGATCGTCGCGTCGTGGATCGGCAGGACCGTCCGCGGCGCGACGGCCCGCAGGAACGCGACCGTCTCGGAGACCTTGGCCCACGGCGCGGCCAGCGGGAGCGCCAGGACGTCGACGCCGTCGGGCACGGTGGCGTAGGAGTCGCCCGGGTGCAGCAGCGTCGTGGCGCCGTCGGAGACCAGGACGCCGACGTTCGCGACCCGCGGGAGGGTCGGCAGGATCTCCGCGTGCTGCGCGCCGACGGCGGTGAGCACGAGGTCGCCGACGGTCGTCGTCGTGCCCTCGGTGTGGGCGCGCCAGGCGCCGCCGACCTGGCCGACGGTCTCCGGGTCGGCGAGCAGGACGGCGCCCGGGTTCGCGTCGAGGAGCCCGGCGACCCGCGCGACGTCGAGGTGGTCGGGGTGCTGGTGCGTGACCACGACCGCGTCGAGGTCGGTCTGCTCGAACGTCTCGTCGAGGCTGAACGCCCCGGGGTCGAGGAGCACCCGCGTGGTGTCGGTGGCGACGAGCAGGGACGCATGGCCGAGCCGGGTGATCCGCACCCGTCCATGATGCACCCGGCGCCGAACCACCCGCATGGGACTGTCCGCCGACGCCACCGCCCTGCTCATGAACCTCATGGCTCCCGCGACCGTCCGCTACGGCGACGCGCTGCAGCTCGAGGGCGCCGACGTCCTGCGGGACGCATCGTGGCGCGCACCGACGCGGCACGGGCGCGTGCGCTGCGAGGTCTACCGGCGCCCGGACGTCGACCTGGACCGTCCCGCGCCGGCGTACGTCCACCTGCACGGGGGCGCCTTCGTCATGCGGCACCGGCGCATGGACGACTTCTTCGCGCGGTTCGTCGCGTCGACGACCGGGGCGCTCGTCGTGAACGTCGACTACGACGTCGCCCCGCGTCACCGCTACCCGGTGGCCCAGGAGCAGGCCCACGACGTGCTCGCCTGGCTCACGTCCGGGGGCGCCGCGCAGGTGGACCGCAGCCGCGTCGCGATCGGCGGGTTCAGCGCCGGCGGGAACCTGGCCGCGGCCGCCTGCCTGCAGGCCCGTGACCTCGGCAGCGCGCCCGCCGTCCTCCAGGTGCTGGGCGTCCCGTCGGTGGACGTCTCGACGACGGAGAAGCACGCCACCGTCGCCCGGCCGATGATCGACGCGAGGACGATCCGGCTCGTCCGGTCCACGTACTTCAAGGACGCGGCCCGGCGGTCCGAGGCGTACGCGTCGCCGCTGCTCGCGGACAGCGTCGCCGACCTGCCGCCCGCGCTCGTCGTCACGGCGGAGCGCGACGCGCTGCGTGCCGAGGGCGACGCCTACGCTCGGCGGCTCGTCGAGGCGGGCGTCGAGGTCGAGCACCACGTCGTCCCCGACCAGGACCACTACTTCCTCGACCCGCGCGACCAGGCCCAGGCGCGGCGCTGGATGACCGTGATGGCCGACCGGATCGGGTCGGCGCTGGCCTGAGTCCTAGGCTGGCTCCCGTGACCATCCATGCCCGCGAGGTGGGGGAGACGGGCGACCGGGTCGTCTTCCTGCACGGGCTCTTCGGCCAGGGACGCAACTTCACGCAGGCCGCGAAGGCGCTGCAGCCGGACCTCAGGTCGCTGCTCGTCGACCTGCCGAACCACGGGCACTCCGACTGGACCGAGAGCGTCGCGTACCCCGACGTCGCCGACCGGGTCGCCGCGTTCCTGCGCGGCGGCGACGGGGACGCCGAGTGCGGCTTCGTGCGCGAGGGCCGGACCCACGTCGTCGGCCACTCGATGGGCGGCAAGGTCGCGATGACGCTGGCGCTGCGGCACCCCGACCTCGTCGACCGGCTCGTCGTCGTCGACATCGCGCCCTCGGCGAGCGACGGCGCGGGGGAGTTCGAGCACCTGCTCGGCAGCCTCGCCACGCTCGACCTGGCGACGACCACGCGACGCGGCGAGGCGGACGAGGCGCTGCGCGAGCGCATCCCGAACGACACCGTCCGCGGCTTCCTGCTGCAGAACCTGCGCACCGACGGCGACCGGTTCCGCTGGCTGGCCAACCTGGACCTGCTGCGTCGCGAGCTCCCGACGATCGGCGGCTTCCCCGACGTCGGCGACGCCGTGTTCGACCGCCCGGTCCTGTGGATCGCGGGCGAGCGCTCCGACTACGTCCGCGAGGAGGACGAGCCCACGATGCGCGCGCTCTTCCCGCGCACCCGGCTGCTGACCGTCAAGGGCGCCGGGCACTGGGTGCACTCCGAGCGCCCGGACGCGTTCGTGTCGGCGCTGCGGGTCTTCCTCACCGCCGACTGAACGAGGTCAGTGCCGCTCCTCCAGACCCACGGCGTCGCGCAGCCGGCGCACGGAGTCGGTGAGGCCGGGGTCGTCGGCGGCGCGTGAGTCCATCAGGTCGGCGAGTGCCTCGGCGATGACGTTGAGCTTCTCCTGGGCGGCCTCCTCGGAGCGCCGGCCCGCGTTCTCCAGCAGGGCGAGCAGCAGCAGCGACTGGACGCTCGCGACCGTGTGGATCGCGACCTGCCAGGCCTTGAGGTCGACCCAGAGCGGCAGGCTCACGGCCCACAGCACGACGACGGCAGCGCACCCCAGCGCGAACGGGGCGCGGGTGACGACGTTCTCGGCCGACTCGACGAAGCGGTCGAAGAGGGTGCGGTCGTCGCGGCGGTCGGCCGTCGCCTGGTTCTCCATGGACCGCAGGCTAGACCCGCCGGGTGTCAGGCGCCGCTCGAGTCGCGACGCAGGGCGCCGGTCGACCACCGCGCCCACACCACGAGGAGCGGCTGGAAGAACAGCCGCGTGAGCCGCGCGCCGTCGGTCTCCAGGCCGAACGCGTCGGTGCCCTCGACGTACTGGGCGACGTTGCCGGGGAAGATCGCGACGAAGAACGCCGCGACGACCCAGCCGACGAGCCGCCGACGCCCGGCGGGGGCGGCGAGCAGGGCCGCGCCCAGGACCAGCTCGACGGCACCGGAGGCCAGCACGACGAGGTCCGCGTCGACGGGGAACCAGTCCGGGACCTGCGCGTGGAAGGTCTCCCGGGCGACGACGTGCGCGACGCCGGCCGCGAGCAGGAAGAGCCCGAGCAGGACGCGCGCGACGTGACGGAGCATGGCCCGAGCATCGCAGGTGGGCGAGGATGGTGCCCATGAGCGACATCGGCGAGGACGAGGTCAGGGCCGCGGGGCTGGACGACTGGACGGTGTGCGACGGGGAGCTGCGCGCGACGTTCGCGACGGGCGACTTCGCCACCGGGCTGCGCCTGGTGGCGGCGCTGGGGGAGCGGGCGGAGGCGGCGAACCACCACCCGGACGTCACGCTCACCTACCCGAGCGTCTCGCTGTCCCTGCTCAGCCACGACGTGGGCCACCTGACGCAGCGCGACCTCGACCTCGCGCGGGAGGTCTCCGCCGAGGCCGCCCGGCTGGGGGTGGCCGCGCAGCGCGACTGACCCGGCCGGTGGCGACCGCTCAGTCGCGGAACGTGGACCGCTGGGCCATGAGCGCGGCCAGCGACGCCATCGTCGCGGTGGTGCCGGGCAGCAGGCTCATCCCCACGACGAGCAGCGCGCGGGCGCGGGACGCGTCGACGGCGACGTAGGCCGCGAGGCCGAACGGCTGGTCGGCGGTCGCGGGGTCCGGCTCGACGCCGCGCAGCACCGCGCCCTGCCGGACGTCGGCGTGGAACCCGAGCCCCCCGTCCATGCGCGTGTCGAGCGAGGTGGGCGTGACGCCGTCGGGCAGCCGGCTCCAGCCGAGCAGGTGCGCGAGCAGGAGCTCGCGCGGCTCGTCGGCGGGCGCGGGACCGACCGCGGCGAGGTAGTGCCAGCTCGTGGGGAGGTCGACGTGCTCGTTCGGCGGGCCGCCCGCGACGCCGTGGTAGATCCACCCGCCGGACGTCAGGCGCTCGCGGAACGCGGTGATGCCCTCCGAGAGCAGGTCGAGGCGCTCGGCGGTCAGGTCGGGGAGCCAGCTCAGCAGCAGCGAGCGGAACCGTTCGCGTCCGGCCTCCGCCGACTCGGGGACCGCGACGGTGTCGAGGCCGGGGACGGCGAGGTCGATCACGCGACGATCTCCGGCGGCTCGTACCAGGGTCCGCCGCGGACGATCCGGTCGACGACGTCGAAGCCCTCCTCGAACGGCAGGGTGAGGATCTCGAGGAGGTCGCCGACGTCGTCGGCGTTGCGGATGATCTCGACGGCGTCGTCGACCCCGGTCGCGGCGCGGGCGGCGAGACGCAGCCCGACCAGGCCGGCGAGCACGCCGGCCGCGTCCTCGAGGAAGCGCTGGTCGGTGACGACGGCGATCCAGTCGCCGCGGTGCTCGGTGAGCAGCGGGCCGACGCTCGCGACGAGGCCGAGGGCCGACAGGATGCCGGAGAGCACCGGGACGGGCAGCAGCGAGAGGACCCCGAGCAGGTCGGAGGCGAAGGAGAGCGCCGGGCTGGCCCCCATGACGAGGGCGAAGATCTCGTCGCCGAGGTTCGCGAGGTCGATTCCCCAGTCCTCGGCCGCCCGCTGGAAGGCCAGCGCGACGGCCGCGAGCAGCGTGGGCGCCACGGGTGCGAGCGAGATCGCCGGAGCGAGGTTCCCGGCGAGCTCGGTGCCGCGCGTCTCGTACTGCTCCTTGAGCGCCCACGCGCGGCCCTGCACGTCGTCGCGGAACACCTGGGCGGCGTCGCGGCGCTCGCGGAGGTCGTCGTCCTCGGGGTCGGCAGCGGCCAGCTGCGTGAGCCGGTCGAGCTCGTCCTGGGCGACGGCGGCCTCGGACTCCAGCGTCCGTGCCCGCTGCTGGAAGTCGCCCAGCTCGGCCGACCACGTCCAGACAACGCGCTGCGCGATGCCGAACGCCTCCGTCGCCGCGGCCACGCGGGGGGCGAACTGGTGCGCGAGGAGCTCGCGGAAGGCGACGGCGGCCTCGCCGAGCCAGTCGCGCTGGTCGGCGGCGACGAGGAGCGCGTCGACCTCGGCCATCGCGTCGTTGGCGCCGGCGATCGTGCGGGCGAGCCGGCCGACGTCGTCGGGGTCGCCGGGGGCGGGGTCGAAGCCCAGCGTCGGGTAGCCGGGGATCACGGTCCGGTGCTCCGTCCGCCGCCGGTGCCGCGGCTCCCGGTGCCGGGCCAGGTGGGCCACGGGGGACCGGTCGGCAGCGGGTTCGGTGCGCCGACGGGCTGGAACGGCGGCTGGTTCGAGCGCGGGTGCGCGGCCGACTTCGGCGGTCCGTGCTTGTCGTGGTTCAGCTCGTCGACGAGGCTCTCGTCGGCCGTGATGAAGGCGAGCCGGATGTCGCGCATCGCCTGCACGGCCTCGGCGGAAGAGCGGCCGAGCTGGTCGATGCCGTACTCCCACGCGTCCGCGAAGTCCTCGACCGCAGGCGTCAGCCGGGTGCGGCCGAGGTCGTGGTCGGCGGCGGCGCGCATGGCACGCGACGGCCGCTCGAGCACCTGCTCCATGCTGGCGAGCGTGGACTCGATGCGCTGCAGCATCTCCTCGGTGAAACGCAGGTCGGCCATGGCCCCCCTCGGGTCGACTCGCTGCAGTCTATGGGCATGCTGTGGCGGACGCGCCACGCCGGTCGACGCTGGTCAGCCGCACGCCCGACCTGGCACGATCACGTCGTGACCCGGAGCACCGACGACCAGCGCCTGCGCGACCTCGTCCTGCTGCGCCGGGTGCGCGACCGGATCGACCGCGAGTACGCGCGTCCCCTCGACGTCGAGGCGCTCGCGCGCGACGTCGGGATGTCGGCGGGGCACCTGAGTCGTCGGTTCAAGGCCGCGTACGGCGAGCCGCCGTACTCCTACCTCATGACCCGCCGCGTCGAGCGCGCGATGGCGCTGCTGCGCCGCGGCGACCTGAGCGTGACCGAGGTCTGCTTCGCGGTGGGGTTCTCCTCGCTCGGCACGTTCAGCACCCGGTTCGCCGAGCTCGTCGGGATGCCGCCGAGCGTCTACCGCAGCCACGACGTGCACCCGGCCGACGGCATGCCGCCGTGCGTCGCGAAGCAGGTGACGCGACCGGTCAGGAATCGAGAAGCGCCGCTCGCGGCCCGACCCCTAGCGTGACCGCCATGGACATCAGCATCCACTACGCCTTCCTCCCGCACACCGACGCCGAGGCCTCGGTGACCTTCTACCGCGACGTGCTCGGCTTCGAGGTCCGCCAGGACGTCGGAGCCGGCCAGATGCGCTGGATCACGGTCGGCCCGCCGAACCAGCCCGGCACGTCGATCGTCCTGCACCCCACCGACGCCGACCCGACCATCTCGGACGAGGAGCAGCGCGTGATCCGCGAGCTGGTCGCCAAGGGCAGCTACGGCGCGATCACCCTCGCCACCGACGACCTCGACGCCGCGTTCGCGCAGATCGAGGCCGCCGGTGCCGACGTCCTGCAGGAGCCGCTCGACCAGGGCTACGGCGTGCGCGACTGCGCGTTCCGTGACCCCGCGGGCAACCTCGTCCGCATGAACCAGCTCGACTGAGAGGACCACGACGATGACGACACCGCTGCGCCTCGACGTCGTGACCCTCGGCGTGCCCGACGTGCGGGCCGCACTCGCGTTCTACGACGCCACCCTGTCGCCGCGGGTGACAGACCACGACACGTTCGTCGACCTCGACCTGCACGGCCACGGCCACGTCGGGCTGGTCGGCGACGCGTCGCTCGCGGCCGAGGTCGGCGCCGCGTTGCCCACCGCGGCGTCCCGCGACGGGTTCAGGGGCCTCGTGCTCTCCTACGTGCTCGACCAGCCGGCCGAGGTCCGCGCCGTCGAGGACGCCGCCACGGCCGGAGGGGCCCGCGTGCTGAAGCCGGCGAGGAAGGGCTTCTTCGGTGGCTTCACGGGCTACTGGCAGGCACCCGACGGCGTCGTGTGGGAACCGGCCGCCGGACGGCGCAAGGACTCGGCGCCACCCGCGTCGCCGGCCCGGCCGACCGAGGTCGGGCTGATCCTGGGTGTCGCCGACCCCGTGGCCGCACGCGACTTCTACGTCGCGCTCGGCATGAGCGCCGACCGCGACTACGGCAGGAAGTTCGTCGGCCTGGCGCCGGGGGAGGGGGCCGCCCGGTTGTCCCTCATCCCGCGCGACTCGCTCGCGAAGGACTCCGGCGCGGGCGAGCCCGTCGACGGCTTCGCCGGGGTCGTGCTGCACCACCGCGCCGACTCGCGCGAGGAGGTCGACGCGCTGCTCGCGGCCGCGGAGGGCGCCGGCGGCAGGATCGTCGTACCGGCCGCCGAGGCCTCGTGGGGCGGCTACGCCGGCCACGTCGCCGACCTCGACGGATTCGTCTGGAAGATGGGAACCGCCACGTGAACCACCCCGCCGACGACCACGACCTCATCCGGGTCCAGGGCGCCCGCGTCAACAACCTCAAGGACGTCAGCGTCGACATCCCCAAGCGACGGCTGACCGTCTTCACGGGCGTGTCCGGGTCGGGCAAGAGCTCGCTCGTGTTCGGCACGATCGCGGCGGAGTCGCAGCGGCTCATCAACGAGACGTACAGCGCCTTCCTCCAGGGGTTCATGCCGACCATGGCGCGTCCGGACGTCGACCTGCTCGACGGGCTGACGACGGCGATCCTGGTCGACCAGGAGCGGATGGGCGCCAACTCTCGCTCGACGGTCGGCACCGTCACCGACGTCAATGCGCTGCTGCGGATCCTGTTCAGCCGGCTCGGCGACCCGCACGTCGGCGGACCGCAGGCGTACTCGTTCAACGTCGCCTCGATCAGCGGCGCGGGCGCCGTGACGTTCGAGAAGGGCGGCGAGAAGGTCAAGGAGCGTCGCGAGTTCAGCATCCGGGGCGGACAGTGTCCGACCTGCGAGGGCATGGGCCGCGTCTCGGACTTCGACCTGACCGCGCTGTTCGACGCCGAGAAGTCGCTCAACGAGAGCGCCATCCTCATCCCGGGCTACTCCATGGAGGGCTGGTACGGCCGGATCTTCCGCGGCGTCGGCTGGTTCGACCCCGACAAGCCGCTCAAGGAGTTCACGGAGAGCGAGCTGGCCGACCTCCTGCACAAGGAGGCCACGAAGATCAAGATCGACGGCATCAACCTCACCTACCTGGGCCTCATCCCGCAGATGCAGAAGTCGATGCTGAGCAAGGACCCGGAGGCGATGCAGCCGCACATCCGGGCGTTCGTGGAGCGGGCGGTCATCTTCACGGCGTGCCCCGACTGCGGCGGGACGCGGCTCAACGCGCAGGCGCGCTCGTCGAAGGTCGCGGGCCTGAGCATCGCCGACGCGTGCGCGATGCAGATCAGCGACCTCGCGGCGTGGGTGCGCGGCATCGACGACGCGTCCGTCGCCCCCCTGCTCACCGGGCTGCAGGAGACGCTCGACTCGTTCGTCGACATCGGACTGGGCTACCTCAGCCTCGACCGGTCCTCGGGCTCGCTGTCCGGGGGAGAGGCGCAGCGCACCAAGATGATCCGTCACCTCGGCTCGTCGCTGACCGACGTCACGTACGTCTTCGACGAGCCGACGATCGGGCTGCACCCGCACGACGTCGACCGGATGAACGCGCTGCTCCTGCAGCTGCGCGACAAGGGCAACACGGTGCTCGTCGTGGAGC
>SXGT01379564.1_pt1 | contig 10447 bp, 9 predicted proteins | sample 3176221 | NCBI WGS metagenome assembly SXGT01 (sample SAMN11356862, study PRJNA531348) | freshwater metagenome | isolation source: freshwater sample F1-120 | place: China: Fuxian Lake, Yuxi | collected 2017-12-25
ACATGCTGTCAATCTGGGTCGTATCAAATCCTGAGGGTATAGAATCAGCATCAAACCGCAAATGAATGCCATCTTTTAGTATAATATGGCGCGTAATATGATGAACATACGTTTCTAAAAAACCTGTTTCCCTATTCATAATACCCGAACGGTCACTTAAAAAAGCAAAAAAAGTGGTATCGATACTTATAGGTTTTCTTTCATTCGCAAAAGGCGTCCGTGTTACTCTAACCAGTTCATTACTCCTGGTTTCCATGTCATAATAAAATACATCAAACGGTTTTAGAGGTAATAAAGTATCTCTTCTAACCGGCTTCAACAGACTGTCTTCTCTATTAGAAACAAATAAAATTCCTTTTTTATTTCCAATATTCACAGTGCTTGCATCTTTGTCATCAAAATAATCATTCGTAATTCTTTGAGTTTGACGGGTACGAATGGAATAAAGGAAAATATCAGCCTGACTACTTACATCTGCGCTGAATAGTAAGGTAAAAGGATCAAAGAAATTCATGCTATAAACCCGCTGATATTGTTCGGCTAAGGGTTCTTTAGTTATTTTTTTAGACTCCAGGTTATAGGTTCCCAAAAACAACTTATCCTTTTTTTCAGTTAAAATCACTAATTCTTTACCAGTTGGTGACCAGGAAACAAGTGGATATTGAAAATCAGTGGCTTGGAAAACATTTTTTACCCCCTGTCTGTAAATTAAAGTTCTGTTTTCCCCAGAAACTTCTTGTAAATAAAGGTTTATCTTTCCTTTATTATTGGTCACATAAGTCATATATCGGCCATTGGGTGAAATGCTGGCTCTGGTAATTGGAATTTGCTTCTTATTTTTAATTGGTATTACCTGCGATGTAGGCGCTTTTCTTAAGGACAAATCTGCTTTATATTTTTCCAAAAAAAATCGTTCACAACTCAGAACGACTTCGTTTAATGGAACACCTAAAACATATTGAAATCCACCTTCTACACTTCTGTTAATCCGGGTCAGATATAACAGATTCGAAACCGTTTTAGGAGTGTACTGAGTTCTGATAAAATACCATAATGCATTGCCCATTAGCCTTGGGTTAGTTGTTGCAAGACCTCCAAACCCTTTAAATTTCGGATCCAGCATTTCCTCTCTGAGTGCATTATCCACTTCAGTATTCCAAGGTTCACCCAGATACGCAACCAAACCTTGTGTAAACCATAAAGGTAAGTTCAACAATACAGCATTTTGAATTACTTCCTGAAAATTAGCACCGAACAACATGGTGTTTAGATATACAGAAGCGATTCCTTCTCTAATTTGTTTCCTTAAATGGTTGTGATCACCATCATAATAAACAAACAGGCTGTTTCCAATAATTTTTGTTTGACCAGCTACATTTCCAAAAACTTCTTCTTGACCGATATTACTTTGTTTGAAATCTGTGAGATCCGCATATACAACAATCTGGACCTTTTCATTCATCCTATGTTCCAAAATACGCTGTACTTCATCAAAATCATATTCTGATAACTGAACCACGGCTTCTCCAATATTCCTTGAACGTCCATACCAAAAAACAATAAAATTATCACTTTCATACTGAGACCATTCATCAAAATCACGATGATACTGCACCCTATTTTTACCAAATTCTACTTGCGTTCCTTGCGAAAAAAGAGGAAAGGAGATGATTTGAAGAAACAAGACAAAAACAAACACCAACGAATTTTTCATATTAATGGCTCTAATTAAATCAATCAGAAGATAATACCTTAAATTTAACAATTATTTTTCCTCTGTGTTTAATATTTTGACTTTACCAACTAACTTTTAATTATTTAATTTTTTTTCATGGCAAATGTTACTTTTTTAACTTTCAATCCATTTCAGGAAAACACCTATATTGTCTATGATGAAACAGGTGAATGTATCGTGTTTGATCCAGGTTGTTCAGATGAATATGAAAAAGATGAGTTGCTTGATACCCTGAAAAATCTGAAATTAAAGCCAGTGAGACTCCTTAATACCCATTGTCATATTGATCATATTTTAGGAAATAAATTTGTGGCTGACACCTTTGATCTACCCTTGGAAATTCATGAAGGTGAACTTGGAATGCTTGAAAGAGGTCCTGCAGTTGCTGCGATGTATGGCATTCCTTACCTTGAACATTCCCCCGTTCCAGATCGTTTTTTAAATGAAAATAATGAGATACTATTTGGTAACAGTAAACTAAAAATAATTCTTACCCCAGGTCATTCACCGGCAAGCCTCTCCTTTTATTGCGAAAAGGATCGTTTTCTAATAGCTGGGGATGTCCTGTTCAAAGACAGTATTGGAAGAACCGATTTACCCGGTTGTAACCATAAATTATTGTTAGAATCTATTCGAGAAAAATTATTTAAGCTTCCCGAAGAAACGGTTGTGTGGCCTGGACATGGAGAATACACTACGATTGGTTACGAGAAGAAAAATAATCCCTTTGTTAGTAATTATTAATACTCATTTATTACATCACCAGCCAAAACTTTTTTAATTGATTTTTTAACTGGAGTGCCGTAATAGGTTACATTTCCACCGGAATTTGCAACTAATTCAAGTTCTGAAACAGCTTTTACCGTAATACTGGCACCTGTTGATGAAACTACATAGGCGCGTTCGATGTCTAGTTTTTTTCCTTCTATTTTTCCTCCTGTTGATGCAGACAAATGGCCAGATTCTACTTTACCGCTCAATATCAAATTCGCTCCTGATGAACTAAAAGCTTTCAAAGATTTATGGTTGACATCCATTGAAATTTTAGCTCCACTTGCTGCGTCTAAGTCTAATTTATCCCCTTCTAAAGTTTCATCTATTCTGACTGTAGCACCCGCCGCTGCTGAAATAGCGTACAATTGTTTGTGATAAATAGTAATATTAACTTCAATGTTTTTATTTTTAAATGCTTTCAACGCATTTATTTTAAGAATACCCCCATTTACCTTTATGAAAATATCTTCTATTTCTATCCCCTCCGTTTTTATCAGAACTTCCTCCTTTTCTCCAGTCTTAAGTTCAATATTCATACTCCCAGTGAGGACTATTTCTGTAAATGGATCAACGGAAATAGTTTTCTGTGCGACTAAATTATGGTAACTAAATAAGAAGCCCAAGCAAAACAAATAAGAAAATAGACGCTTTTGATTCATTGTTTTAGTAGGTTTTAATGTACTTTTGCAACGCTTTTTAAGTTCATTTTGTTTTAAAACCAATCCAATGGCTCAGGAAATAGTTGATTTATTTAAGAAAATCACCGGACACGCAAAGGAATATGGATTTATTTATCCATCTAGTGAAATTTATGATGGATTAAGTGCAGTTTACGATTATGGTCCGAATGGGGTCGAACTTAAAAATAACATCAAGCAGTATTGGTGGGCTGCAATGGTTCAGATGCAGGAAAATATTGTTGGTCTGGATTCTGCCATTTTTATGCACCCCAAAATATGGAAGGCTTCAGGTCACGTTGATGCTTTTAATGACCCTTTGGTAGATAATAAAGATAGTAAAAAAAGGTATCGTGCCGATGTTCTCATTGAAGATCAGATTGATAAATATTTTGCCAAAGCAGAAAAAGAGGTAGAAAAGGCAGCAAAACGCTTTGGTGAAACATTTGATGAACCTCTTTTTAGAAAAACAAATGACAGGGTTTTATCCTATCTAGAAAAAGCAAATAATCTGGCTACTCGACTTGCCAATGCGATGCGCGAAGGAAATATGACTGAATTAGGCGCAATTTTGACAGACGAGGAAATTACCGACCCTGATAATGGTTCACGAAACTGGACAGAAGTTCGTCAATTTAATTTGATGTTTTTTACTCAGCTGGGAAATATTTCTGGTGAAGAAGGGAAATTATACCTTAGACCTGAAACAGCTCAAGGTATTTTTGTCAATTTCCTTAATGTTCAAAAAACAACCCGTCAAAAAGTTCCTTTTGGTATTGCTCAGATTGGAAAAGCTTTCAGAAATGAAATCGTTGCGAGGCAGTTCATCTTCCGTATGAGAGAGTTTGAACAAATGGAAATGCAATTTTTTATTCGCCCGGGAGAAGAAATGACCTGGTATAATACCTGGAAGAAATTTCGGATGCAATGGCACCTTGCCTTAGGAACCTCACAAGAAAAACTGCGTTTCAAAGATCATGATAATCTTGCTCACTATGCTAATGCAGCTGTCGATATTCAATTTGAATTTCCCTTCGGCTTCAGAGAATTAGAAGGAATTCACTCCCGTACTGATTTTGACTTGAAAAGTCATCAAGAATTATCGGGTAAGAAAATGCAATATTTTGATCCAGAACTCAATGAAAGTTATATACCTTATGTGGTGGAGACTTCTATTGGATGCGATCGTATGTTTCTTGCTATGCTTTCCAACGCTTATTGTGAAGAAAATATTCCCGATGCTGATGGTAAAGAATCAACTAGAATAGTTCTAAAATTACACCCTGCACTGGCACCTGTAAAGGTTGCTGTATTGCCATTACTTAAAAATAAAGAGGAGCTAACCGAAGCAGCCAAAGCGATATACAACAAATTAAAAAAGGAATTTTCCTGTCAATATGATGAAAAAGATGCGATCGGTCGCCGCTATAGACGACAAGATGCGATCGGTACACCTTATTGTTTAACGATTGATTTCGATACTTTAGAAGACGGAACCGTTACCCTTCGCGACCGGGACACCCTAAAACAGGAGCGACTTACTTTAGCTCAGGTTGAGGAAATCATTCGGTCAAAAGTTTCAATGGCAAAACTCCTTGAAGGATTAAATCTGTAGTAAATACTTAGCCTTGGGAAGTGATGATAAGATCTAAATTTGTGGCCTTCATATCAAATCTTTCGCCTAGGTAAGCATTACATAAATATCCATTGTAGGTATAAACACCGTGACGTAATCCTGGATTATTAAATAACCAGGATTCAATTCCACCGGCAGTAGCTGCATGCAGCAATATAGGCGTAAGTATATTACTTATAGCCATAGATGCTGTTCTAGGTACTCTAGAGGTAATGTTTGGTACACAATAATGTATCACTCCATATTTTATAAACGAAGGATTTTGTAGAGTTGTAACTTCAGAAGTGGCGAAGCATCCCCCCTGATCAATACTTACGTCAATTAAAACAGCACCATGCCTCATTTTTTGAATCATTTCTTCGCTTACAATCACAGGAGTTCGACCTGATTTTGAGTGTATAGCACCAATAACAACATCAGCCGAAACCAATTCTTCTTGTAGATAAATAGGATTGAGAGAAGAGGTATATAATTGTCTTCCCACCTGATTTTGAAGACGTTTCAATTTATAAATATCATTATCAAAAATTCTAAGTTCGGCACCCAGTCCAATTGCCACTCTTGAAGCATATTCAGCAACTATTCCTGCACCCAGGATAACTACTTTTGCACTTGGAACACCCGAAATACCCCCCAAGAGAACCCCATTCCCACCTGCATTCACGGAAAGTAATTCTGCTGCTGTAAGCATTGCTTCAATACCTGCCATTTCACTCATAATTCTAACAAGAGGGAAAGTATCTGCTTCATCCTTGATATATTCCATTGCCAGAGCAAGCACTTTTTTTTGTCTTAGCCTTTGAAAATAAGTTGCATTCAAAGTAGGCATTTGCAAAGGAGAAATAAGAATCTGATTAGCAAACATAAGATCAATTTCCTCCATGGTAGGAGGTGCAGCCTTTAATATAACTGTTGCTTTATAAACTTCTTCTCTTTTTTCTGCAATTTCAGCTCCTGCCTCTGAATAATCTCTGTCCGTAAAATGAGCATTTAAACCAGCACCTCTTTCAATGATAACCTGGTGTCCCTGTGCAACTAAGGTTGCAACAGAAGCTGGAACAAGGGGCACTCTATTTTCTTGTAAGGTAATTTCTAACGGAATGCCAAAAACCAGTTTATCCTGTTTACCTGTTTTCAAGACCATTTCCTCTTGCACATGGTACTGTTTTCCTGTCAATTCTTTAGGAATATGTATAGTACCTGACGATTTTTTTATTTCCTCACTCATAATATAGATTTATAGGGTGAAATTAATTCTACAATTTCACTAATAATCATTGCTGTAGCACCCCAGATTACCTTTTCCTTTATATGAAAGCAAGGAACATCATTCAAAATAAAATGCTTTTGGAGCTGAATAGCTGATACCTGCTGATGCTGTGGATTCAATAAATCAATTATTGGAATTTCTATAATTTCTTTAACTTCAGTTACCTGTGGTTTAAAAACGGGAGCGAAATCTAAAACGCCAATAAATGGAAAAACATGAAAATTACTTACTGAAATATATAGGGGTGTGAGGGCACCAATGAGCTTAATATGTTGTGCGAAAACACCAATTTCTTCCTCTGTTTCCCGGGTTGCGGTTATTGATAAATCAGCGTCGGTTGAATCAAACTTGCCTCCTGGAAAAGAAATTTGACCCTTATGCTGATCTCTGCTATCAGAAGATTGCCTTTCTATGAGCACCATTTCCCAATGATGGTCCTTTGGATAAAAAAGAGCCATTACACCCGCTAATTTTGCATTCTCAGGAGGCAATTCAATAAAACGTTGCGGGTGAGCCATTTTTTTATGGGCATCCAAACCAGGGAGACAGCCATTTGATAGCCTCTCTGATAAATCCAATACCCAGTCCGTTTTCATGGAAAATAATATTACCCAACTATCTTGTTTGATTTTTGAAGATATTGTTCTAATGCAGCGGTCATTGAAGGAGCAATATCTGTTGGCGCCTGAATATTTACAATTAAGTTTCGTTCCTCAACGGCTCTTCTTGTAGAATTACCAAATACAGCAATTCTTGTATTGTTTTGTTTAAAATCGGGAAAATTATCATAAAGTGATTCAATTCCCTGAGGGCTAAAAAAGACTAAAATATCGTAGGTTACATCACTTAAATCGGAAAGATCCGAACTAACTGTATTGAACATAGTTGCCTCTTGCCAGTTTAATTCATTTTCCCCTAAATATTTACACACATCTTTAGCTCCTAAATTTGAACACGGAATTAAAAATTTTTCGGTTTTATTGCGTTTAATAGCCTGACTTAAATCATCTATTCCTCTATTACCAACAAAGACCTTTCTTTTTCTATAAACAATAAATTTTTGAAGATAATTTGCAATTGCCTCTGTCAGGCAAAAATATTTCAAATCCAAAGATAATTTTACACGCATTTCATCGGCCATTCTAAAAAAATGATCCACTGAATTCTTACTCGTAAGTACGACAGCCGAAAAATCCTCAATCCGAATTCGAAATTTCCTAAAATCTCTGGCAGGTACAGGTTCTACATGAATGAAAGACCGCCAGTCAATGATAATATTATATTTTTTCTCCAATTCATAATAGGGAGATTTATCAGCTGGTTTGGGTTGTGAAACCAGAATACTTTTTACCTCCCTATAACTTTCAACGAAGTTTTCATTCATTGTTGGTTCAGGCTTTGCGTCTATTATTTGTTCTGTGTTCATCCGTTTTTATAAGGAATTGATAATCAATTTTACCAAAATAAGAACTGGTGCAATTTCAACGGTGCAAATATACAATAAAAAGTGGAATTGGTGTGAACCAATAAATCGAACACCGATAGTTAATCCTCTTAAAAAATGGTACATCAATACTAAACCTAAAATTATTAATGCGGAATAAATTAAGATTTTCTTCCAATCCTCATTCAAATAAGGAAAAAAAATATTTATCGGAGCGATGATTAAACCCATTGAAATACCAGTAACGACTATCAAAAATTGGTACCGATCCATTTCTCTTTTTACAGGAAATATAAAACCTATGAAAGATAATAATAGATGTCTTGCCCCAAAAAACAGGAAAGGTATCAGTAAAAAAAAATGAAATTCAGGTTTGAATCTAGGAAAAATATAGTCTGGAAATAGAGGATAAGAAAAATAAACCAGTACTCCTAAATTGATAAGAAAGAAAATATAAAGCAGAAGAAAGGGTAAAATACCTCTGCCTGACATTTCCCTGAATAAAAAATTAAAAAGATTGTCTGTACCAAAGGCACCTATTGATCTTAGGGCAAAGGATCTTAAAAAAGTAAGCAATATGGCTAAAAGCAATAATAGACCAATAAGTAGAAAAAAGTTAGATGACTTTTCTGTAAGCAAAGGTTTTTGTATCGCCTTTTCAACTACTTTTTCCTCTGTAGGATTTAATTTTTCAAACGGATTATCCGATATGCTTTTAACCGCTTCTTTTTGATCCTTTCTGTAAGTCAGTTCAAATGGATTTTGTTCCTGGGCAAAAGAATTTAACCCCTGCGAAAACAAAAGACAGGAAAAAAGCAAGATTAAAAAAAACGGTCGTATTTTGCTCAAAATCCTTTTTTCTGCAAAATTAAACAATTTTATGGTTAAAAAATAAAATCAATGCGAGACCTTCAAGTCATTCGGATTGTTTGGTTAGGTTTAATTGCCATAGTGGGTATTTTAGCCGTTCAAACTTATTGGGGTATTACCACCTGGACAGCCAATGAATCAGATATTAACCAGAAAATTCATCTGGCTTTACAAAGAGTTGCTGGAAATTTAGCTGTTGCAAATGGGACTGTTTTACCTACCGGTAATATTATTCGTAAGCGAAGTGCGAATTATTACCTGGTTAATATAGCTTATGAAATTGACGCTAACCTCCTCGAATTTTATCTACGAAAAGAACTGGAAGCCTTAACTATTAACCTGGATTTTGAATATGCCATTTTCGATTGTAGTACCGACGAAATGGTTTATGGTGCATATTGTGCTTATGAACCTACAAAAAAAGCACCTCAAATAAGTACTTCCATGCCTGGTTATCATGCATTTACTTACTATTTTGCCGTTAAATTTCCCGGGAGATCTGGCTTTCTTTGGGAACAGTTTCAGGTTGTTCTTTTTTTCTCTTTCATACTATTTATTACCATTATCTTTTTCTCCTATTCCCTTTTCGTTATCTTAAGACAAAAATGGCTTTTTGAGCAACAAAAAGATTTTATAAATAATATGACGCATGAATTTAAAACACCTATCGCATCTATTCAAATAGCTACAGATTATTTTTTACATCATAATCAAATAACAGAAAACACAAGATTGCTACAATATTCAAAAATAATAAGAGAACAAAATTTACGTTTAAATGAGCATATTGAACGCTTGCTTCAATTGGCCAGATTCGAAAATAATGGTTTTAACTTAAAATTAGAACCTATAGAAGTGGTCTCTTTTTTAAAGGAGATGGTGAATGCAGAAACTATTAGATTTCAAAATATGGGTGGTTCTCTGGAATTTGAATGTCAAATGGATAAAATGGAGATTATTGCCGATAAATTTCACCTTACAAATACTTTGAGCAGTCTGCTAGATAATGCCGCAAAATTTTCAAAAAATGAGGTTTTTGCTTTATTGAAAGCTGAAAAGATAAATCAGGTTTTAATTATTTCTGTTATTGATCACGGCATCGGAATTCCAAAAGATTTTCTTGAAAAAGTCTTTGAAAAATTTTTTCGCGTCCCGACGCAAGCCATTTCTGAAGTTAAAGGATTTGGCATCGGATTGTATTATGTGAAAGAAGTTTGTAAAGCTCATAAATGGAAAATCAAAGTTAAAAACAGAGCTCCTCTCGATGGAACTGAGATAAATCTGTTGATTCCATTAAAATCTTAAAAATGAAACCTAAAATTTTATATGTCGAAGATGATGAAGCTCTTGGGCTTTTAACAAGAGACCAACTTGAAGATGCAGGTTTTGATTTGCTCTGGTTGAAATCTGGAACAGATGCTATTGCTCTGAAAGATTTTAATGTGTTCGATCTTATTATTTTAGATATTAATTTACCTGGCGAAAACGGATTTGAAATTGCCTTAAAAATCAGACAACAATCCGAATCTATTCCAATCCTTTTTTTAAGTGCCCGCTCCCTCTCTGAGGATAGAATACATGGCTTACAGATTGGAGCTGATGATTATATGACAAAGCCTTTTCAAATAAAAGAACTCATTTTAAAAATTCAAATATTTCTTAAAAGAAAAGCTATTCAGAAGGAAAGTGATTCCCTCGACCCTATTCAAATTGGCTATTATAAACTGGACAAAAAAAATCTTTCTCTTACTTTTTCAGACGGGGTTATTAAAAGAATGACAAGTAAAGAAGCTGAATTATTGAGTTATCTGGCTAAACATTCCAATCAATTGATTAAGCGTTCTCAATTATTGATTGACGTGTGGGGAAATGATGACTATTTTTTAGGTAGAAGCATGGATGTTTTTATATCCCGATTGAGAAAATACCTTTCAGGGGATGAGCGCATTAAAATTGAGGCTATCCACGGAGTTGGTTTTCAATTTATTTGTCCATAATAAATCCATTCATCTAAATTTTTTTTACAATCTTTACAGATAAA
>SXGT01872865.1_pt1 | contig 10447 bp, 3 predicted proteins | sample 3176221 | NCBI WGS metagenome assembly SXGT01 (sample SAMN11356862, study PRJNA531348) | freshwater metagenome | isolation source: freshwater sample F1-120 | place: China: Fuxian Lake, Yuxi | collected 2017-12-25
GATGCTTGCGCAGTGAATTCAGATCGGCTTGCAGGTCTTGGAGCTCGCGCGGTGAGGTGACCTTGCCCGAGTAGAGCTTGTCCTCAACCGTCTTCGCCTTGGCCGCAACCGACTGCGTCTCATCGTCGAGCGCCTTGACGGCTCGACGCAATGCGTCTCGCTCCGATCGCAGGACCGTCAGCGCGTCGTGCGCAGCCTTACCGTCGCGCAACACTCGTTCGAGCTCGGCGCGTTCGGCCAATGCGGCACGCCGGTGTGTGAGCGCGTCGATCTCGCTGTCGACGAGCTGGACTGCGAGCACAGCCTCGAGATCAGGTCTGATCATGCATCCCGCACGGTAGTGCTCGTCACGGGCCTGGCACCGTAGTGCTGGTCGTCGTCGTCGCTGGGCTGGTCGTCGGTGGGCTCGAGGTGGGTGGACTCGTCGTCGGCGGCACCGTGGTCGAGGTCGTTGACGGTGGAACCGACGTGGTTGTCGTCGGAGGCGGGAGGTTGATGCGTGCCAGCCGCCCGTTCTCGGTGATGTATTGCGAGGTCGGGATCGCCGAGCCGTTCGGCCGCACGAAGTCCACGACCGGCATGCCGGCCAGCGCTGGCTCCATGAACGCGCCCCAGATCCGGGCCGGTGCTCGGCCACCGAACGCGTCGTCACCCAGGTAGCCGGTGAGCGAGCACTCGGGGTCGTCGTTGTCACCGCACGTGGGCTGGCCCACCCAGACCGCCGCACTGAGCTGAGCCGTGTATCCGACGAACCAGGCGTCGACGTTGCTGTTCGTCGTGCCGGTCTTGCCCGCCGCCGGCCTCGGGAAGTCGCCGAGCGAACCAGCCGCGGTTCCGCTTTCGACCGGGCCGCGCAGCATGTCGGTGAGTTGACGCGCGACCTCGGGCCGCAACACCGCCTCGCCCGCTCGGTCGGCTCGATAGATCACGTTGCCAGCCGAATCGGTGATTTCCTCGACGTACTCGGCATCGCGACGGATGCCATCGGATGCGATCGTCGAGTAGGCCGTCGCCATTTCAAGCGGCGTGACGCCTGAGGTTCCGAGCGCGAGCGACGTCACCGGGACAAGGTTGGATTGCGAAACTCCCATCGCCTTGGCCGTGTCGACGACGACGCTCGGTCCTGCGCTGCCGTGACCGAGCGAGATGATCAACCGCACGAAGGCACAGTTGATCGACTCGGTGATGGCCGTCCGCAGGGTCATGACACCGCCGCCGTGCGCGCTCACGACGTACGGGTCGGGTGGAGTTGTCGCGAGCGGCTTCGGAAACGAGCAGCGCGATTCGCCGAGGATCGTGTCGCTCGGCGAATAGCCGCGTTGGAGCGCCGCCGCGAGAACGAACGTCTTGAAACTCGAGCCCGACTGACGCGCGCCCTGGGTTGCGAGGTTGTACTGGTCGGCGCGGAAGTCGACGCCGCCGACCATGGCCCGGACAGCTCCGGTGCCGTTCTCGACGGCGACCAACGCGCCGGTGACTGGTGTCCCGGTCGGGAGTCCGTCGCGCACAGCAAGCTCGCCTTGGGCTTGCATCTCGGGATCGAGCGTCGTGCGGATTCGCAGGCCGCCGCCGTAAAGACGCTCACGTCGAGCGTCGGGCGTGTCTCCGAGCGCCGCAGATGCCGGGTTCTCCTGTTCGACGAGGTAGTCGATCATCGCCGCGACGAAGTACGTGTCGGGCGCGTACTTCGCGCTGTGGAACAGCCGAGTTGGCAGCGATTCGCTCGCTGCGACCCGCGCGTCGGAAGGTCCGAGCCGGTCGGTCTCGACCATCGCGTCGAGCACCTGTGTCCGACGGCGCAGGGCGGCCTCGGGGTCTTCGATCGGGTTCAGATCTTCGGGCGAACGGATCATTCCGGCGAGCAATGCCCCTTGCGCCATGGACAGGCGACGCAAGGGACGGTTGAAGTACCGCTCGGACGCAGCCTGGATTCCGTAGGCGCCCGCGCCGAAATAGACCTCGTTGAGATACCGCTCGAGAATTTCGTCTTTCGAGTACTGACTCTCGATCTGGGCTGCGACGAGCGCCTCTTTGAACTTCTGCTCGACGGTGCGCGGCGCGGTCGGAAAGAACGCGTTCTTCACGAGTTGTTGGGTGATGGTCGAACCACCTTGCAACGATCCCGTGCCTTCGATGTCGCGCACGAGCGCTCGACCCGTGCCTCGGTAGTCGATGCCCTCGTGCTCGTAGAAGTCGCGATCTTCGATGGCCAACACGGCATCGATCACGTGTTGTGGTACCGCGCGCAAGCGAGCGGGCGAGCGGTCTTGTTCGAAGTAGAGCTCGGTCATCAGGCGACCATCGTTCCAGCGCACGATCGAGTTCTGCGCCAGCGGGTCGAAGTCGAGCTGCGGCTGGTCGTACGCGGTCGTGCCGAACGCAACCTGGCGTGCGGCCGGAATCAACAACGCGAAGCCGACCCCGAGCGCGGTGGATCCAAGCGCCATCACGGTCACGAACGCGGTCAGCCAACCCAGAGACTTCTTCACGGCATCCCGAGCTTAGGTTCGACGCCGCAGCGGGAAAGGTCAGGGCCTGGCCGTCGCAACGACGAGTGTGCGCACTTCGGCGATCGCTGACTCGAGGTCGACCACCGACCGTTCGTGCGGCTCGCCTGCTGTGCAGAACACGAACACAACCTCGACGACCTGCTCCCCCGTCGCCTGCGCCACCGCCAATGCATAGGTGGCGCCCTGGAGGCGGTAGCGATCGACCTTCGCATCGAGGTCGGCGGCTGATCCGACCACATCGGTCTTGTAGTCGACGACGACCAACCCGTCGGCGCGTCGATGGATGAGATCGACGTATCCCTCGACGATGCGGTCGCCAACGGTCGTGGCCACATAGCTCTCCCGCCAATAATCCCCACTGGCGACAGCGGCGCGAACCGTCGAGCTTCGCAGCGCGCTACGAACCAATGCAGCGATACGCCCTTCGGATCCGTTCACGCCTTCTGACGCCGCCTGGGCGGCAACTGCGGCATCGAGCGCCCCCGCGTCGGCACGGCTCGAATCGAGATCGACGGTCTGGAGCACCGCATGGACTGCGCGACCGATCGCGGTTCCGTAACGACCTCGCTGCCACGGGGGTAGCTCGAGGTCGCGAGGTTCCTTGTCGAGGCCTGCGTCGATCGGCGCGGGGTCAGACGTGACTGCGTGTCCCTGCCGAGCGATCGCGGTCGCTGACCACGATCGCGGCGCCCGCGCCGCCGCCAGCACGGACTCCACCTCGAGTTCCCAACTGGCAAGGTCGATGCCGTCGGCGCTCGCAGTGGCTGCGGGTCCGACGGCCGACGCAGCGGGCTCGACGAACTCGACCGAACGCGGTGCCCCCGAATCAGCCGAGACCGCGTCGTCGGCGTCTCCAGAGACGGCGAAGTGGGCTGCAGCGATCAGGCCTGCGTACGTGCGACGACGGGTGTCGGCCGCATCGTCTTTCACCGTACGGTGCAACGAGACGACCAGATGATCGCGCGCTCGAGTTGCGGCGACGTAGAGCAAACGCAGTCGCTCTTCGAAGTCGAATTGTTCGTCGATCGGAACGAAGCGCTCGAACTCGGAGGAGCTCAGGTTCTTGCCGAATCGCACGACGTAATCGTGGTCGGACGGAAACGCGAGACGCACGCCGCCCTTGTTGCCTTCGGGCTTGGTGGTGAGGCCCGACATGATCGTGATGGGGAACTCGAGCCCCTTGGCACCATGGATCGTCAAGATGCGTACCGCGTCGTCATCGGTTTCGGGCAGGACCGACTCGACGACACGCGCGCCCTCGGCGCTTTGCATGGTCACCCAGCGCAGGAAGTCGCGCAGCGTGCCGCCGCCCGCGTCGCTGAACGCTCGTGCCTGGTCGATGACGAATCGGACCCGTCGCCACAGATCGCGTGGCCGACCGGTCGCGAAGCCCTGTTCGAGCACTCGCCGGTCGCGGACGAGGCGGTCGAGGAGCTCACTCGGGGTGAGCCAATGCCGCAGGTCGTGGAGCGAACGCAGATGATCGAGTCCCACCACAACCGGGTTGGTCGCCGCGAGGGTCTCGGGCCGCGATCCGCGGAGGGACCAGCGCCCTCCATGGACCACCTTGAACTCGAACAAGTCGTCGTCGCCGCATCCGTACAGCGACGTTCGCAAGGTGGAGACGATGGCGAGTTCGTCGGTGGGGTCGTCGATGGCCCGCAACGCCATGACCAACTCCCGAACCTCGCGTGTGGTGTAGACGAGCGATGACGTCTCGGCTCGGTACGGGATCCCCGCGCCGTCGAGGCGTTCCTCGAGAAACCGCAATGATGTTCGAGCCGGGAGCAAGATCGCGATGTCGCCCGCACGGGCGGGTCGCCATGACCCCGCGTCGACGCTGCCCTCCCACACCGACCAGCCCTGCGACAACGCGGTCGAGATCGTCGCGACCACGTCGTCGGCCTCGCGGCTGCGTAGCTCGGCCGCATTCGGCTCGTCGGTGTGGGGCAAAAGACCGAGGAGACCGACGCTGGGGCCGGTCGAGCCGGCCTCACGATTCGCGACCAGCCGTCGATACTCCGGCTGCATGCCTTCCTGGAACTGGATCAACCGACCGAACACCTGGTTGATCCACTCGATGACCGGTTCCGTGGTTCGCCAGTTGTTGGAGAGTTCGATCTCTCGCGCGCCCAGCGAACGGCGTGCCGAGAGGTACATCGCGATATCGGCACGACGAAATCGGTAGATCGACTGCTTCGGATCACCGACCACGAACAACCGACCCGGCTCCGGACGCACCTGTTCCCATGGACGTGCGCCCGCATCGTCGGCATCGTTCGTCAGCAGCACCGCGAGCTCGATCTGAATCGGATCGGTGTCCTGGAACTCGTCGAGCAGGAGACGCTGATAGCGCCGGGCAAGCGCCGAACGAACCTCGGGACCGTGCGTGGGATCGCGAAGCAACGACCGCGCCAACACCAAGAGATCGTGGAACTCGAGGCGACCTTCGGCCCGACGTTCGGCGGCGGCCTCGAGGCACTGGCCCGCGACGAACCACGTGAGGCGCCGCAGCGCCGGATCGCGCGCCGACTCGATCAACTCCGCTCGCAGCGTTGCGCAACCCGTGATCCGTTCACGCAGCGCGGCGAGATCCGGCCAGTTGTCCTTCCTTCCCTTGTTCCCCGCCTTGAAGGATGGTTGGTCGACCCCGAGGAGTTCCATCGCCTCCAGGTCGTCGACCGCTTCGGCGAGGCGCTCGGCGTAGTCGGCCAACGTCGCGAGATACGCCACCATCGTGTCGTCGGCGTTGCGACACTGATGCCGTTCATCGATACACGCACGGATCTCCCGGACGAGGGGATCGAGGTCGACCGCGGGCGGTTCCGGCGGTTCGGTCACGATCCGTTCGGCGACGAGGTCCCAGTTGTCATCGGCCAGCTGCGCGAGTTCGCGCAAGTGCCGGGCCTGCAGCCCGAGCCCGATCGCGATGCTCACTGACCGTTCGTACGATGGGTCATTCATCAACTCGTCGTAGACCCCGGCCCAACGTTCGTCGAACGCGAGCTGCGAAGCGACCTCATCGAGGATTTCGAGACGAGGTGGGAGGCCGACCTCGACCGGATGTTCGACGAGCAATCGCTGCGCGAAGCCGTGCAGCGTGCCGATCGCTGCGTCATCGAGGTCGTCGAGCGCGGATCGAGCGAGCTCGTGACCTGGATCGTCGCTGCGCGCGCACCGTTCGAGGGCAACTCGAATCCGGTCGCGAAGTTCGGCGGCCGCCTTCTCGGTGAAGGTGATCGCGGCGATCGCCGCGATCGGGATGCCCGCCTCGCTGACCAAGGCGATCACGCGTTGGACGAGTTCGGTCGTCTTCCCTGTCCCGGCACCCGCCTCGACGAAAAGGCACTCGTCGAGCGCATGACGAATCGCATTCCGGGCATCGCCGTCGGAGACCACCAACGCTTCGGTCACGAAGACTCCTCGTCATCTTCGGGCGCCGCGGCGAACACGTCCCAGAAATCGTCGAGTGCCGGATCATCGCGTTTGGCGGCCCACGCGCGAGCCTGCTCGCTCTGGGCGCGCCCATCGGGATCGAGCACGCTCGGGAACACGCGGCCCCAGCTGCTCGGCGGTTCGGCCGGATTCGGGAACAAGCCCGCGGCGATGAGATCGCACACCGATCGGATCACGTTCGTGACGCGTTCGATGACCGCCGGGGTCAGCGGCACCTGGACGTCTCGGTAGCCGCCGTCGACGGTGAGGAACCGGTAGGCGGCGGTCACGCTCGAATCCGGCGATCCGACGAGGTGCCGGGTGGCGTGCGCGTAAATCGGCAACTGCAGTTTCGTTCCGCCCTCATCGGGATTGTGCTCGTCGAGGTTCTCGAAGTGTTTGCTACGACCCGTCTTGTAGTCGATGACCCAAAAGCCGCCGCCTTCGACCTCGTCGAGACGATCGGCCGATCCGGCGAGCAGCAACGCTCGCCCCTCGCCGAGAGGGAACGAGACTGCGGGGTACGGCTGATGAGGACCGAATGCGAACTCGGCTGCGATCGGTGTGCATCGATGATCTCGACGATGGAGATCATCGCGCAGCAGGAATTGATCCAGGTCTCGGGCAAGCCGACGGCGGTCCTGACGCCAGTGGATGGCCCGACCGGTGAGCCCCTTCGATTCGTAGTCCACCGCCACTTCGTCGGCGATCTCGTGCAGCCGACGTCGCTCGCCGGCCGACCACGGCTCATCGGGCGGCTTGGGTCCGGCCTCGACCACTTCGCCGATGAACCGTTCGAGGATCTCGTGGAACAGCGAGCCCTTGTCGAGCGGGGTCATCCGCTCGATGGCCTCGGGCGTCTCGATCAGTCTGAGGTCGAGCAGGTTCACAAGAAACCACCCGTAGGGATTGACCGCGTACTGCTCGAGTCGTGTCGCTGACATCGAACGTTCGCCCGCAGTCAGGTCGGGGATTTCGCAACTCGACAGGTTGCCGTCGAAACGCGTGAAGCTCGAACTCGCTCGGGATCGCAGCAGTTCGACGGCGCGCCCGAGCGCTGGGTCGGCGGCCACGATCGGGTGATCGCAGAACTCCTCGACCGCCGAACGGCTCTCGGGCGCGTTCTGCAATCCTGCTGTCCGCGCGAGATCGTGCAGCAGCGTACGGAGCCGGACTTCTTGAGCCGTCGACGGGAACACCGAACGAGCGACGCCCGCTGCGAAGGACGGGGAAACGTCGAGCCACTTTTCGTCGAGGGTGAGCAAGGCTCCGCTTTCGGGGCGGACGCCGGCGATCGCCTCGACCGCATCGAGCGCATAGCGCGACAACGGCCGGTCGGTGGTGCGCCGCAAGTCGCCGCGAGGGTGGAACAACACCCGCTCGCCTGATGCCATCGCGAGGACCGACACGAGCTTGCGATACTCCGAACGCGCGGCGCGACGCCGGTCGGCCAGCACATCGGTGCCCACGATCGCGCGGTCGGCATCGGGAAGCACGCTGTCGTCGTTGCGACGCGACGGGAAACTGCCTTCGGCCAGCCCTGCCACCAAGACGACGTCGGCGCGGACGCCCACCACGAGATCGAGCGGCCCGAGGAGCACGCCCTCGCCGATTCGACCGATGCGGCCAAGGTCGGCGTCGAGTTCGGCGGCGAGGGCCCGGCGAAACACGTCGAGATCGGGGTTGGGTTCGATCGCGTCGAGGTGTGCCAGCCGATCAACGGCGAGTTGGACCCGGTCGAATGCTTGCTGTTCTTCGGCTGGCCAGACCTCCCGCGCTCGTTCTCCGGGAAGGTGATGGCGAAGAACGTCTGTCGCGATGAGGGCGAACTCGCTCCAGGTCGCTGCAGCCCGAAGGCGATGCTGGCGGGCGTCGAGGGTATCGATGAACGTGACCAACTGGTCACACGAACGCACGAGGTGCTCGTGGTGGGGACGCGCGGCAGCCAGACGCCGAAGCCGATCCCGCCACTGTTCGGCGCCCGCGAGCACACCCGCCTGGCGCGAATACCGCTCCCACGCGGCCGCGTCGGCTGAACGGCCGTCGACACGAACCGGTGCCGTTGCGACAAACGCCAACACGTCGGGTCGCCGCAGGTCGTGATCGCCCAGGGAAAGCGCGGCCGTGAGGGTGCGACCGGCCACGCTGTCGGCGAGCGTGCGGACCGCGACGCCGTTGTGCGCGATCCCCGCGGCCCCGAGGTGCTCGTGCAACAGTCGCGCGTAGGGGTCGCGGTTCGCGAAGACGATCGCGATTCGTTCCAGCGGGACACCGCGGCGGGCCGCGGCGAGCACCCGGCGAACGATGTGCCTCGCTTCGTCGTCGGGATCCGACACCGAGACGATCTGGTCGATGCGAGCGTCGATTGGTCGGACGCTGGCATCCCAGGACGCGTCGTCGAACGGTTGTCCGAGCGCTGCGATCAATTCGCGAATCGGCTCGTCGAGTTGAGGGTCGCCGGTTGCTCCGGCGACGACGTGGAGCGATGACGACTCCGCAATCGCTCGAAACATTCGGATCGCGGGTCGAGCGATTCGGTCGGGTTGATAGAGCACGACGCAGCCGAAGTCGCGCGGGACCCCGTGGTCACCTACCACCTTCGTCGCAGCATCGAGCAAGTCCCGCTCGGTGTGGAACGACGCCAGCCGTCGTCGAGTCGCGCGACACAACGCCACGACGTCGCGGGCGCGCGGACCCGACGCGGCCAGCCGCGCGAGTTCGTCGTCGTCGAGGACGTCGAGTTCGCGAAACGCGGTTGCGATCGCACGTTCGGTCGCCGGGTGGTCGCCGACGGCCTGAAACCGACCAGACGTGTCGGCCAACGCGCGCCGTACCGCGGCGCCGAGCACCGGATTCGAGATCGGGCGGCGGCCCTCGGCCGCCAGGCGCGGTCCTGCCAGTAGTTCCGCCAGACGGAATGGGGTGACGAACTGCGCGCCGGCGATGCCCCCACCTCGTGTCGCCAGGTGGCGGCGAGCGGCGACGCCGACCGAATTGGCTGGAACGACGATGGTGACGGGAGCCAGGCGATCGTGGGTCTTCACGCGCTCGACGACGTCGGCGAGTGCCGCGTCGAGGCCAGGACCGAACGTTTCGACCACCACCTCGACCGCCATGCGGTGCAGGCTAGAGGTGGACTGGGACACTCATCCCGGGACACTCATCCCGGGACACTCATCCCGGGACGGTCATGCCGGCACCCGAGATCGAGCCGTCCTGCGACCAACCCCGCGATCGCCACAACGCGGCTCCCACCAACGCCGCCCACCCCAACGTGAAGCAGGCGCTGCGAGCCGTCGAGGCCAAGACGCCGGTGAGACGATCGTCGTAGAGCCCTTCGGAGAATCGCCGGCCCCAGGGATTCCAGATCGCATAGGTCAACAGCGCAACGACGAACCAACGCAATCGGTCGTCGAGGACCCGACCCGGATCCGGGCGCAACAGCAGGATCACTGCGGGAATGGTCGTGATCAGATCCCAGCTGCCGTGGAAGAACACGAGTGAGGGCGTGCACAACGCCAGCGCGAGGCCGACGTCGCTCGCGGGCGCCACCAGCCAGGCTCGTCGAACGATCAACGCGACGACCGCGATGACGACGGCCGCGACTCCCAACTCGAACGTGAGCGGCGGCGACGTATCGGTGACCCGAGCGAACGTGCTCGCAAGGTCGACCCGCTTGCCGCTCCCGATGCGAGCGGTGACGTCGAGGTTGTTGCCGAACCCGTCGGCGATGTCGCGGATCGTGTTGTCGCCCAGCAGCCGCACCAACACCAGCGCCGAGATCGCCACCGCGACAACTGATCCGACCACCGCAGAACGAGCGCGACCGCGCGCCCAGAGCATGACGAGCAACGGCACACCGAAGGTCGGTTTCGACAGCGCGAGCACCACGCCTGCGACGACGGCGAGCGGTGTCGTCGCAGTGAGCGCGAGCAGCCCCGCGATCGCGAGCACCGGACCGGACTGACCCGATACGAGCGACAGCGCGCCCGGGTGACTCCAGAGGAACACGCCGAAGAGCATCGCCGAGCTCTCGAGGGTGACGCGTCGTCCTGCGGCCCGCAATGTCAGCACGCTCAGCCCAGCTACCAGCCACAGCGATACCCAGTAGTAGGCAACGCGCGCGCCCTCGACCGGCGGTTGCGCGAACGGCAGGTGCAGCACGATGTGGACCGGCGAGTAGACAGGGAAGTCCTGACCGATACGCGCGTCGTAGGCGCGGTACGTGACCCGGTCGTACGGGTTGACCCCTTGGAGCCAGGCCCGAGCTGGGAAGATGCCGGCGTCGCGAATGTCGGCCAGAGAAACATCACCCCGACCGGGGCCCTCCTCTCGGTCCAGCGTCGCGGTCGCGTGGTGTTGCAGCGCAAACGCCGCAAAGAGCACCGCCACGATGATGCGGATTTCACGAGGAATCCTGCTGACCGCGCGTTCGAGTGCGTCCGGTTCGTCGATCGCGGGGCGCTGGGGCACGGAGTCGATGGTACGACCTACGCTCACAC
>SXGT01011780.1_pt1 | contig 10446 bp, 8 predicted proteins | sample 3176221 | NCBI WGS metagenome assembly SXGT01 (sample SAMN11356862, study PRJNA531348) | freshwater metagenome | isolation source: freshwater sample F1-120 | place: China: Fuxian Lake, Yuxi | collected 2017-12-25
CCGAAGTAGAAAGCGGGAGTATCACTTGATAGGAATACTTTGGGGAAGAATATCTTTCTACAAAATATTTGATTGTTTCTAAATCGCCTTTTTCACAGGCGTTGTATAAAAGCGTGGCAAATGTATTTGCTAACCGTTTATTTAATGTCATTTTCTTGAAATATGTGTGGTGTAATATATTTTACACACATATTTTTATGATATAATTACACCGACTTGTATTTTGTTATCGTCGTATCATTGTTTATGTGCTCTTGTAGTCCTTGGGGTCAATGCCGCCTTCAAATAACTCTTTCCGCACGTCATCCAGAGTGAATTCAGAAGACTCGGGCACACCCTCTTCCGTCAAGCCAACCAACTTCCCGTCCTCCGTCACCATTTGTGTAAGTTTATTGCCAGACTTCTCCGCAATGCGCTTATTCTCCTCAATTGCCTTCATCTTTGATTCCTTGACGCGCTTCTCAAACTCCACCTTGGCGTGTTCCTCATTCTTCTTCTTTTCGGACATCAATTGGTTCAGGGTTTCCTCCATGTACTCCACACGCCCAGTCTTGTATGCCTCGGGATGGAACGGCACCCACAGCCCAACCGGCCCAACAAACACGTCGTGATTTGGGTCCACCTCGCGCAACATCTGGCACCGCAACTCGGCTTCCTTCTGGGTTGCGTACACGCCCCGCACTTTAAGCCCGCGGATAGAGGTCTGAAAATTGTGCTTCTCGCCGAATTCCTCCTCCAACTCCGTTTCGTTCTTGTCCAGAAACGTCTTGTAATCATCATAGATGCTGCTCTTCTGAATTTGTGCCTTTTCTTCCTTGGTAAATTCCTGGAAATCCTCTGTCAACTTCTCAAAATCAATGTGATACTTGTATGAGACAAAATTTAGAAATTGAACGAATTTCTCCATTGACTTTCCGAGTTCCCATTGCTGCACAAACTTCTCAAAAAAGAAGTGGTTTTTCTGTTTTAGGATGTCTTCTGGCGACACAAAAGAAAGACACGCGAATTTTTGGCCGGCGATTGGCTTATCTTCTTCAAGCAAATCAACATAGTGGGGATTCGCGGAACCGTCGGGGCGTTTTTGGAGCGACACGCCAGAAGGGGTGCCGTCATTATTTGCTCTAAATGCTGACATTTATTTGTAATGTAAAATGTTTGGATTGTGAATATAACTAATTACTATATGTGTTTTTAAGCATTTATACGCATTTCATTATATTCAGTTATTCATTTTATGGGATATCCTTTTTTTTCTTCATATTATTTATAATATACATTAATATGTCTGTCGGTGCTTTTGATTTAGGAGAATTGGTTAAGAGAACCATCAAGTATTTGGTTGAAGGTATTATGGTTGCTATTGCTGCCTACGCCATCCCCAAGCGTTCTTTGGCCTTTGATGAAGTTGCTTTGATTGCGCTTACCGCCGCCGCAACTTTCAGCATCTTGGATACTTATGTTCCCAGCCTTGCTGTTTCTGCTCGCACTGGTGCTGGTTTCGGTATCGGCGCCAACCTTGTCGGCTTCCCCACCCCCCTCCGCCTGTAAATTATAAACCAAACCAGTGAATGTTTTATTTCCATTCGCTTGAAGGTTATATCCGCTGTGTGGATTTAAAAGGTTTCTATATAATGATATTTATTTAGTATAATTTTATTTTTTTTACATAAAAAATAAAAAATAGTTATAATCACAATTATTCAATTATTTATTTAACGGATTCTTGATTTTCTTTGTCGTTTTGGTCTTTTTGTGGTTCGTGTGTGTCGTGTTTGATGAGGCATTGAGAAGAAGGTTCAATGAATGATTGAGTCCCTATAAACTGAATCACGTGTAAATAACAATAATACAATACAAACGCCATAACGGCAGACACTTCCATCAAAAACACGTTTCTCTTTATATAATGATAATCAATGATTAGTAATATTAGTATAATAAATTGACTGATACATAAATATTGTAAAACAGGACTGAATTTTCTATTTATAAACATAAAATATAGCATGGATGTAAAAACAATATACACAATTGGCACATGACATTGATGTGTTTCGTCAAAATATAATACCCCAAATAATGCGGTCATTGCTGTCATGATTGATATGAATGAATGTGTGTCCCATCTATTCCACTCATACCACCCAACCAGTATTGACCACGTAAGCACCGAATATACAACAGAACCGCATTCTGGCTTACGCAATATATCACAAATGGTCGGATTTGTGTAGTCATATAAATTATAAACATTGTGAAACGCGATACTAAATGTAGAAATTATACCCATAAAAATCGCATTTTGTTTATTGTCCCACATTTTATGATTGTGATTGTGAATGTGTTTGTGATTGTGAATATAAATATGAATATGAATATGAATATGAATATGTTATGGTGTGTAGGTATATGTCTTACACACAATAACCTTAAATCTTTATTAAATATTTTTTTGTTTATAATGATTTATTATATATGAATATGGCATCATCAAAAAAAGAACATCTAGTAGTTGCCTCATTAAGAGACAAATTAAACAATTCGTATAATAATCTGATTCAATCAGACCCAATGGTATATTATAGACGCATCATTTTTGTGGTTGTTTATATCTGCGTGCTATTCATTCAGCAAACGCGGTATCATTGGTGGTATCCCACTATACCGGTATATCCGAATAACATACAAGAAGCCCAAATCGTTCTAAATGACTACATATTAAAACGAATGCCAAGCGACGTGGAATTCGCGATACTGGTAGACGAAAATCCTGCTGCGCCATTTCAAAGCGTTATACCCGAAACCGATATGCCGTTGGAGGAGATGAAACGCATCATGGTGAGACCGGCGCCAACTGCGTGGCTAATGTTTCATAAATATTTATATAATCGTGCTAGACCATTCCAGGTGCTTCCGGATAAAATAAATCTAGAAAACGGCACATTGTTGCCGTTGAAAAATTATAAAACGCCGTCTTATCCATCGGGCCACGCATACCAAGCCTATTACTTAGCGTCAATACTGTGCAAACAATTCCCCACTAAAACACAGGCTATTATGGATGTTGCGGAAAAGGTTGCGAATTCCCGCATTATTGCGGGCGTGCATTACCCTAGCGACCGCGATTTTGCGAAACAATTGATTACAAGGTGGGGATAAACTCCCAATCTAATTCCTCGCATATTTTTCGCCAGATTTCATCTTGTTCTATCCGTTTTTCTCGGTCTTTTAGCATGGGAAAATGCGGTAAAAATTCATACTTGCCCAACAATTCACACAACTTGTATATGGTGTAATAGTAATTCAAAAAATTCAGCCGGTCATCTGGACAGTATTTCGCATACGGCGCTTGTATTTCCATAAAAAGGTTGCACAGGCGGTCTTCTAATTCCGGGCTCATAATCGGGGGTTTGATGCCGAGTTTGTCCTTAATAAACGGGATGTGCTCGTAGTACTTGTTGTATCCCAATTTCTTCAAGATTTCTTTGGCTTTTTTGTTTGTGAATTGAGAGATGTCAATACGTTCTTTTTTAATTTGCTGTTTTATGCTTTCCAGCACCACATCCGGAATGAGCGTCGTCTCCTTTGCTTGAAACTGTGCGATGATTTCACGAAAATGATTAATTCGTTGATACGCATAGAAGCACGCTTCTTTGGGCGGTTCTTTATAGGATGGTTTCTCGTTTTCAATAAGATACATAATGTGCTTGGCGCAATGGTTGCACACCAATATGCCTTCGTGTTCCACCGGAATCATCTCTCCCTTGTTACAAAAGCGGCATATGTCCGTGGCATACACATATTTGTTTATATCAATAAACGCTTGGTCTATATTTGTCAAATATTTTTGGACATTGTTGTTGTTTATCACGTGCATTTCCTCTTCTTTTGTTGCCTCCGGTAATTTAAAAAACGCATTTAATATTTTGGTTTTGTTTGTGCCGGTTCCATTGGTAATCGTCTTTTTGTTTTCAAAGTATTCAAATATGTATTGGCTGTTATTTAAATAATAGTTTTTAAAATTGGAATTATGGGCCTTGATTGTTTCTTTTATTTCCTTTATTTTGTCCCGAATTTCCATAACTTCTTCTACGGATAGAGAGATTGTACCTGATTTGAATTCTTTTAGTCGCTGTTTTAATTCAGTTCTCTCGGCTTCCAGTGTCGGTATTACATTTTCTTGTATGTTTGTAAATTCCGCTTGAATTTCCTTGTGTTTATTGTCCAGCGTGGTTATGCTTTTTTCATCCAGGACGATTTTTTTATTTGGCTTGTATTTAAAAGAAGGCATGAATTCAAAAAGAATACTTGGATATCTTGTTAAGGAGAGATTTTATTACATAATAGTGTAAATAAGTTTTTAATATTATTTTTATTTTGTTGTTGTATTGTTGTATTGTTGTATATCGTGAAATCGTGAAATCGTGAAATCGTGAAAACTATATTTTTGTTTTCTACACATTTTGTAATACAATACATACAAGATTACAACAAGATGACGTTATCAAATACAAACACCGCAAACATAAATGTAGAAAAAAATATATTCGGGGGTTTAACAACACAAGACTTGACCCACAATAAAGTATCTCGCATGATTTTTGTGCGCCATCATTTAGAAGACGGCTGGAAAGTAAAATTAAACGGCGACCACTTTATTATGAAAAATGGCGACGGCAATTATCTTGCTGTAACCGACGAATGTGTAATTAAAATGAATTATCGTGATTATATTGAAGAACACGGCGACATATTAACCTATAAAGAAATCTGTATTATGAAATTCATTTTAAACGCACTAAATGACGAATGGGGGGTACAAAAAACTAGTGAAAAATATATATTTAGTAAAAATCACGGAAATAAAAAAGAGGTGTTGTCCGATGAATACTTACTGCAGTTTTTAGAACGAAATTTTAGTTAGAGGGGGTTGTTTAGAATAAAAGAAAAAAAAGTTTAGGCAGAATGTTTATTATTTAGGAACTTTTAAATAATAAAAAATAATAAAAATGTTGAAATTGGTTAAAATCCAAATTTTTTTTCTTTGGTAAGTGTATAAAAGCTATAATACAATGGGTGGAGGATTAATGCAACTTGTTGCCTACGGCGCTCAGGACGTTTACCTGACCGGCAACCCTCAGATTACTTTCTGGAAGGTTTCCTACAAGCGCCACACTAACTTTGCCATGGAGTCTATTGAACAGACTTTCAACGGCCAGGCTGACTTCGGTCGCCGTGTCACTTGCACCATTTCTCGCAATGGTGATTTGGCCTACCGCACTTACCTTCAGGTTACTCTCCCCGAGATCAACCAGTCCATGAAGGGAACCGGTGCTGGTGTCTGGGCTCGCTGGCTTGATTTCCCCGGTGAGCAGCTCATCTCTCAGGTTGAGGTTGAGATCGGTGGCCAGCGCATTGACCGCCAGTACGGTGATTGGATGCACATCTGGAACCAGCTCACCATGACCTCCGAGCAGCAGCGCGGATACTTCAAGATGATCGGTAACACCACTCAGCTTACCTTCATCACTGACCCCTCCTTTAACGACATTGATGGCCCTTGCGATTCCAGCGCTCCCCGCCAGGTTTGCGCCCCCCGCAACGCCCTCCCTGAGACCACCCTCTACGTCCCCTTCCAGTTCTGGTTTTGCCGTAACCCCGGTCTCGCCCTGCCCCTCATTGCCCTTCAGTACCACGAAGTCAAGATCAACCTTGACATCCGCGCCATTGATGAGTGCTTGTGGGCTGTTAACTCCCTTGTTGACAGCACCGGCTCCAAGAAGGTCACCCAGGCTTACAACCAGTCCCTTGTTGCTGCTTCTCTCTATGTTGACTACATCTTCCTTGACACTGATGAGCGCAGACGCATGGCCCAGAACCCCCACGAGTACTTGATTGAGCAGCTCCAGTTCACTGGTGATGAGTCTGTCGGTTCTTCTTCCAACAAGATCAAGCTCAACTTCAACCACCCTTGCAAGGAACTCATCTGGGTCGTCCAGCCCGACAAGAACGTTGACTACTGCTCTTCTCTTGAAGGCCAGTCCCTCCTGTGCAAGTTGCTCGGCGCTCAGCCCTTCAACTACACCGACGCTCTTGATGCCCTTCCCAACGCCATCCACGCCTTCGGAAGCCACGACTCTGTTGCCAACACCTCCACTTCTTACATCAACGCTTCTGGCCTCTTCACTGACGCCGGTGCTGCCGATGTTCCCACCACTACTACCAACTGGTGGCAGGGCGGTGTCGGCGCTGCCGAGAACTACACCTCTCCCAACATGGGTTCTGCTCTCATGAACTCTGGTGTTTCTGATGCCGGAACCTTTGTTCTGACCGAGTCTTCCCTTGACCTCCACTGCTGGGGTGAGAACCCCGTCGTGACTGCTAAGCTCCAGCTTAACGGTCAGGACCGCTTCTCTGAGCGTGAAGGCACTTACTTTGACCTCGTTCAGCCCTGGCAGCACCACACTCGTGCCCCTGACACTGGTATCAACGTGTATTCCTTCGCTTTGAGACCCGAGGAGCACCAGCCCAGTGGCACTTGCAACTTCTCTCGCATTGACAACGCTACTCTTCAGCTTGTTCTCTCCAACGCCACCGTTGAGGGAACCAACACTGCCAAGGTGCGTGTCTATGCTGTCAACTACAATGTTCTCCGTGTGATGTCCGGTATGGGAGGCCTTGAAGCTACATGTTTAGTAATGATGATGGTCATACTAGCTGTGAACAAGGGCCTAAAAGCAGTATGCCATAGTAAAGTGAGTTCTTACTATGGAAAACCATTTATGTCCTCACAATCATCTTTATTGATGATATGACTAACTGCTAGTAGTACTGACTTGTTGTCGTCAGTGCTGCAACACATCTTGTTGTTCGGGAAACCCCTTAGAGCCTTTTCTACCAAGCTTATTTGCGAAAGGAATAAGTGGCCAAGAGTAATGAACTTGGGTACGGTAATAATGAAAAGGATTGGGCAATCCGCATGCTTACTATCTAATGACGATATGCTAGTCTATGATAGGGCGTCAGAGACTGAACGGATGTGGGTCGTTAATGAAGGTCTAAGCAACCTGAAACGGCTTAAGATACAGTCCTCCCTCTAGGGAAACTTAGAGGATTAAGAGTGCTTACAGCAACTAAATGCTATATGTGCTTCACAATTATTTCATGTTATATAATTTTATATAATATGAATGTTGCCATTTATAAAACATAATACCATTCTTGTTGGCAAAAATTGAATTTATGTTATTAGATTTTACCACCACACAATCAAGCCAACACTTACATTATGACACAACTGACCCAACAATTCCAACAACAACATAATCATATTGTTCAAAAATACTCGCCCGCTACGGTGACTTTCAAATCCGGTCACACAAAATCGTTTGGACGCACCGCCAACCAAATCAAAAATCCCATCTGGGAAATCACAAATCCCCACACTGGCGAAATTACCGCGTTCATCATGTACTGCGAACCCAATGAATACTGCGAACTATGTCCCAAGAGCTACCAAAAAATACTGGATTACGAAGCAACCCATAACAATGGCGAAAAACTGACGTGGTATAAAACATCAAACGGTTATATATCGTGTAATAACAAAGTCTTTATCCACCAAGTCATTATGGAGACGTGGGGACACGGAAAAGGCACAAGCACCGTAAGCGTAGACCACTGCGACCGAAATCCGCTGAACAACCGATACGACAATTTGCGCGTTGCGACAATGAAAGAACAACAGAAGAACAGTAAAGGAACTGCGGATGACGGAACAAAGCGTGATAGAAAAAATAGCGCTCGCGCACTTCCAGAAGGAATCACACAAGATATGATGAAAAAATACGTGGTATACTACCACGAGTGGTTGAATAAAGAACATACAAAAAGCCGCGAATTCTTCAAGGTTGAAAAACACCCCAAACTTGAAAAACCGTGGATGACCAGCAAATCTGAAAAAGTATCGCTCCTACAAAAACTGGAAGACGCAAATCGGGTTGTAAGTGATTTGGAAAAAGGGTATATTACCCGCGCCGGCGATGGCCACGATGCCCAAATACATTTCGCTTGTCGTTGTGCGTGACAAACCGCACCTGGTTTATGAAAGAAGACGTGGCGAAACCGGCGCTCGTGAAGGATTGCGTATGGTATTACCCGAAAATTATATACTCAACGATGAAATCGTCAAATTGAAACAAAAAGTAGAGGCGAAATACGGAGTAATAGATTGTACGGATTGAACCGCTTTCACACACACACACTCTTCCACAAACAAAATTGAAATACAAATACCTGATTATAGCGTTCACAATCACAATCGCAATAGCAATCGCAAGAATGACTAGCGCAATAATTATCAAAGAACGACCGATCCAAACCAAGGCATACAACGATATCACCAAAACTCTTCAAACACGAGATGAATGTCTTGTGAAAATGTTTTGTGGCACAGGTAAATCCCATATAATCAAACGACTCATTTTAGAACGCAAACACCCATTAAGCGTGGTCGTATTTCCGTCTCTCGCATTGATTCGCCAATTCACAAAAGATTATCTCGCCGGAAATGTCCGAAACAACTGTTTATTGAATGTAAGTAGTGAAGAATTGACAGATATCACCAGCACAACCGACCCCCCGCGCATTCACCGTTTTCTCAATAATCCTACATGTAAGAAACACCCGAAAATCATTTGTGTTACCTACCAGAGTTTAGACGTCCTTATATCATGCGTAAGTGATACGAAAATCGGAATTGTGTGCTTTGACGAAGCACACCGAACAACCAGTCCAGAGTCTGTGAAACTTGTATATAGCGGCGAAGAAGTTAGAGCAAAATATGAAAAACGAGTATTCTTTACAGCAACGCCGGTGAATGCGTATGGAATTACGATGTTTGACCGAGAACGCAATGAAATAGGAACTTACGGCGACTGTGGCCCGCTTGTGTGCGAATATACCTACTTACAAGGTCTTCGCGACAGCATTCTCTCGCTGTTTGAATTACGGGTTGACCTTTATACACAAGATACACTTGGAAATATGTATGAAAGCATCGCACGTGCCATTCTGACAACGGGAAATACGCGCGTGCTTACATTTCACGCTGATGCCGCCGAAGATAGCAAATCAGAAACATCGGTGTTGAGGTTCGTAGATAAAGTAAGATTCGTGGAAGCGTTTCGCAGTGTGTGTGCAAAGGAGTTTCCCGATAAAGTCGGATTGTTTCCAGATGAGCGAATAACCTTTCGCGCTATCACTGCCGCCACAAAAGACAAGGACTCTATTCTTGGCGCATTTGATACTTGCTGTGATACCGACATCTATATTGTTTCATCGTGCCGAACCATTGGCGAAGGCGTAGATACGAAAAAAGCAAATATGTGTGTGTTTGTGGACCCGAAATCATCGCCGAAAGACATCATTCAAAATATCGGACGCATTTGCCGAAAGATTCCAGGCGTAGAACGACAAGCCGCAACCGTGTTGATTCCTGTTTGCGTTGGATGGGAAAAATACGTGGCGGCAGGAGATGACCCAGAAGTCCAAGACAAACTGATTCGGGACCAGCTGAATGACCGAGAAAATGGTGATTACAGCGCGATTATGAATGTGTGCGCCGCACTGAAACAAGAAGACCCTGAATTATATGAACTGTGCTTGGAATATCCACGCAATTTTACAGAATCGGAGAGAAAGCATGCGCTTGAACAGCAAGGATTCTGTGTGTTAGATGACTACGATGATGAAAGTGATGACGAATATGAACCGAATGTGCTATATGAAAACGAAATTGACGAATTGGTGGAAAATGGCGAAAGAGTTGAAATCCATACCTCAAATACAGAACAACCGATTATCTACCGAGGTTTTGATGAAGACGAAGACGAACGACCGATTCAGCGGTTCTACGAAGTAGAGGAAGAAAACGAAGATGGTGAAATGGAAACCAGGTATCACCGAATTGTGCCTCTAAATGACGAAGAGGAAAATGACAAGGACAAGAATAGGCGGTTGGACCCACCAAAAACGAATAATCGCCCGAGATTAAATATCCACACCAACGATGAAATCAAACTGCTTTGGAAAATGGGGGATGTCGTATTGGGAGAGCAGTTTGGGTCAGGGGTGCTTGAATGTCAGGTGGAGAGGATTGATAATGATGAATTGTGGAAGAATAACCATAAGAAAATGCGCTTACATATTGATAAAAATGGTAAAGCGCCATCAAAAACAGCAAAAGACCCAGAAGAAAAACGATTAGGAAAATGGGTTTCACATCAAAAAACGAATTATAATCCAAGTGGTCCAGATGTAAGCAAACAAATTATGAAAACCCCAGAAATATGGCAATTATGGACGGATACGCTGGCTGATGCCAAGTATAGTGAAGCATTAGCAGACCCAGTTCAGGATTGGAAGAATAACCATAAGAAGATACGC
>SXGT01102513.1_pt1 | contig 10446 bp, 13 predicted proteins | sample 3176221 | NCBI WGS metagenome assembly SXGT01 (sample SAMN11356862, study PRJNA531348) | freshwater metagenome | isolation source: freshwater sample F1-120 | place: China: Fuxian Lake, Yuxi | collected 2017-12-25
CGGCGGTATCGCGATTTCGTTCTGCGCGCCGGACGAACGCGCATATCTGAAGGACATCGAAAAGCTCACCAATCAGGCCGTGCCTGTGATGGAAACGGACCTATCGCTGCGCACACCGCGCGCCGACGAACGCGTCGTTCGTCCGAAAGGCCCGGCTGGCCGTTCAGGTTCGGTGCATCCGGCCCGCAAGCATGCGCCGAAGAAGCATCACGCTTCGGACGCGCATGGAGCAGCGCACGCTAAGCAAGGCCACGCGCCGACCCGGGTGCGCGATGAGGGCGATCGCCGCGACCGCAAGGGTAATTCGGTGTGGTCCAATAACGGCCCAGCCCCGAAGTATCGCAAGCAAACGCGCCGGCCTGCGGCGAAAGTCTAAGCCGCTTCTCGGCTCGAATTTAGTTGTCTCAAGTGGGGCGCGCGGCTTAAACCGCGCGCCCTATGCGTAAGGACATGTCCAAAGTTATCGTCGAGCGGCCGCGAACGGGCCGGTCGGTCGCCGGCAAGCGACCGGGCCGGACGGCTGCGCTCACCGATGACGATGGCGAGCCGATCCGCGCGAAGGGCGCGCGCGAACCCAAAGGCCGCGCGCAGAAGACCAAGCAGCTCAACGAAACGCTCAATCCGCTAAAGCGCTACCTCGCCTCAAACGTCGGGCGTCCCTGGGACAAAGTCTATTCCGAGATCGCCGCGCATCTGAAACCAACTTCCACGGTGCAGCAGCATGTGCGCGATCACTTGGAGGATTTCGTTGCGATCAAAACGCGGATGAAAGCCGGCGCCGTGGTCGTGACGCCGCGTTATGGCGGCGAGCGGGCGGTCGCGGAATCGCACGTCCTCTATTACGTGCACCCGCGCACGGGCATTCTCCGTCACAACGAGAATCGCACGAATTGGAGTCAGAGATTCCGCAAAGCCAAAGAGAAGGCGGAAGCTGAACTCGCGGCGCGGATACGCGTCATCGACGCCAAAACACAACTACACTTGTTTGACGGCGCCTGGTGGGAGGTAAAGCTCGCCAAGATCAAGCGCCACCCGATCAAAGCCGCCAGCGGCATGACCTACTACACCGAGGAGCCGTATGTTGATGTCGTGCGCTCGGCCAAGCTCTCGAACCTTTCGCTGGAGAAGCTCTACGGCCGCGACGGCGTCTATGCCTGCGATAAGCGTCAGCTCTCCAAAGCCGAAATGAAGCGCCTCAAGCTGCGCTGACCCCCAAAACAAAAGCGGCCTCCCGAGGGGAGGCCGCCAATGGATGGGCGCTGGGTACGGGGGGGTAGAAAAGCGCCCGGTTGCGGAGAGAACGGCGCAGCGCGCGTTTGGTTCCTAATAAAATTGGCCGCAGCCTCGGAATTCCTCATAGTCGAGGCGAACCAGCACGCGCACGCCTCCCTCGGGACAAGGCCTGCCTTCGTGGATGTCGATTTCTAATCTTCGCCCGGCCGCTTCGGTCCAGAACACCCTGCCACGCCAGGCGGGGATACGGGGCTCGGTCCTAGGGAAAGTCAGAATGCCTTCGGTCTCGGTGAATTTGAGATCGATGCGCTCGGTTCGATAAATACTGAGCGTGAAATTCTCGCCGGTTCCGAGGAATTCTATGCCTTCGGCACGCGCCGAAACGACCGGATCGACACCCGCGCGCTGCGGCAATTGTGGCAGCGGCAACTCGTCTCTCGGCGTGTTTGAACACGCGGCGAGTCCGAGCAGGAGGGCGGCAGCGGTGGCAAGGCGCAGCATCAGACGCTTCTCCCGCAGCCATTCAACGTCCGCCCATCGATCACCACCTCGACCGTGCTCGGATACGCCTCGCCGCTCATCGCGTCCTGGCATGGAAAGCGGCGGATGGTGACGGAGAGCGTCCGGCTATTGGTGGCGCTCTCGTATCGTGTCGCGCCTTCTTGCGGATAAGTCGGCGTCGGCAGCGGGAAGTCAGCGGTGCTCTCGCCGTAATCCCAGGTCAGCCGAATGCGCTCTTGCGTGTAGATGTCGATGATCCAGCCCGGCTCTTGGCCGATGCCGCGAAAATCGACGCCGGCGGCGCGCGCGCCTTCCCAGTTCGGCATCCGCGCGAGCGCCTCCTCGGCGGTGAGCGAAGGCTGTTCGACGGTCACGGGGGCTGGGGAGGCCTCTGTGGTAGGCGCTGGCTGCGAGCAGGCAGAGAGTGCAAAAACCAGAACTAGCGCACGCATTTCTCGTCTCCAGTTACAGAAACGCCGCCGCGCTTCGAGGCGCGACGGCGTTCCTTAGTCAGTCGCGTCGTTCGTTAGCCCTGGAAGGCGCTGACGAACACTTCGACGCGGCGGTTCGCGGCCGCTTCGCACGGCTGGAAGCGGATCTGGCTTTCGCCATAGCCGCGCGCCGCGATGCGCTGACGGATCACGCCGCCTTGCATCAGCACTGACGACACGTTCATCGCGCGACGCTCAGAGAGATCCTGATTGTACGCATCGGTTCCCGTGCAATCGGCGTGGCCGTACACGTCGATCGTGGTTTGGTCGTACTCTCGCAGAATGTTGCCCACGTCGCGCAGCGTCGGCACGAACTGGCTCTTCACCGCATCGCGGTTCAGATCGAACGTGAGGTCGGCTGGGAAGTTGAGCAGGATTTGCGATTGGTTCACACGGGTGACGCCTACGCCGCTGCCAGCGAGACGCTCGCGCAGGTTCTGATAGGTGCGGTCCATGTAATTGCCAATCGCAGCGCCCGCGAGCGCGCCGACGCCGGCGCCGATCATGGCGTTGCGGCGGTCATCACCGCCGGCCAGCGTGCCGGCGCCAGCGCCGACGATCGCGCCGATAATGGCGCCGGTGCCGGTGTTGTTGCGGGTGCGCTCGCCAGTTACGGGGTCAACGTTGGTGCAGCCAACGATCATCAATGCAGCCGCGGCCATCGCAGCAAATTTGCGGATCATAAAATCCCTCCAATAAAAACGGGCAATGGCCCGGTGTACGCCGGGAACTTCATGCGTCCAACCTGAGCCGGCGATGAACATTCCTCAATCAGGTGAGCCCGATGCGGTATATCGGTTGAGACGTCCAAACTGTTCCATGAGAACGCCATCTACAATCGGCGCCAGCGTATCAAGAGCCAGCCCTGTGTCTCCGGAGACGCGGTAGCTCATCTCAATTTTCGCCCCTGAGGCGAGTGGCGCAACTGTAAACGTCAATACGCCATTAACCCCGAGTTCTTGGAGCGGCCCCAACGCGCCTGCTATCCGCAGTGTTCGTACGCCTTCACGCTCCATGACGAGCACAATGCGCCCGTGCTCGATGGATTGACCGTTCCACCGTTCGCACCAGCACCCGCCCGCGCGCGGCTCGAACGAGAGATTGCGCGCGTTGCCGGAATAGGTGTGGCTATCGTTCCACCAGCGGTTCAATCGTGTCACCGCGCGCCACGCCTCGTCCGGGGACGCGGCGACCTCGCGTTCGGCATGGATTACAAAGTGATCCGCGGCTGCCGCCCGCACCTCTGCGTGCGCCCGACCAGTCAGGAGCAACGCGGCGAAAGCGGTGATTAGAACAAGTCGCATCAAGTCCTCCCCGTCGTTCTCGCGCCATCAAGCGCCCATTTGAACGACCATTCAAGAGGCTCGCATTAACCAAAGTTCAGTGCGGAGCCGGCACAGTGCCCGGCGATGATCGACGCCGGCACCCTGAGCGCTGCGCAAGCGAGCGCCGACCAAGCAAGAACGATGGCGGTGGTGGCGCGCGCCCGCATTACAAATGGAGTGCTCAGGTTCGGCGCCAGCGTGATCGTCGCCATCGTTGCAGCGACAGTCGTTGGCAATGCGCTGCCGCTCTATTGGATGGGCGGGATGACGCTCGTGCTCGTGGCTGAGCGTGTGATTTTCAAGCGGTTGTTGGCCGAGGCGGAAGCGGGACGCACGCCAAAACACATGGGGTTGCTGGTTGCGTGGATCGCCGCGCAAAGCATTTACGGCAACCTCCTTGCAGTCCTGCTTTGGTTTTCCGCCTACCTCCCGGGCGAGACGCTGGCGGTGATGTACATCCTGGGCGGCCTTGCGAACGCCGCAGCAACGTTACGCGCGTCGCCCGCGTTATCCTTTGCGGGCGCAGGGCCGACCGTCGCGTTCATGCTTGGCCTGCCGCTCGCCGATTATCTGCTCAACGGCACAAACGCGCTTGACCTGATGCCGTTGGTCGCGGGCCTGCTTGTGCTGGGCTTCGGCATGAATCTGTGGCGCAGCTTGCTCGCGTCGGACAGCGCGCAGGCACAAGCGGAAGCCGCGGTTCTTCGTGAGCGGCAAGCGGCAGCCGCCGCGGCAGCCGCAAAAACCGACATGATTCAGCGGATGAACGACGAATTGCGCACGCCCATGACCGCGCTCGTCGGCGCCGCCGAACATTTGCGCCGCGCTGCCGCTTCACCGCAAGCGCGCGCTCACATCGCAACCATCGTGCAGGCCGGCGAACTGTTGAAGATGGTGCTTGACGATCTCTCCGATCTGGATCGCCTGGAAAATGGCGCGCTACCGATTGAAGCAAAGCCCGCCGACCCGCGCGAGATTGTGCGCGGAGTGGTCGCCGCGTTCCGCCCAGCGGCGCAGGACAAAAACCTGGAGCTATTCTTGGACGTCGGCGCTGATGTGCCGGCGGAAGTGGAGATCGATCCGCTTCGCGTGCGCCAGGTGTTGTTCAACCTGTTGGCCAATGCGGTACGCTACACGACGCATGGAGGCGTGCGTGTCGGTGTTCATGCGCAGGCCTCCACCGAGGCGGGCCGGGTGCGGCTCACGTTCGTTGTCGCCGACACCGGCGTAGGCATGTCGCGCTCGCAATTGGCCCTTATCTTCGGTCGCGGTCGGCTGAGCTCCGAAGGCAAGGGGCCAGGCATTGGGCTTGCCATCTCACTGCGTTTGGCGCGCCTGATGGGCGGCCAACTTACGGCGAAGAGTGAACTCGGGGAGGGCTCGGTCTTTTCGTTCGCGCTCGAAGCGCCCGTTCGCGCCGCCGCCCGCGCGCCTACTAAAGCCGCCTGATCGCCATCGCATGCAGCGCTTGACCCCGTCGGCGTTGCATGTTTTGCTATTGCGAGTGATTTGCAACTGAGTCTCGCCATGTTCGCCGTCGCCAGCCTTCTCGGATCGCGGAAATAGACGGTGGCGATCGTCATTCTTCTTGGGGCCGCGCCCCTGGCGGCATTGATGGCGGCGGACCGGCAAAGTTTGGGATCGGTGCGCGCAGCCTCCTGCGTGGCGAAGGTCCCGAGCCCCTCTCCCGTCAGCGCTTCGGCCGCGCCGGCGGGAGAAGGGGCGCCTCAGTTTGACAAGAATGCCTTGAGCGCGCGCGAAAGCGCCGCGTCATCGCGTGTCTCGCACTCCCAGATCGTCCAGGCCGACCAGCCGGCGCTGCGCAGCGCCTTCAGCGATGCAGCGTCGCGCTGGCGATTGCGCGCGATCTTTGCGCGCCAGTAAGCGGCATTGTCTTTCGGCTCGCGCGCGCCGCGTTTGCAGTCGTGCCCGTGCCAGAAGCAGCCGTGGACGAAGATTGCCTTCTGCATCGTGCCGAACACCAGATCAGGCTTGCCCGGCAGTCCTGCGCCATTCAGCCGATAGCGCCGCCCATAGCCGAGCGCGCGCACGCAAGCGCGGACAATAAGCTCAGGCCCGGTGTCACGCGACTTGACCGCGCGCATAATGGCGGATCGTTTGGTGCTGTCGAAAACGTCGGCGCGCATGCTCAGGCGGTCTTGCGCGTCGCCGCCGCGCCAGCAAGCGGCGCTAGCAGATGTTGTGACAGCCACCGCACCACGGGCACGCACACCGCATCGCCGACAAGGTGCAGCGCCTGGGTCTGGCTGGCGGGCAGTGGGTAATGTTCCGGCACGCCCATCAAACGCGCCGCCTCGCGCGGTGAGAGCAGGCGCGAGCGCGTGCGCTGGCCTTCGATGAACAGCAAGAACTGACGGCTCGAACCACCGGTAGGTGTGCGCAGGCAGCCTGCGATGCCGTCGAACCGCGCCTCGGCGCGCTGTACGCGCTGGCCATGTTCGATGCGAATACGTCGAAAGACAGCGCCAACCGCGCGCGCGCCGCTTTCGCGCAAGCCCTCAACGCGCGCGCTTTGCAGGGGGCTCATTTGCGAAAGCAAGCGCGCGGTTTGCTCATGGCTCTGCCAAGTGACGAGCCCGTCATCGTCGAGCAAATCGGCGAGCGATGTGTTGCGCTTGGGCGGCGTTGGCAGGCGCCACCAGACGAAATGCTTGCGCAGCGCTTCAGGCAAGCGCGCAACAACAGCGCGCAATGCTGGCGTGTGAAACGGATCGCAAGGTCCCGATGAGGAAAGGTGTGGCGGCGCGTGGCGCGCGGCGATGATGAAAAGGCGCGGCCGCGATTGCGGTGTGAACAGGGCGGCGTCGATTTCCAGCGCGCCTGCACGATAGCCCAGATCGTCGAGCGCATGAATCAGTGCGGTGAAATCGGCGCCGCCGTGCGAACTCAGAAGGCCGCTGACATTTTCCAGCGCCAGCACATCGGGTGCGCGGCCTTCTTGGGCTAATTTTTCGATCAGCCGGTGAAAACCCCAGAACGCGCCTGAGCGCGGCGCCGCCAGGCCGCGCCGAGCCCCTGCAAGTGACAGATCCTGACAGGGGAATGAGGCCCAAGCCAAGGCCGCCTTGCCTGGCAAGTCGGCCGCATTGAGCTTCCAAATATCGCCGACCCGCATGTCATCGCCCGCAAACGCGGCGCGGTAAGCGGCGGCCTTGGTCGGTTCGATGTCATTGGCGAAGGCGCAGGCGAAATCGGGCTCAAGCCCCAGCCGGGCCAAACCGCCGCCAGCGAAAAACTCAAAAAGTGGGGCGCCGGAATCACACTGCATGGGTCTATACTACACGCCTATGGCGCACCGGCCTGCCGGGTTTGCGCCGATCGGGGGGAAGCCATGCGGACCTTGCTCCGCGGCATGTGTCTCGGCTCAGCGCTGCTTTTGAGCGCATGGGCCGTTTCGGGCTGCCAACGTCAAGCCGAAGCACCGAGCGAGGCGCCTGCGAGCCCGAGCGATGCGGAACGCGAAGCCGCGATTGCGGCAGAGCAACTTGCTGCACTGGGCGGCCCTGCGAACGCGGCGCAGCGCGCTTTGTACGAAGGCGAGTTTCAGGCCTCCGGCAGCAATTCCGATTTTGCCTCGGGCGAGGGCGCGTGGGAGCTGCGCCTTCTCAATGATTACGCGCAATTCTCGCGGCCAGGTCTTGGCGACGATGGCGGCATTCCCGGCGAGCGCGATTATCGCGAGCGCGGCATGCAAGTTGTCGCCGGCACGGTCACCATCACCATCATGCAGCAGGCGTGCACCGCGAGCGGCATCGAACTTCCCTACGTCGCGAATGTCCTTTTCGAAGGCGTGTCATATCAAGGCTGCGCGCGGCGCGGCATCAATGAGAGCGGCGATCGCGGTGGTTGGGCCTCGGTGCTGCCGGAATTGATCCCGGCGATCGACGCATGCTTGGCGCGTGCCGGCGCGCGCGCGCGCGTCACGTTCGCAGCGACGTTGGATGAAGGTGAAACCAGCGTGCGTGTGCGTGAGGCCAATGGCGGGCGCCGTGAGTGCATTGCCGCCGGCGGGGAAGTGACTCTCTACGAGACGCTGTCCGATCTCGATCGGCGCAGCGGTGAAGGCGATCCGGAGTTCGTGCGCGGTGCGCGCCCTGCCGCCCAAACCTGCCGCACAATCGAGCCGGCGGTCGCACGGAGCGGCGAGCAATTGGGTTGGCTCATTCGCCGTACCTGCTGATTTCGTCGCAAATCGCTTGCCGCTGAAATTTTGTGAGCGCCTGCTTGCCGTCAGGGAGTTCACTTATGCTGTTAGGGCCGCGCGCGCACGCTGAACGCTTGGAAGCCTCGTTATCGCTGTTGCGCATTGGGCTTGCGGTTTTGATCTTCATCCACGGCGCCCACCGCGCCTTGCACTGGGATCCGAACGTCACAGGCTTCGGCCAATGGCTAAGTTCGCTCGGTTTTCCTGAAGGTTATTACTGGGCCGTAGCTGTCACTGTGTATGAATTGATCGCGCCGCTTTTTCTGATCGCGCGCCGTTTCGTGACGCTCGCTTGCCTTGGGCATGTCGGCATCATCGCGCTGGGCGCGGTGCTGGTGCATTATCCGTCAGGCTGGTTCGTTGTCGGCTCGGGCCGCAACGGCATGGAATATTCCGTGCTGCTGTTGATCGGCTTGATCGCGGTGGCGTGGGCGCACGCGCCGAAGCGGGCTTAATTGAAGCCGGCGAGTAGGCTCTGCCCCCACTCGATCAGATTGTTGATCACGGCAAGGCCGACGCGGGTGCCGAAATAGACTGAAGCAACGGAAGCCGCCGCCGCTGGAATGGTCAGCAGCATCAGCACGCCATCGCGTTGCAGCAGCGCCAGCGCCGTCATTGCGACCGTCATGCCCGGTGGCCAGTTCGCGAACGGAATGGGCAGGATCAAGATCAGCGCCATGAGCAAGGTCTGCAGGCCAACGCCGATGGTGAGCGGAAATCGCGTGAGCAACGAGAGGCGGGGCTTGATCAGATACTCGAGCCGCCTCAGCGTCGGTGTCGCGGCCTGCAGCGTCCGCCGAAGCGCCGTCGCGTCCACTTCCCAGTCGCGGACCCGCTTGGGCAGCACCAGCCGGCGTGACCCAAACACCATTTGCAGCGCCGGGGCGAGCATCAGTACGCCGAAAATCGTCGAGATGCCGGGCACATTCGGAATGCACATGGGCAGCGCCAGCACCAGCAGCAGCACACCATGGGCGCGCGAATCGAGCTGATCAATCAGCGCTCCGACGCTGACCTTCTCTCCCGGAAACTGCTCGACAAGATCGTCGAGCAGCTCTGAGGCCGACCGTCCAGCGTCGGGCGGCGAGGGGGAGGGGATCACGGGATTCAACATTAGGCCTAAAGGCGGGTGTCACATGGGGCGCCGGCGGGATTTTGACCAGGGCGTAGCGACGTTCAGACGTCATCAACCATACGAGCGTAGCCAAGACGCCATGGCGCGTGCGGCGATCGCCTTATTTGGCCTGGCTCTCGCCGGGTGCGCCGCCGCCAAGGCGGAGCCCCCGGCTGAACTCAATGGCCTTTGGAGCGCGGGCCCGGCTGCCTGCGCGGCCGGCGTCGGTGTGCGCTTCCGCGACGATGTCATTGAGGCTGTCTATGATGACGAGGCCGAGACGCTGTTCGAGAGGCCGCGCTATCACGTCGAGCATTCCGGTGAAGCATTCCGGGTGCGGATTATCTACGATCTGCCGCGCGGTGTTGGCGGCCCGAACAGCACGCGCGGCGTGCTGATACTGGCGCGCCAACCGAATGACGGCATCGCGCCCATTGCGCACGCCTTGCTGGATGGCCGCACCGGCTCGGCGCGCGTGCGTATCGCCGACGATCCGGCTGTAGCGCTGCTGACGCTGGAGCCGTGCGGCGCCCATCCTTGGCGCGAACAATTGCGCGGGCGGCGCACGGCCTAAAGCAAAACGGACCGCTAGCACTGCCAGCGGCCCGTTTCACATGCTTCGAAACTTAGTTGGAAGCTTGCTGCGTCTGGGTTTCGCCGTTGCAGCGCGCGATTTCGTCAGCGGTCAGCGGTGCGCTTTCCGGGCCGTACGAAATCACGCGGGCGCCGGTTTCGCGTACGAATTGTCGGCAAGCGCGAACCGTCGCGGCATGGCTCGGACGGGCGAGGCAGGTGTCGCCTTCGCAGATCCAAACGGTGTTCTGCGCGATCACTTGGCGCGTCGTCGCTGCGCCTTCGATTTTCACGGTGAAGGTGTCGCGGGTCTGGGCCTGGGCAACGCCAGCAAAACCAGTGGCGACGACGGCGGCAATCACGATCGAACGGAGAACGGACATTGAAAAAACTCCTGGGCTCAAGGTCGCGCTGCTTGGGGAGGAGCGCAGGCTCACTTTGCATAAGGCCCTAATCGCTGACAAGAGAAAATTGAAGGAAACGCGTATTATTCACGGATGAATGATTACCTAGCGGTAGGGTTGGTATTGCGGGGCGGCTCGTGGATGTCGCCGCGACACGGTTTCGCCGACCGCCCGCCGGCTTTAGGGTGCGCACCGAACGAAGGAGAATTGCATGAGCCGCCGCGCCGTTATCGTTTCGTACGCACGTACCGGTCTCGCCAAGTCCGGCCGGGGCGGCTTCAACATCACGCATGGCGCCGCGCTCGCCGGCCATTCGATCCTGCACGCGGCCAAGCGCGCCAAGCTTGAGCCCGATGCGGCAGAGGACGTGATCCTCGGTTGCGGCTCGCCCGAAGCATCGACTGGCCACAACGTTGCGCGTTTGGCTTCGGTCTGGGCGGGCCTCGATTTCAAAGTCGCCGCGGCCACCATCAATCGCTTCTGTTCATCCGGCCTGCAATCGACGGCGCAGGTTGCGACTTACATCATGCAAGAGGGCGCGAAGGTCGGCATCGCCGGCGGCGTCGAGACCATCTCCGGC
>SXGT01102946.1_pt1 | contig 10446 bp, 10 predicted proteins | sample 3176221 | NCBI WGS metagenome assembly SXGT01 (sample SAMN11356862, study PRJNA531348) | freshwater metagenome | isolation source: freshwater sample F1-120 | place: China: Fuxian Lake, Yuxi | collected 2017-12-25
GAATGTCGACCCCGTTTTGCCGGTGGTAGTCCAGGCAAAGCGCCTCGGCGACGCGCTTCCCCTCGTCATAGCAGCTCCGCTCGCCAATCGGATTCACATGGCCCCAGTAGGTCTCCTTCTGCGGATGGGCCTCGGGATCACCGTAGACCTCCGAAGTCGAAGCCTGCAGGATTCGAGCCTTCGTCCGACGGGCCAGTCCAAGCATGTTGACCATTCCCACGGTCGAGCACTTGATGGTCTTGATCGGATTGAACTGGTAGTGGATCGGCGAAGCAGGGCAAGCGAGGTTGTAGATCTGGTCCACCTCGAGAAAGACTGGGTGGACGATATCGTGCCTCAGAAGCTCGAAGTGAGGGTGCTGGAGCCTGTGCTCCACGTTCTGTCGCGCGCCCGTGAAGAAGTTGTCGAGACAGATAATTTCATTGCCCCGTTCGATGAGCCGGTCACACAGGTGGCTGCCGAGAAACCCGGCACCGCCGGTGACGAGGATGGTCTTCATTCGAGATGAAGGTAATACATCGCAGCGGATGTGTAAACGGGGTCAGAGTCCGCTGTAGCCCTTGCCACCGGAAAGTGCATCCCCCAAAAGGCACCGGTACACGTCGCCCTCCACAGTTCGCTGGGCGATCTGATATCCTCTGCGCATGGACTCAGCCCGGAATCTCTACCTCGCGGTTGACTTGGGTGGCACCAAGGTGGCCGTGAGCCTCTGGATGGACTCGGACGAGACGATCCCCCGCCAGCTCGGCGAGTCCACGAGCTGGAGCACGTTTCAGGATGGACCAGGGCGCAACATCGACTCCATTGTGGAAGCTGCCGCAGAGCTCCGGGGACAGCATGCGCAGGGGGTGCGGCTCACTGCGATCGGGATCTCTGGCGGCGGCCCCCTGAACCCCGTGACGGGCGAAATCCTCTCGGTCCCGAACCTGCCTGGATGGGTCCACGTGCCCATCACGCGAATCCTCTCCGATCGTCTCGGTGCTCCCGCCCGAATTGAAAATGACGCCAACGCGTGCGCTGCTGCAGAATGGCTCCACGGCGCGGGCCGTGGAGCGAAGCACATGGCGTTCCTGACCTGCTCGACAGGCATTGGGGCGGGCCTCGTGCTCGAGGGCCGGCTCCATCGAGGTGCGCGATTTCTGGCGGGCGAAGTGGGCCATCAAGTGATCGTTCCGAACGGCCTCCCCTGCGGCTGCGGCAAGCAAGGCTGCCTCGAGGCGTATGCGAGTGGATCCGGTATCAGTACACGCCTCAAGCCATTTCGGGAGAAGAATTCGCGGCTCCCGGGAACAGCGAAGGAGCTCGTCGAGGCGGCAAGACGAGGGGATGACTTTTCGATCGAGTTCCTGCGCGAGACAGCGGAGTTCCTGGCCATGGGCCTCGCGAACCTCGTCTTCATCCTGGACCTTGACCGACTTGTGCTCGGCACCATCCCAACGGCGGCCGGCGAGCTCTTCTTCGCGCCGCTACGAGAAGCGCTTCTACGTCGACTCTGGCCCGAGTTCCGCCAGGGGATTGACTTGCGCCCGTCGGCCCTCTGGCCGAGGCTTGGAGACTACGCGGCCCTTGCGGTCGCACGTGACCTGCCTCCTCTCCTTCGGGACGTTGCCCCCTGAGAACGACCGTCACACCCGGATCGAGTTGTCCACGAGTTGTACAGTTGGCTACGTGGAAGGAAGTGCCGGGCGGCGGGTGATCTGCGGCGTGCTACCAGGCATTTGGGCTTCCGCGCTCGGGTGGCTCGCTTCTTGAAGAGAAGGCTCGCAATGCCCAAGTCCTTGCCAGTCTCTGTAGCCAGGGACCGTAGAGCCGGGAACGACCGTAGAGCCCGGCCGACGCCGTTCACCGCAATTTTTCGCTGGCAAGGCCGCCGACACACCTTCCGCCGGCAGGGAGAAGGAGCGAATCAGTACGTCGATCGCCCGTCGCGACGAACCTCGGCTCTTGTCGTGTGCATCGTGACTCTCTCACTTCTGGATGCATTCTTCACTCTCCTCCACCTCGAACAAGGCGGCAAGGAGATCAATCCTCTCATGGCGCTTTTCCTCGGCCTGGGCGTGCCCATGTTCTTGATCGCCAAGACGACCTTGACCGACCTTGGCGTGATCTTCCTGGCAATCCACGAGAACTTTCGCCTCGGCCAGAGGGCTCTCAATGTCGCGGCAGTGGTCTATTCGATCTTGCTCTCCTATCACGGCGTCTTGATCCTTTGGAAAGCGGGCTGAGCGCTGACCACGGGAAGCCCCTGCCATAATACTCCGCACGACCAGGGCGGGAGCCCTGACACCCGGAGCGAGCGCGAAGCGCGAGACGGAGCGGCGCTGCCAGACGCTTGGTGCGGGGGAGGTCTTCCTCCCGCCCCGGGGTGTATAGTACCATTGCGGCATATGCGGCTCATCGGCAACAAGACGAGGCTTCTCCCCGAGATCGAGGCCTTCCTGCGCGATCGCGGAATTCTCGGTGGTACGCTCCTTGACATCTTCAGTGGCACGGCCGCGGTCGGTCGACACTTCAAGGCTCTGGGCTTTCGTGTAATTTCCAACGACCACCTCGCAATGTGCCACGCGAAGGCCGTGGCCGACGTGGAGGTTGGCAAGGCTCCGCCCTTCAAGGGTCTCCGCGAACGCTTCCGTGACATCCTCTCATCCGATACGTTCCGCAACACTTTCAGCTTCCAGGCCGATTCGATCTTGAGCCTGGAGTCAAGGCCTCTTGCGGAGGCCATCCACCTGCTCCAGGGCTTCGTGGAGCCGACCGAAGGTCTCATCTTTCGCAACTACTCACCTGGCGGAGCCGCAGGGCGCATGTACTTCTCGGATGACAATGGGCGCAAGATCGACGGAATACTTCTCATGCTTCGCGAGGGCCAACGAAGTGGCTTCCTGAATCGATCCGAGTTCTACCTTCTTCTTTCCTCGCTCCTCGACGCTGCGGACCGCGTCGCCAACATCTCCGGGACTTATGGCGCGTTCCTCAAGAATTGGCAGCGAAACGCGCGGCAGCCCCTGTCCCTGCAGGTGCCAGCCATTTATCCCAGCTCGAAAAAAAATGAGGCCCACAACGAGGATGCAAACACGCTCATCCGCAAGATCAAGGGCGACATTCTCTATGTCGATCCTCCCTACAACCATCGTCAGTACGCGGCCAACTATCACGTGCTGCAAGTGATCGCAGAGCACTCCACCATCGATAACTTCGCAGCCTATGAGCAGGCCCTCTACGGAAAGACAGGCCTCAGGCCCTATGACGACCTGCGTTCGAGCTTCTGCGTCCCGCCGGGCGACGAGCCCACACCGGCAGATGCCTACGGCGCCATGCGAGACCTCATCTTGAATGCGCGGGTGGAACACGTCCTTGTTAGCTACAACGAGGAAGGCATCCTCACCCGGGAAGAGCTCGGCGGGATCCTTGCCAGGTTCTCCGGGAAACGAAGCTTCGACTACGACGCAGGATTGCGCAACATTAGCTACAAGCGCTTCTGCAGTGACTCGGACCGACCCGAGGGTGACTGCACCAGGGGCCGGCGGGTCTACAAGATACTGGAAGGAAAGGGTCGCGGCGAGACCTCGGAGTGGCTACTCCTGGCATCAGGAGCCCGGAGCCGCAGTCGCGCGAGGACGAGGAAGACAGCCTCGCCCTTGCCGGGATAGGCCTGCCGGGGGAGAAGATGAGGTTCCGCAAGATCCTTTGCCACTTCAACAGAGAGAATCCGGCATCCCAGGCCTCCGCCGAGGCGTTGACCGAGGAATTGAGGCGCGCCTCGCTTGATGTCGCGGATGATCCCGAGCTCATGGCCACCTGGCAGCCCGACCTCTTGATCCTCCTTGGAGGCGACGGCTTCCTGATGGAGAGCCTTCGGCATCTCGACTATCCCTCGACACCTGTCTTTGGCGTCAACTTCGGAACCGTCGGCTTCCTCATGAACACGCGAGAGTGCTTGCCGAACCTCGTGCGCATGATACAGACCGGCGAGTTCAAGGAGGAGGAGCACCCCGTGCTCGAGGCGAAGGTAGAACTCGAGGGCGGCGCCACGGACCGTTTGCTCGCATTCAATGACTTCGTCGTCGAGAGAATGACTCGGCAGAGCATCCGTCTCCAGCTCACCCTGGATGACGTACCCTTCAACCACTACGCGGGCGACGGTTTCGTACTTTCGACCGCGGCAGGATCGACGGCCTACAACCTGGCAGCAGGAGGGCCGGTAGTGCACCCAGGGATCCAGGGAATCGTCATCACGCCGCTTTATCCGCACCGAGCCTCCCCCTTTCACTCGGTTCAGTTCTCGCTCATTGTCCCACTGAAGAGCCGTCTTCAGCTTGTCGCGAGCGACTTGCCAAAACGCAGCATGCGCATGGTGGCGGACGGGCGACAGCTCGAGCATGTCTCCACGGTTGTCATTGGAGACTCCAGGCGCCGGATAACACTCCTGAGGCCATTGAACCACCTGTTCGTCAAGACGCTGACGAGGAAGTTCATCGGCGGGTGAGGCAAGTCCGAGTGACCCAACACCGCCCGGCTTGCACACCCGGTTCGCGGACAAAGTCTCCTCTCGTCCGCTAGGCTCGTCCAGGACTTCAAGGCAGTTAGCAACCGGTCAGGTGAATGCTTGGTGGTTTCTCGGTGCCACATGCCGGGAGTCGAGGAATTTGCCGAGATCCATGAATGGGATCCAGAAATACGGCTGCTATGATAGGCTCCTGAGGCCTCGGGTGTGCGTCCCGTGATGCCTTCGAATTTGTCCTGTCGGAGGAACATGTGTCGAAGCACGATCCGGAGAGAGAGTTCGCAGAGCAGATGGCGGAGGCGCTGGGTTGGCCGTTCGTGGACCTCGAGAGGTATTCGGTCTCCTGCGGGCTTCTCAAGAAGGTCAGCGCAGAGATGGCGTGCCGCACTCGATCGGTGCCCATGGTCTTCAACCGTCATCGAGTCGTGGTGGTAGTGGACGACCCTTTTCAGGGCGTCTACATGTCGATGCACCCCGAGCTCCTCGGACCGCCTTACAGCCACAGGGTTGAGATCGCGCTGTCGACTCGGAGGGGGCTCGACGCTGCGCTTCACCGAAGGATCACGCTGGTCAATGACTGAACCCTGAGGTCAATTCTTCAGACTTCGGGAGGCAACTATTCAGCGTCGAGGGAGGAGCCTTCTCTGCCGATTCTTTCGTCCCGCTTGCCAACGACCTCCCGGGTCGAGGACGCGCTCAAGCTCGAGTAAATCTTGCGCTCCGTGGTTGAGTAGTAAATCTCGGCGCCGGCAAATCCAAGGATGAAAACTCTGTCTTGCTCTTGCGGCTTTCGGGGGGGGGACATGGCGATTACCTCTCTTCTTTGGGTGGTGCCGGTGGGCGTGACAGAGGACTCTACTTCAAACTGCGTGCCAGAGACGAGGAGGATCGTCAGGCGCGCCAGCGTAAGGCTTTGCGGAAATGGTGGGGAAAACCTGGGCCTCCGGCGCATGCAAGGCTGGACAAGGGATGTACACCCTTGATTCCAGTACGGAATCAGCTCTGCGGCCCCGTACCAGCCATCCTTCGCACAATTGCCTTGAACCTCCGCCCTCGCTCCACAAAGTTGACGAACATGTCGAAGCTCGGACACGACGGCGACAGGATCACCCGATCTCCAGGCTTCGCGAGTCCCCGAGCCTTTTCAATGGCGTCCTCGAGCCCCTCTGCGAGAAGCACGTCGGGGCCTCCCCGGTGACGCGGGATGCACTGCCGGATCGCCTCAGCGGTCTGTCCCAGGAGCACGACTGCTCGCGACCGGGTCGCCAGGGCCTGACCGAGCGCCCGAAAGGAGCAGCCCTTGCTCGATCCACCGCAGATCACAACAACATTCGGACCGAGGGCATCGAGAGCCACGACCGTGGACTCTGGAGTCGTGGCGATGGAATCATTCAGGTATTTCACGCCATCGAGCTCGAGCACGGGCTCGAGACGGTGCTCAACTGCGCGAAACCCGCGCACGGCCTCCGCAATGCTGCCTGGTTCAACACCCATCACCCAGGCCGCAAGCGCTGCGCCGGCCGCGTTCAGCACATTGAATCGGCCCACGAGGGACAGGTCACGAATCTCGAAGAGCCTTGTGCGCTCGCCTTTGGCCGAAAAAAAGACCTCGCCCGTCTGTTCATCAATCCACGCGCCCGCGGCCCGTGGGGTGATCGAGCCTGTTCTGCCGAAGAACAAACTGCGGCGGGCTGAAGTGTGCCAGCTCCTTACTCTGGGGTCCTCGCCGTTCAGGACGGCCACGTTGGGAGGAGCAGCCCCCTTCAAGATTTCCCGCTTGGCGTCTGCGTAGGCCTCGTAGGTGCCATGCCGATCGAGGTGGTTTGGAGAGAGGTTCGTGACCAGGGAGACCTCGGGCCGCCGCGGAAGTCCTGAGAGGTCCTCAAGCTGAAAGCTCGACAGCTCCAACACGACCCACTCGTCCGCTCGAATCGACTCAACCGATGGCAAGAGCGACAACCCCAGGTTGCCCCCCACACGGACCCCTGGCCACTCTTTCTGGGCCATGGCTCCGACCAGGCTCGTGGTCGTCGTTTTCCCATTGGAGCCAGTGATCGCGCAAATGCGGCCCCTGCAGTGTTTGAAGAAAAGGTTCATCTCCGTCTCAAGAGGCACGCCCTGACGCCGGGCAAGGTCGAGCAACGGCGCGTTCCGGGGAACTGCTGGACTGGGGATCACAAGGTCAGCCCGGGTAAAGTCCTCCTCCCGGTGCTCCCCGAGAACCCAGCGGATTGGGAGCCCCGCGAGCTCGTCCAGGCTGGGTTTGAGCACCGACTCCGAACGCTTGTCGGTCACTGTCACCCTTGCGCCATGGCGGCAGAGAAACTCCGTGACGCCCTTGCCGCCGCCAAAGAGGCCCAGACCCATGACGGTCACCTTGCGGCCGTTCAACCAGGACAGAGGCAAGACTTCCTTCGCGAACACCGGTTGGGCCCTCCTCGGCCCTACGGCTTGACCAGCGACTTGCGTGCGGGGCTCGGGAGCGAGGGGCGCAACTCGTCAGCCCGCTTCTCCATGCTGTGTCGCTCTTCGGGCGTCAGCTCTTTCGGGGCAGGCGTCATTGTTACCGCGACCGTGTGAACATCCCGAATCGTCCACGGTACAAAAAATTCCGAGAAGAGGTCGGCCGGAAATACTTGATACCAGGGAGTCGAGAGTCTCTTCAGCTCACGGTGGGCCAGGTGACCCGTGGCGCGAAGCGAGACATCGACGGTGCCGTAAAACGTGAATCGGTGAGCGAGCGGAGTTTCCCCGATGCGCTCACCGTTCAGGTATACGGACGCCCCTTGAGGGTCGGACCTGACCTGAAGCAGACGCTCCACACACCCCACGCCACCACCCAGGAATGCCAGTAGAAGCGCCAAAACGGAAGACCAACGCACCATGGAGGGCCAGATTATAGGCCTGAGCTCAAAAAGCACAATGGTGGCGGGCGGATTTGTCGATTGAAGAAGCTGTCATGGACTTGAAGAGCTCTCGAAAACGAGAGCCAGCGCTGGTGTGAAGCGCGGGCAATCCGGGAGCCTCTCGAGTCAAAACAGCGCAAACCGCAGAACTTTTTTCCCAACACTCCTGGAGGCTCCATGAGCGTGTCTCTCATCGTTCGGCTCAAACTGCGAGGTTTTAGCTTCGCATTGCCACCTGTCCTTGTTGTTCTCGGCTTCATGATCGTGCTGGCCGGCTGTGTTGACCACGAGAAGCCCAATGCGACGGGCTCCTCGGATCGAGGAGATCAATCCCTCCCGAGCCTTGACGCACGTGGCGGAACGAGCGATAGCAGCGTCCAGCTGGGCGGACGCACACTCCTTGAAGGCACCGGCGGAAATGGAGGCTCGATTCGCGTCACGACATCCGGCGGCAACATCACGATGAACGCTGCTCAACTCGCGACTCCCCCGCAGGCGACGAGCCTCCTGGGAAACGGCTTTGACGTCGCGCCCGGCGAGAAGCGCTCGATTGCCGGATCGCAGGTCGTCAACTGGCTGCGAGTGCAGGCAGGCGGCACACTCGTCTTGCTCGAGGACACGCTCTTCGTTGTACTCGGAGATGTCGAGATCGCCGGATACGTCAACGGTCGCGGCGACAAGCACGCCATCGACGGCCGCGACTTCACCGTGGACGCGGATGGAATCGTCAACATCACGGGCAAGATCGACACAAGCGGCTACGAGTCAGATCCCAACGATGTTTCCCCGCAGGAACGAGTGGACTTGCCCGGCGGCTATGGGGGTGAGATCTATATCTCGAGCGCCGAGGACTCCGCTGGACTCCCGGCAGGGCTACGAACGCCCTCCCCGGGGCCGCACATTTTCCTGACGGGGACCATCCGCTCCGAGGGGGGCGATTCCTTCTCGCTGGCGACAGCGACGGCCCGTCCGGGCAACGGAGGGCAGGTCCTGCTGGGTGGCCTCGGCTCCATCGCCATCGGTGGCAGGGTCAGCGTCCACGGCGGGAGCTGCTACTTCAACACCGAGGGCGCCGAGGGCGACGGCGGAACCATCCAGATCGTCGCGCTAGGGAACATCGACATTGCCAGGGTGCGTGAGCTCGCCGCAAGGGGCGGCAACTCCTCCGGCACTGGCGGTGGCGATGGAGGGACCATTCTTCTCGAAGCTCCCGTCGGCGCACTGGACCTGGACAACTTCGACATCGAGTCCCGTGGTGGCCACACAACTTTCACAACCGCCGGCACGGGTGGCGAGGGTGGCCTTGTCACGTTGACCTCGGCATCCGTGCTCCTCTCTGGCATGACCATCGACACGTCGGGCGGTGATGCAATCGCGAAGGACCGTGGACAGGGTGGACTGGGCGGCACAACCCAAATCGCCGGGACAACGGCGATCACCGTGGCGCCGGATGTCGTCATCAACTCGGACGGCGGCCAGACAAACGCTTCCGGACTCGCGGGAGGTGGCGGTGGCAACGTCAAGGTGGTCAACATCAATGAAGCGAGCGGAGTGGCGCTCGACTTTCAGGGCGCCGCGACCGTCGAGGGCGGCAAGGATGCAATAAACAGCGCGGGACCGGATGGCGAGGTCTGCGCCTCGGGCAGCAATATCCCCTCGAGCATCAAGCTTTCTGGAACGAACAATTTTCCGCTCGTGCAATGCACGGCCACGGACGTCGAGGACCTCGTCACGCATGACCTCGACTGCGACGACGGCACCATCCGGCCGGACACTGTGAGCACCGCGCTGCCGGCCATCACTGGCGCGGCGTTTTATCGACTCTTCATGACGGCGGGCATGGTCGCCGACAGCATCACCACCGTAACCGTCACGCTGACGGGCGAGACTGGCGGCAACGTGAACCTCTACGCTGGACTTTCGGCAGTGCTAGGGTCGACGGACCCGGGGGATTATCTGTTCTCGAGCACCGAGGCCGATTCGGATGAGACGCTGGACGTCGACGTGAGCACACTCGCGGCGGGCGAGTTCCACTCGATCTTCATAGATGAAGCCTACACGTTTGTCGAGGAGTACACGATCAGCGTGAGCTGCGATCCCTGAGCCGTGGCAAGCTCCGGTCACGGGATCCCTCCGAAGGCGAAGGGGCCCGGGGCGCGCTGGGGCGAACCGGGGTTGATCCTGCAGCCCCTCTGCGCTACCCTCTCGCCCCATGGGAACCGCCGAAAGTCGAGAAAGCGTCTACAAGCAGCACATCCGCGAGATCCCGAATTTCCCCAAGCCGGGCATTGGGTTCAAGGACATTGGCCCGCTCCTTGGAAATGGTTTGATCTTCGCGGAAGTAGTCGATCACATGGCACGGCTATGCCGGGAGCAGGACCTACGTGCCGAGATCGTGGCTTGCCCGGAGGCTCGCGGCTTCATTTTCGGCTCTGCTCTCGCCTATGAGCTTGGAATTGGCTTCGTCCCCATCCGCAAGCCCGGAAAGCTCCCCTACAAGACCTCCCGCGTCGAGTATGCGCTCGAGTACGGAAAGGACACGGTCGAGATGCACATCGATGCCGTGACGCCCGGTCAGCGAGTCCTGCTGGTCGACGACCTGCTCGCAACCGGCGGGACCCTTGGCGCCTGCGCCGATCTGATCGAAAAATCTGGGGCCGTCGTCGCCGGCTGCGTCTTCATCGTGGAGCTGACGTTTCTCCACGGGCGCAAGCGCCTTTCGACATATCCGACCTTCTCCTTGATTCGCTACTAAATAGTCCGGCGCGATTCCGAGTGTTCAGCATTCGCCGAGGAGTTTTCCGCGATGGCGCGAAGCGAAGGCCGACCGCGATCCTGGAAGGATCGCAGAGGACAAGCGACAAAGCCAGCGCGGAAAAGAACCGGCGAGGCGCCACTCCGAATCGTGCCGGGCTATACCGCACGCGGGCAGTGATGAGACCTTTTGCAGCCTGCGAAAGGTTGCGGCTGCTCGCGCCAGAGGCGCCCGGCGCCCATCAGGCGCCGAGGAGGGGGTTTGCGGCGAGCTGGCGGAGC
>SXGT01654021.1_pt1 | contig 10446 bp, 12 predicted proteins | sample 3176221 | NCBI WGS metagenome assembly SXGT01 (sample SAMN11356862, study PRJNA531348) | freshwater metagenome | isolation source: freshwater sample F1-120 | place: China: Fuxian Lake, Yuxi | collected 2017-12-25
CTCACCATGCGCAACCTGGACATCACCGACACGCGGGCCAAGCTGGGCATCTATGCCAAGTCGGGTCTGCTTTCGTTGGGTGAGGGGTCGCAGATGTTGAAGCTCGAGGGCGAGTAACAGCCTTCTCGCTGAAGCCTTCGCAGGCTCGAAGAGCCCTGAAGCGATGGTGGATCTCCAACAGGGGTCCGCCAGGGTGCAGGCAGCCCGCTGCCGCCCGGTGAATGGCGCAGCGAAATAAAGGAGGAGGCGGCCTCCCGCCGCCGGGGGACATTCGCGGAGCCGTTCACCGGGCGGCAGCGGGCCAAAAGAAAAGGCAGGCCTGAAGAATCAAACCACCACAGGCTCGGGCTCCAGCAAGATGCCGAAGCGCTCATACACGCTGGTCTGAATGGCCTTGGCCAGGGTCATCACCTCACCACCCGTGGCACCCCCACGGTTCACCAGCACCAGCGCCTGCTTCTCGTACACCCCCGCGTTCCCCACCCCCCGGCCCTTCCAGCCGCAGGCGTCGATCAACCAGCCGGCCGCCAGCTTGATGCTGCCGTCCGCCATCGGGTAGTGCACCACCTTCGGGTCTCGCGCGATGATGTCCGCGCACTGCTCCACGCTCACCGTCGGGTTCTTGAAGAAACTGCCCGCATTGCCGATCAGCGCAGGGTCCGGCAGCTTGGCGCGGCGAATGGCGCAGATCCAGTCGAAGATCTGTTGCGCATCGGGCTGCCGGTTGCCGGTCTCCGCCATCTTGCGCTCGAGATCGGCATACCCCAGCACCGGCTTCCACGGCTTGGGCAACCAGAAGCGCACGCGTGTGATGACCGCCCGCCCCGCCAGGCCCAGCCCCTTCTCGCCCGCCGGCAGGTGCTTGAACACCGAATCGCGGTAGCCGAAGCCGCACTGCGCGGCGTCCAGTGTGAACGGTCGCCCGGTGTGCAGATCGATCGCATCGAGCGAATGAAAACGGTCCTGCAACTCGACGCCATAGGCACCGATGTTCTGCACCGGAGACGCGCCCACGCTGCCCGGAATCAACGCCAGGTTTTCCAGACCCGGCCAGCCCTGCGCGAGCGTCCAGCGCACGACCTCGTGCCAGTTCTCTCCGGCGCCAGCCTCCACCACGCGGCCCCTGGGAGTTTCCTCCACCAGCCGGCGCCCACCGATTTCAACCTTGATCACCAGAGGCTTGATGTCCCCCGTGATGACCAGATTGCTGCCACCGCCCAGGACGAAAGGTGGCGCGTCCCGCGTGAGCGGCGCCCAGTGCTCGCTGGCCATGAGGGCCGCCACATCGGCCTCCGACGTCACCCGTGCCAGGTGCAGTGCGCGTGCCACGATGCCGAAGCTGTTGTGAGCCTGTAGAGGAACGTGGTTCTCGACTATCATCCGTCGATTGTCTCACCCGCCTGTGCCCGGACCGGGCCTGCAGCACGCCCGTCAGCCCATGAATCCAGCATCCTCCACGCCGGCCAATTCGCCCACATGGCAATGCGTGCTGGTGTGCTGGGGCACCAAGTATCCGGTGGCGCTGATCAACCACCTCATCGAACGCATCGCGGCCCACAGCCGTGAGGTCCCACGTTTCGTGCTGATCTGCGATGAGCCCAAGGACGGCCTGCTGCCGTTCGTGCAGACGCGCATCTTCCCGCCCCTGTACATGCAGCAACCGTTCAAGTCGGTGGGCTGCCAGGCGAAGCTGGCCATGTTCGAGGAAGGCGTATTGCCAACGGACCTGCCGGCGGTCTACATCGATCTGGACACCGTGGTCATGGGCGACATGGGCGAGGCGGTGGGCTTCATGGACGACCAGGACACAGTGCTCATGCTGCAGAGCGCCATCATTCCGTTCGGCCCCATAGGCCGCGCCATCTGGCGCGCCACCCAAGGTCGCAAGTACGCGCGTGGCAATTCGTCGGTGGTGGTGTTCCACCCGGCGCGCTGCACCTACATCGCCCGGCGCTTTCGTGAACTTCACCAGCAGCACCCCGATTTCGGCTTTCGACCCATGGCCGCCGATGAGCGATTCATCAGCTGGGCCGCGCAGCCGCACATGAAGCGCATCCCGAAGTCGTTCGCGGTCAAGTTTCCCAACGAGTTCATGTTCCACCTTCCGGGGTGGCTGTATGTCAAGGCCCTCTTTCCCTGGGTGCGCGCGCGGCGGGAAAGGCTCGCTGCCATCACCTTGTGCGGACTCGACATCAAGCCCGAAAAACTGCTCGCGCTGCGCGATGCCGAAGTGATCGCGGACAACAAGGACCGCAAACTGGTCTGGAGCACCCGCGTCATGGGCACCTCCAAGCAGAAGATCATCGACTTCTACCGCGACATCCTTCCCCTTTCCTCCTGATCGACGACACCACCATGCCCTCTTTTGACACCGTCCTTGAAGCCGACTTTGTGGAAGTGAAGAACGCGGTCGACCAGGTCGCGCGCGAAATCGGCACGCGTTTTGATTTCAAGGGCACGGGCGCGGCCATCGAACTCAAGGAGAAAGAGAAGGAAATCGTCCTGCACGGGGACGCCGAGTTCCAGCTCCAGCAGATCGACGACGTGCTGCGCGGCAAGCTCACCAAGCGCGGTGTGGACGCTCGATTCCTCGATGTGGGCAAGGTCGAGAAAGTCGGTGGCGACAAGGTCAAGCAGGTGGTCAAGGTGAGAAACGGCGTGAGCACCGAAGACGGCAAGAAGATCCAGCAGGTGCTCAAGGGCAGCAAGCTCAAGGTGCAGGGTGCCATTCAGGGCGATGCCGTGCGGGTCACCGGCGGCAAACGCGACGACCTGCAGGCCGCGATGGCGCTCATCCGCAGCGAGCTCAAGGACCTGCCGCTTTCCTTCAACAACTTCAGGGACTGATGTCTCGCGCCACGGCCGTTCTGGCATTCGCCTGCTGGCTTCTTCTGCCAGCCATGCCCGCGCTGGCCCAGCAGGTGGCACTGTCGGGCCTCTCCAATGGCCGTGCGCTGCTGGTGATCGATGGTGCCAAGCCCCGCTTCGTGCTGCCCGGGCAGACCCACATGGGCGTGCGCCTGCTCAGTGCGGGGGGCGACTCCGCCGTGGTGGAGGTCAATGGCCAGCGCCAGACGCTGCGCGTGGGCGATGCGCCGGTCAGCCTCGGCAAGACCGCTCCGGATACGGGCGCACAACGCATCGTGCTCACCGCCGACGCGCAAGGTCATTTCATGCCGCCCGGCCAGATCAACGGGCGCGAGGTTCAGTTCATGGTGGACACCGGCGCCACGCTGGTCATCCTCAGCGAGTCCGACGCTCGGCGCATCAACCTGGCCTACGACAAGGGCCGAAAGCTGAAGGTGAGCACCGCCAATGGGCCAGTCGCCGGGCACGAGGTTCGGCTGGCGTCGATTCGGGTGGGCGACGCCCTGGTGTACGACGTGCCCGCCATCGTGCTCCCGCAAAGCATGCCCTTCGTGTTGCTGGGCAACAGCTTCCTCACGCGCTTCCAGATGCAGCGCAGCAACGATCAGCTCACCCTGGAACGGCGCTTCTGATCAGGTCGCCTTCTGCGCGGCGGTGACGACGATCTCGATGCGGTAACCCGGTTGCGCCAGTGCCGCCTGCACCGTCGCCCTGGGCGGCGCGGTACCCGGTATCACCCACGCATCCCACACCTCGTTCATCACACCGATTTCGCCGATGTCGGTCAGGAAGATCTGCGCTCGCAGGATGCGCGATTTGTCGCTGCCCGCCTCCAGCAACCGCTGCTGCACCTGCTCCAGTACGTCTTCGGTCTGCCCGCGAAGGTCGGTGTCGCCGCGCTCGGGCACCATGCCCGCGAGATACACGACGCCGTTGAACACAGCGGCCTCGCTGTAGCGGGCGGCCACGCCGATGCGGGTGATGTGGGTCGACGGACTCATGCTTTCTTCGCTCCCAGTTTGCTTTCCTTGCCGGCCACGAGCCGGTTGATGTTTTCCTGGTGCCGCCACACCAGCAGCATGCCCATCAGGGCAAGCGCGAGCACCTGCGTGCCAGGGGCCTCCCAGGCCACTCGGTGGCCCAGCAGGAAGTACGCCGGTGCGAACACCGCTGTGACGATGGACGCGAGCGACGAGTACCGAAAGAAGACGGCGATGATCACCCAGGTGGCCAGCGCCGCCAGCCCCAGCCAGGGCTGGAAGCCGAAGATGACGCCCGCCGCCGTCGCCACGCCCTTGCCGCCCTGGAAACGGAAGAACACCGGATACAGGTGCCCGAGAAAGGCGGCCAGGCCCACCAGCGCCACCGTTCCATCGCCCAGACCCCAGGCCTCGCCCCACCACTTCACCGCGACCACGGGCACCCAACCCTTGAGCGCGTCGAGCAGCAGCGTGACGATCGCCGCGGCCTTGCTGCCAGAGCGCAGCACGTTGGTGGCCCCGGGGTTCTTGCTGCCGTACGTGCGCGGATCGGCCAGGCCCATGGTGCGGCTCACCAGCACGGCAAACGACAGCGAGCCGATCAGGTACGCGGCCAGGGTGGCGAGCAGTGGATAGGTCAATGCCAAAGGAGTCTCCTCGTTCTTGTGCGCGGGGCGTGTTCTGCCCGGCTATTCTGCCAGCGCGCAGCTCACTGCCTTCGCGCCCAACGGGCCTTGCAGCACCGCCGGATCGATGCCCACCAGATAGCCTCTGCGCCCACCATTGATCCAGATGCGTGGCAGCTCCAGGACAGACGCTTCCACATACACCGGCATGGCACGCCGCAGACCGAACGGCGAGGTGCCGCCCACCAGAAAACCGCTGTGTCGGTTGGCCACTTCGGGCTTGCAGGGCTCGACCGACTTGGCCCCGATCTGCCGGGCAAGGTTCTTGGTCGATACGGTGCGGTTGCCATGCATGAGCACCGCCAGCGGTCTGGCCGCATCGTCCTGCATGATCAGCGTCTTGACCACCGAGAACGGGTCCAGACCCAGCACCCGCGCGCTGTGCTGCGCACCCCCATGCTCGAGGTAGTCGTAGGGATGCTCGGTGAACGCCACGCCATGCGCCTTGAGCCAGGCGGTGGCGGGCGTTTCGCTGACGTGCGCCTTCTTCGCCAAGCCTCAGCTCACTGTGCCGGATCCCGGTGTTCGAACCGGATCTTGTCGATCTCGGCAAGCAGCTCGGGCGACAGCCGGGTGTCCCACGCGTCCAGACATTCGTCGAGCTGTGCCAGCGTCGTCACGCCGATGATGGTGCTGGCCACACGCCAGTTGGTGTAGCAGAAGGCCAGCGCCATCTGGGTGGGCGTCAGGCCGTTCGAACGCGCCAGCGCGTTGTAGCGCCGAGCCACTTCCAGAGACTCCGGCCTCCCCCAGCGTTGCTTGCGCATCGATTCGAACAGTGCGAGGCGACCTGCCTCACCGACCAATCCGGTGTCGTCGTATTTGCCGCTCAGCAGGCCAAACCCCAATGGCGAATAGGCCAGCAAAGAAACGCCCAGCCGATGGCACGTCTCGTCCAGGCCGTTCTCGTAGCTGCGGTTGATCAGGCAATACGGGTTCTGCACCGTGGCCACGGTGGGCAGCCCATGCTCGGCGGCCACGCGGACGAATTCGTGCACACCGTAAGGCGATTCGTTGGACAGGCCGATCTCGCGCACCTTGCCCGCCTTCACCAGCTCGGCCATGGCTTCCAGTTGTTCCCGGATGGATGCACACGGCCGGTCCTTGGTGGGGTCGAACACGGTGGCGCCGAAGGCGGGCACGTTGCGCGCGGGCCAATGGATCTGATAGAGGTCGATGGTGTCGGTCTGCAGACGGCGAAGGCTGTTCTCGCAGGCTTGAACGATCTCCGCTTTGGTGAGGCCGGCCACCTCGCCACGCACCCAAGGCATGCCGCGCGATGGCCCCGCCACCTTGGAAGCGAGCACGACCTGCTGGCGCCGGCCGGGGTTGCGCGCGAACCACGTCCCCAGAATGCTTTCGGTCGCGCCATACGTCTCCGCACGCGCCGGCACCGAATACATCTCTGCGGTGTCGAGGAAGTTCAAGCCGCGCTCCAGTGCGCGGTCCATGATGCGATGGGAAGTGGCCTCATCGACCTGCTGGCCGAAAGTCATGGTGCCCATGCAGATGGGCGACACCTTCAAAGTACCGGTGCCGAGTGGAATGGTGTTCATGCAAATCTTTGTAAAGTCGGACGGGTCCTACTGCGTATTTTCGAAGCAGGCGTATAAGTTTAGGGGTGCCCAGGCCCATGTGGCTGGCATCGTCCGGAATCCGGTCGACCTTTCATCCCAACGCTGTGAATCAAAACACCATGAACTCAATCCCCTCACGAATCTCACGCGGCCTCACCGTCACTGCCCTGGCCGCAGCGATGGCACTGGCAGGCTGCGCCAACATGAGCGAGACCCAGTCGGACTCCGCCAAGGGTGCCGGCATTGGCGCACTGGGCGGGGCCATTCTGGGTGGCCTCACGGGCGGCTCCAAGGGCGCGACGCAGGGTGCCGTGATTGGCGCCGGCGCGGGCGCATTGGGCGGCTACATCTGGTCGAACCGCATGCAGGAACAGAAGCGGGCCATGGAGCAGGCCACGCAAGGCACCGGCATCGGCGTGAGCCAGACCGCCGACAACCGCCTGAAGCTGGACGTGCCGGCCGACGCCGGTTTCGCCACCGGACGCTCCGCTGTGAACCCCACGCTGGCACGCGTGCTCGGTCAGTTCGCCACCACGCTGCAAAGCAATCCGGCCACCACCGTGGCCATCATCGGCCACACCGACAACACCGGCGGCGACGCGGTCAACAACCCGCTGTCGTTCGACCGCGCCAATGCCACGCGCGACTACCTGGTTGCAAGGGGCGTGTCCCCTGCCCGCTTCTCGACCGACGGTCGGGGCTCTCGCGAACCCGTGGCCGACAACAGCACGGCACAGGGAAAGGCCGCCAACCGGCGCGTCGAAATCTACGTGGCCGAGCCGGCACAGACCGCTGCCCGCTGAGGATTCGGCACTGACCAAAAAAAACCCGGCCTGGCCGGGTTTTTTCTTGTCTGCAGGAGCGCGTCAGGTCTGCAGCGCTCCCGCGGCGCGAGCCTCTTCGCGCAGCCGCAGAACCCGCCGCTGCACCTTGCCGGTCGTGGTCATCGGCAAGGCATCGATGAACTCGATCTCCTTCGGGTACTCGTACGGCGCGAGCATGCCCTTGACGTGCAACTGCAAGGCTTTGACCAGCTTCGCGTCGCCCGCGTGGCCTGGCGCCAGCACGACGTAGGCCTTCACCAGCGCACCTCGATCGGCATCGGGCTTGGGCACCACCGCCGCGTTGGCCACCGCCGGGTGTTTCACCAGACAGTTCTCGATCTCGCTCGGACCGATGCGGTAACCCGCCGACTTGAACACGTCGTCTGCGCGGCCCTGGTACCAGAGATAGCCCTCGGCGTCGCGAACGGCCAGATCGCCGGTGCGGCACCAGCTGTTCGTCGGATCGCCGGTGTACTTCGCTCGCGTCGCAGCGTCGTTTTTCCAGTAGCCGAGAAAGAATGTGAGGTCTGCGTGGCCATGCACATCGAGGCGGTGCACCGCCACTTCACCCGGCGTGCCCACTGCGCTCTCGCGTCCGTCGTCGTCGATCACCGCCACCCGATGACCCGGGTAGGCTTTGCCCATGCTGCCCGGCCTGGCGGGGTACAGACGCGAGCAGTTGCCCACGATGTAATTGATCTCGGTCTGGCCGAACATCTCGTTTACCGTCACGCCGAGTTCATCACGGCAGTAGGCAAACACCGCGTCGCCCATCGCCTCGCCCGCACTCATCAGCGCCTGCAGCTTCAGGCGGTAGTTCGCGCGCACCTCGGGCACGGCCTTCATCATGGCCTTGAGCGCCGTCGGAAACAGAAAACTGTGCGTGACGCCATGGCCCTGCATCAGCTCGAAGGCGGTCTGCGGTGCAAATCGGCCGTTCCACGCCACGATGGGCCGACCGAAATACAGCGTGGGCAACAACGCGTCCATGAGGCCGCCGGTCCAGGCCCAGTCGGCCGGCGACCAGAACACCGCGTTGGACGGTACGGTGGCATCGAATGGATCGAAGCCGAACCAGTTCTGACTGCAGATGAAACCCGGCAGATTGCCGATGAGGGCGCGGTGCGGAATCAGCGCGCCCTTGGGGTTGCCGGTGGTGCCGCTGGTGTAGATGAGCACGGCCGCTTCTTCAGCCAGCGTGTTCACCGGATCGAACTCGCCGGTTTCCTGCGCGAGAAGCGCCACCCAGTCGAGATCGGCGCGCATGCCCGCGGGTGTGCCGTCGCCATCGACGCCGATCACGCACCGCAGCAAAGGGCAGTTTTCGCGCACGTCCAGCAGCACCGGCAGGGTGCCGGCGTCGCAGATGGCCACCACCGATTCGCTGTCGTGCAGCCGGTACTCGAGCGCGTCGGGGCCGAAGAGTTGCGACAGCGGCATGCCCACCGCGCCCATCTGGAGCACCGCCATGTAGGCCACCGCGGTCTCGAAGCGCTGGGGCAGCACGATCGCGACGCGGTCACCGCGCTGCACGCCCAGCGCGGCCAGCGCCTGCGACAGGCGATTGGCCTGATCCATCAATTCGGCGTAGGTGTGGCGTTGGTCGGGCCGCTGCGGCGCGCACGCGATCACCGCCGTCGCCGACGCGGTGTCGGCCTCGGTGGCCCAGCGCCGCATGCAGACATGAGCGATGTTGAAGTGGTCGGGCACGCACCAGGTAAAGCCGCGATGCAGTTCCTCGTAAGCGGTCGTCACCGGGCCTGCACGCTTGTCTCTGGCTTGACTCTGGCGCATGGGTTGTCTCCAGCCTGTTCTTTATGATGGATCGAATGTACCAAGCCCTCAAGCCCTCGCGCAGCGCGTTTGTCCCGATTCGCCAGCTCCGTTGCCACTTGCGCAGCTGGGGCCAGCCCGACGCCACGCAGACACCGCTGGTGCTGGTGCATGGCTGGATGGACGTCTCGGCGTCCTGGCAGTTCGTGGTGGATGCGCTGGCTGCCGAGCGCTGGATCCTGGCACCCGACTGGCGCGGCTTCGGCCTCACCACGCTCGAAGGCCCACCGCCCGACAGTTACTGGTTTCCCGACTACCTCGCCGACCTCGATGCCCTGCTCGACGAGGTGGTGGGGGAGCGGCCCATCGACCTGGTGGGTCACAGCATGGGCGGCAACGTCGCGATGATCTATGCAGGTGTCCGCCCGAAGCGCATCCGTCGCCTGGTCAATCTGGAAGGTTTCGGCATGCCCGAAACGCGCCCTTCGCAAGCCCCCGAGCGCTACGCGCAGTGGCTCGACGAGATCAAGGCGATGCGTCGGGGCGAGAACGCGTTGAAGCACTACAGCTCGCCCGATGGCGTGGCGCGCCGCCTGATGAAAACCAACCCCCGACTGCCGCAGGACAAGGCCGACTGGCTGGCGCGCCAGTGGGCCGCCCCTCAGGCAGATGGCGAGTGGCGCATCCTCGGGGATGCCGCCCACAAGGTGGTGAGCGCCCAGCTCTTTCGCGTGGACGAAACGCTGGCGCTGTACCGCCGCATCAGCGCACCGGTGTTGTCGGTCACCGCCAGCGACGACAGCCTGTCGCTCTGGTGGAAGGGGCGGTTCACCCTGGCAGAGTTTCACGAGCGCATGCGGGCCGTACCCGACCTGAGAAGCGCGCTGGTGAACGATGCGGGCCACATGATGCACCACGACCAGCCCGCAGAACTGGCCCGCCTGATCGAGGACTTCCTGAACGTGCCGGTGCCCTGAGCAGCGACACGGGTTGTTGCATGCCGCTGGCTGCCTGGCACGGTCTGCATGCATACTCGGGCGCCATGGCCATGAAACAAATCCAAGCAACCGGCCCCGGTCTCTGCGGCGCACTCCTCTGCGCGGTACTCGCGGGCCCCGTTCACGCAGACGGCCTGGTGCAGGATGCGCTGTGTCCCGGGGTCGACCAGCCGGCCGGCTCAGGGCAGAAGTACCAGGTCTTCTTCTCGCCCAACACCCACCACTGGTCCTACGACGAAGAACACAAGCAGGTCTACGCCCTGAGCGTCAGCCGCCTGCTGCCGAACAACCGCTTCTGCGGCTTCAGCCTGTTCAACAACTCGTTCGGCCAGCCATCGGCTTATGCGTACATCGGCAAGACGTGGCCCGGCCTGTTGTCCAGCTACCCGGAAATCTACGTCTCGGCCACCGCCGGCATCATCTACGGCTATGTCGGCAAGTACAAAAACAAGGTACCGCTGAACGTGGGCGGCTTTGCGCCCGCCATCATTCCGGCCATCGGCTACCGGCTCTCGTCCCGCGCGTCGGTCGAAGTACAACTGCTGGGGACCGCTGCCTTCATGGTGGGCGCCACCTGGCGCTACTGAGCCTGCAGGCGGCGGCGTGCCATGAGAAAATCGCGGTTTTGATTCACGCACCGCAGGAAAAGACCCATGGACGCCGAACGCAGCAACACCATCCGCAGCAAGCTCGAAGACCTGACCACCCGGGTGGTCGAGCTCCGGAGGTATCTTTGACTA
>SXGT01799351.1_pt1 | contig 10446 bp, 11 predicted proteins | sample 3176221 | NCBI WGS metagenome assembly SXGT01 (sample SAMN11356862, study PRJNA531348) | freshwater metagenome | isolation source: freshwater sample F1-120 | place: China: Fuxian Lake, Yuxi | collected 2017-12-25
CGTCGTCGGTTCGTCGGCAATCAGGACATCAGGCTCCCCCGCCAGCATCATGGCGATGAGGGCGCGCTGGCGCTGGCCTCCGGACAACTGGAACGGATAGCTGAGGCCGTGTTGTGCTTGCAGGCCAACATCGGCCAACAGGTTCGTCACTGTTTGTCGAGAGTCGTGTGTTGAGAGCACCTCCTCGATTTGCGCAGCAATCGTCATGACCGGATTGAGGCTGCTCATGGGCTCCTGAAAGACCATCGCAATCCGTCCGCCACGCAAGTCTCGCATCTGGCGCTCGGGCAGTGCGAACACCTCTATGGGTGCTGTCCCCTTAAGGCCCGCTTCGGGAGGGGAAACCCTCGCCTCGCCCCCCACAATGCGGACACCGTCCGGCAACAAACGCATCAACGACAGTGCCGTCAGCGACTTTCCACAACCGGATTCGCCCAATAGCACCAGACAACGCCCCGCTTGAACATTCAGCGACACGCCATCCACGGCCCGACGGCCATCGGGCAGCTTCACAACGAGATCACGCAACAGCAGGGCCGGGTGCACAGCCTCACGCCCGCCGGAAGAGGGGTTGAGTGCGTGAGGATCCCTATCAGACATCAGCGCGCTCCCCTCGGGTCAAACGCCGCACGCACCGCATCGGCAAACAGGTTGGCAGCCAGCACCAGGGCAAACAAAAAGCCAAAGGCCGTCGCCAGCGGCCACCACACCACCGGCTCGCGTGCGAGCTCCAGACGCGCTGCGTTGATCATGTTGCCAAAGCTGGGCGTGGCCGGATCGACCCCCGCCCCCACATACGACAACACCGCCTCGGCCAGGACTAAGCCGGAAAAATCCAGTACTACGGTGATAATGACCAGATGCGCCACATTGGGCAGGACATGTCGCGCCAGGATGCGCGCATGAGAAACGCCAAAGGCGCGTGCCGCCTGGATGTAGTCCAGCTCCCGCAACTTCAGTGTCTCGGCCCGTAACAACCGCGCGAGGCCCGTCCAGCCGGTCAGTCCAAGGATCGCGCACAAGGCCAACAGACGAAGGTCGGCCCGTGAGGCCGCGCTGTCGAACCATTCGGCATGGGCATCGATCTGCACATCCACCACCAACACCGCCGCAGCGATCAGCAACACGCCAGGGATGGAATTGAGCGTGGTGTACAGATACTGGATCACATCATCCACCCAGCCGCCCAAATAACCCGCCACGATCCCCAGCGCACAGGCAAAAGGCAACATGACTAGCGTGGTCAGCGTGCCGATCAACAGCCCGGTGCGCACACTTTTGAGCGCCAGATACAACACATCCTGGCCCACCTTGTCGGTTCCGAGTGGATGAACATGTGCAATGGGCGGTGCCAGGCGGGCCACCGAACCGTCGGCCAGCGTCACACTTTCCTTGACCAGCAAGGTTTTCGCAAACGGGGCCGAATAGGTCTTTTCACCGGCCGTGCGCAAGGGTGTCAGGATCGCATCGAGCACTGACAACACCTCCCCGCTGTATTGCTGCGCCTGGCCGGCGGGGGTTTCCACCGCCGTTCGGAAGTGCAGCGAATCGAGCACGCCGACGCTGACAAAAAAGACCATCACCCACGCCGCCCACCGTCCCATCCTTGAGGCGAACACCCCGCACCAGGTCGCCCGCGCATTCTCCGAACCGCGGGCACGCCAGACATAAGCCCCAACGGCCGCCAGCAGCACGAACAGCAGGCAATCGCTGATCAGTACGGTCGGCTGAAAATTCCAGGCAAGATTCATTGCAACCTCACCCGTGGATCCACCCAGGCGTAAGACAGATCGGTCAGCGTCAGGCCGACGATATAGAGCAGCGAGCCCAGAAATACCATTGCCCGGACGATGGCGAAGTCCTGCGCCTGGATCGCGTCAATGGTGTAGCTGCCGAGGCCCGGAATGCCGAAGAAGGACTCGAGTATCAGACTGCCCAGAAACAGGCGCGGAATCACCACCACCACGCCGGTCAGGATCGGGATGGCCGCGTTGCCGAGGATATGGCGGAACAAGACCCGGAAGGGCGAAAGCCCCTTGGCGTGCGCCGTACGGACATAATCGCGTCCCGCCTCTTCCAGAAACAGGGCGCGATAAAAACGGGTCGAATCACCGATGCCACTGACCACCCCGATCAGCACCGGCAACAACAGAAATTGCAGCCCGGAAAGGCCCGGCGCATAGCCCGAGATGGGCGCCCATTGCCACCACTTGGCCAGAAGTACCTGACCGCCGATCACATAGAACAGCCCCGAGATCGACATCAGCGCGACCAGCACCACCACGCCCACCGTATCCAGCGCCGTATTGCGGAAGAGCACCAGAAACAGCGCCGTGGCCAGATAGACCGCCAGACCCAACAAAAAGGTCGGCAACGCCACCGCCAGGCTCGGCCACATGCGTTTCCCGATCTCACGACCAATGTCGCGGCCATCATCTGCCGTACCAAAGTCCAAGGTGAACAAATGCAGCGATTTCTGCACGAACAGCGTCTGCGTCACCTTCTTTGTACCCTCACCCGCCGCGTTGTAAAAATGCGGCAAATCATAGCCATGCTGCACCTTCCAACGCTCCACCGCCTCTGCCGTGACTCGCTTCCCACCCAGATGGATACGCGCCATGTCATCCGGCGAGCTGACCCCGAAGAACAGCGCAAAGGTGAGCAGGTTCACCCCCAACAGGATGGGCAGGGCATAGAGCAAGCGGCGGATGAGATAGCTGATCATGCCTGTCCCTTCGCTTGATCCCGTCGCCGCCAGGCGCGCAGGGCGACCGTTCCAATCAGCGCCCCGCCCAGCAGCACGATCAGCAGCGGCCACAGGGCCGGGCGGGTCCATGTGCGCTGGTAGGCCACGCGGGCGGCGGGGTTGAGATCGACATATTTGAGGGTGTTGTTGGCCATCAGGTTTGGGGGACGCGGCACCATCCAGCCATGGCGCAGGGCATAACTCTTGCTGACATAGGCAAAGGCCCACGGTGCATCCTGTTGCACCAGGGTCAGCATCTGATCAATCACCGCCTGCCGTGCCGGGCCGTTTTCCATGTCCTTCATCCGCACGAACAGGCGGTCAAACTCAGCGTTCTGGTAATTGGCAGCGTTCTCACCGTTCAGGCCCGCCTTGCGATTGGGGCCGTAAAGAAGGAACAAGAAGTTCTCCGGATCGGGGTAATCGGCGTTCCAGCCCCATTCAAAGATCTGCGCGCTGCCCTTTCGCATCTTGTCCTGAAAGCGATTGTAGTCCGTGGCGCGCACCACCAGCTGGATACCGAGCCGGGCGAACTGTTTCCGATACCAGTCCAGACGCGCCTTGGCGTCAGCCCCCCCCGCCATGGTGTCCAGATACAGCACCAGCGGCGCACCGGTTTTCGCATTGCGGCCCTCCGGCCAGCCTGCCTCGGCCAATAGCTGTTTGGCATCGGTCAGGGGGCGCCGCTGCAATTGCCCCTCCCGCCATTGATGGGTGACCGGATTGACCCCCGCCTCGCCTTCGCGATGACCGAAAATGCCCGGCGGGATCGGGCCCTGCGCCGGGATGCCGCGACCGTTGAGGAAGATGGAAATGAATTCTTCCCAGTCGAGGGCCATCGACAAGGCCTGGCGCAGCTTGCGCGCCGACATGGACGCACCGCCCAGGACCGGATCCAGCGCATTGAAACCGACATACCAGAGCGAAGGCCGCAACGCCGTCACCAGCTTCAGGTTGCGCTCGCGCATTTCGGCAGACAACTCTGGGGTGCCGTCAGGCGCAACGCGAATGGCCTGATCGAAGGTGTCCGAGGCAATACCGGAACTGTCGTAATAGCCCTGCAGGAACTTGCCCCAATACGGGATGTCTTCCTTTTCCAGGCTGTACACCGCCTGGTCAATCAAGGGCAGACGAAGATCGGGACGGTCGGGATAAGAATCGGTGTGGTAATTGGGGTTGCGTACCAGGCGCATCACCCGGTTGGGGTCATTTTCGGCCAGGAAGAACGGGCCACTCCCCACCGGTTGCCAGTCGAGGCTGAGGTTCCGTTCCGCCATGCCGGGGCGGGCATAAAAACGCTCCACCTCGGGCGGAACAGGGGCAAAGAACGGCATCGCCAGCCAATAGTTGAATTGCGGATAGCGACCCTTGAGGGTGATGCGCACGGTGCGTGCATCGACCGCCACGGCACCCGCCAAGGCCTCGACCTCCAGATCAATCGGTTGGTCGGCCTTTTGTCGTGCCATCAAGCGGTCACCCAGATCACCCAGGCCGACGATGTATTCACGCATCAGTCCAAAGACGGGCGAAGACACGCGCGGATCCGCCAGCCGCTTGATCTGATGCACATAATCTACCGCTGTCACCGCGCGGCTGGCACGCTTGGGATAATCATCGAGGCCCTCCACCATGCGCAGGTCGATCTGGTGCATGGCCGGCACAAAGGCCGGGTGTGGCTGGTAGTGAATATCCTCACGCAGGTGCAATTCGTACACGCTCTGCGCCACCTTGTCCGCCGGCGCATCGGATGGCAGCGCCCTCCCCTGCGCGTCCAGCAAGGTCAAGCGCGGCATCTCGGTCAGGGTCAGCGGCTCCAGCTCATAGGGTCGCTTCAGGAAGTGATATTGCAGCGGCGGCTCGTAGATCTGGCCGATGAATTCGATCTCATTGCTGCTATAGGCGCGAGCCGGGTCCAGGTGTTTGGGACGCTCGGAAAAGGAGGAAAACAGGACCTTGCCCGCCGCCGCACCGGAGGGATGCGGACTGTTGAGGGGCTCCTGACAACCCATCAAGGTAAAGACCATGATTAAAAGTAACGCGCGCATGGGTCTGGAGTGTAAAAGAAACCCGCGTACATGGTTATAATTCACACGCGTTCAGACATAGAGGAACAACACATGGGTTTTCTCAGCGGCAAGAAGATTCTTATCACCGGCTTGATCAGCAACCGGTCAATCGCCTACGGCGTGGCTCAGGCCTGCCATCGCGAAGGCGCTGAACTGGCATTCAGCTACCAGGGTGAACGCGCCCGCGATCGGGTCATGGAATTTGCCAAGGAATTTGGCAGCGACATGGCCTTCCCGTGCGATGTCGCCAGCGATGAAGAGATCGACGCCTTGTTCGCCGAACTCGGCAAACGCTGGGATGGCATTGACGGCATCGTCCACTCCATCGCCTTCGTTCCAAAAACGGCACTGGCCGGCGACTACATTGAAGGCGTGACGCGCGAAAACTTCCGCATCGCCCACGACATCTCCAGCTACTCGTTCACGGCACTCGCCAAGGCCGCGATGCCCATGATGCAGGGCCGCAATGCCTCGCTCCTCACCATGACCTATCTGGGTGCCGTGCGCTCAGTGCCCCACTACAATGTCATGGGTCTGGCCAAGGCCAGCCTGGAAAGCTCCGTGCTGTATATGGCCGCCGCCCTGGGCCCCAAGGGGATTCGCGTCAACGGCCTGTCTGCCGGCCCGATCAAGACCCTGGCCGCCTCCGGTATCGCGGACTTCAACAAACTCTTGGCCTGGGGTGAAAAACATTCTCCGCTGCGCCGCAATGTCACCATCGAAGAAGTCGGCAACACCGCCGCTTTCCTGCTGTCCGATCTCGCCTCGGGCATTACCGGCGAGATCACCTATGTCGATTCCGGCTTCAACAGCACGGCTGGCCTGGGCGTCGATTCGGAATAAGTTCCGGAACAAGCCCTCCTCTACACCCCCAAAAAAGGCCGGATTACCGGCCTTTTTGTTGAGCTCATCTCACGACAATTCTATCCATGCCGCAAGCCCGCCGCCCTTGCGGGGTTCCAGCGTCACCTGCCAACCATTGGCCTTGGCCAATTCACGCACGATGGCCAGGCCCAGCCCAGCGCCACCGGTCTGCGGGCTGCGTGAATCTTCAAGACGCTGAAAGGGCTCAAACATGGTTGCGATGCGATCGGACGGAATACCGGGGCCGCGATCGAGTACCCCAACTCGAAAAGAGGTTTCTTGCGCCTCGCAGACCAGTTCAATCGGCCCGTCGGGGGCATAACGCAAGGCGTTCTGCAACAGGTTTCCCAAGGCGCGTCGCAGGGCGCGCGGAGCAACATCTAGGGAGCAGGCATCACACTGAACGACGATGGTGCGATTACTCGCCGTGTTCTCGACAAGCCCGTTCAGCAGTTCGGCCAGATCCGTTTCTTTCAGGGGTTCACGCTCCAGGCCGCGCGCGAGATCAAGCAGGGTTGCGATGAGGCCATTCATTTCCTCAATGTCCGTTTCCAATCGGGCAATCAGTGCGGGGGCCGGGTCGTCCTTCAGCATTTCGAGTGCGAGGCGCATGCGGGCCAAGGGTGTACGCAGGTCATGCGAAACGCCCGCGAGCAGGGTCGTGCGTGCCGTCAGCAGGTCGCGGACCTGTTGTGACATGGCATTGAAGCGACGGGCCAGGGCAGCCAATTCCAGTGGCCCGGTTTCTGGCAACCGTTCAGGCCGTTCGCCGTGTCCAATACGAGTGGCTGCGGCTTCAAGACGCGCCAGTGGCGCGGTGATGCGCTGGGCAAGCCACCAGGCGAATACACCGGCGAACAGAAGCCCCCCAAAAAACACCAGCATAAAGGCGAGTACGGGCTGGGTTTCGATCCGCGTCTGCGGCAGGCCCACCGTCAGCGTGTCATCTCCAGCGGGCAGATCCGTCCAGTACCACAAGGTGTCGCCGATCACTTCACTGGCCAGATGGCGTTCCGCGCCAAGCCGGCGTACCAAGGCGTCCTCAAGCAGATAGAAATACAGCGGGTGCCATTCATCGCGCCCCATGCCAGCCGGCTCGGCACGCAAGGCCAATCCGTGGTTGTCCATCAATTCATGTTCGAAGGCCATGCGCGTATCCGGCGGAAGCTCAGCCCAGGTCTGTGCCGACAGGATCATCAGCCCGGCAAGATCGTCGGCAGAGCGTTTTGCCACGGGCAGCATCAGGAGCCAGGCGACGGAAAATACGGCGAGCAACTCGACAAGCAGAAAGGCGCCTGCAAGCAGCAGAGTGTTTTGCCGGGCAAGACTAACCGGTTTCAAGTGTCCCCACCGTGTGGGTTAAACAGATAGCCCTCACCACGCACGGTGCGGATATAGACCGGTGAAGCCGGCTCGGCTTCAATCTTGCGCCGAAGACGCGTGACGCGAATATCGATGCTACGGTCGAAGGGATCACGGTCATAACCTCTGAGCAGATCGACCAGCATGTCTCGTGAGAGCACTCGGTTGGGACGGGCGACGAACGCGGCAAGCAGATCGAATTCGGCACTCGTCAGATGAATCTCCATGCCATCGCGAAGCAGACGACGACCTGCAGTATCCAGTGCAAAGGGGCCAAAACGCGGCTCTGTGCCCGATGCCGTAGCCGATCCGGCAGTGGTTTGACCACGGCGCAACAGCGCACGCAGACGCGCCAGCAACTCGCGGGGTCCAAAGGGTTTGGCCAGATAATCGTCGGCGCCAACCTCAAGGCCGATCACACGATCAACCTCCTCGCCACGGGCAGAAAGCATCAGGATCGGAACATTGGATTGAGCGCGGATGCTACGCGTCAGCGTCAGGCCGTCCTCACCTGGCAACATGAGATCAAGCACAATGGCATCGGGTAAGCCCTCGCCCAGCGCTGCACGCATCGCCACCCCATCGCCCACAGCATTGACCGCAAAGCCATTGGCCGTTAGATAGGTGGTCAACAATTCCCGTAGTGCGGGGTCATCGTCAACAACGAGAATATGCGGACAGGCGTATGTTTCCATGCGTTTGAGTCTAACATGGTGACACCGCATGCCATTCGGAATGGTACGCGGTGTTACTCATGGAAATATTCTGAAACGATTGGACATGGATCGGACATGGCACCGTTACACGCCGCCAGCATGATGCTCACACCGAAAACGAAATCATGAAACCTTACACGCTCACCTTCTCTCTTTCGCTGCTCATCGTTGCCACGCCGATCTGGGGACAATCCCCAACCCCATCGGCCAACAGCGAAGGGCGGCAACCGCTCAATCTTTCCTTGCCACGCGATGTCGTTGCCAAACCCGATGGCATCGTCAGCGCCGAGTCGCAAGACACAATGGAAAGAAATCTCCAAGCAGTCGAGCGGCAAAAGGAAGAAACCCGCATGGAACGCCACCCCTACGGCACCGGCTATGAAGCCCGCCAGCGGGATACGGCTTCCGGTGCCCATTCCGGCTTCGGAAGTGGCAGTGGTGCGGGTGCCAGAGGTGGCGGTCGTGGTGGCATGGGGCGTGGTCGGTAATCCCTTCACATTCCTTTGGAGTACAACATGAAAACATTGAGCAAGATTACGATTCTTCTGGTTTCCGCCACGCTGGCGGGTTCTGTATTTGCCCGTGGCGGCGGCGGTGGTGGCGGCATGGGCGGGGGTGGTGGTATGTCATCCGGATCCGGTTCGCAAAATCAGCACAAATATCAGTACGGAAAACAGGACGGCCAGGGTGGCGGCCAAGGTGGCGGCCAAGGTACGCAAACGCGTACACAGACCCGTGATCCGGCCAGCAATCCGATGGGCGAACCGCTTCAGACGCGCACCCGCACGCAGACACCTACCACTGTAGAAACGACTGTTCCGACGCTTCCGTAAGCGTTGAGGCTGTTGATCAATGAAAACGCCGGCGCAAGCCGGCGTTTTCATTGGGTAATGGAATTATTTGAGGAGGCCTCGTGCCTTCATGCGGTCACAGGCATTGAACCGGGGCGGGAGAATCGTCTTGCCCTTTTCCTTGGCACGCGCCTCCATCGTTTGGTGATGCTCCTGTTGATAAGCCTTGCACTCGTCGTAGTTCTTGAACGACCACATCTTCTGCCGATGGGCCGCATGCTCCTCCTGGCTCATCAAGGCCCAGCCGACGGTATTGCTGTCATCAAGGGCAAACCGTCCCCCGCCGGGGCCCATCCCACCCCCCATACCGGGGCCAGGCTGGGCAAATGCCGGCGCAACGGCCAGCAGCGTAATCAGCGCAAGTTTCGTAAGTTTCATGGTGATCTCCTTTTAGTGAGAGTGGGTTATTCCGTTTAGATTCTTATAGTTCTTGCCGACTGAAATGCCAGCACCCATTTGTAACAGTCGGTAACTGTGGCATCCCGCAAGACATGAAAGTCCTTAAGCATTCCATAAGCCAGTCCTAAGCTGGCCTTAAGTTTCGCTCATCACACTGCGGCGCATGTTCATTCGTTCCATCCCGAGGGCCCCCGTGAAAACTGCAATCGCACTCCTGACGCTCCTGTGCGCCACCTCCACCGTCCAGGCAGCCACGCCTGCCGATCTACTGGCCGGCTATCGTGTGGAAGCGGCGCGGCAAGTAGCCACCTTTCAGCCTGCTGCCCAGCGCGGTGCCGAGTTCTATGCGCGTCGCTTCGGCGTGTCGACAAAGATGCCGTCTTGCGCCAGCTGCCATACCGACAATCCGTTGCAGGCCGGCCGCCATGTCGTAACCGACAAGGCAATCAAGCCGCTGGCGCCCGCCGCCAATGCCGAGCGTTTTGCCGATCTGGCCAAGGTGGAGAAATGGTTCAAACGAAACTGCACCGAAGTGGTCGGTCGCGAGTGCACCGCTACCGAAAAGGCCGACTTCATCGCATTCGTCACCGGAGGACGCTGACATGAAAAAAACACTGTTACTCATCCTGTTGTTCCCGTTCGCGGCACAGGCCGACAATCTACGCCCGCTGCGCGATGCGCCACCCGCCTTTCAGGCCGAATGCGGTAGCTGCCATGTGGCCTTTCCCCCGCAGTTACTGGGGGCAAACGACTGGCGGCGCGTGATGCGCTCGCTCGATAAGCATTATGGCGACAACGCCAGCCTCGACGAAAAGACGCACCAGCTCCTCGAAGATTTCCACATCCGCAATGCCGGTGGCACAAAGGTCAGCGCTGGTGTGACGGCCTCCAAAGCAGAATTACCCCGTCTTACCAAGACCGAGTGGTTCGTGCGCGAGCATCGTGAGGTACCACGAGCCCTCTGGACGCATGCTCAGGTGAAGACCCCGGCCAACTGCACGGCCTGCCACTCGAAAGCGGCGGAAGGTAGTTACCGCGAGCGCGAAATCGTGATGCCCGTCGGGAAATCGCTGGGAGGAGTTAGATGAGCAAAATCCTGGTCTGGGACTGGCCGGTACGCGTTGGCCATTGGCTGCTGGCCAGCGCATTCGCGCTGAGCTGGGTGACCGGAGAAAGCGAGGCATGGCGACTGGTGCATGCCTACGCCGGCGGCACGGTTGTCGGCATTATTCTCTTTCGGATGCTGTGGGGCTTCGTCGGCACTCACCACGCGCGCTTTACCAGTTTCGTGCGCGGTCCTGGCGCGGCACTCGCTTATCTATCCGGCCTGCTGCGTGGCGACGAGTCAAAATACGCCGGCCACAACGCCGCTGCTGGCTGGGCCATTCTTGCCTTGTTGAGCCTGGGTTTGTTGAGTGGTTTGAGCGGCTGGCTGGTCTATC
>SXGT01870338.1_pt1 | contig 10446 bp, 13 predicted proteins | sample 3176221 | NCBI WGS metagenome assembly SXGT01 (sample SAMN11356862, study PRJNA531348) | freshwater metagenome | isolation source: freshwater sample F1-120 | place: China: Fuxian Lake, Yuxi | collected 2017-12-25
GGACGGTCGCTACGCACCTCGGACGGCTCTTGCGGCGGCGGCGCCCGCGGTGCGCCCGAAGACCGCGCCGGCCATGAGGCCCGTGCCGCCGGGGTAGTTGTGGTAGAAGAGCCCGCCCACGAGTTCACCGGCGGCGTAGAGGCCGGGAATCGGGCGGTTCTCGGTGTCCAGCACCTGCGCGCTCTTCGCCTCGATGCGGAGGCCGCCGAAGGTGAAGGTAATGCCACAGGTGACGGCAAAGGCGACATACGGCGGCTGGTCGAGCGGCAGCGCCCAGTTCGACTTCGGCGGGTCGATGCCGACCGTCCCCAGTCCGTCGAGGCGTGACGGGTCGTACGTGCCTTCGCGGCAGGCGTCGTTGTACGCCTGGATCGTGCGGACGAAGCCGCCGACGTCGATGCCCATGTCCGCCGCGAGTTCCGGGAGCGTCATCGACTCGGACTTCGTGACTTCCTTGATGCGGTATTCATCGCGCAGGCGACCGACGGTCTGCTGGTCGAAGATCTGGAACGCCACGCTGTGCGGCTGTTTCAGGATCTCGCGGCCGTACTTCGCGTACGTGTAGTTGCGTAAATCGGCGCCCTCGTCCACAAAGCGCTCGCCGTGGACGTTGACGATGAGGCCGAGCGGGTAGGAATGTTTCTGGTAGAGATCGCCGATGCGGCGGTTGCCCGTCGGCGGCGCGTTGAGGTCCCACGCGACCGCATGCGCGGACGACCAGTGGCCGTACGACTGCGCGCCGATCTCCAGCGCCGCTTTGATCGCGTCGCCCGTGTTGTGGCGCGTCCCGCGCACCTTCGCCATTTCCCAGCCCGCGCCGAGGTAGCGCGTGCGCATCTCCACGTTCGCCTCGAACCCACCGGCGGCGAGGACCACCGCGCCGGCGGAGATGTTCTCGAAGCCATCGACGGTCTTCACGCGGACGCCGGTGACCCGGCCCCGGTAGTCCGTGATCAGGCCTTGCGCCTTCGCGCCATAGCGGAGGGCGACGCCTCGGCGCTCCATGGAGGTGAACAGCGAGTCGGAGAGTCCCGCGCCGCCGCCGACGGCCTCGGTGATCATCCCGCCCCAGAATCGGAGTTTGCCGTCCACCTCGTAGGCCTGGCGGCTGTACATCAGCACCCAGCGCATCCCGCCGTATTCGCGCATCCACTGCGCCGTCGGGTAGGCGTTCTCGATCAGGTGGTCGACGAGCGTGGGGTCGGCGTGCCCCTCGGTCACGCGATAGAGGTCATCACGCATCGCCGAGGCGGGGTAGGAGCCGACCTCGATCCGGTCGACCTCGGCATCGCTGAGGTCGGGGATCAGGCCGCGGATCTCGGCCAGCCCGTTGTAGGGAAAGCGGAATCCGCCGCCGGTGAAGAAAGTGTTGCCGCCGCGCTCGGCCTCGTCGGCTTTCTCCAGGACTAGGACATCCGCCCCGGCCTCGCGTGCGGCGAGCGCCGCGCAGATCGCCGCATTCCCGGCGCCCACCACAATCACGTCCGGCACGGCGTCCTCCTGCCCTGTCCAACTCACCGCATTGGAGCCTACGAGGCCCCGCAGGGCAAGCGCAGGGCGCGACGCGCCCCGCTACCGCACCCGCAGCGCCGAAGCGATCGCCGCCACCTCCGCCGCCACGGCTTCGAGTCGGGCAGCGAGCACCGCGGTGTCCGGGGACGCCGCCGCACAGAACGCCAGCGGGTCAACAACCGTATGGCGCGGCAGATACGAGGGCTGCCCCCCGTTGAGCCTCGGCGCCATCCCCCAGTGGAGATGCGGGCCGGTTGAGGCGCCCGTACTCCCCACCGCGCCAAGGAGCGCCCCGGCTTCGACCGCCTGCCCCTCACGCACCAGCGGCGCGTCCCGTAGATGGCCGTACAACGTCACGTACCCCGCCTCGACATGGTCGAGGATCACGGCATTGCCAAACACATCTTTGAACGCATCCTACGAAGTCCCGCGACGGGCGTCGATGAACACATCGCGCACGAGGCCGGCGGCGGGCGCATACACCAGCGTCCCCTCGCTCGCGCCGATATCGACGCCGGTATGCCCCTCAGCATGCACCTCGATGTCACGCGCGCCGAAGGGCGAGGTGATCGGGCCGTCGCAGGGGAAGCCACGCAGGACGCCGTCCTCGATGCGCGTGTGGGGGAAGATGACGTGCACGCGACACCTCCTCGATGGGAGGTTGGTGTACGGCGTGCGCGGACGGAGTGCGGAGCGGGAGTTGGCTCGGCTACGTCCCCGTGTACTTCGGCGCGCGCTTCTCCAGGAGCGCCGCACGCGACTCCAGCGCATCGTTCGTGGCCTTGCGGCCATAGGCGAGGTGCGCGACCTCGTTGCGGAGGGCATCATCGAGGCGGAGGTCGGAGTTCTGCTGCGTGACGCGCTTGGCGGCGCGGACGGCGACCGGGGGCCATCGCATGATCTGACGCGCGACGCCAAACGCCTCTTCCAGCAATCGCTCGTGGGTGACGAGACGGTCGAGGAGGCCCAGGCGGTAGGCCTCGTCAGCCAGCACCTCGCGGCTCGTGAGGATGAGGTCCATCGCGCGGCTGTGGCCCACGATCCGCGGCAGGAACCAGGACATGCCGGAGTCCGGGGAGAGGTTCCGCTCCAGGAACACGGTCTTGAACCGCGCGTGCTCGGAGCCGACGCGCAGGTCGCAGGCGAGCGCGAGGCTCATCCCGGCGCCGGCGCACACGCCGTTCATCGCGGCGATGACGGGCTTGTCCATCCCATGAAACGCGCGCGCCTGATCGCCCACCCAGTGGAACTCGTCCAGCAGTTCGGACTGGTCCTTCGGGCCCGGTTGCGGCAGCGGACTGCCGTCGGGACCGCGCGGGGTGATCCGGATGTCGGCGCCCGAGCAGAAACCGCGGCCGGCTCCTGTCACGACGACGGTCCAGATGTCGTCGTCGTGCCTGATCTCGTCGAGGACGGCGAGGGTGTCCTGGTGGAGCCCTCGGCTCAGGGCATTCAACTGCTCAGGGCGGTTGAGGGTGATGAGGCCGATGTGGTCTTGCTTTTCGAACAGCAGGTTCTCGTAGGCCACGGTGTCCCTCCGGGTGCCGTCCCGCGGGTGATGTGAGGCGGAGCGTACAACCGACGGCAAGGGCCCGGGCGTCAGAGCGAGGCAAGCCAGCGGTCCACCTCGCGGCGGCTGGTGAGGCGGATGCGGGTGCGAGCAGCGTCGGGGGCGTCGAAGAGCGCGGCGTACCGACGCTTCTGGCGAGGATAGGTCCGCCATGCCCACGCAATCATGGAGTCGCGCGACAGGCCGGTACGCCAGCGCTCGACGTTCCCGTGCCAGAGACGCTCGCGCGTGATGGCCCGCCAGATCGTCCGACGGACGATCGACGCCATGACCTGGCGGCGGGGGAGGTCGAGCCACACGAGGGTGTCGCACCTCGACAGGACGAGCTGGTCCTCCGGCGACAGGCCGAGGTTGCCATCGAAGGTCCAGCCTCCTTCAGCCGTCGCGGCGTCGAAGGCGACGTACTGCTCGTCGCGCGGGACCGCCTCCCAGTTCGCGCGCCAGATGTGCGAGTCCGCGTCGACGTACCGCAGCCCCAGGCGTCCCGCGATCGCTCGCGCGACGAACGTCTTGCCGACACCGCTGGTCCCGACGACGCAGATGCGCTGGCCCAGCGCCGGGCCTCGCATGCGGTCAGCCCTCGAGGGGCCATGGGCGCAGGAGCATGACGGCGAGGAAGGCCGCACCCACGCTGCAGGCGACGCCGGTCGCGAGGGCGTCCGCGCCGACGGGGACGAGCGCGCCGTAGACGATGTTGTAGGTGGAGGCGATCAGCATCTGGGAGAAACCGAGGAGCGCGGACGCCAAACCGGCGATCAGCGGAAACGGGACGAGTGCTCCCGCCACCGCCGCCGGGCGGGTGAGTCCCAGGCCCACAGCCGTCACCACCATCGGGACGAGGACCGACCAGACGCCGCCAGCCTCGGAAGTTGCGACCCAGGCGAGCATCAGGGCGCTGGCCCCGGCTGCAAGGCCGGTGCCAAGCAGGACGATGCGGTGTGAGGGCAACCGCGCGACGAGGCGGCTGGAGATGGTGGCGCCCAGCATGATGCCAAGGGCGACGAGGCCGAACGAGAGGCCAAACCACTGCGCGCTCAGCCCGAACTCCTCCTGCAGTACGAAGGAAGAGGAGGAGATGAACACCAGCTGCCCGCCGAACATCAGCCCCATGACGGCGGCGTAGGCGAGATAGGTGCGGCTGGAGAAGATCGTGCGGTAGTCGCGCATCAGCCCGCCGATGCCGCTCGTGCCCGGCGCGCGTTTCGGCCTCGTCTCGGGGACACCGAGCCCGTAGGCGAGGGCAAGCAGGAGGCCGATGGCAGTCAGCGTGACGAAGACGGAGTGCCACCCGAAGGCCTCGTGCAGGAAGCCGCCGAAGATGGGCGCGACCGCGGGGGCGAGCGGCAACGCGATCGCCATGTACGACAACACGCGGGCGGCCCGCTGACGGCCGTAGATGTCCAGGACGATCGCCTGCGCGACGGCCGGGCCAGAGCCGCCACCGAGGCCCTGCACCACGCGCCCCGCGAGCAGCACCTCAACGGAGCGGGCGGAGAGCGCGAGCAGCGAGCCAGCGACGAACAACGCGAGCCCAGCCAGGAGCGCCGGACGCCGCCCGATGCGGTCGGAGGCGGGGCCGTAGACGAGCTGCGAGCCGGCGAACGAGACGATGAAGAGGGTCACGGCCAGTTGCAGCGTGGACTCGCTGGCGGCGAACTCCTCGGCCATTGCGGGAAGCGACGGCAGGAACATGTCAACGGTCAGCGGCGCCATCGCGCTCAGGGCAACGAGGAGCGCGGCGACGGGGAGCGACTCCGCACGACGGCGCTCGCGAGATGTGAGGGTGCCCGCGGTCAACATCGGTGCATGGTAGGGGGGATGGACGGTCAGAATTGACGGCCATTGCATCTGGTACGCCCTCCGGGAATCCCGTGCCCGCGGCAAGAGGCACATTGCAGCAAGACGCGATATCGTTTTTGTTCCGCGAGGCACGGACGCGGGCGACCGACGCTTGCGCCACCCCAACGGTAGAGAAGTACGAGGCCGAGACCCATGCCGGACAGCATCCGCACCGCCCGCTCCGCTCTCAGGTCTGAGCGTGTCGCGATCGAGCGGCGCATCACCCTTCTCAGCGCCCGCGTGGCGGAGATCGACGAGGTCCTTCAGTCCCTGACGCACCTTGAGTCCCGCCTGCCCACGGGGCCTGAGCCCACGCTGAAGCACGGGCGGGCGCAGGCAGAGGGCGGCGAGGGCCGCCTGCCACGGGGCGCGTTGCGCACGGCGATCATCGAGACGCTGCGCTCGCACACCGCCGAGCTGCACATCAGCCGCATCATCGAGGTGCTCACGCGCTCCGGGCACGCGCCGCGCTCGACGAATCCTCGCGGGAGCGTGCAGACGACGCTGTACGCGATGCGTCGCGAGGGATTGGTGGAGAACAAGGGGAAGAACTCCTGGGTGCTTCTGCAGCGGAAGCGGGCGGCGCGCCAGAAGAAGTAGCGTCCGCTCCGCGCCATCGCGCTGGTTGTGTCGCGGGCCGTCGAAAGGCGGCCCGTCCTGTTTCCACAGCCGAGACACCGGCTGAGTTCACGGACGTGATGCCCCGACGGCTCACCCCGGATCGTGAAAGGAGGCACGAGCGCGGATGGCCGTGCGTGTAGGCTCGCGGCCTGCGCGCGGGGATCGCGCGAGAAGGGCGCCAGACATGACGGACGGGGCGTTGTCCGGGGTTCGGGTGCTGGAGTTCTCCCAGATCGTCGCCGCGCCCGTGTGCGGCGTGAACCTGTCCGACTTCGGGGCGGATGTGGTGAAAGTGGAGCCGCTGGGCGGCGAGCAGACGCGCCGCTCGGCGGCGGTCGTGCCCAACGAGGGCAAAGGGTTCCAGGCATTGAACCGCGGGAAGCGCTCGCTGGTCGTGGACCTGCAAGACCCACGCGGACAGGACCTCATCCGCCGTCTGATCCCCCAGACGGACGTCGTCCTGATCAACTACCGCCTGGGCGTCGCGGAGCGGCTCGGACTCGGGTACGAGGCGCTGCGCGCGATCCGCCCGGACCTCATCTACTGGCAGAACACCGGGTTCGGCGAGAGCGGGGTGGAGGCGCGCCGCGCCGGTTCGGACATCGTGGCGCAGGCGTACTCCGGCCTGATGGTGACGGACGCGAAGGTGGACGAGGACGGCGCGCCCGACCTGATTTCGATCCCGATCGCGGACATCGTCTCCGGGTTCGCGGCGGCGATGGGCGTCGGGATGGCGCTCTATCACCGGGAGCGGACAGGGGAGGGGCAGTACCTCAGCACCTCGCTCCTGCGGACGGCGCTGTTCATCCAGGCAGGCGCGGTGATGCGTGAGCCGGTGAGCGACGCGGTGCTGCGCGACCCGCTGCTGGAAGCCGCGGAGGCCGCCCTCGCCGCCGGCCAACCGTACGAGGCGATGCTGGGCGTGCGGAAGGACCGGCAGACGTCACGCGCGGCGTTCCGGCTGTACTACGGCGGCTACCGAGCGCGCGACGGCGCGGTCGTCCTCGGCGCGCTGACGAAGCAAAACCGGGACGGCATGCGCCGTGTCCTCGGCTTCCCCGAGGAGGACAGCGACGGGCCGGAGTACGACGCGATGGCGCCGGAGAGCGTGGCGCGCGCGCACGAGTGGAAACGCCGCTTCCGCGCGCGGTTCCTCGAACGCTCCGCGGACGAATGGGTGCGCGACTTCGACGCCTCGGGCGTGCCCGTATCGGCCGTGCGGATGCCCGAGGTGATGGCGGACGATGTCCAGGTGCTGGCGGAGCAGGTGATGTGGGATGCGGAGCATGCCGTCACCGGCCCGCAGCGCGTCGTCGGCCCGGCCGTGCTGATGTCGAAGACCCCCACCCTCGTGCAGCGCGCGGCGCCTGCCCTGGGCGAGCACTCGGCCGAGGTGCTGGTGGAGGCCGGGTTCCCCGCTCCGGAGGTGGCTGCCCTCGTCGAAGCCGGCGTCGTCCTCCAGCGGTAGGCGTCCGGCGGTAGGCTGTCTCCACGATCACCGAGGAGCCGGTATGCCCTTCGCCACCTCGCCGGACGGGATACGCATCCACTACGAAGTCATTGGTTCGACGACGCCGGGCGCGCCCTCGATCGTCTGTCACCACGGCACTCGCGGCAGCCTGCAGAACTGGCATCGAGGCGGTTACGTAGAGGCGCTCGCCTCGCACACGCGGTTGATCCTGATCGACTCACGCGGCCATGGCGAGAGCGACCGCCCCACCACGGATGGCGCGTACGTTTTGCCAAAGCGCGCCGACGATGTGGCCGCCGTCCTCGACGCGACCGGGACGGCAGAAGCCGTCTTCTGGGGTTATTCGATGGGTGGTTGGGTCGGGTGAGGCGCGATGACCTACCGGCCGGAGCGGTTCACGGGCTACATCCTCGGCGGGTTCGGGCCGACGCCCGACCCGTACTACGGGCGCACCGTCGAGGACTTCTACGGCCCGCGCCTCACGGAGGCGACGCCGGAGCAGCAGCGCGTCATGCGCCTGGTGTGGGACGAGACAAACGCCTTTCCGGGCGCCATCGATGTCCTGCGGGTGAACACGAAGCCGCTGCTGCTGTACTCCGGCGACCGCGACCCTAGATTCGCCTCGATCCGCGATGCGCAGCCGATGAACCCGCACGCGGAGTTCTTCACGCTGCCGGGCCTCGACCACGGCGCGGCCTTCGGGCAGGCCGCCGACGCGGTCGCGCCTCGGGTGGTGGAGTGGCTGTCGAGGGTCGGGGCGAGGGCGTCGCGATGAAACTCGGGCGGCGGGCGTTCATCGGACTGGCGGGGACGGTCGCCGCCGGCGAGGCCGCCGCCGCGTTCGGACGCGACCGGTTCTTCGGCGGCGACGACCTGCCCCCGGCAGCCGGCCCGCGCATCGTCTCCACACCCTTCACCGGGAACGCCTCGGCACGGCAGGACTGGGAGGCCCTCGTCCGCGAGGCGAAGCGCGAAGCCACGCTCTTCATCCTTGTGCGGGGGCAGGGCGGCTACCGGCGCGTGACGACGGAGTTCCAGACCGCGTTCCCAGGCATCGACGTGCAGGTCTACACGGAGTCCTCCACCTCCTGGCTCGACCGCGTCCGCTCCGAGCGCCGCTCCGGCCGCTACACGTACGACCTCGGCTTCCTGCAGCCGGAGCCGGCGATCATGGACGGCTTGAAGGATGGCTTCTGGGCGCCCCTCCGTCCCCTCGTCTTCCGTTCCGACGTCACGGACGACGCGGCATGGCGCGGAGGGTTCGCCTCGCGGTTCCTCGACACGCGCGGGCAGTTCTGCTTCGGCTGGGAGTACTAGGTGCAGCACGCCTACGCCGTCGACTCGCGCGTGGTGAAGGATGGCCAAATCACGAGCGCGCGCGACCTGCTGGACCCGAAGTGGCGCGGTAATGTCATCACCTCGGATCCGCGCCTCGGGACCGGCCTCGCCTCCGCCTCGAACGTCGCGAAGCAGCACGGCAACGACGTTGTACGGGGGTTATTCGTCGACCAGCGCCCGATGCTGAGCGGCGGAGGGAACGCGCTCGCCGGCGGGAGCCATCCGATCGCGCTGGGCGTGCGACCGAGGTCGCTCCAGCCGTACCGCACCCGGGGCGAGGCGGGGCATATCAAGTTCCTCGACCTGCCGGACGCGGACTCGGGGACGGGACTACTTGTGTTCAACAACACGCCGCACCCCGCCGCCGCGCGGCTGTTCCTCAACTGGGTGCTGACGCGCGACGGACAGACGCTGATGGCGCAGCACCTGCTGACGAACAGCGCGCGCACGGACGTCGAGGCCGTCGAGAAGGACGGCACCGGCCAGCCGGGAAAGCCGTACTACGAGGTCGACCGCGAGGCGAACTACGCGCACACGGCGGCGACGCAGCAGTTCGTGCGGGGGTTGCTGGGGACGTAGCCCGGCCCTCAATCCAACGAAGACGGCCGCCCTTTCGAGCGGCCGTCTTTCTACTCGCTTGAGGCGAGGGCGGAGGCTACGCGCCTTCCTTCGGCTGGAGCTTCGGCGCCGGGTTCGGGATACCGGAGAGCAACTGCTCAGGGACGGCCTTCGCGAGTTCGTCGACGGTCCAGAACCGCGGCTGGTGGATGCTGCGGACAACGTGCCGCTGGCTGTAGCGCGAGGCCTGCCAGCCGGAGGTGCCGATGACCTGACCGTTGACCGCGCCACCCGCCTCGGTGCAGAGCCAGGTGACGGGGGGAGCGTTGTTCTCCGGGTCACGAGGCGTGGGGCCCTCGGGCGCGGCGGTCGGGTTGTTCTGCGTGCCGCCCGCGCGGAGGATGCCGGCGGCGGCCCGGATCTGGTTCGCCGCGTCCGGGATGGACTGCGTCATGCGCGTGTTGCCGCCGGGGTAGATCGCGTTGACGGTGATGCCGAACGGGCCGAGTTCACGCGAGAGCGCCCGCGCGAAGCCGACGTCGCCTTCCTTCGCCGCGGAGTAGTTCGCCTGGCCGGTGGAGCCAAGGCCGGACCCCGAGGAGAAGATCAGGATGCGGCCGTACCGCTGCTTGATCATCGGCTCGACCGCGTTGCGGACGCAGTTGTACGCGCCGCGGAGGTGGACCGCCAGGACGGCGTCCCATTCCTCTTCCGCCATGTTGAAGACCATGCGGTCGCGGAGGATACCCGCGACGTGGCACATGATGTCCAACCGTCCGAATTCCTTCAAAGTGGTGTTCACCAGGTCCTGCACGTCGGCGAACTTGGAGACGTCACCGTAGTGCGCGATGGCGGAGCCGCCCATCGCCCGGATCTCCTTGACGACACTGTCGGCCGGGCCGGCGTCATTGCCGGAACCGTCCAGGTTGCCGCCGAAGTCGGCAACGACGACCTTCGCGCCTTCCGCCGCCATTTGCAGCGCCACGCCGCGGCCGATGCCGCGCCCGGAGCCGGTGAGGACCGCCACGCGGCCTTCGAGTCGGTTACCCATTTGAGTTCTCCTCGTCTCTCGCTATCGCAGCGGGCTAGCGGCGCCGTTGGCGATGGTGCGCGGCATTTGCTCGTCCATCTCGTCCATGGTGAAGCGGCGGTTGTACGACAGGATCTGCCGTTCAATCTGCGGGTAGGAGTAGAGGTAGACCTCGCCTCCACGCACTCCGAAGAGCTGGCCGTTCACATTCTCGGACTGGCTCGACAGCAGGTAGCACACCATCGGCGCCACGCTCTCCGGGTCGTCCGGGTGGCCGGAGCCTTCCCACTTCTGGAGCGGCATGGGCGGCGCCAGGCCGGCCATCTCCTCCGCGGAGACTATGCCCGCGGGCGGACGCAGTTCCTCGGACGCGCCGCCGAACATGCGGGTGCGGGCGAGCGGCGAGATCGCGTTACAGGTCACGCCGTAGCGGCCGACGTCGCGCGCGACGGTGCGGGAAAGACCGATCTGGCCCTCGCTTGCCGCTGCGTAGTTGGATGCACCCAC
>SXGT01052487.1_pt1 | contig 10445 bp, 12 predicted proteins | sample 3176221 | NCBI WGS metagenome assembly SXGT01 (sample SAMN11356862, study PRJNA531348) | freshwater metagenome | isolation source: freshwater sample F1-120 | place: China: Fuxian Lake, Yuxi | collected 2017-12-25
AAAGCCATTGAAGCGCGCCTACCAGCGTGATCCCGAAGCGATTGCCAAGTGGAAAAGTGAGATTTATCCGGGGATCGCCAAGCGCGCCCGCGCGCATGGCGCCGAGATTTACTTCTGGGATGAATCGGGGTTTCGCGCTGATGCGGTGCAGGGGCGCACCTGGGGCGTCAAAGGCAAGACCCCTGAAATCAGAGTGCCGGGCCAAAGGCAATCGATCTCGGCAGCATCGGCGGTCAATGCCAAAGGCGGCTTCTGGTTCACCACCTACAAGGGTGGATTGAAAGCGGTGCAATTTGTTGACCTGCTCAGGGCTCTGATGAAGCACCGCAAAAAACCTCTTGAACTGATTGTCGATGGCCTGCCCGCCCACAAGGGGCCGGTGGTTCGCGAGTACATCCAATCCCTCGACGGCAAGCTCACGCTGAACTATCTGCCCGGATATGCGCCGGAACTGAACCCAGATGAACTGGTGTGGAGTCATGTCAAGCGAACCGGTACCGGCAAGAAACCTCTCAAAGCCGGGGAGAAGCTCCAACTTCGTGCCGATGCAGACTTGCTCGCTCTCAAGAAAAAACCCGCACTGATTCGCGCTTTCTTTGGCAATCCAAATGTTTCCCATATTACGGACTAATCAGTAAGGGGATGGATCGGGCTTCGCCGGCGCGGGTGCCGGTGGTGTCTGCCCTCTTGCTGCGGCAGTGGCCTTCTCTGCGCCCCGCCATTGACCGATGAAAATGCCGATACCGAGCAAGGTGATGACAATGGCGGCCGCCGCCAGCATTCCCAGCCAAAGCTGTTTCCGATGGTCTGTCGGGGTCCGGGCTTGCCGCTTGCCGAGCGAGCCAAAATCGGAATCCTTCTCCGCGATTCCCACATGTTTCGCGGTGATGCCGTGTTCACCCAGGGTAAAGGCAGCCAGCAGCGCCTTGTCGGCGAGGATGTTGATGCGCCGGGTGAGCCCGAGTGACGCTTTCGATAACCGCTTGATCGCCGCCGCATTGAACGGATCCGGCCCCTTGTAGCCGGCCTGACGCATGCGAAACATGACATAGGTACCGACATCGGCATGGACCAGGGGTTCCAGCGAAAAACTGTGGGTAATCCGTTCCCGAAGCGGGCGCATTTGCGGCAATTGCAGCATGTCGTCCAGCTCTTGCTGGGCGAACAGGACGATCTGCAGCAGCTTGTGCCGGCTGGTTTCCAGGTTGGAAAGCAGACGGATCTGCTCCAGCGTTTCAGCCGGCATTGCATGGGCTTCGTCGATCAACAAGACCACTCGCTTGCCGGACGCATATAGCGAGATCAGGTGTTCCTGCAGCGTGCGCAGCAGCAGGTTCTGGCGCTCTCCCGGGACGGGGAATTTCAGGTCATCAAGGATGGCCAGAAGTATTTCGTCGCGTCTCAGCGAAGGATTGGCCAGATAAACCGTTTCGACGTTGCTAGGGAGGCGTTCCATCAGCACTCGGCAAAGCATGGTCTTGCCTGAGCCTACTTCCCCTGTTACTTTGATGATGCCTTCGTCGTGCGTAATGGCGTACACCAAGGCTTCGAGCGTTTCCCCCCGATTGGCGCCGGCAAAAAAGAAATCCGTATGCGGCGTAATCCGGAACGGTGTTTCAGACAGGCCGAAATGGTTCAAATACATGGATGGGCCTTCAGCGGGACTTGTCCAGAACGGTCATGCGGCTGTAGAGGGTGGTTCGGTTGATTCCCAGCAGGCGGGCAGCCTGGCTGATGTTGCCATGCGCAATCTTCATGGCGGCAGCGATGTAGGCATTTTCCCAAGCGGCAAGGCTCTCACCGAGCGAGAACTGGTCGCGGCGCGAGAGCTCCTGCATTGCCATTTCTCCGATCGAATTGCTTTCGTCATTCTCAGTAAAGCCTGGGTTGGCACTCGGATCAAACTCTAGTTGGAGTTCGGCGGCGTTAACGCGCTTGCCGCCGTGCTTGGTGACCAGACGGATGACGATGTTGCGTAGTTCCCGTACGTTTCCCAAAAAAGGATAGTCAAGCCAGATCTTTTGAGCGTTGTCATCGAGCGTGAACGGCTTGACCGATGCCGACTGCGCATACAAGCGACAAAAGTGATCCAGCAGCAGCAAGCGATCATCGCCAAGCTCGCGTAACGGAGGGACACGCACGGTGAACACCGACAGCCGATGGTAGAGGTCGTGCCGGAACGCACCACGCCGGCATTCGGTTCGCAAGTCGCGGTTGGTCGCAGCAATGATGCGTGCCCTTGAGCGGCGCACCTGGGTTTCTCCAACCCGACTGTATTCTCCATTTTCGAGCACGCGCAGCAGCTTCACCTGTAGGTCAATCGGAAGCTCCCCAATGTCATCCAGGAACAGCGTGCCATCGTCAGCATCCTCGAAGAAGCCGGACTTCTGGGTCTGTGCACCCGTGAACGCGCCCTTGGCGTAGCCAAACAAAGTAGGCTCCATCAGGTTGGGCGAGATGGCAGCGCAGTTGAGCGCGAAATAGGGCAGCGCATTGCGCTTGCCACTGGCGTGCAGGCAGGCGGCCGTAACCTCCTTGCCGCTGCCGGATTCGCCTTCGATCTGCTCCGGGATAGGTGAGTCCGCGTACAGGCTGACCTGCGTTTTAAGCGCCAACATCGGGGGCGATCGGCCGATCAACGCCGCCAGCGGATCAGCTTGCGACGGGAGTTGTGCAACCGGTGGGAGAGGCTTTGCGATGCCACCAATCCGCAGCGTATCGAGCAGGACGCGCCGAATATGCTGCGGCTGCGCCGGTTTGGGAATGAATTCGGTTGCTCCCAACGCACGGGCATGACGACCCGCCTGGTCTTCACTCTGGCCCGAAAGGACGATGATTTTCAGGTCAGGAGCGTGGGAAAGCAGGGCGCTGATTAGCTGGTAGCCCTCATCGGGCACGTGTTGCGCCGGTGGCAGACCCAGATCGATGAGCGCGATCATCGGGGCTTCCGCAAGCGCCCTCACGCGCTCTACCGCTTCGGTACGATTGGCAGCAGTGACGACTCTGAAATCTGCTTCCAGTACCAGTGTCAGCGTATCGACGATGAGTTCATCATCGTCTACCAGCAATAGCAGGGGTAGTGACGTCACCGGGTCGGAGGCTGTCATGATGGGGAAGGTGAAGTGCCCTGAATCGTTCTCAGGAATGCGCGTTCCAGCGTGGTGGCGCCTGTGTTCTCGAGCAGGCCCGAAGGCGTGCCATGGTATGCAATATGACCACCGTGCAGGATCGCCACCTGATCGCAGATTTCATCTATATCCGCCAGCGCGTGAGAGGTAAAAAACAGCGTGCAACCTTCGCGTTTGAGTTCAAACAGACGATCCTTGACAAGGGCTCGCGCCTTGGGATCCAGGCCGCTCATCGGTTCATCCAGAATTAACAGGCTTCTTCTTGCGAGGAACGTGGCGGCAAGGCCGAGTTTTTGCGTCATTCCCTTGGAGTAATTACGTACCGGACGTTCCAACGCGGCTGCGTCAAGGTCGAGTTGGTCGAAAACAGTCGCCACGCGCTGCTCATCGTATGGATGACCGTGAAGAGTTGCCATCATCTTGAGAAAGTCCGCGCCAGTCAGATAATGGGGAGGCAGAAAGCGCTCAGGGAGGTATGCAAGCCTCGCCCGCGCGGAAAACTGCCTTGATGATGCGCCAAAAATCGATATCGCGCCACTGGAGAAATCCGCCAGATCCAGCATGCACTTGATCAACGAGGTTTTGCCAGCACCGTTCACGCCAGCCAGGCCGAAAAACTCTCCAGGCGCGATCTGCAGCGAGACCTCGCGGAGCACCACAGGCCCAGTCCCGTAGCGCTTGCTGACGTTCTCGAATTCGAGTGCCGGAATCTCCATCGCAGCGGAATATAACCCAAGCCGTGCTGCTAGAATGCGTTCTTTCTTTTCTTGACGGTTTGACGCTCGCGTGACTGCTCAGAAGGACTTTGTATCTCTCCGCGGCGTCTCGTTTGGGTATCCGACCATGTCAGGAGCGCCGGGACGGCTGATCCTGAAGGGGGTTGATCTCGCAGTTCCCCGGGGGTCGCTTGTGGCGCTGATGGGTGGGTCAGGGAGCGGCAAGACCACCATCCTGCGCTTGCTTGGTGGGCAGGTTAAGCCTCAGCAAGGCGAAGTTTCGGTCGATGGCCAAAACATCCCGTCGCTCAAGCAACCTGCGCTCTATGCCATGCGCCGACGCATGGGCATGCTGTTTCAGTTCGGGGCCCTGTTTACCGACATGTCCGTCTTCGAGAATGTGGCGTTTCCACTGCGCGAACACACCAACCTTCCCGAAGAGACTGTCCGCGACCTGGTCCTGATGAAACTGCATGCAGTTGGGCTGCGCGGCGCCGCCTACTTGATGCCATCGCAAATCTCCGGCGGCATGGCGCGTCGCGTCGCACTGGCGCGTGCGATTGCGCTCGAGCCGAACTTGATCATGTACGACGAACCGTTTGCCGGGCTGGACCCGATATCGCTGGGCATTACGGCTAACCTGATCCGGAAGCTCAACGATGCACTCGGTGCGACATCAATCGTCGTCACGCATGATGTCGAGGAGTCTTTGGCAATTGTCGATTACGTCTACTTTCTGGCAGAAGGGACCATTGTTGCCTCTGGCACGCCAGCCGAGATCAGGGCTTCGGAACTACCCTACGTCAAGCAATTCATATCGGGTGCGCCGGACGGCCCGGTGCGTTTTCATTACCCGGCGGGCGACTACGCGACGGACCTCGGGTTACCTGCCGCGCAAGCGCGCGAGGTGGGGCCATGACAAGCGCCGTGGCTGCATGGTTTGGGCTGGTTGGTGCGGGGGTCATTGATCGCGTGGCCAAGCTTGGCTATGGGGCGAGGTTATTCGCGTCGATCATTGCGCAGTCTGGTCTGGCGGTGCGCCGGCTGAGCCTCACGATTGCGCAGGTTCATTTTATTGGCAATTTTTCTCTGGTCATCATTGTCGTTTCCGGGTTGTTCGTCGGTTTTGTCCTCGGGTTGCAGGGGTACAACACCTTGCAACGATACGGTTCCGAACAGGCTCTCGGTGTGCTGGTTGCGCTTTCCCTGGTGCGCGAGCTGGGCCCGGTGATCACGGCGCTACTGTTTGCTGGCCGGGCCGGGACCTCGATTACGGCGGAGATCGGCTTGATGAAGGCCGGAGAGCAGTTGGCCGCAATGGAGATGATGGCGGTATCACCCATCGCCCGTGTGCTGGCCCCCCGCTTCTGGGCAGGCGTCATTTCAATGCCGCTGTTGGCGGCCATGTTTTCTGCGGTTGGTGTGGTGGGTGGCTATGTCGTGGGCGTGGTCCTGATCGGCGTGGACGAAGGCGCTTTCTGGAGCCAAATGCAAAGCGGGGTCGATTGGGTTGAGGACATCGGCAACGGCGTGATCAAGAGCGTGGTATTTGGCTTTGCCGTCACGTTCATCGCGGTATTCGAGGGTTTTGACTGTCAGGCAACCCCGGAAGGCGTTTCGCGGGCGACCACCCGAACGGTGGTGACTTCCTCGCTGGCTGTTTTGGGTTTAGACTTCATTCTGACAGCTTTGATGTTTTCCTAGCCCTATTCGGACATCAATCCAGGCTTACAAGGCGCTAACATGAATCGAAAATTGATGGATGTTTGGGTAGGTTTATTTGTGGTGGCGGGATTTATCGCTATTTTGGCATTGGCGCTGAAGGCAGGCAATCTCGCGTCCTTTAATTTTTCCGAAACTTATCAAGTGCTTGCAAAGTTTGATAATATTGGTGGATTGAAGCTGCGAGCGCCGGTGAAGAGTGCCGGCGTAGTGGTGGGAAGAGTGTCCGGAATTGTGTTTGATGACACCACTTTTGAGGCAATTGTGACGTTGTCGATGGAAAAGCGGTACGGTTTCCCGAAAGACACGTCGGCGAAGATTTTGACTTCCGGCCTGTTGGGCGAGCAGTACATCGGCCTGGAAGCCGGTGGTGATTCGGCGAAGTTGGCTGAAGGTGGCCGAATCAAGTCAACGCAATCGGCGATTGTGTTGGAGAACTTGATCAGCCAGTTTCTTTACAGCAAGGCAGCCGAGGGAAAGCCGGCTGAAGCAGGCAACAAGGACGCCAAATGAATAATCTGCTAGTACGTGGCCGCGTGTGGGCGCTGGTAGGCCTCGTAGCCGTACTCGGCGCGGGCTGCGCTTCATCGAACACCCCAGGGGATCCGCTGGAAGGCTTTAATCGGGCCATGTTCGGCTTCAACGAAGCGCTGGACGATGCCGTCCTCAAACCGATTGCGACAGGCTACAAGAACATCACTCCCAGGCCGGCACGGGATTGTGTCGGCAATGTCTTCTCGAACATCAATGACGTGTTTGTTGCCATCAATAGCCTGCTGCAAGGCAAGGCCGGTGATGCAGTTTCGGACGCCTGCCGGGTGCTGATCAATTCGACCGTCGGCATTTTGGGTTGTTTTGATGTGGCATCAAGAGTGGGGCTTGAAAAGCACAATCGGGATTTCGGCCAAACATTTGGCAAATGGGGAATCGCGTCCGGGCCCTATTTGGTCCTGCCTTTCCTTGGTCCATCGAACATTCGTGACGGGGTTGGCCGAGTGATCTATTCGAGCCTTGATCCGGTCTGGGCTAACCATATTCCCACCCGCAACGTTGCCTACAGCCTGCGGGCCGTAGATACGCGCGCCAGCCTGTTAACTGCCGGCCGCGCTTTCGAGGATGCGGCGTTGGACAAGTATGCGTTTCTCCGTGACGCTTATGTGCAGCGGCGGCAAAGCATGATTGATGACGACAACAATCGCGCCCGGGATCGGCGCTCGGATGCTGGCGACCAGCCTTCGACCTCCGCAATCGAGCAGGCGTCCCCGGTTTCGGTCAGCCTGCCATCCGTTGAATTGCCTACAAGTGCCTGGCTGGACGAAGCCAATCAGCGTGCCGGCAACCGTGTGAAGCTGACCCCAAAGCCTGCGGCTGTAGTCGGCGTCCCCGGAAATCGCACCGTTGCGGCGCTGACGCAAAACGCCAACTGATGCTTTTTCTGAAGGAATGAACAAGGTGTCGAGCGTAGTTAAAGCAGTCGCGATTGCAGCTTTGTATTTGGGTCTTTCGGGCGGCGTGCATTCGCAAGAGGCCCCCGATGTGTTGGTCAAGCGTGTGGTCGATGAGGTCACCACCGCAATCAAGGCGGACAAGGAGTTGCAGTCAGGGAACCGGACGAAGATCAACGCCCTGATCGAAACCAAGATATCGCCGGTCATCAATTTTCAGCGCATGACCCAGTCCGCTGTCGGCCGTCATTGGCCGCGCGCAACGCCAGAGCAACAGGCGGCATTGACGCGGGAGTTCAAGGCGCTCCTGGTCAATGCCTACTCTTATGCGTTTGCAGAGTACAAACCTGAAACGGTGATTGAGTATCGGCCGTTTCGGATGCAGGCTGGCGAGACCGATTCGGTGGTGCGGTCCCTCATTCGCACCGGTTCGCGAGATCCGATTCAACTTGACTATTACCTCGAAAAGACCGACTCCGCCTGGAAGGTGACCGACATGAATGTGCTTGGTGCGCGCCTTGTGGAAACGTACAAGAACACCTTCAATACGGAAATCACCAACAATGGCGTGGACGGGTTGATCAAGAGCCTGGCAGCAAAGAACCGGTCTCTGGACGCCAAGAACAAAACCTGACAGTATGGCGTTCGTCGTTCCGCAGGTGGTTGTTCTGGATCGGGCCGCCGCAGTGATCGAGGCCGGTTTGGCAGCGCTCAAGGCTGGTGAGATCGAGTTTGATTTTTCCCGGGTGGAGCAGGGCGACTCCAGCCTGTTGGCCTGTTTGCTGGCGTGGCGTCGCAGCGCCGGCGCTGCCGGTTCATCCTTCCGGGTAGTGGGACCATCTGAACGGCTCCGGGCTCTCGCCACGTTGTACGGTGTCGACGGCTTCACCCTGAATTGATGGTGCTGGGTCGCCCCGCCCAATTGGGGTTGATCCAATATCAGGAAGGCCAGAAAGAGAAATGACGGGTTCCGCAGTCAGTGCCATCGAAGTGGGCACGCTGTCCAAACGCTATGGTTCGGTAGTGGCGCTGGATGGCGTCAGCTTGCGTATTGAACAAGGGGAATTTTTCGGTCTGCTTGGACCCAACGGCGCCGGCAAGACCACCCTGATCAGCATTATTGCCGGCATCGCGCGAGCCGGCTCCGGAAGTGCGCAAGTGATGGGTTTTGATGTGCGGTCGGAGTACCGCCAGAGCCGCCGCAGCCTCGGCGTGGTGCCGCAGGAACTGGTGTTTGACCCGTTTTTCACTGTGCGGGAAACCTTGCGCATCCAGTCCGGTTACTTCGGCTTGCGTCGGAATGATGCCTGGATCGATGAGGTGATGGAACATCTCGACTTGACCTCCAAGGCGGACGCCAACATGCGCGCCCTGTCAGGCGGCATGAAGCGGCGGGTGCTGGTGGCGCAGGCGCTGGTCCATCGTCCTCCGGTGATCGTGCTCGACGAGCCGACGGCGGGCGTGGATGTCGAGTTGCGCCAAACCCTGTGGAAGTTCATCGCCAGACTGAATCGGGAAGGCCATACGATCGTCCTGACGACCCACTATCTTGAAGAGGCGGAAAGCCTGTGCGGGCGGATAGCGATGCTCAAAGGGGGCAAGGTGGTGGCGCTCGACAAGACGGACAATCTCCTCAAGCGGCACTCGGGCGCCTACTTGCGGGTCAAGTTTGCGGGCGCATTGCCGACTACTCTGGCATCGCTCAAGCCGGTCGAGAGGGCAGGTTCGTTCATATTCAGACTCAAAAATTACGACGAGGTCGAGAGCGTTCTGGGACCCTTGAAAACCGGCGGAATTCACGTAGAGGAAATGGAAGTGTTGACCCCGGATCTTGAGGACGTATTCATGCAGATCATGGATGACAACCGGAGCGCCGCATAGTGAACGGCCCACCCATGGCTGGTGGCAGCGGTTTTCCCACCCTGCTGTATAAGGAGTTGCTCCGTTTCTGGAAGGTGAGTGCCCAGACCGTGACCGCGCCAATCCTCACAGCACTGCTCTACCTGGTGATCTTTTCGCATGTACTGCAGGATCGGGTCCAGGTGTACCCCGGTGTGGCTTACACCGCGTTTCTGGTGCCGGGACTGGTGATGATGTCGATTCTGCAAAATGCGTTCGCGAACTCGTCGTCGTCGTTGATTCAGTCCAAAGTGACCGGCAATCTGGTATTCGTACTGTTACCGCCGATTGCCCATGTCGAGTTCTTCGCCGCTTACGTCATCGCCGCCATCGTGCGCGGTGTGTGCGTGGGATCGGGCGTTTTTGTGGTGACCCTCCTGTTTGCGTGGCCGCCGCTGAAAGCGCCGCTCTGGATTCTGGCGTTTGCCCTGCTCGGTAGTGCCTTGATGGGGGCGGTAGGGCTGCTGGCAGGGCTTCTGGCGGAAAAATTTGATCAAATTGCTGCGTTCCAGAACTTCTTCATACTGCCTGCAACATTCTTGTCCGGCGTCTTCTACTCCATTCATTCGCTGCCGAGTTTTTGGCAGACCTTGTCTCACTGGAATCCGTTTTTCTACATGATTGATGGTTTTCGTTTCGGCTTTTTCGGGCAAAGTGATGTCTCGCCCTGGATGTCGTTTTTGGTCGTCGCAGTTTGCTTGGGCCTGCTCACGGCGGGCATATTGCGGTCGCTCAAGAGCGGCTACAAGCTGAGGCATTGAACCGCTTACAAGTTTGAGAGGGTTGCAGATCATGGTTACACCAGAGTATGTCAAGAACCTGATTGCGTCAGGATTGGAATGTGCTCACCTGGAAGTGGAAGGCGATGGCGCGCATTTTCAAGCGGTGATCGTGAGCGAGTTGTTCGAAGGCAAGCGGCTGATTCAGCGCCACCAACTGGTAAACCGGGCGCTTGGTACGCAGATGGGAAACGAGATCCACGCCTTGTCTATGAAGACACTTACTGTGGCTGAGTGGAAGAATGGCTAGGCTGCTGATCCAGGGCGGCAATCGGCTACGCGGAGAAATCCAGATCTCCGGCGCCAAGAATGCGGCACTGCCGATTCTCTGCGCGAGCCTGCTGTCAGCCGAGCCGCTGGTGCTTCATAACGTGCCCGACCTTGAGGATGTTGCGACGACCCTGCGCCTGCTCGGGCAAATGGGTGTGGACGTGGAGCAAAAAAGCGGGCCGGAAGGGGGCACCGTGACGCTGCAGGCGGCCCATGTGGGTAGCCCGGGGGCGCCTTACGAGCTGGTCAGGACCATGCGCGCGTCGATCCTGGTTCTGTGTCCGCTGGTGGCGCGCTTCGGAACGGCTCGCGTGTCGCTTCCCGGTGGTTGTGCCATTGGAGCCAGGCCGGTAGACCAGCACATCAAGGGGCTGGAACTGATGGGCGCCACCGTTCGTATCGAGCATGGCGACATCGTGGCCGAGGCGGCTCGCTTAACCGGGGCGCGCATCGTTACCGATCTGGTGACGGTGACCGGCACCGAGA
>SXGT01099946.1_pt1 | contig 10445 bp, 7 predicted proteins | sample 3176221 | NCBI WGS metagenome assembly SXGT01 (sample SAMN11356862, study PRJNA531348) | freshwater metagenome | isolation source: freshwater sample F1-120 | place: China: Fuxian Lake, Yuxi | collected 2017-12-25
ACCATAGATGTCGAGGCGCAGGCGTTCGCCGTTCGGATCGACGGTCGCCACCGCCCGCAGCAGCGCGCCCAGCAGGTCCTTGCGGCCCGGTGTTCCAGCATAGACAAGCGTCAGCCGCTCGCCGTCGCCCCCCTGCCCCACCGGCGTCGCCTTGACGTCAAGGGTGGGCGGCACGCGCACCACCGGCAGGCCCGCCCGGGTGTAGTGATCCTCCAGCCAGCGGCTGATGGCGATGACCCCGTCCAGCCGGCGGATCAGGACCCGCATGGCGATCTCGGTCTGCCAGAGATAGGGGGAAGTGGCGAAGCCCAGCGGCGAGGCCGCCGTGTACCATTCGACCGCATCGAAGATCAGCGGCACGCCGGCCCGGCGGCACCAGCCGCGCAGTTGCAGGATGTAGGGGGTGTAGCCGCTGTAGAGGATGACGGCAGACGGCCTCGCCTCCCGACGCTCCAGCCATGCGCGGGACTTCGCGCCCATGGTCACATAGCGGGTCAGGCGCAGAAGGTTGGGCAGGTGTTCGGCGTCGCGCTCGGACGTCGAGGCCAGAAAGATGCCATCGCCCAGCGCATGCACGGCATCGTCCGCAGCTTGCTGTCCCGACAGGACCAGTACCTGATAGCCCGCAGCCACCAGGCTTTGCGCATTGCCGAGAATGCGCCGCGCCGCCGCGCCGCCCTCGGGAAAGGCGAACGGGCCGACATAGACGACGAACGGCCGTGCGGGGTCAAAGGGCTTGGGCACGGTCATGTCCACCTCGCCGCGAGGCCGGGCACCAGCTTGTTCAGCACACGCCGCACCAGACCGCGCTCATAGGGGTTCATGCCCAGTACCAGCATCAGGCCGGCATAGAGCGGCGTATACAGGGCAATGCACAGGAACAGGCCCGTCCAGCCGCCGATCATCCAGTGGTTCAGGGCCAGCCCCACGGGCAGGCATAGCGCCAGCACCAGCACCAGCCCCCGGGCCAGCTCCCGGAAATAGCGGCCCATGTCGAGCCCCAGCTTGAGCTGCAGCAGAACCGCCACGGCGATATAGCCGAGCAACAGGCCAATGCCGGTGCTGATCGCCGCCCCGATCACACCCCAGAGATTGAGCAGCACAATGGTCAGGGGGATGTTCAGGCAGGCGATGGCCAGGATCATCAGCGAGCGGTGCCAGTACAGGTTCTTGACCTGCAACAGGATGTTCCGCGCGTTGCCGATCAGCTCCAGCGTATAGGGGATCAGCACGACCAGCAGGATGGTATAGGCGAGGCCATAGTCCGGCCCCAGCCAGAGGTCGATGAAGCGCGCCCCGAACAGGGCCAGCCCCGAAATCACCAGCAGCAGGAACAGCGCCTGCAGCCGCGACACCCGGATCAGCAGACTGTTGAGGGCCGCGGAGTCCGCCCCGGCATCGGCCTGGCGAATGATCTCGGGCGCCATGACGCGCGAGATGGCCGTGCCAAAGCTCATCAGATGTTTGTTGAAGGTCGTACCGATCGCATAGAGGGCCACCGGGGCCGCCCCCAGCACCGCACCGATGATCAGATTGTCCAGCTTCCAGTAAATCTGCTCGACCAGAATCGAGACGAAGATCGGGGCGGCATATAGGGCCACGGGCTTGAGCCGCGACCAACCAGGCCAGGACCAGCCGACGGGAATCTTCAGGGCAGCGACGACGTACAGCAGCCGCACGATCACCTGGAACACCAGGGCGCCCGACATCACGATGACCACCATCAGGGCACCAAAGCCCTGCCACAGCAGGACAACCGTCAGCAGCGTCGAGGCCAGCGCCGTGAAGATCTCGAGCGAGCGCAGAAAGACGAACCGCTCCATTGCCGACAGCAGCGCGCCCAGCGGGTTGAACGCCACCATCACCGCCGCCCCCGCGCCGACGGCAAGGATCATGTCCTGCAACAGGGCGACCTGGGGAACGGTCAGACTGCCCCCGAACAGCAGGGGCGCCAGACCATGGATGGCAAAGGTTGCCCCCACCACCAGCACACCCAGACCGGCATAGAAACCCAGCATCTGTTTCAGGAAGCTGCGGCGCTCGTCCGGGGTGTTCTCGTGCCGGACGAAGAAGCGCATCACGCCGTCGTTCATCCCGAAGTCGATCATGTAGAAATAGGCCGCCAGGGCCCCGACGATGCTGAACAGGCCATAGCCTTCCTGCCCCAACGACCCGACCAGGATCGGCGTGTACAGAAGGGTTGTGGCGATCCGCACCGCCACCTGGGTGTAGGACAGCATGGCCGCGTTCAGGCGCTGGGTCATGAGATCTGCGTCTCGGCAGGTCGGGGCGCCAGCAGATCAGCGCAGTAAAAGTCGGTGGCGACCTGGGCCAGCGTCGTCAATCGCGTCTTGAAGTGGCGGTTCCGGTAGGCCTTCACGGCCTCCAGAACATACATCGACGGGGGGGTGAAGCCCGTCTTGCGGCGGTCGAGCACGCGATCCGGCACGACACCCCTCAGGGCATCCTTCAACAGGCCCTTGGCCCGATCGTCCGGGAATTTGTAGGCAAGGGGCAGGGTCGCAACGAACGCTCTCAGGTCCCGGTCCGCAAACGGACAGCGCACCTCAAGCGAGTGCGCCATGCCCAGCTTGTCGGCAAGGAAATACCCGTTGTTCGGCAGATAGGCGCGCAGAAGGCGACTGTAGCCCTGATCGATCGGCAATTCGAGGTCAGGATCATCCATGTCAGAAAAGGCCAGGGCGGGTCGCCCCTGTCGGGCTTGCTCGGCCATCACCTCGGGCAGGACGACGCGATTGATGAACGAGCGCTGATGAAGAGTCTTGCGCACCAGATAGTCGAGCAGTTCGGCGCGCCCCTTGAGGTCGGCTCCGGACAATCCGCCCATGAGGCGCTGCAGCCGTCCGGGGCGTCCGGACTGACCCGCAGTCAGCGTCGTGTTGGCCGCAGGATAGCCATAGAAAATCTCGTCGCCCCCGATCCCGCTCAGCAGCACCGTGTAGGCGTGCTGGCGAACCGCCTTGTAGAGGTACCACTGGGCGAACTGCGACGGGTCGCCATTGGGCTCGTCCAGATAGGACATTATGGTCGGGAGTTCGTTCCGGAAGTCCGACTGATCGATCTCGACCCGGGTGAAGTCCAGCCCGAGTTGCCCCGCCAGCTGCTCGGCCTCGCGTGACTCGTCATGGGTGGACCGATCCGAGAAGCCAGCGGAAAACACCTTCAGCGGATGTCCAAGCGCCCTGGCGATACAGGCGATGGCCGAGGAGTCGATGCCGGCGCTCAGCAGGAGTGCCAGCGGCACCTCGGATTCCAGTCGTCGCTCGACGGCCCGGAACAGGAGACGGCGTGTCTGTTCGACGGCCCGATCGTAGCTGCCATCAAAGGTTGGCGTCGGCACACAGTGGTACCAGCGTTCCAGAATCAGCGCCTCGCGTCGTCCGACCCGCGCGACATGGCCGGGCGGGACCTTGTGGATCTCGGCGACATAGGTGTCGGTCTCGCTGATGGAATAGCGCTGGGCCTGCACCTGCCGGATGACTTCGGCATTGAGGGTGCCGCCGTCGTCGAGGAAGCGCCGGACCGCTTTCACCTCGGATGAAAACACCATGCCATCGGCCGTCTCGGCATAGTAGAGTGGCTTCTTGCCTGCGGGGTCCCGGGCGCAGATGACCATGCCGCGCTCGCGGTCGTAGAGGACGAAGGCAAACATGCCATCGATATGTTTGAGAAAATCGTCGCCCCAAGCCCGGTAGGCGTGGATCAGCACCTCGCTGTCCGAAGCGGTCTGAAAGACCGCTCCATCCGCTTCGAAGCGCGACCTGAGGTCCCGGTGATTGTAGATCTCGCCGTTGCACACCAGCACCAGCGACTGATCCTCGCTAAAAATCGGCTGAAGACCATTGGCGACGCCGATGATCGAAAGGCGAACATGCCCCAGGGCGACGTAAGCGTCGCGCCAGATGCCGTGCTCGTCGGGCCCCCGATAGGCCATACCGGCGATACAAGCGTTAAGGGACTGTTCGTCACGCGCCGTGAGTCCGGCCCGGTTCAGGACGACGGTAAATCCGCACATCTAGGGTCTGCGTCCCATGAAAAGGGCCTCGATCTGATCGAGCTTGAGCTCATCGTCGAGAATAGGGGTAGGATAGTGGTTATTCCGGACGCGGCTGACCCTTTCGGGAGATCGGATCAGCTCCGACAGGGCCTCGATAATCGCCATCTCATCGTTCTGGATGACCCAGCCGTTCTGGCCGTCCTGCAGCTGCTCATCGATACCGGAAACCTGGACGGCCAGAACGGCCGCCCCGGAAACCTTGGCCTCATTGATCACACCGCACAGCCCCTCATGATTGGATACCATGGCGACAAGGTCCGCGTGCCGGTACGCGGGAAAGGGATTGGCCCTCTGGCCCATCAGTACGACGCGATCCTCCACGTCGGCCGCCGCAATGCGCTGCTCAAGGGCCGCGCGATCCGGGCCGTCACCGATCAGGTACCAGCGAAAGGGCAGGCTCCGATCCTTGAGAGTCCGCGCCACCTTTACCAGCCGGAAGATCGCCTTGTCCCGATCGGACAGGCGACCAACGGTGAGGATGCGAACCTCATCGGCTCCGGCGCGGGACGGAAAGGGATCGGGTTGCCCCTTGCCCAGAGCCCGCATGCCGTCGGCATCCAGAACATTGTAGATCACGGAAGACTTGCCCCGCGCGCCGGGCACCGCCTCGACCAGCGACTGCAGGGAGACGCTGGAGACGCTCACGAAGTGGTCAATCCTGTCGGCATATTGCGACAGGCGAGCGGCAACGCGCCCGTCAGGTCCATAGCCCTTCAAATCGGTGCGGATCCATTGCACGCGCAGGTCCGCCCGGACGACCTTCGTCACGAAGAAGGGGTTGAGACTGTGCAATAGTAATACCGCTGCATTGTAGCGGCGAAACCGGAACGGGATCGTCCGCAGCGCGCCCCATATTCGCATCAGTATGTAGCCGAGCAGATCGTGCAGGCAGGCAAGGCGCTGCAATGCGCCTCTTGCACGCGCGAAGCGTCCGCCGAAGGCAAAAGGACGAAGGATCACGACCTCCACCCCCGGAGGGACCTCATTCTCAAGCGCCCCGCCCCCCGTGGTCAGCACCAGGGTGACGCGCCACCCACGCCCAACCAGGGCCTTTATCAGCCGGAGTGATGACATTTCAGCCCCGCCCATGTTGAGGACGGGATAGTGGAACAGGACGCGGCGACCTCCCGGGCTTTGCATTCAGAGGTGCCTCAGAAAGCGGCTTAGGCGCGCCTGCGGCGAGCCGGAATAGGCCCGCCTGAACCCCGCGAGAACACCCGGAGATACCTCGACGTCTGAGAGCGTCCAACGCCGCCCGTCACCCAAGGCATCATTGATCTCCTCCCCCGAGCGTGTGTGGGTGCCCGAGTTGTCAAAGCCGATATTCTTGATGTGGTTGGTCGACGGGTAGATCGTGTCCCTTCCACTCAGAAATTGCCAAAGCCCGAACCGGATAGACCAGGAGTTTATCTTCCCGGCCATCTGGCGCTGCAGGCGGTCGTAGCGATCCGATCCGGCAAGATGAAAGCGGCGCCTGAGCGCGCGGTCCTGCTTGAGCTTCCACGCCTCCGACATAGTCCAGTCCACCTCGCGCCACCGATCCTGCCAGGTGGCCCAGCCATGACTACAGTTGCGCGGCACCCGCATTACGTCCGCCGTATAACCGGACGGCGGGCCCTTCAACGGACAAAAGCCCGAGATGGAGCCGACGGTCTGGTCCGCCTCGTAGAAGTCGAGCGCATCATTCATGAAGCGCAGGAAGTCGCGCGAGACGATCAGGTCATCCTCAAGCACGATCACGCGGCCGGCCTGTTCGACGACCTCGGTAACGCCCCCGATGATGGCCCTGGCCAGGCCCTTGTTCTCGTCGGACGCCAGAACTTCGAAGGCGGCGAACCGGTCATGCCAGACCGGATCGTTCACAACGGCCCTTACCGCTGCCACAGCTTCGCGGGCGGCTTCGTTGCGCGCGCCGTCGGCATAGACGCGCACGCGGCTGTCGGCGGCAAGGTCGGCTTCTGCCAGAGCCGCCAGCGTCTGGCTCAGGTGATCCGGACGATTGTAGGCAAACACCACGACCGGGGCGAAGGAGCGGCTCATGCGGAGGCCCTCGGTGCAGACGCGGAAATCCGGTCATAGGCAGCGACCAGGGCCTGCACATTGGCCTCGGGATCATGCGTCTGGCGGGCTCTCTTTCGCGCCGAGGCAGACAGACGGGCGCACAGGGCCGGATCGTCGAACAGGCGCTTGATCTGTATGGCCAGCATAGCCGGATCGTCGGCCCGGTACATCAGCACATCGACCTCGTCAGACGCCATCGAGGGCACCCCGCCCGTAAAGGAACTGACCGACGGCGTGCCCACCATCATCGCCTCGCCCAGGGTGTTCGGGCTGTTCTCGATGATCGAGGACATGACGAAGACGTGGGACTGCTCCATGCGGCGCACCATGCCCGGCTCGTCCAGCAGTCCGGTGAAGGTCACCCGATCCTTGAGACCGTGTCGATCGATCAGGTCGCAGACATGGGCGGGATAGCCGATATGGCGCTTGAACGATGAGCTGGCTGCCATCGGGCTCTCCCCGGCCACGTAGAGCCTGATATCCGGATAGGCCCGGCGCAACAGCCGAACAGCCTCGATGACGACGTGGGTGCCCTTGCGGGGCGAGGCGGCATTGCCGACAAAAACACTGTGGGGTTCATGGCCCGCGCTGTCCCAGGCGGCGCCGTAGAAGCCATCACGCAGGATGCGGCTGCAGTGGTGATAGGTGGCGTCTGGATTGATCGCCCAGGCCTGAGCACGGTCCCACGTGGTTCGCCCCATGATGTGATCGGCCAGGCCAATCGTCTCGCGTTCGGCCTTCAGGCGCGGCAGGAACCGGAAGGCGAAGTTGACCATCAAGGCCACGGCCCTCACAGCCGTCTTCGGCCGAAGCGGGTTGAGCATCGACATCAGGGGAAGACGGCCCAGATCGTAGTTGCGGTTGCCGTTGATCACGCCCTGCAGCGACAGCAGCTTGGGCCCGGCCCAGGCCTTCAGGAAACGCCGGGTATAGGCCATCTCGGACCCTTCGGCATGCAACACGTCGGGCACAAAGTCGGCCAGGACTTCGGCCACCGTGCCATCGTCGACGTCAAAGGCGTCCGAGGCGGACTGGGGCATGGCGTAATAGACGATGCCGTTCTTCTCGATCCGGGTCAGGGTCTTGACCGGCGCCCGCATGGCCACGCCGATGCGGAAATCATCGCGCAGCGCCAGGCGGTCGGTCATCAAGGTCAGCCAACCGCCGAAGGGCGTCTTCGCCAGCCCCAGTTCCGTGGCCACGGCCGGCAGCACGATATTGACGATCCACAGGACCCGGGTTGGCGCGCTCATCGGACAGGCCTCAAGGCGTCAAGAAAGGCACGGGCCGGGGCCTGCCAGGGGGGAATGTCGAACGGGTTGGAGGCCGCGCAGACCGACTTCATCGCCAGCAGGTCGGCATCGCCCAGGGTCGCCGCGCGCCGCAGGACCTCTGCGATAGCCGAGGTCGACAGGTCCGGGGCCAGAAAGCCGTTGTGGCCATCCGTCAGATACCGGTCGATATCGCTGGTCGGATTGGTGACCACCGGAATGCCCAGACTGGCCGCCTCGACATATTTGGTCGCAAACCCGGTATTGGCCACGCGGTCATTCCGGCGGAAGAACAGGGCGTAATCGGTGGCCCTCAGCTCAAGCAGCGAGTCCGCATGGGGTATCCGCCCGAGAAATTTCAGGCTTTCGCCCAGTCGCGTCACCAGATCGGCGTGGTCCGGCTGGTCGCCCAGATATTGGCCACGGGTCATGCCTGCGATGCGGAACTCGAAGGGGACGCCCTCGGCCTCAAGAGCGCCAAAACCCTCGATGGCCACCGGCAACCGGTCCTTGAACATGCCGAGACCGGCACTGCCGGAATAGAGGAAGCGACGGCGGCCGTCGGGCAGGGCCAGGCGAGGCGGCTCGGCTCTCCACTTCGGATCCGAGGCATCAATGACGAACGGCAGGAGAACCCGGTTCAGACCCGGCAGGGTATCTGAAAACCAGCGCGAGGCCGCGATCACATTGCCGGCCTTGCGCGTCAGGACCCGCAGACGAAACTCGGTCCAGGCCATCCGCTGGATGTTGCGCAGGACCTTTTTGCCTTCCCAGCCGTACCATTCGGTGCAGTCGAGAATGGCGGGAATGCCGCGCGCCTTGCAGCCCCTGAGGATCGACCAGGTGGCCTGTCCGGCGTGGTTGTAGGCGCTGACGGCCCGGACAGAGCCCGCGGGCAAACTGTCCGCGAAGGCCATCACACTCTCAGCCGAAAGGTCATAGCGGGCATAGTCGCGGCCGGGAAACGGTCGGCGGATGTCCACGCAACGGATGCCCTCGACATCGATCTCGGTCGGGCCCTCGATCGGCGGCACCTCGGGCGTGATCTTGCCCATGATGATGACATTCATGCCGATAGAGCGGAACAGCCTGGCCAGACCGATCGCGCGCGTGGCTGAAGCGGTCCGGTCCGGCAGGCCGAATCCGCCGACGAGAATCAGGGTGTCAGGCACGCCCACCCCCGGACCGGGTCAGGCGACGAGGACCATGCCCGACCGGGTCCGGGCGAGAGGTCCAACGGATGCGTAGCCCCCTGCGGCGGGGCGACGGGGCGGCGGTCCGGGCGCGTTCGACCAGGTCGCAGGCCACCGGAACCATGATGAACAGCATGACCCCCAGGCTGGCAAAGACGTCGTTGACCAGCGGCAACAGAACCATGATTGCCAGAACCGAAAACGCCAGGCCAAAATTGTCCCGCATGCCGCGCATCATCCGCACGGGCAGATAGGTCAGCAGATAGACAAAGACCGAACCGACCAGCACGCCGTAGCGCGCGAAGGTATCCAGATAGGCCGAGTGTTTGCCGACATCGCGCTCGCTTATCACGCCAAAAATCGGATTCTGCAGGAAGAGCGTCAGACTCCGCAAATAGAGTTCTATACGAGCGTTGAGCGTGCCCTGGCTCTGCTCGGACTGGAGCGTTTCGATCACGTCCAGCACCTTGCGATAATAGGGCGTCCCCTCGGTCAGCGGCACGATCAACTGCAGTAACGGAACCAGCGCCACCTGGAACAGGAGCCAGGACATCATGATGAAGAGGGGTATTAGCATCAGCATCAGCGGACTGCGCCGCTTGAAGACGAGCGAGAGCGCCAGCGAAAAGATCATCAGGATGATGGCGATCGAGAACCCGGCCCGGACCACCAGCGCCATGGCAAGTACCAGATTGGCGGCGATCAGGCCCGGCACGAGGAGGGGTACCCGGCTCAAAGCTGTCAGCCATCTCGGCTCTTCCAGCGGCAGGAACCGTCGATAGTTCAGCAGTAGCAGGGCGAAGACGGGCAGCACCACGACGGCACCATAGACCAGCGGATAGCCCCCCACCCCTTCGGACGAGAGCTCTCGCGAAAAGTCCGACGACCGGGTCTGGAGGCGCGCCGCATGGGTGCCATATTCGTCGAACCCCACATAGGTTGTGAAATACCAGATGGGCAGCGTCGCCAGCAGGAACCAAAATATCGGCGACATGCTGCGTACGTCCCCTCGGCGGCTTTCATAAAAGACCAAGAAGAACAGCATGATCCACGGCTGAATATGCCAAGTGAAGTTCTGGTCCGCGCCGAGCAGGGCTTCGGTTGTCGCAGTGTAGAAAATGAAAAATCCGACCAGAACGACCGGTAAAGTCGGGCGGCTGAAAATGCCGCCGGGACGAAACATCTCCAGCACGGCCCACATGCCTACAGCGGCAACCGCGGCGACGCGGTATCCCGTACCGAAGGCCAGCATGGGGGAGGTCGCCCACAGGCACACATAGGCGACCGCCACATTCTGAATGTCGAAGACCTTGAACTTCACGGGTGACCGTCTCCGGTCGGGATCGTCTTTGACGGACGCGTCATGGCCTGCGGATGTCCCCGATGGTTTCTGCCACCAGCATCGTAACCTCGTGACCGCGTCCACCCAAGGCCGCAGATACCAGGGTCTGCAAACGGGCGGTATCCAGGCGTCCGGAACTGCGCCGCCCCATCACTTCAAGGATGCCCTCCACGCAGGGACGGGGGTCTTCGTCGTCATCGGACAGGATTTCGGCGATCTTCTCGCCCTTCTTCAGTCCGGTGAACTCGATCTTGATGTCGATATCCGGCTTTTTGCCGCTCAGCTCGATCATCTGGCGGGCCAGATCGGCGATACGGACGGGCTCGCCCATCTCGAGCAGGAATTTCGATGGCCCCTCATCCTCGCGGGCCGCCTTCACCGCCGTACTGTGCAGGACCAGCTGCACCGCCTCGGGGATGGTCATGAAATAGCGGTTCACGTCGGGGTGGGTGACGGTCACCGGTCCGCCCCGGGCGATCTGATCCCGGAAGATCGGCACC
>SXGT01865426.1_pt1 | contig 10445 bp, 7 predicted proteins | sample 3176221 | NCBI WGS metagenome assembly SXGT01 (sample SAMN11356862, study PRJNA531348) | freshwater metagenome | isolation source: freshwater sample F1-120 | place: China: Fuxian Lake, Yuxi | collected 2017-12-25
ATTTGAAAAGTGTTACCTAAATACCCGAAATTTTTGTCGGTCCCCATAACTATTTTTTAGACCTGTTTTGATAAATACTATCAAGCGAGTTGATAGTTCAAATATGTTTTAGAAAAATTTTTGCCTGAAAAAATGTCAGTCAGGTCGTTTAGTATACCTTTTAGTTTTGGACGTAGGTCTACGGTATATCTTACCTTTGGGGGATATACTTTAGCGTCAAACCTTCTATGACAAATTGTCAGATCTCCAACCTTAATATAAAGGTTAAAATTTTCATCACCGTTAGTAATTGACGTATTTAAAATTTCTGGATTCTCAGAAATTTCATATTTGTTGTCTAACATATATACTACTGATCGCATTTTCAAATCATATTGTAATTTACGACATACCATACTTATATGATCATAAAAATCCTCAGATTTGTGGACATTTTTGTTAAATCCTTTAACATTAAAAAAACGTTGTACTACAATGTTATCATTACACATTAATAGGAATTCAACTTTTGTTACATCTTGATCTCTCATATTATTTTTGTTTTTACTTTTTATTTCTAAATTTTGTTTTTTCTTTTCTTGATAATTTTAAAAATGGTTTTAAAAAATTAACCCAAGAGTCATCCCCTTTTGGTAGGTATTTGAAGAACCCGTCATCCATCATCATTCTAATTAGGTTTCTATGTCCTCTCCCATTCGGATCCATCGATTCAGAGTAATATTCCATAACCATTTCTTTACCCTCTTCGTCAATTAAAGGATCTGACAAATCTACAATTTTTTTATTGATTTTAAAAAAATCATCACCCATAATACCTTCTTTGGTTTTTCCACTGAGTAGATTTCCTAAAACAACATTTTTTTGTTGTTGTTTTAACAATAACTCACTTTTTATTAAAATATCGGTTAAAGATATCTCCGAATCAAGTATTTCAGGAAAAAACTTAATTAAAGTTTTCTCACCCATTAAACTTATTCCGTCAATATTATCCGAAGTATCACCAGCAAGGATCTTAAATGTCATAACATTATAATGAGGAATTGAACAATCTTTAAATTTAATTTTATCTCCAAATCTATAATACGACTTTAAGTTTGGTGAATAGATTAATACCTTTTCTGAAATTAATTGAGTTAAGTCTTTATCGCTTGAGAATATCGTTTTCTCTTCATCTAAAGATATTTGACAATAGTAGGCAATAAGATCATCCGCTTCCGAATTTTCAACCTCTAATTGTCTTATAAACATCTCTTCAAGATATTGTTTAACCCTTGTTTTTTGTTTGTTAAATAAATCTGTATTCTCCTCATCATTAGGAGAAGACTTACGATTCATCTTATATTTTGGATATATTAATTTTCTTTGTGATGAGTTTGTATCACTATCCCAAAAGACCATAACTTTATTAAAATTAGTTTCTTCTAAAAATTTACGAATTGTGTTAAGAAAATACCAAGTACCACCAATGTGTTCCCCATTATTATAAAAATCCTTAACCCCGTGAAATCCTATTTTTAATAAATTGTTACCATCAACAATTAATGTTTTGACCATTTAAAAATTTTAAGTCGTTTGAAATACTTTTTACTAGTCAGAGTCATCATCAGATTCATCCAAAGAATAATCTGAATACCCTAATTTTGTTTCCCAATAATCAGAATATTCTTTCTTATAGTTATCCAAAGATTCTTTTGTGTCTGTAATATAACCTTGTGGTACTGCAATGATCTTACCATCTTTATACCCAAGACCATTAACGTGATTCTTTAATATAGAAATTTTTGTTCTAATTGCAAACGATACTTTTCTACCGTTTTTAGTTGCGTCGATATGACTAATTCCCGCCTTTTTCTGATTACCAAATAAAAATACTAGTGAAGATGCTAACCATATTGCAGTACCTCCTTTTGCTCTAATTTCAGGTTGCCCAAATGGATTGTCAGGTAACTCTACCCAAGGTTGGTTTAATACAACTAAAGTGTTGTAGTATGGATATTCTTCTTTTTTTGATTTAGAAATTCTTGATTGTATTCCTAAACCAATTTTATCCGCTAATACTTTAGCGGAGTGCATTCCACCACCCTTGCCGTCGAATGTCATCTGACACGGAACAGATCCGATGCTGTCCCACAAAAATAATAAACTATAAGGAATATCACCTTTTTCTTGATCATCAAGAATATCATTAATAAATTCAGTTGCTTGTTCTATCACATCAAATGAATCATTAAAAATAAACATACCATCATACTCACCAAGTTCGTTTTTTTCTGCCTGTAATCCTAACTCAATTGCGTGCTCCCAAGACCATTTTTTCTCAGTAATGATAAGAACGGGTAAGTGTCCTTTTTTCTGAGCGTCTGCTGCCGCGAGGATCATTGCCGTTGTTTTTGAGGTATTTGAATGCCCTAAAAACATATTTATACCCCCCATAATAGGTCCCGGTAATCCAGATGACCCCAAAAAAGCCTCCCCAAGATTATAAAAACTTTCTGGTTTGTATTTTGTTTTTGTTGAGTACTTACCTTTGATTGTCTCTAAAGATATTTCTCTTTTTCTTATCGCCATGTTATTGTGTAATTGCTGAATTATATTTACGAATTTTTTCCAATGACTCAAGTTTATCTTGTGCATTAGCGAATTTTTCAACCAACTTATCCATTTCTTCAAGATGTTGTGGGTGTTCACCAATACCAACAGGTGAAGTTAAATAAACTAATAATGTTGCTTCCGCCTCAGCGATTTCACTACGGTATTTTAAGGACAATGCCTCATACATTTTTTCTGCTATTTTGCTCATTTTTTTGATTTTAAAAAATATGGACACTCAGTATTTCCAAGTGTCCATGTTAAAGTTTAATTAGAATGGTAAATCTTCGTCAACTTCTTGATTAGACTGAGGGTCATCCTTTTTAACTTCAGATTTTACTCTTCCACCCATAGATATCTCTTCTTCTTGATTATTTGAGTAGATGTATTTTCCTGCGTCAGTGTCCCAACGTGGAGTTTCACCTCTTGCAATTGATTCAAGATACTCAACAGGTTTCTTAGAATATACGTCCTCCCAAGTCAACTCATTGTTGACCCATGCCGATGATTGTTCAGCATCTTCATGTGTTGGTGCTGGATCGTCATACATAACAGTTTGAATAACCGTATACGTTGCTCCTTTTGGAGTCTTTGCCTTTGTAAGTTCAAGGATTAAGTCACGACCAGTATCAGAGTCAGTAACATCACCTTTTGCTTTCCAAATCGGAATAATTTTGTCAAGGATTCCTTCTTGTTTGTAATTGTGTTTAAATCTCCAAAATTTAACACCATCTTCTTCGTGGTCACGGTCAATTACTTTAACAATATAAAACTTACGTGCTTTGTATTGTGTTGCTAATTGTTTGTCGGATTCACGACCGGTTGACATTAACTCGTCATATACCTCATTCAAAGGTGATCGTTCGTTGTCATTTTTTCCTGGATCATAGAACTTCTGCCATTTACCATCAAGATTGATTTCGTGAAACCAAACTTCCTTAAAAGGAGATGATCCATCAGTTGTAGGTAAAATACGGATTCTTCTTTGTCCTTGTTTTTCGTTATCCTTAAGGATTGCTGCGAAATACTTTTTCATTCTTTCTTCTTGTGTGAATTTTGAAGTGGAAGAAGAACCACTTTGTTTTGAACTCTCATACTGAGCCAAAACTGCATCTAAAACATTGTTTGTCGCCATTTTGTATATATTTATTAAAGGTTTACGTAGAAAATATAGTTATAAAAAGTAGGGTAGTCAATAAAATATTTAAAAAACTTAATAGAAACATTGATGTCCCTATCTAAGGTATTACATCATATTTATGTCTTCTTCTTCGTCGTCGTAATTATTAAATGAAGTTTCAACATTATTTGTAGAGTAATTATTAACGTCATCAGTTGTTAAAACATATTCATTTTTACCTGATTTTTCCATATCAGGTTCTTTGTCTTGAAAAAAATCAGATAATTTTTGATTAAAAGGTCCTGAGTCTAAACTTCTTAGTTCTAATTTTTCTTGTGGAGTTTTTGGTCTAAATTTATCAAACTTAGTTTCTAAATTATTTATGGTGGTTACCAAACCATCCATTTCACCTAATTTTTCCTCAAGAGTTTTTAGTTGAGCAAATAAGTTATCAAAATATTCTTCTTGTTTTTGTTCCATATTTTTTTGACTCGCAACTAAATCTGTAACATCTAATTCTTCTTTGTTTTCTTTTTCTTCTCCCTCAGATCCAAGTTCTTCTACCTCAGGATCAGTTGCAAGATCAATAGGTGCTGCCGGAGGAATTGGAGCAACTGCGTTAGGGTCTGCGGGTGCCGCATTAGGATCAACAGGTGCCGCAGGATCAACAGGTGCCGCAGGATCAACAGGTGCCGCAGGATCAACAGGTGGAACTGCTCCCGCCAATGCAGGGTCCGCGGGTGGTGCCAAGGTAGGGTCTAATGCTGGATCAACTTGTTCACTTATGTATTTGTTAATAGAATTGAATCTACTTATTTCTTTTAATATTTTTTTATCTATTGACATGGTTATCCGTTTAATAATTGTTTAATTCCTGTTTTAGTTTCAACTTGAATTTTTTTGAATGTGTTCATAGTATTATCAACTCTTTCAATTAATCCGTCTTTTATTCTAAGTGTGTAACAATCTCCAGTATCTAAGTCACAAACTTCTTTGTACCCATTACCTTTATCTTTCTCTGACACTCTTGTGTTTTTACCCAAGTAGTTATCTAAAATTAATTTTGTATCCATAATTGTTTTTATTTATAAATATCTAGTTATTCAATAAAATTAATTTAATGACTTATATATGTTTAATCCTTCTTTTACTTTATTTTCCAATGTGTTTTTATCTTGTTCGGTCATTTCAGTATAAACATTATTAGGTTGTGTATTTGGATATTTAGTAACATATAACTTAACTATATTAACTTCAGGTTCTAAATTATTATCAATTAACGATAAGATATCTTTAACCTTCGCAATTGCAAAATCAATAAATTTTTCCGCAGATGTAAACGACACAATTGGTATGCTTAAATTAGTACCTCTTGATAGGCAATAGAATTTTTTATTAGTTGTTGTGGAAAGTACCTCACCATAAGTTTCGGTTAAATTAATTGTACTATAGTTATTTTCATAAGACTTTAATCCACTTGATGATGACGAATCTAAATATATAAACGAAAATAAAAATATTGACATGTTAACAAAAGTCATATTATCTATTGTAGTTTCATTTGATGTTATTTTTTTAGGTATACCACTATTCACAATTCTGTCTCCAAGTAAATTTTTAAAATCTTTATATGATAGTTGAGTTATCGTTGGGTTATCCAATAGTGTAAATCCAACATATCCGCTATTAATTTTATCAGAACAATCTTGATTTTTAGTTATTGTATCAGTACCAGTTACATTTGAAACCACATTATTTTTTTGGAATATCACATTTTCACTTGAGTTTTTTTTCTTTTCTTCATTTGATTTTACTATTTCTTGTAATTTAGAAATTATATCCAAACTTAAAGATTGTATAAAATTATCAATTTTAGGTAAACTATAAAAAGGTTGTCTTGTGCCTTTAAAAGTTGTAGTAAACTCACCTTCACTGATATCATGCGTTACTGATGTGATCATATATGGTCCTGAGAACATAGGTATGTTTCTTACATTGAAGTACATCATTGGTTGTATAAGAGCGTTACCTAACATTTCAACAGAACAATCGTAACTTCTATTTCTATATAGGTTATATAACGATACATTTTGTGAACCCGTACTTCTATTTCTGCTTTGATTTGCCATTTGATTTAACATTTCCAAAGATTCTGCAGTTGGTTTACCAACATCTTGACCAACACTAAAGTTTTTAAATATTTGTTGGTTTTGATTACTAATGTCTATATTAAACCCAACAACTTTATTTGACTTATCCCAATTCTTTTTATTTAATTGATTTTCCACTAATGGATTGTCGCTTGCTCTTCTAAGATCAAAAGCGTCATCTCTAAATCTATAATCAACATTGTCTTTCATATCTACATATTGACTAGGTTTGTTTGCATAATAACATAAAAACTTAGGAGATGTATTTCTGTAATCTACATTTAAGAACGTACCCCAAAATGAATTTGCAAAATCCGTTGACCCTTCAGATCTTGGAACAGGGTTTTTCTCCGCATCTTGAGCATTATAAAAATTAGCATAAGCAGGTAAGGGAAAATAAGTAAAATTATTTTGTGTTAATATTGTTGAGATAATATCCAACATATTATTCTTATAAAGTGAACCTTCAATTAAATCTTTAATTTTAAAGATATCAATATAAACTTTTTGACCAACATCTCTACTTGCCCTATCAAATAATAGAACATCTTCAAACATTGTTTTTGATTTAAAGTCTCCACCGGCAACCCACGTATCATTGAACGCTTTAAATGTCTCCCATATTTCAACTCTTGTTTGTTCTCCCTCAAGTTGTGACTTATTACCTGTATCCCCTTCTATTGTAATGTTTGGTAAACCATCTCTTACGCCCGTCATTAAATTAGAAATAACATTTTTAAGATAAGTTTCAGATTTATCAAGGTATTCATCCATAAGACCATAAAACTTAACACCATCTAAAGTATTACCTAAATTTTGCACAATAGGAAGTGTGGTGGTAGTTGTTGTTACTTGTGAAGTAGTTACATTAACAGTACTAATAATAAATTGTGGGTCATTAGGTGTTAAGGCTAAACCCGTAGTGTATTGACTTATAATAATTTCATCAACAATAGGAGTATTTAATGGGTATAATGTTGCACTTACAGGTTGTCCTGTAAATAAAATTGTTCCTGAAGCGTCTTTATAAACCCCATATTTTTGTGGTCCAAATTTATAGACCGAAATTGTCTTAGTATCTTTAAGTGTTACCGTAGTTAATAAATCTCCAGGTGTTTGAGGACTTGGTGCGGGTGTCGGTACAGGGTTTGGTATTACAACATTATTTGTTGGGACTTTAAAATTATTAAGTTTATGAGTTGCATATAACATAATCAACGGAGCAAAATCTTTAACATTTTTTTCAGTAAATTGTACATTCAAATCAATAAAGAAATCCGTTATATATGATCCATTATCAGAATACACTAGCTCAGGTATTTCGGAAAATCCAACATATTTCTCCAACGTTTTCCATGTTTCAGGGTTTGCAATTTTAGATTGAGCCAATGTAATGGTTCCACCATTTGATGGTAAACCACCTGTTGTACCTTGAGCATATCCCTGATAAGATACAGGATCAATTAAGAATTTAGTAGAAAATGTTAAAAATGTTCTTCTATCAAACATAGATGGATTACCCATTTTCAATACAACATTATATTCTAAGAAATTAGTTAGTATCCCTTGGAAATTTGTTTTTTGTTTTTCAATAACAGAATTAATCATCTCCTCAGAATTAAGAGTAGATGGTTTTTCAACAACTAATAATTCTCTCATTAATAATTGAAAGTTCTTATATGATCTTTCAGATTCAGTTTCAATATCTTTATCACTTGGGACCAATGTTTTAAAATCGTAAATTGATCTACTAAAATTTAAAAACTCTTGTTCAAAGTAATCTAATATTTCCGTATCAAATGTTGTAAACATTTCCGATATTTTATCGTATTTTGTAATATCACCATTTAATGAAAAATTCTGTTGTGTTTTCTTATCTGTTAATATTTCTTTTAAATATGAATCAGGATTTGGTTTTGTAATTTTAGTATTATCAAAATAACCATAGTTTGGAGAACCCCAAAATAATCTAACCGATCCGTTAAAGACCGCAGGATTACTAGAAACCTCTACTTTCATTTTGTTATTTTTAAAACACTCGTCTTTTATTTGATTTTTTGTATAACCAAAAGACGGCATTATAAAATATTTATCGCCTTCAGTTGTTTTAACAATTGTTGACCAAGGCGTTATTTTTAATGATCTATCATTATCGTTAGGATCAAAACCACTTGTTTCAGTAATCTTACCATCTTGATTAGTTGTTATCACCATTTTACCATTATTAATTAATGTTTGGATTTCAGTTTGTGAATATCCCCCTGTCGCCGAATTAGTAATATAAAAAATATTTGGTGTAACCACAGTAAAGGCTTCTCCTGTAAGTGTTTGGGTTATATCAATAATATATTGTCCAACACCTCCTGTAGTACCACTCACTTGACTAACAATTTTAGTTCCAAGAGCAAGAGTTGGTCCTGAAATAATTTGTCCTGTAGATAATGTACCACCTGTAAACGTTAAAACGTCCATTGTTGTTCCATTAACATTACAAGTACCATTTAATATTGATGTATTTTGAGATATGTCAACAACATATTTACCAACACCTCCTGTTGTACCATTTATTTGGGATACAATAGTTGTATTAACATCTACTGTTGGTCCAGCTAATATTTCGCCAGGAGCCAAGTTATTATCATTAATAGTATAAACGTCTAATGTTGTTCCAACAATACTACAAGTACCATTTAATTGTGTTGCCCCCGAAAATAATTGTAATCCTTGTAAGAATACATTCATATCATCATATAACTTAGGGAAAAACCCTATGTTCATAGTTGTTGAATTATATGCAACTAAGTTTGGTGTTGCACTTACTGTATTTTCTAAAACTATATTGTTTTGTAATCCTTCAATATTCAAAGAATAAACTTTTGTTGATGCTGATGTTACGGGATCATAATTACCTAAATAATCAAAATCTTTCCAAACCTCATCTAATATATCTACACCAGTATCATTCCAAGTTTTATATCTATGCCAAACTGATCCGTATTTAACGACCCAAGCGTATGGTAATTTATGTACCGCTCCAAATTTTTTAATGGTTGATAAGATATAACTTAAATCATTAGGTTCATTATATGATCTATATTTTTCTCTAAGACTTGCTAGTGGTAAACTATTCAAGAATAGATATGCCGCCTGTTTATACGATGATAAATCATTTGGTTTATATCTAAAATTATAAACACCATTTTGAATTGCGTTTATAAAATAAGGTGTGTTCAATATTGAGGTCGTTTGAGTATCTGTAACAAACCCATCATAATTAGTGTAATTTAAATTACCTTCAGTTGTGAATTGTTCCTCAATTTTTCTAGTATTATAGAATGTTTTAAAATTAGAAATGACAATATTTTGACTAAAAACATCCGCTTTATAATTAAAGTTAGTTATAGGTCTTTTCTTATCGTTAGTATCGTCGTTATTAAAATTACAAATTGTTTTATGTGTTGTATTATACGATAATACGTCTTTAGTATTATATGCTAAATTAACATTTTGAAGTGCTTCCCCGTCCGCAAGATAATTCTTACACCAATCAAAATTAGTAATAGGATACATATCAGAAAAATCAAATTCATTACTAGAGGTTTGGTTTCCTATGTAGTCTATTATTTTTGATTCATCAGTTAATGAAACATTTGGTTGAGATCTTTCATTTGTTAAAATTTGTTGATTAAATAATTCAAATGGTACGTTAGTTTTATTCTTAAGGTAATTTATTGTAAATTCTCCTCTTATGAATTTTTGCCAACTTTCACCTTCTCCTTGATTTGAAATGTGCCTTAAAAATGTTAAGAAATTATTTTGATCAATTAAGTATTGTTTTAATTTTTGAGTTAAAAATGGATTATCATTACCTAAACTTTTAAGTATATTAATCTTTTCATCTTCCGCCTCAACCATAAAAATACTTGATCCATACCCCGATTGTCTATTTAATTTAGAATAATAAGTGTTAACCATAATCCTTTCATAAATCTCATAAAAGAATTTTATCTCTTCTTTATTTTGAAATACCTCATTTGACACAGGGAAATCAAGAGCATTTAAACTTAATCTATCTGGTCTTGTAAGTACATTAGACTGATCACCATAATCCTCTTTTTCCCCTTCCCTTTTAGTATAACCTTTAATAAATTCCTCAACAAATTCAACTTCAGGCCATATTTCAGGAATATACGCCTTTGTCATAGTTGAAATTGCTTTATCTCCCGGATAAACAATTTCAAATTTTTCTTCCTTATCATCACCTAAAGTTTCTTTAATAACTTGAGGCCAAGGATAAATTGGTTCGTTATTTTGCGTAGATGATTTAACGTCCACACTTAATGCGCTACTATTACTACCAAAAATTGCTTGTCGTCTGTATTTATTTTCTCTTAAACCCCAAGCTTTAGAATGGACATCATCCATTAAACGAATAAACGCCTCACCTTGTGCAAAGAAAACTGCTAATACGTTTCTAATAGATGGTTTAAACCCAACACCAGTGTCTTTATTACTTAATTGTTCATTAAGATTTTCGGTAATTTTTTCTTCAATTTCTCTTCTAAGTTTTGACGATTCTTTGGCCG
>SXGT01004882.1_pt1 | contig 10442 bp, 9 predicted proteins | sample 3176221 | NCBI WGS metagenome assembly SXGT01 (sample SAMN11356862, study PRJNA531348) | freshwater metagenome | isolation source: freshwater sample F1-120 | place: China: Fuxian Lake, Yuxi | collected 2017-12-25
ATCTTGCCATTCGACTGTGCCTTGACCCAGCTCATTCAATAGCGTTTGGGCGTACGGTGTCAGACGTGATTCCGTGTAACGCATGGCTGCAAACGACTTTGGATCGTCTGGCGAACCCCAGTTACCCTGGCCGTCGATTAATGGGTAGCGATAAGAAAAATCTTGTGCCATCAATACCATCGCTTCATAACAAGCCGAATCGCCGTGCGGATGGTATTTTCCCAACACGTCACCGACGGTGCGCGCAGATTTTTTATATTTGGCCAGTGCAGTCAGGCCAAGTTCCGACATGGCATAGACGATACGGCGTTGCACCGGTTTCAAGCCGTCGCCGATATGCGGCAATGCGCGGTCGAGAATCACATACATGGAATAATCCAGGTAGGCTTTTTCGGTGAATTCTTTTAGCGGGAGTTGTTCGAAGTTTTCCTGTACGCCCATGGTGTTGATGATGATCCGTTGTAGGTTTGGCTGATAATTAATGTTAAAGAATATCTGTTCAGTGTAGGTTGGGTTAGGCGATAGCCGTAACCCAACACGTCGGCTTATCAGATGCTGATGGCTGCGATTGTTGGGTTACGCCCTATTGAGCTAACACAACCTACGCACGCATTGGTATCGTTAGCGTTATCACTGAAAAGCTACGATAAAGACGCGAAATTTACGTGTCTAGTGTTCGCTAAAATACCACAAGCTCACGGCTTACTTATTTTTTGACTGAGTTGATGTTGGATTTTTCCAGTATTTGCAATTGTTCGGGGGTGTTGATGTTGGCAAAAATTTCCGGTGTGTTGCTAAAATCTACTTTAGCTAAGGCATGTTTTTCAAACCAGCTTTGCAGTTTACGCTCCCCTCTCTTCAGATAGTTTTGCAAATCAGTTTTAAGCTGGGTTTTTAACGCGGCAAAAACCGGATGCAGTCTTTCACCATCGAAAGCGACAGCGATATCAGTCGCTTCGTTCAAGGCGTTTAGTAATCGTTGGCTGTGATGGGTTTCCAGTAAGGGTGAATCACAGGGCATCACCAATAAAACCGGACTCTTAGTGGCTTGCATAGCAGCCAGAATTCCCGCCAAGGGCCCATCGAAACGATTGTTGTCATCCTGGATGACTGGAAAACCGAATTGAGTATATTGATCCAGGTTGCGATTGGCGCTGATGAAGATTTTGTTAGTAATGGGCTTCATCGCCGTCAGGGCATAGCTCACTAATGGGCGCTGATTGAATAACACTAATCCCTTGTCCTGTTGATCCATGCGCCTTGCCAATCCGCCTGCCAGCACCACGCCTGTGACTTTGTTTTGCTCACTCATGATGATAAGCTTTGCCTATGTTGATAAGAGTCGTCATTTTCGCAAGCCTGCTAGTGATTGCAAGTTGCGCTGTCAATCCGGATAAAGGGCTGCAGCATAGCGAGCTAGTTGAGTATTATCAGGTCGAGACTTTAAAACCTTATGACGATGTGCTGGCCGAGCTGGAAGTGGCAATTGCTGAACACAATTTCCGCATCACAGGGCATAGCCGGGTTGGCAAGGTGATACGCGATCGGGGGGCGGAGGGGTTTCCCGAATACGATACCGTGCAATTTTGCAATTTGACGCTGGCTAAAACCATACTGGAGATCACACCACATGCCATAGGTTACATGCCTTGCAATGTGGTGACTTACCAGTTTGACGGTAAAACCATCATCAAAACTCATTTGTTACCTGAAGATGGCGAAAATTCACAGCTGAACCAGTTTGCCAGGGAAATGAACTTACAGCTGAGGCAGATTGTCGATTTTGCCGCTGAACAGTAAATCCATCATAATCTAAATATTTAAAGTCCCATCACTCGAAATATAACCCATGAAAAGATCAATACTAATCTCTGCATTATTAGTTCTGCTGAGCGGCTGTGCTGCTACTCAGGAAGTGCCGCCCGCTGACGTGGCTGCCAGCGAACCGGCTGTGCAAATCAACGACTATCCTACCCGTGACCGGGTGGATTATGTGTTGGAATGCGTTGCCAAACACGGCGGTTTAACCTATATCAATCAATATGCCTGCGGCTGCAAAATCGACAAAATAGCCGAAAAATTAAGTTTTGCCGAATATGAATCAGCACGAACCTTTGTGCAAATGCAAAAAACCCCGGGTGAAAACGGTGCGCCTTTCCGCGACCCCAAGCAATCCAAAGATCTGCGCAGCAAATTGAAAGAGGCGGATGAAGCCGCCGAGAAAGCTTGTTTTGTGAAATAACCGCTTGGACTCAACTATTGATCATCCGTTGGGGGGGGATGATCAGTTCTTGCTCTATGCATGCTTGACTGAATAGGCCTTGTAACAGGCTTGAATAAATATGCTCGTACACAGTACACATTGCTGATTTCTCAAACTTCAGGCGCTTGATAGCTAATAGGCCGCAGATGTCGATATCCAAATTCATTGGACCAGGCTACCGGTGATCCTATTAGCTGTCAGGTAATTGGGGGTGGGAGTGACACCACCATTGGATCACGACCTGGCAATGGGTAAAAGATTGACGAGTTGCGATTGGCGACATTGTTATCGGTCAGCTTGGTCCCTTTTCAAGCCACGTCAACAGAGTTTGGTAGAGTAAATTCGGTGTTACTGGTTTGGCAATAAAGCCATTCATGCCTGCCTGGAAACACCTCACCTTGTCTTCTGCAAAGGCATTGGCCGTCATTGCCAGAATCGGGGTTGCTGAATAATCAGGGAGTAGCCGGATTTGGCGGCTCGCATCCAGCCCGTCAATGTGCGGCATTTGCATATCCATCAAGATCAGGTCGTAGTGGTCGGCACGAGCGTATTCGACGGCCTCTCGACCATCTGCAGCGAGATGGACGGTGAGCCCGACATCCTCCAGCAGCATCCGCGAAATCTCCTGGTTGGTGGGTTCGTCTTCCGCCAGCAGGATACGTTTGCCGACATGTTCACGCCGAATCGCCTGCCCGGCGTCTCCTGCGCCGATCTTGGGGAGGACCTCGATAGTCTGTTCCGCCTTGGTGAAAACGGCGGTAAACCAGAAGGTGCTACCTTGACCTTCGATGCTGCTCACCCCTACCGTCCCGCCCATGAGCTCGGCAATTTTCTTGGTGATCGCCAGGCCCAGCCCTGTTCCGCCGTACTTGCGGGTGGTCGAGTTATCGGCTTGCTCGAAGGTGCCGAACAGTTTTTGCAGGGCTTTAGGGGCAATACCGATTCCACTGTCTTCCACTTCGAAACGGAGCGTGACGGTTTCGTCGGTCTGAGCTTCTTCCCTGACGCGTAAGATGATATGACCCCGCTCGGTGAACTTGAGGGCATTGGTGGCATAGTTGAGCAGGGCTTGCTGGAGTCTGGTTGGATCTCCCAAGAGAGGGTGAGTCAGCGCGACAGTCTCTGTTTTGATGGCGATACCTTTGACCTGGGCCTTCTGGGTCAGCATCGAGACTATGTTGTCTAATATGCTGTCGATTTGGACTGGAGCGACCTCCAGGGTGAATTTGCCGGCTTCGATTTTTGACAGGTCGAGAATGGCGTTGATGATTTCTAATAGGTGCTTGCCGGCGGCTTCGATCTTGTCGAGTTTTTCGGTTTGTTGTGGTGTCAGACCTGAACGGCGAAGGATATGCGCCATGCCGGTGATGGCATTGAGTGGCGTCCGTATCTCGTGGCTCATGTTCGCCAGGAAAGCACTCTTGGCGAGGTTCGCGGTTTCGGCAGCTTCCTTGGCCAGTGTCAGTTCGTGAGTGCGTTTGCTGACGAGTTCTTCCAGGTGACGGCGGTGTTGTGCCAGTTCTTCCTGGGTCGCCTTGATTTCGGTAATGTCGGTATGCGTACCGCACATGCGCAGCGGTTTTCCGTCTTCGTTCCGCTGCATCACGCTGGCTTGATCGAGAATCCAGATGCTGCTGCCGTCCTTACGCAGCATACGATATTCGAGTCGGTGCCTGCTCGAACGGCCTTCAAGAACAGAGTTGATCGAGTCCCAAGCACGACTGCGGTCATCCGGGTGGATGAAATCGGTCCATTGCTGGGTCGTCTGCCGGATGTCTTCATGGCTATAGCCCAGCATGGTGGCCCATCGTTCGTTGCGATAAACCGTGCCAGCTGCTATGTCCCAATCCCAGAAACCGAGTTCCGCGCCTTCGAGAACGAAGCGCAGTTGCTTTTCGCTGTTTTCCAGTGCACGTTCAGCCTTATTTCGCTGCGTGATGTCGTTGCCGATGCCGAGAATGCCGATGAGTTGGCCATTTTCGTCGCGCATGGGAATCTTGATAGTTCGCAACAGTTCGCGGTGACCGTCGGAGACAAAAGTAATTTCCTCTTCGTTAACCGAGGGACCGTTCTTTTCCATTGCGGCGTGATCGTTGGTTCGGAAAGCATCAGCCAGCGCCTTGTCAACGAAGTCGAAGTCGGTCTTGCCGACGATTTCCCGCTCATGGGCCCCGAAGAATTGCTCGAATCGATGATTACAGGCCAGATAGATGCCATTGGCATCTTTCAACCAGATCAGGTCGGGAAGTGTGTCGATCAATGTGCGCAGCATGGACCTTTCACGCATTGCCAATTCCTGAGCGGCTTGCAAAGCCTGCTGGTTTTCCAATTGCCTTTCCTGATCGCGAAAGATCAGACACAGAAACATGGTGGCAGGTGGATAGAGCAGCAAGAGTACCCACCAGGCTTGTTCAATGAAGGCATAGCCCGCTTGATCGGGAATTTGCGTGAATGCGGCGAGCTGTAACAGTTGCACCACCAAACCCAGGATAAGATATTGCAGCGTGGACGGAGGCGCTTGGCGTTGTGACCACCACTGTCTTGCCAGGACGCCCAATAGCGAGGACATCACCACAATCAAGACGCCGACGGGTGCACCGATGCCGCCCAGTTGATAGCGATAGATAGCGGCCATGATTGCCGCAATCGCTGCAGTGATTATGCCTCCAACAACGCCAGCCACCGATAGGACTATCGATCGGCCATCAAAAATCAATCCTGGCACAAAAGTCACCGGATTGAGCATGCCTAGCAGGGTCACACCGCCAAACAGAAGGCCAAGCAATATTTGCTGATTCAGCACTTTGTTATGAAATCGCCTGAGGACAATCTGTCCGGCCGCCACCAAAGCAATCAGGAATGCAATGTTATTGATCAGGGTGATGAGCATGCGTCGGTTTTCAACTGAGAATGTGTATCAGCTTTTTTGTGCAAAAGTTTGCAAAATGTCATTTTAGATGGATGATACAAGTTGTGCGCGTTCATGCTGAAAATTTTGTATCTTTGACAGTCGGTAGCCAGCAAGAATAAATTTATTGGTTGCTGAAATCCTGCACCAAAAATCAGGCAACGGTTAAATCGATCCTTACAGCGGACGTTGTCGATTACTTCTTATGCGTTTACGACTATGACTTCTTGATCCGTGCCGCCAGTTCATGTTCAGCGGCTGGGGTATGCTGGCTAAGCCCTTGAATTTCACAGTTGCCACCTTGGTCATTGTAATCCTGCCGATACGCATGGATGAAATCCATGACGGTATGGTCTATCAAATACGCGGTGGATAGATCAAAGATGATGGTTTTGCCGACAGGCAAGTCTGCTAGCTGGCTTTTCAAGGCAATAAAGTTGGAGAAAATGGCCGAGCCATCGATCTTGATTCGGTAAATATTGCCTGGAGCTTGCTCGATGTTATAGGAAATGCACAGCAGGTTTTTTAAACTGACACCCCTCAGCAAATGGATGACCAATTTAGCCATAATACCGAATAGCACGCCGACCAGCAGGTTGCTGATCAGTATGCTGATGATGGTAATGACGAATATGGCCAGCTGTTCTTTGCCAATATCCATGGTTTTAGCAAAGGTTTGCGGCGAGGCTAAGCGAAACCCGGTATAGACCAATAACACAGCCAGCGAGGCCAGCGGGATGCTGTCTATGATGTGCGGAAACAGCAGTACAAAAACCAGCAAAAATGCGCCGTGGAAAAAATTGGCCCAACTGCTTTGTCCGCCATATTCAATGTTGGCGGAGCTACGGACGATTTCTGCGATCATCGGCAGACCGCCTATCATCCCGGATAAGGTATTGCCTATGCCAATGGCGCGTAGATCACGGTTCAAATCTGAATAACGCTTTTGTGGATCGAGCTTATCGACTGCCGTTGTGCTCAAAAGCGTTTCCAGGCTGCCGATCAGGGTAATCGAAATCACGCTTTGCCAAAAGTTCAGGCTGGCAAGTTTTGCAAAATCGGGATAGGTGATACTGGCTTGTAGGCTATCAGGAATGGAAACCAAAAACGGGCCGTCGATGTGTATATTGGTGGGGAGATTGAACAACGGCTCTGCTTGAAAATGCTGCAGGTCAAAAGCGTATCCCAGAAAAATTCCCAGCAGGATGACCAGCAATGGTGCTGGCAGTTTGCGTAATAGGGGTTGTTTGATATTCGGCCAGCCTATTAATAAGCATAAAGCCAGGACGGCGATGATGCCGATTTTAGGGATGAAAAAGGCTTGAGCATGCAGTAGTTCAAGGATACTGGTCAATATCGTAGGCGGAGTGTCCAGTTGTAGTCCCAGCATGACCGGAATTTGCTTGGTCATGATGATGATGCCAATAGCCGCCAACATGCCGTGCACCACTGAAGCAGGAAAGAAAGCGGCCAATCGGCCTGCTTTGAAATAGCCCAGTGCAACTTGCAATAATCCGGAAATGACGATGGCCGCCAGGGTATAGTGATAACCGGCCAGCATGTCACCATCTCCCAGGCTTTGTACCGAAGAAAATATCACCACGATCAAACCAGCCGCTGGCCCGGTGATGGTTAGCTGGGAACCGTTTATCCGCGATACCACCAGGCCGCCGATGATGGCGGAAATGATCCCGGCCATGGGCGGAAAACCTGACGCCACAGCTATACCCAGACACAAAGGTAAAGCAATTAAAAAAACCAAAAAGCCAGCGGATAAATCGGTGCGCCAATGGCTAAATAACCAGCTTAAGCCGTGGGTTGTGACGAGGTGAGAGGCGGAGGTGGTTTTCATATGCTTTACTGGTGAATTTTAGGGCGTCGAGTTAATTTTTACTATTAAAATGGTAAAATGTCTAGTATAGTGTTGTTTAAATAGTTATTGCTGTGGCGCTGTTTCTGAGATGGAATGGCTTCTGATCGTTTTGGTTTTGCGGTTAAGTGATTTGTCATGCCCAATAGCCAAAATTGTAATTTGATCGGAGTCCCATCATGTTGACACTCGTTGTAAGAGGTTTACCCGCCACCGCCACCGAAGCTGGTCTGCACGACCTGTTTGCCGCCTACGGCAAAGTTTTTGGTATGAAAGTAAACCAGGATTTTTTTACCGGTCAGTTGCGCGGGTTTGCAACCATTGATATGGAAGGTCACGAAGCACGTGCCGCCATTACAGCATTGAATGGCCGTGATTTTCAAGGCAAGACCATCTATGTGGATGTGGATAAAGGCCCCAAATTTAAACGTGGACGTCGCTGATGATAGTTTAATTGGGCTGAAAACAAATCATCTGGGCATAGGGGCGGAATGTAAGCGCTACAAATTACTGTTAAAATAGTGATTATTTATTTTTAAGCCTATCGGCATGAAAAAATCGGCGAAAATTTTATCTCAAGCGTCAAATCAAGATTTGCTTGAAGACGGGATGGATGAAAACCTGCAGAGCATCGGCGCCAGGGTCAGACATTACCGGGAACGATTGGGACTGAGTCAGGATGAATTGGCCCTGCAAGTGGGTGCTGCCCAGCAAACCATTCAAAGCCTGGAATCCGGCAAAATCAGAAAAAGTACCTTTCTACCCCATATTGCCAAGGCATTAGGGGTGGACTTTGATATGTTGATGTTTGGTAATGCCTCAGCAAAAGCCCTTTTTAACGTGCCGCCCTTATTCACCACAACCTCCCGTCGAGTGCCGTTGTTTGTCACCCGTGATTGCGAGTCGGTGTTGACTTTTCTACAAGACCAAACCGCACAATCACCGAGTGGTAAATGGGTGTCGATGGATTATTCGCTGCCTTTTGCAGAATCCGGCTGCCGCTTGTTTGCCTTGAAGTTGAGTTTAAGTGACGAAGCCTTTCAGCCGGAATTTCGTCCCGGTGATCAAATTGTTATTGACCCGGATGCTCCAATCCAACCCAGTGATCCGGTCATCGTCTATAAACCCGGCACAAACCGCTTACACCTGCAGCGCTATCGAGTCTTGTCACAATCCAGCTCGGGTGTTGATTATGAACTGGTTTCGATACACCCCGATTTTCCAAGCTTTGCCGGTGAGGAACTGAAGTCACTGCAGATTTTGGGGCCCATCATTCAAATGCGCCGCCCCGTTTCAAGTCGAGTGCGCTTGGCCGTTTTGGAAGAGCAATATCGCTAAAGCTTGACGTTCACTTTTTACCCTCTGTTTTATCTTTTCATTCCTTTAACTTCATTTAAGTCATGACTACGCTACCCAAATGCCCGAAATGCAACTCTGAATATACCTATCTCGATGGCAGTTCCTATATCTGTCCTGAATGCTCGCACGAATGGGCGGCCAATGCCGAGGGTGACAATGCCGAGGGCGAACGGGTCATCAAGGATTCCAACGGGAATGTGCTGCAGGATGGCGACACCGTAACCGTCATCAAAGACCTGAAAGTCAAAGGTTCCTCCTTGGTGGTTAAAGTCGGCACCAAAATCAAAAACATTCGTCTGGTCGAGGGCGATCATGATATCGATTGCAAGATCGACGGCATTGGTGCAATGAAATTGAAGTCTGAGTTTGTGAAAAAAGTCTGACGGGCTGAGTGTATGAAAAAAAGTGACTTTAACTATCATCTGCCGCCAGAACTAATCGCCCAAAAACCTTTGGCCCAGCGTAGCGCCAGCCGATTATTACAACTGAATAAGCAGTCCGGCGCTTTGAACGACGCGATGTTTATTGATTTTATAGAGATGCTCACTCCCAATGATCTTTTGGTATTCAACGACACCAAGGTCATTCCGGCCCGGCTATTCGCCAGCAAAGCCACAGGAGGTAAAGTTGAAATTCTCATCGAACGAATAGAAGAGCAAAATCAGGCTTTAGCTCATGTTAGAGCCAGCAAATCACCCAAAACTGATGCCATTTTGCATCTGGAAAATGGCGTGCCTTGCCGGGTGTTAGGGCGTGAGGAGGATTTGTTTCGCCTGCAGTTTGAAACCGAACTGACTTTACTGGAGTTGTTGGCGAAAATCGGCCATATGCCATTACCGCCTTATATCGACAGACCGGATAATCAGGAAGATCTTGAGCGTTATCAAACCGTATTTGCCAAACAGGCTGGCGCGGTGGCGGCTCCTACTGCTGGTTTGCATTTTGATGAACACATCATGCAGAGGCTGGATGAAAAGGGGATTCAAAAGTCCTTTGTAACCCTGCATGTCGGTAGCGGCACTTTTCAACCGATGCGGGTCGAGGATGTGTCTCAACACATCATGCATAAAGAGTTTTTCCAAGTTTCCGAAGATTGCATTGACGCGGTCAGACAAACCAAAGCCCGCCAGGGCAGGGTAGTAGCCATCGGCACGACGGCGGTGCGGGCGTTGGAGTCTGCATCGGTTTCCGGTGAACTGCAATCCGGTTGCGGTGATACCCAGTTATTTATTACCCCAGGCTATTCTTTCAAAACCGTCGATGCGATGCTGACTAATTTTCATTTACCGGAATCGACCTTGCTGATGATGATCTCGGCTTTTGCCGGTTACGATGCCGTGATGCAGGCCTACCAGCATGCTATTGCCCAGCGTTACCGATTCTTCAGCTACGGCGACGCCATGGCGATTTTTTAAGTCGAACACTGCGGCAAAATCGCATGCTCCGTTTTCTATCAATCTACCAGCAAGTTCTGTAGTTGGCGCCAGAGCAGGCTGTATTCTGATGTGGATTCCGATCGATGCAACAGCTCAAAATAATGTCTTTAGTATTGGTCGGAATGTAATCTAACTCCTACTCGTTGGCCAAGATTCAATAATCTATTCAGTTATTAATCTTTTATTTAATGGCTTCAAGAGGAATATTTGAGTCATCCAATACTGACAAATTTACTCAGTAGATAATTTTTTTTAGTTCCGTTATAAGCCTAAATAGGGGGAGAAGTTGTTAGCCCTCAGATTTTCCTGGCAATAGCAAAGATCGAATCTTTGGAGGAGTTTTTCATCATGCGATGTGCATCACCGAGATTTTGGGCGTCAAAACGACACTGCATTGAACTTTTAGTGCTTATGTGTGTGATGATTTTCTTTGTAAAGGGCTGGCTATTCAAGCCATTGGAAATTTTTGGTCGCGATGATCCTTCTGCAACTTCAGATTTAAATTTACCTCCACTCAAGCAATCGCTAACTGATGTTGCTTCCAGTTATATCCGCCGTCATTTAAAACAAAGTATCGAAGACTCTGCTTTACAAACTGATCTGTCG
>SXGT01301798.1_pt1 | contig 10442 bp, 7 predicted proteins | sample 3176221 | NCBI WGS metagenome assembly SXGT01 (sample SAMN11356862, study PRJNA531348) | freshwater metagenome | isolation source: freshwater sample F1-120 | place: China: Fuxian Lake, Yuxi | collected 2017-12-25
CCTTGACCCGGTCGACGAGGAACAGGTAGCCGTCGCCGTCGATGTATCCGGCGTCGCCGCTGTGATACCAACCGCCTCGGAACGCTTCTTCGGTCGCTTCGGGCTTGTTCCAGTACTCGACCATGAAGTTGCCGGCCCGAGCGCACACTTCGCCGGTCTCGCCCGACGCCAAGATGTTGCCGTCGGGGTCTTGGATCGACAACGCGACGCCCGGCACTGCCCGCCCTGCCGATCGCAACACCGCGCCGCCAGCACGGTGTTCTTGCGGTCCGAGCACGGTCAGCACCGCAGACGCTTCGGTCATTCCGTAACCCTGGTAGATGTCGACGTCGGGGAAGTCGGCGATCATGCGGTCGAGGATCGCTTGGGGCATCGGGGACGCGCCGTACGTGAGCACATCGAGCGACTGCAGCCGTTTCGGGTCGTACTCGGGGTGCATCATCATCAATCCGATCATGGTCGGAACCATGACCGTCATCGTGACTTGGTGCTGTTCGATCGCGGTCATCACTGCGCCCGGTTCGAACGACGGCACGAACGTTGAGGTTCCGCCCGACATCGGGATACCGAGGATGCCGCCCATCGACGCAGCGTGGAACATCGGCGTCTGGTGGAGGTACACGTAGTCTTCGCCAAAGCGAAACGCCATGGCGACGTGGTACATGTTGAGCATCTCGGCGCGTTGGTCGAGCAAAACGCCCTTGGGCAGCCCGGTCGTGCCACCCGTGTACATGAGGACCACCGGGTCGGTTTCTTCGGGTTCGTCGGGGATATCGGTGGACCCGCGCGACACGAGGTCCTCGTACTTCAGATCGTGCGGCACATCGCCTTCACCGATGAGTACGACGTTTTCGACCTTCGTGTTGGCGCGCACCTGGTCGACGAGACCGGCGAAGAACCCGTCGACGAAACACACCGTGGTCGCGGAGTCTTGGAGGATGTACTCGAGTTCTTTGACGGCGAGGCGCAGGTTGAGCGCGTTGATGACGCCACCACCGAGAAACCCGGCGTGCCAGAGTTCGAGGTACGGCAGCGAGTTGAGGGCCAAGACGGCGAACCGGCCGTTGCGCTGGACCCCGAGTTCGGAGCCGAGCGCGTTCGCCAACTGGCATACCCGCTCGGTGTGTTCACCAAAGGTACGGCGGTTGGGCCCATCGATGAATCCGACCTTGTCGGTCCAGCGTTCGGCCGCGGTCAACATCGAGCGGTGGTAGACGAGTTCCTTCATGGGCCGACAGGGTACTCAGGTGGTCGCGTTCGCGACCACCTGCCCGTCGGACGACGCGGCGGCCGAAATCACCAAGGTGAGACGGTCGACTGGAGCGGCGAGGCAACGCCCGCTGCGTACCCAGCAGACGTGGACGGCGTCGCGCCGGGACCGTCGAAGTACATCACCCGATTCGCGAGCAGGGTGTCGGTGCCGCCGAGGGCCGGGTCGGTGTTCGGAATCGCCGACGTGACGTAGGCACCACTTTGGGCGTAGGCGAACGCATCGCCCGTGCATTGCGTCACCGGCGGCGTGGAGTCGTCGACGTAGTAGTGCGTCAGCGTCGCGGGGAATGAGGTCGACATCCACCCGATGTGCGTCACGGTCCCTTGCGCGCCGGTCAACTGCTCCCAGGTTGGGAATCCGGCGGCGAGCGTGTCGGGGTTGCCGTCGACGGTGACCCCCCCGAGGTTCAGCGAGTTGCGGTACATCATTCCGTTCGCGGCCGGGCTGTAGTCCATGTAGTCCATCACCGAGGGGATGGCGTGCACGCGCAGGTTGGTCACGATGTCTTCGCGACGATCGTAGAAATAGTGGGTTCGCTGCGTGTTCGGGCCGCTGTTCGCACCAACGTAACTCCGGATCCCGCGGACCGGTCCGTTCTTGTTGATGATGAACGCACCTTCGACCGAGCCAGCAATGGGCATGTCGAACGTGTCTTCAGAACGGCCGCATACGCCGGGCGCGAACTGCGCCTTCTGGCGATCGAGGATGTCGACTGCGGTCGACCCGGGCGCGGTGATCGTGATCTCGTCGTTCAACCACCGGTCGCTGAAGTGACGCTTGTACGTCGCGCCCGTGACCTTCGAGTTCTCGAAGTTCGGGCCGCTGGTGAGTTGGTACGTCGTCTTGTAGCCACCCGATAGGAGCTTGAAGGTGTAGGTGACGTACTTGACGCCTGCGCTTTGCTTCAGCCCACTGGTGGCGGTCTTGCGAAAGAGGTAGACGTATCCCTCGGCGCCAGGTGAGAGCGGATCGGTGACGTGCACCTCGCTCCCGATTCCGGCGACGGTTCCCGCTGGCTGCGAACCGACCGGCGCCTGCACGCCGGCGTCACGCGCCATGAAAACGATCTCGTCGTCGCTGTCGAACTTCGCGTTCGTGTCGTTCCCCGTCCAGGTTGCGCTGCTCGTGTAGACGAGTTGGTTCACGAGTCCGGGTTGGCTGCCGTAGAAGACGGCGCTCGGGTTGTTGTAGATCTTGCCGAAGTTGACCACAGCGCGCTCGTCAACCTGCACCGGGAGTTGCGCCCACGCGGCCCCTGTCCACCGAAAGCCAACGATCGTCGCCTTCGACCCGTTGTTGAACACGGGCAACTGCGCACCGGTGAGCACGACCGGGTCGGCCGCTCGAGCCAACGGTGCTGCGTTCGCTGTCCGCGACGGCACCGTCGCCGCAACCATCGACCCGACCGCAACCAACCCCACCAACACCATCGCCCGAATCCGCATGCCGCACATCCTACTGAGGCGTCTTTTTGTTGCGCATAGCGCAGCAAAAAGACGCCTCACCGAATCAGGAGCGCAGCATTCGGCGGAGGATCTTGCCAGAGGCCGATTTCGGCACCTCCGCGATGAACTCGACGATGCGCACTTGCTTGTAGCTCGCGACGTGTTCGGCGACGAACGCCCGTACCTCGTCCTCGGTCAGCTCGTGACCCGGCTTCACGACGACGAACGCCTTGGGGATCTCCCCCGCTTCTTCGTCGGCAACCGGGATGACCGCCGCATCGGCGATCGCCGGGTGGGTGAGCAACAGCGCCTCGAGTTCGGCCGGCGGCACCTGGAAGCCCTTGTACTTGATGAGTTCTTTGACCCGGTCGACGATCTTGAAATGCCCATCGGCGTCGACGGTGGCCACGTCGCCGGTGTGCAACCAGTCGTCGGCGTCGATCGTCACCGCCGTCGCCTCGGCGTTGTTGAGGTAGCCCTTCATCACCATCGGACCCCGCAACCACAGCTCACCGTCGCTGCCTTCGGGCACGTCCTCACCCGTGTCGGCGTCGACGAGACGGGCCTCACAGTTCGGGAGCAACACGCCAATCGATCCGGGTCGCGGATCGTCGAGCGGGCACAGATGGGTGACCGGGCTGAGCTCGGTCATGCCGTAGCCCTGGAACACCTTGGCTCCGATCCGGGCTTCGGCTTCGGCCGCGAGTTCGGCGCCGAGCGGTGCGGCACCACTCATGACAATGCGCAACGACGACAGGTCGTAGTCGTCGACAATCGGTTGCTTCGCGAGCGCGAGCACGATGGGTGGCACCAAGTACGCGACGGTCACCCGGTGCTCTTGCACCGCTTGGAGGAATCCGACGAGGTCGAATCGCGGCATCGTCACCAAGGTCGCGCCGACCCGCAACCCCGAGTTCATGATGACCTGCATGCCGTAGATGTGGAAGAACGGCAGCACCGCGATGATGACGTCGTGTTCTTCGAACGGAAACACCGCGCACGTCTGAGCGATGTTGCCCGCGCAGTTGCGGTGCGTCAGCATGACGCCTTTGGGTAGCCCAGTCGTCCCGCTCGAGTAGGGCAAGACGACGGTGTCGTGCGGACCAACCGGCACCTGCGGGATCGACTCGGTCCCCGCCAACGCGTCGAAGCTGCCGCCGAACACGAGCACCTCGCCGATCCCGGCCTCGGCCGCGGCCTTGCTCGCAGGTTCGAGCCCGCCCGCCGCGGTGACGAGCATCGACGCGCCGGCGTCGCGCAACTGAAAGGCGATCTCTTCGGGGCCGTAGACCGGGTTGATGGTCGTCGCAGTGCCACCAGCCACCGCGGCACCATGGAACGCGACGGCGTAGTCGGGCGAGTTCGGTGCCATCACACCGAGCACGTCACCCGGTTTGAACCCGCGCGCCGCAAGACCCGCCGCGGTCCGGTGGATGCGATCGCGCAACTCGCTGTAGGTCCACGTGGATGCGGTCGCAAGGTCGACGAACGCCGCCCGGTCCGGGTAGCGGTCGGCGTGTTCGAAGACATAGCTGGTCAGCGGCCCATCGGGAATCACGATGTCGGGATGGGGGGAGCGGTAGATCGTGGTCATCGAGAACTCGATTCGTTGCTGTGGCGGTCGGCGGATCAGCCGGATTCGACTCGCCGACAGTTTGTCGCACGGCCGCGCCGCTCGGCGACCGCATCGGAATTTCGTGACGACTCGTCGATCGCGATCGGGGCTCGTAGATTCGGGCCATGACGCACGCCGCCGGTACCGACGACGGACGCGGCCGCTCCCCCATTCGTCGGCGACGCTGGACGATCGCGGGCAACGCGATCGTTCTCGTCGCCATCGTCGCAGGTGCAGTCGTCTGGCAGTCTGGCCGGGACACCGATACCCCGAACGAGCGTCCCGCCGACCAACTGCCGCTGGAGCTGCGGGTACTCGATGCCCGCAGTCTCGACGGCCGCGGCAATCACGACGACCCCTCGGTGGGCGCCGCGGGGCAGGCCTACGTGCGAGCACTTCCCGCGCGCTACGCCGACGGCCACGCCGAACCCGTCGACCACCCCGACGAACGGCGAATCTCGAATCGCATCTTCGACGACCTCGGACGCAACATCCACTCGGCACGGGGTATCACGCACTGGGGATACGCCTGGGGTCAGTTCGTGCTGCACGACATGGCTCGCACCCGACCCGGCGACGAACAAGCACCGTTGCGATTCTCGCCCGATGATCCGCTCGAACGGTTCACGAACGACCTCGGCGAGATTCCGTTCACGCGCAGCGCCGCCGGACCTGACGATGCCGACGGCGCGCGGACCCAGATCAACGAACTCAGCAGCTACCTCGACGGCTCGGCTGTCTACGGCACCACGCCAGCAACGCTCGATTGGTTGCGCGCCGGACCGCTCGACGGCGATCCGACGAACAACAGCGCCTACTTGATCAACGACGAGCTGCTGCTGCCCACTGCAGCCGATCGACCGGGTGCGCCCGCGCCCACGATGGAGATGACCGGGCGGTTGCGGGCCGATCCGGCTCCGGCCTTCATCGCCGGCGACGTCCGGGCCAACGAGAACTGGCCCCTCACGAGCCTGCACACGATGTGGGTTCGCGAGCACAACCGCATCGTCGCGGCGTTGCCCGACGATCTCCTCGAAGAAGCACGCTTCCAGATCGCCCGGCGCGTCGTGATCGCCAAGATCCAACACATCACGTACAACGAGTACCTCCCCGCGATGGGGGTCGAGCTCCCCGACTACGAAGGGTTCGACCCCGATGTCGACCCGAGGGTCGCGGACGAGTTTGCAACAGCGGCGTTTCGCATGCACTCGCAGGTGCACGGCGAACTGCGGCTGACCGATACCTACGGCGGTTTGTCGCCCGATGCCGTCGCAGCGCTCGCCTCCGAAGGGATCACGCCGCAACGAGGTCCCGAGGGCACCGAGGCGTTCGTTCCCCTCGACGTCGCGTTCTCGAACCCGGCGCTGCTCCAGGCGGTTGGTATCGATTCGATACTTCAGGCCCTGTCGTGGGATGTCGGCTACGCCAACGACGAGACCATCGACGACGCCTTGCGGTCGGTGCTGTTCCAGATCCCGGCGCCTCGCAGCGATCCCGCGGCGTGTCACGGCGCGACCGTGTCGCCGACGTGCTTTCGCGGCGTGATCGACCTGGCCGCCATCGATGTGGCGCGTGGGTACGACCACGGCCTCCCCACGTACAACGATTTGCGCGAGGCCTACGGCCTGCCGCGCGTCGGCTCGTTTACCGAACTCACCGGCGAGTCGTCCGAGGAACTCCCCGATGACGCCTCGATCGACGATCCGACAATCATGACGATTACCGCGAGTTTCGATCGCAATGGCGATCCGGTCGACGACGTGCCCGAACGGTCGTCCGCGATCGCACGTATCGAACGTTCGACGACCACCGCGGCGCGACTCCGTGCGCTCTACGGCAACATCGATGCACTCGATGCGTTCACCGGAATGCAGGTCGAACGGCGAAGTGGCCATCTGAAGGATGGCGCCTCTGAACTCGGCGAACTGCAACAGGCGATCTGGACGCGGCAGTTCGCTGCGATCCGCGACGGTGATCGGTGGTTCAGCGAAGGCGACCCTGTCCTCGACGCGATCGCGGCGGAGTATGGCGTCGACTACCGAACCACGCTCGATCAAGTCGTGCGCGACAACGCGCGCACCTTGCGCGAAGTCCCACCGAAACTGTTCGGACGCTGATCGCAACGCCGAGCGGCGACTGCTTCCACTGCAGCGCGGGCTAGAAGTCGGGTTCGGACGGCGCCAACGTGCTCGGACCGACGTTGCGTTCGAGCCAACGGTTCATGGCTTTGGCGTCGTCCCACACCGTGACGATCCGGTCGATCACCTTCGGCGTGTGCATCCACTTCGCGAGTGGGAAAGGACGGCCCATGGTGAGACCCTTCAAGCGGAGCAACTCGACGCGCGGGTGATCCTTCGGAAACCCGCGCGGCGCGGTCTTCAACGAATCCATCGCTGCGATCTCGTAACCCTTCGTGCGCACGTCATCGGCGACTCGCGCGATGGCGCTTCCGGAACGATTGGCGTCGATCGCGGCGCGGAAGCGCTCGAGTTGGTCGGTCGCCATCGTGTACATCCCGCACCCGACGAAGAGCCCTTCGGCCGACACCTGGACATAGAACAACGATCCGCCGTCGCTTTCACCCGCCGCGCCTGCCGCTGTCTTATATGGCGTCTTGTCCTTCGAGAACCGCACATCGCGATACGGGCGAAAGAGGCGCAGGGCGCTGAAGCGACGTTCGACGTCATCGGAGAGTTCGGCGAACGGTTGCTTGACGGAACTTTCGTAGATGGCCTTGTTCGCGGTCCAGAAGGTCTTCGAGTTGTCGAGTTCGAGCCGGGCGTAGAAGTCGAACGCCGCGGCGGGGAATCCGGTGAACGCCATCGACCCAGCCTGCCACGAATCGATTCGATGCGCCGCGTCGGTAGCGCGTCAGTCGCGCGGTAGGTGTGCGCCGAATCCGTGTTCGAACGCGTGCACCACGGCCTGCACCCGGTCGCGCACCTCGAGCTTGGCGATGACCCGCGAGACGTGAGTCTTTGCCGTGGCCTCACCGACGAAGAGTGCGGCGCCGATCTCGGCGTTGGTCAGGCCCCGACACAGCAGCTCCAAGACGTCGCGCTCGCGGGGTGTGAGCAACGCGAGCCCCGCTGACTCGCCGCGCGACCGGTTCTGTGCGAAGCAGGCGAACACCCGCGGGGCGACGGCAGCGTCGAGGACTGCTTCGCCGGCCGCCACGTGTCGAATCGCCGACGCGAGCGACTCCGGTCCGGAGTTCTTCAGCCAAAATCCCGCCGCGCCGGCGCCGAGCGCTTCGGCGACGACGGCGTCGTCGTCGAACGTCGTGAGGACGAGCACCCGAGACGTCAGTCGTTCGTCGTTGATCGTCGCCGTGGCACTGATGCCGTCGCGACCGGGCATGCGGACATCCATCAGGATCACGTCGGGGGCCGCCGCGCGCGCCAGCGACACCGCGCCGTTGCCGTCGGCCGCTTCACCAACGACGTCGAAGCCGAGGCCAACGAGTTGCTCCCGTAGCGCCGCGCGCATGTCGGGCTGGTCGTCGACGATCGCGACCGTGATCACGCGACGGTCCAGTGCAGACGCGCGCGCAACGAGAAACCACCGTCGGGACGCCGGCCCACGTCGAGCTCGCCGTCGAACAACTCGACGCGCCGAGCCACGCCCGCAAGACCGCGTCCGCCCGGTTCGCCATCTGGGGCAGCCGCACGAGGCGGACCGGGGTCGTCGATCATCAGCTGCAGCGATCGATCGCCGATCACGACCTCGACCCGGGCCGCGTTCGCGGTCGAGTGGCGGGCCACGTTGGTCAGGCCTTCTTCGATGATGCGATAAGCGCAGGCCGACACGTCGACCGGGAGCGAGTCGATCGGGCCGACGCCGCGCAGTTCGATCTGCATCCCCGCGGCGGCCCAACCGTTGACGAGCTCGTGGATCCGTTCGAGCGTCGCCACAGGTGCCCGTGCGGGGGTCGAGGCTTCGCCATGACGTGGGTCGAGCGTGTCGAGCAAGCGCCGTATCTCGCCGACCGCGGCACGGCTCGAGTGTTCGATCGCAACGAGGGCCGCGTTCGCAGCTACGGGATCGGTCGCGGCCGTGATGCGTGCTGTGCCGGCTTGCACGCCGATGAGGCTGACGTGGTGCGCGACGACGTCGTGGAGTTCGAGCGCGAGTTGCGCGCGATCTTCGAGCACCGCCCGCCGGGCTCGTTCGTCGCGTTCGCGTTCGGCTTGCTCCAACCGCGCTTCGACGGCGACGAGGTATTCGCGACGCATGCGCGCCGCGACTCCGATCGCGAACGGCAGCGCCACGATGGTCAACGCAAACGCGCCGCCACCGAGCACGCCGTTGTCGGGCATCGCACCGAGGAATCCGACAACCGTCACGACGACAGCAACCGCAGTCGCGGCCCGCGGACGCGTCGACCAACTCCCCGCCGAATGGATCAGCACGACGAGTTCGAAGGCGAGTTGAGCACTGGAGAGGCCGGGATCGCCGATCACACCGGGAGCAACGATTGCGATCAGCACGACGAGCCAGACTGCGAGCAACGGCCGGGTCCGACGCAGCAGCAAGATCGCAGCCGTCGCGATGGCGAACCCACCGGCCGCGAAGTCGAGCGGCGCTGCTTCGATCTTCGGGTCAGTTCGTGCCGCGTGGTGGGCGACGAGACCGATCAGGATCGCAATCGTCGTGGCGAGACCGTCGACCGCAACACTGATCTCGCGCCGCCACCGGTACGGCGACCGAACTGGGCGTTCGCTCACACCATCGATTGTACGGAGCGATCGCGACGCGGCCGTTGCGCCGACGCACGCATCTGGCGAAGTCCTCGCCCGATCGATCGCTTCAGACGTCGGAACGACTGCACTGGCTGACGCAACGAGGTCCACAGCGGCGGGAGGCCCCGAAACGGGTCGACGAGTTGTCCGGCGAGTCCAACGGAGACGGGTTCGTCGATTCCGTAGACCATCGGTCGACGATGTTCGGGCATGTAGTACGTGCCGAAGAGGATGTCCCACACCGGCAGGAACACCGAATAGTTCGAGCAATGCGCATCACGTTCGTTCGCATGGTGCCAGTGATGGAACTCCGGCGTGATGACGATCCGATGCAGCGGCTTCCACCGCCAGCGCACGTTCGCATGGAGAAACAGACCCGTCACAATCTGCACGACAACCAGCGCACCCGAGAACTCCGGCGAGAAACCAGCAACGAGCAATAGCACGAAGGCCGGCGTCAACAGGATCCCGTCGAGCGGATGGTTACGAAACCCCGATACCCAGTCGAGGTGCGCAGTGCTGTGATGAATGCGATGGAAGCGCCACCAGAACGGCACTTCGTGACCGAAGCGATGCGCCCAATAGATCGCCAGGTCGAACAACGCGATACCGACGAGCATTTTCGGCAGGGGTGGGAGCAGGTCGACCAACGGCCGCAAGGCAAGACCGGGAAGCCAGGCGAACGACGCGATCGACAGCACGATGCCACCGAGGATCGCAACGAAGTTCAGTGGTCCGCTGGCGACCGCCCACGCCAGGTCGGTACCGAGGTGGGGTCGACGGATGGGTTGTTGGTGACGGGGAAACCAGCGTTCGAAGGGCACGATCACAACGAACAACACGCCGAGCACCAACAGCGGTTCTTGCGTGACGAACAGCGTTGTACCGACTCCGAGCGCCGCCAATCCGACACCGAGGCGATGACGCCGTGTCCGAACGAATCGAGGCGGCTGGACGGGCGGAGGAACGAGTACTTGGGTCACCCTTCAATGGTGATCACTTTCGGCCTCGACGGCATCCGCCGATCGGCGGATTTCGACGCACACCGTGAGGGACGATCAGTCGTCGTCACCCTCGTCGTCGTCGTTGCCGTTGCCGTTCCCGTTGCCGTTGCCGCCAGACTGGCCGGGAGTCGAACCCTCACGACCAGGCGCATCGCCAGACTTGCCAGAGTCGTCGTCGCTGTCGTCGTCGCTGTCGTCGTCGCTGTCGTCGTCGCTGTCGTCGTCGTCGTCGCTGTCGTCGTCGTCGCTGTCGTCGTCGTCGCTGTCGTCGTCGTCGCTGTCGTCGTCGTCGCTGTCGTCGTCGTCGCTGTCGTCGTCGCTGTCGTCGTCGTCGCTGTCGTCGTCGTCCTTACCGCAATCCGA
>SXGT01053012.1_pt1 | contig 10441 bp, 4 predicted proteins | sample 3176221 | NCBI WGS metagenome assembly SXGT01 (sample SAMN11356862, study PRJNA531348) | freshwater metagenome | isolation source: freshwater sample F1-120 | place: China: Fuxian Lake, Yuxi | collected 2017-12-25
GCGGCGGCTCTCCACCTTGACCAGCGACTTGAGGCCCCGCCACCCGGCCAGCGCCTCCAGCCCGGCAGGTGCCTGCGCGACCACGCAACGGCGCGTCTCGATGCGCCCGTGGCCCCCGTCCACCCATTCGGCCCGCGTATGAGCCACTCCCTCGAACCCGCCGCGTTCCGCCGCCTCGAAGAAGCCCTCCGCCGCCAGCGTCGGCTGGTTGTTCTTCACCATCAGCGCGTAGTCCGCCTCCCGCTCCACCACCTTGGCGGCGATGGCCTTCTGGCAGCCCATCGCGTCGATGGTCACCGGGCAGCCCTTCAGCAGCAGCGCGTCCAGTAGTTCCGGGATCGCCGTGATCTCGTTCGACTTCCGCGCGGTCTTCAACCGCCCCAGCGTCACCCCAAGGCCATGCGCGTACGCCGACACCAGGTGGATCGCCTTCCGCCCCGCACCGTCTTGCCGTCCACCGCCACATCGAATTACAACCTCCCGACGGAAATCCTCGGCAACCCGCTCAACAGGCCGAACGCGCTCAACAGCCACAGAATCACCGCGATAATCACCACGATGTTCAGTATCTGCTTGATGCGGCCTTCCATTGGGATATAGCTATTGACCAGCCACAGCAGCAGGCCGACAACGACCAGGGCCACCACCACGGAAACCAAGGCTCTCGGGAATATGCCCAAGACTCCTACCGCGTTCAGCAGCCACAGGATCACCGCGATAATTACCACGATGTTCAGTATCTGCTTAATGCGGCCTTCCATCGGGATATAGTTATTGACCAGCCACAGCAACAGGCCGACAACGATAAGCACCACTACTAGCGAAATTAAGTCCATGGTTTTTCTCCTAATAAATCAAAATACGGTTAACCCATTACCAAGCGCACATGGTGCGTTTGCCCGTCATCCTTCAATGCCACGCGGTTTCCGGACTGGCTTTCCCCGTCCAGTGCCAGCGTGGCGACGCCGCGCGCCACCCCGTCCGGGTTTTCCACCGTGATTTCATAAGTAGTGGCTCCGTGCCGGTAAGACAGGCTGTAGCCGCGCCACGAGCCGGGAACGCAAGGATCGAAGGCCAATTGGCCGGCGCGAACCTTCAACCCCAACAGCCATTCCACCCCGGCCCGGTAATACCACCCCGAGGCGCCCGTGTACCAGGTCCAGCCGCCGCGCCGCGCATGGGGCGGCTCGGCGTAGATATCCGCCGCCAGCACATAGGGCTCGACCTTGTAGGCGTACACGCCGGCGCGGGTGGCGGAGCGGTGGATCGGATTCAACATGCGCAGCAGTTCCGCCGCCTGCTCTCCCTCGCCGAGCATGGCCTGGGCGATCGCCGACCAAACCGCCGCGTGGGTGTACTGGCCGCCGTTCTCCCGGACGCCCGGCGGATAGCTCTTGATGTAGCCGGGATCCCGGTCGGTGTGGTTGAAGGGCGGAGTGAACAGCAGCACCAGGTCGTCGCCATGGCGGACCAGGTATTCCCGCACCGACAGCATCGCCCGCCGCGCCCGCTCGGGTTCGGCGGCGCCGGAGATGACTCCCCAACTCTGGGCAATCGAATCGATGCGGCACTCGGCGTTGGCGGCGGAGCCCAAGGGACCGCCGTCGTCGAAATAGGCACGCCGGTACCAGGCTCCGTCCCAGCCTTCCGCCTCCACGGCGGCTTGCGATTGGGCGGCGTGATCGCGCCAGCGGAGAGCGCGTTCGCCGTCTCCCCGCGCTTCCGCCACAACGGCGAATTCCTTGAGCGTGGCGATCAGGAACCAAGCCAGCCACACACTCTCGCCCCGCCCCTGGCAACCCACCCGGGTCATGCCGTCGTTCCAGTCGCCGCCGCCCATCAAGGGCAGGCCGTGAGCGCCGGTTCCGAGGCTCAGGTCCAGCGCCCGCGCGCAGTGCTCGTAAAAGCTGGCCGGTTCCGCCGCGAGGGTCGGCTCGAAATAGGCGTCCTCCTGTTCCGGCGACAGCGTCGGTCCCTCCAGAAACGGCAGTGTCTCGTCGAGCACGCCGATATCACCGCTGACCTTGAGATAGTGGGAGGCGACATAGGGCAGCCAGACCCGGTCGTCGGAGAAATGGGTGCGCACGCCGCGGCCGGTGGGGGGATGCCACCAATGCTGCACATCACCCTCGCCGAACTGGCGCCCCGCCGCGCGCAGGAGGTGGGCGCGGATCAGGTCGGGCCGGGCGACCGCCAAGGCCATGCTGTCCTGCAATTGGTCGCGGAAGCCGTAGGCCCCGCCCACCTGATAGAACCCGGCCCGCGCCCACATTCGGCAACTCAGGGTTTGGTACAGCAGCCAGCGGTTCAGCAGGATGTCGAGCGCTCGATCCGGCGTTTTCACCTGGACCTTGCCGAGCACCGAGTCCCAAGACTGCTGGACTTGGGCAAGGAGCGTCGCCACCTCGGCGGCCCGGTAGCGCCGTACCAACTCGCCGGCCTGGGCGCGGTCCTCGCCTTGGCCCAGCAGGAAGACGATTTCGGCGCTTTCGCCGGGGCCGAGCACGACCACGGTTTTCAGCGCGGCGCACGGGTCCAGCCCCGCGCCGGCGCGCCTTTTAAGCGGCTTGCGGCTTAACAGGCCAGCCGGCGCGTCCAGGCCGCCATTGCGGCCGATGAATTCGATCCGGTTGCAGGTCCAGCCGGTTTGCCGTCCGGCCATGTCGGCGAAGGCGACCCGCCGGCCGAATTCGATATCCAGCGGATTCCGCGCGAACAAGGCGCCCGTGGCCGGGTCCAGTTCGGTGACGACGTAAGGCGCGGCGACGCCGCGCGAGGCGCCCAGCACCCATTCCACGTAGGCCGCGACCGTCAGCCGGCGGGGGCGTCCGGAAAGGTTGGCCAGGGTCAGGCGGGAAATCTTGACCGGATCGTCCGGGCTAACGAACTGCGACAGATCGCTATGAATCCCATGGGAGGCGTGCTCGAAGCGGCTGTAACCCTGGCCGTGGCGAATCAGATAACCGGCGTTTTCCACCCGGATCGGCAGCGCGGTCGGGCTCCACAATTCGCCGGTCTCGTCGTCGCGGAGATAGAAAACTTCCCCGGAGGGATCGCTGACCGGATCGTTGGACCAGGGCGTCAACAGGTTTTCCCGGCTATTGAGGCACCAGGAGCAACCGCTTCCCGACTCCGACACCATGAAGCCGAAATCGGCGTTGGCGATCACGTTGACCCAGGGCGCCGGCGTGAACTGGCCCTGGTTAAGCACGATCGCGTATTCGCGGCCAGCGTCGGCGAATCCGCCGAGTCCGTTGAAGAATTCCAGCGCGGGCGGCGTCGGCGCGGGCGTCGGTTCCGCCGCCCCGGACTGGGCGCGGAACGTAACGAAGTCCGCCGCGGGCCTCCGATGCCGCGACAATTGCTCGGCCAGGCTGCCCCGGCTGCCCGCGAGTATCACGCGGGCAGCGGTTTGCAGGAGTAGCCGCTCTTCCTCGGAAAGTTGGTCGGCGCGCAGCACGAAAATGTCCCCGTGAATCTGGTCGTGCTCGGGAGGAGCCGCGAAGGTCCGCTTGGCGCGCACCATGCCCTCCAGCAGGCTTTGCAATTCCTCGGCGTAGGAAACCTCCTTTTCGCACAAGATCACCAAATCGACGGCCAGGCGCTTCATGCGCCAGTACTCGTGGGCGCGCAGCAATTGATCGACCAGGCCGCGATCCTCCGCCGACGCCACCCGCAGCAGCACGATGGGGCGGTCCCCGGAGAGGCTGAGCCGCCAGAGTCCCGCGACGCTCAGACTATTGAGCAGCATCAGCCTGCCGCCGACGCGCAACGCGGGATCGGCGTAGAGCAAGCGATTCGCCAGGGCCTGGAATAATTGCGCCTGATCCGGCTTGATCCCCAGATGATGGAGTTGGACCTGGGCATGGGTCCAGGCAAGGGCTGAGACGCGGTCGAACATGGCCGGGTTGTGGTATTTGACGGCGAGTTCCTCGGCTTGCTCGCGCGTGGCGGCGACCAGGGTGGTGAAGACCGCGTGCGCGGTCGCGCCCGGCTCGATCCGGACTCGTGCGCGCAGGCTGAATATCGGATCGAGCACGGCGCCGACGGTGTTGCTCAGGGGGCCGCCGTCCATCACCGCGATGGGAGCCCGCGGGGTGTGCCCGCGCCCCACGAAGCGCGCCCGGTCGGTTTCGTATTGCAGGCCGTCGCCGCCGCCCGCCAGCACATGGGCCGCCCACAACGGCGGCTCGTCGGCCAGGCGCGGACGCCGCCGCGCCAGCAGGGCGCCCGCCCGCGGCAAGTATTGGGTCTCCACGAACAAATTGGAGAACGCGGGATGGGCGGTATCCGCCCGGAACGGGGCCAGCACGATTTCGGCATACGAGGTCAATTCGATCTCCACCGCGCGCGTCCCTCGATTGGTCAGGCTCACACGGCGAATTTCCGCGTCGTCTTCGGGCGAAACGACGATCTCCAGGGTGGTCGCGAGGGTTCCGTCGGCGCGGACGATGCGCGCGCGATCCTCGAGGAACACCGCTTCGTACCGATCCGGAACCGCCGCCGTCGGCTGGTAGCCGGCCGACCAGACCCGGCCGCTCTCCGTGTCCCGCAGATAGAGATAAGCGCCCCGGTCGTCGCGCGCCACGTCCTCGCGCCAGCGCGTCACCGCCAGCGTGTTCCAAACGCTGTAGCCCGAGCCGGCCGCGGTGATCATCACGGCATAACGGCCATTGGAAAGCAGGTGCGAGGAAGGCAGGGCGGAGGTGGGGGATGGCCGTTGGCGCAGGGGCGGTTGCATGACCTCCTTCACTTCGTCCAGATCGACCGCGAAGCGCGGATTGCGGGTGTCCAGGCCGCGCGGGCAGCGCTCCTGCAACAGCAACTCGGTGGCCTGAATCATGGGTGTGCGCTGGAAGCGATGCCGCATCGCCCCGTCATGGACCACGTTCGCCAAAGCGACCAGGGACATGCCCTGATGGTGGGCCATGTAGCAACGCACGATGGCCACCGTTTGATTTTCCGCCAGCCGGGCCGGTGTGAAATCGAGCGCCTCGAAGAAGCCGTAGCGGCCCAGCGCGCCCAGTTCCTCCAGCCGCGCGTAGTTCTCCACGGCGGCGCGGGGGCGATACATCGCGGCCAGGGCGGTGGCGTAGGGGGCCACCACCAGTTCCTGGGCCAGGCCGCGCTTCATCCCCAGGCCGGGCACGCCGAAGGCCGAATACTGGTAGGTGAACGCGAGGTCGCGCCCGTTGAAGGCCGACTCCGAGATGCCCCAGGGGACGCCGCGCTCGCGGCCGTATTCGATCTGGCGCGCGACCACCCGGCGGCAAGTCTGGTCCAGGAGGCTGTAGCGCGGCGTGAAGCTGACCAGGGAAGGCATCAGGTACTCGAACATCGATCCCGACCAGGACAGCAGCACGGCGCCGCGCGCGGCGCGGGTCACCCGGCGGCCGAGGTGGAACCAGTGGGCGGCGGGCACGTCGCGCTTGGCGATGGCGATCTGGCTGGTGAGGCGCGCTTCGGAGGCCAGCAGGTCGTAATAGCTGTCGTCCAGGGCGCCGTCCGCCACCCGGTAGCCGAGTGCGAACAAATGGCGGTAGGGGTCGTACAGGAAGCGGAAATCCATCTCCTGGAACAGGCGTTCCGCCTCGGCCGCGATAACTTCCAGCCGTCCGGCCAGCGCCGCACCGGCCGCCCCCGCGTCCCGCAACGCCGTCCGGCCAGGGTTCCACGGCATCAGGACATCCAAATCGCGGGCGTGGGAACGGATGTCCTCGCGCAACAGTTCGGCCCAGGCCAGCACTTCGTGGTCGCCGGAACCGCCGTGTTCGGCGGCATAGGCGCGGGCTAGGTCCAGGAGGATATCGGCGCAGGCGGCCAACCGTTCCCACGGCGGCCCCCATTCCATGGCGTCGGCGGGCATGTCGACCAGCAGCCGGCCCAGCACGGCGGCCTTCTGCCGCAACTCCGCCAAGGTCACCGTGAGCGTGCGCCGTCCGTCGCCGAGGACGGCGAGGGCGGCGGACAGCAGCGCGTGGGTATCGGCGATGCCCGTCAAGGCGCTGGCACAGGCGAGGGGTTGCCGCGCCTTTTCCCGGCAGCTTTGCGCCAGGGTGAGCAGATGCCCGGCCAGGTTGCCGCTGTCCACGGTCGACACGTAGCGGGGTTCCAAGGGACTCAGATCGCGGGTGTCGTACCAGTTATAAAAATGTCCGCGCAAGCGCGGCATGGCCTTGAGGGTGCCGACAGTGGCCTCGAGTCGGTCGATGGCGTCCATCAGCCCCAGCCAGCCGAAATCGCGGGCGGCCAGCACGGACAAGAGGTAAAGCCCGAAATTGGTGGGCGAGCCGCGGTGGGCGACGACCGGCTCCGGATCTTCCTGGAAATTATCCGGCGGCAGATGGTTCTCCGCGGCGGTCACGAAGGTGGTGAAGAAGCGCCAGGTACGCCGCCCGATCAGCCGCAGCCGGACGGCGTCCTCGGGGCACGGGTGTTCGATGGGATCCAGCCGGGGCGGCAGGCTCAAGCCGCGGGCGAACAACGGGGCCAGCCACCACAGCAGGAAGAACGGCGCGGCGGCCAGGATTCCGGACGGGTTGAATGCCAGCACCAGGGCGGCGGCGACGACGATCATGGCGGTCGAACGGCCCAGCGGCCGGGCAATGTGCCTGAGGGCGTGGCTGGACACCGTCTTCGCCTGGAGCGCGGTGACCCATTCGAGCAAATCTCGGCGGGTCACGAACAAGCGCACCAGGGTGCGGGGGATCGCGTCGAACATGAGCCAGGCGCGCTGCGCGAGCAGGGTCAGGTCCACCAGGCTGGTGCCCAATCCCCACAGCACGCTCTCGCCCAGCAGGCGCGCGTGGTCGGACAGGGGCAGGCCGCGCCGGGGCGGGGCCAGCGCGCCCAGGAAAGCCAGGATGGCGGGCAGGGCCAGGGCCGCCAGCACCATGCCGACCAACCAAGCCTCCGGCGCGGCCGGGATGGCCCAGGCCGCCACCAGGGCGAAGAAGGCGCTGGGCGCCGACAGGGAGCGGCGCAGATTGTCGAGCATCTTCCAGCGCCCGATCAGCGGCATGCCCTTGCCGGAAGCGCCGAAGATCCATGGCAATAACTGCCAGTCGCCGCGCGCCCAGCGGTGGGAACGCGAGGCGGCGACCCCGGTGTGAGAAGGGAATTCCTCGAAGAATTCGATATCGCTGACCAGGGCGCAACGCGCGTACACGCTCTCGAACAGGTCGTGGCTGAGCTGGGTGTTCTCGGGCACGCGCCCCGCCAAGGCGGCCTCGAAGGCATCGACCTCGTACAAGCCCTTGCCGGTGTAGGTGCCCAGCCCGAACAGGTCCTGGTAAACCTCGGACACCGTGCCCGAATAGGCGTCCATCCCGCACTCGCCGGAAAAAATCTGGTGGTACAGCGAATGCTCCCGCCGCAGCGGCAGGGTGGGCGTCACGCGGGGCTGGAATATGCCGTAGCCCTCGACCACGCGCCGGGACAAGGGATCGAACACCGGGTGGTTGAGCGGATGGGCGGCGGTCCCCACCAAGCGGGACACCGCGCCGATGGGCAGCTGGGTGTCGGCGTCCAGGGTGATGACATAGCGGACGTCCGGCGGCGCGGCGGCGGGCTCTTCGCCGGTGGGCAGGAACGAAGTATCGGCGGCGCCGCGCAGCAGCCGGTTGAACTCGTGCAGCTTGCCGCGCTTGCGTTCCCAGCCCATCCACTTGCCTTCGCCGGGATTCCAGCGGCGCGCGCGGTGGAACACGAAGAAGCGCCGGCCGCCGTACTTGGTGTTGAGCGCGGCGACCCCGTCCACGGCTTCTTCCAGCAGGCCGGCGTCCTCGGGCAGGGTTTCGCTATCCGCGTCCACCCAATCGGACAGCAAGGCGAAATAGACTTCCCCATCCGGATTGGACAGGTAGCGGACCTCCATCCGCTCGACCTGCTCCCGCACGCTGGCCCGGCCCACGAACAGCGTCGGCACGACCACGAAGGTCCGCAGGCTTTCCGGCACGCCTTCCTTCAGTTCCAGCCGCGGCAGATGGCGGGCCGGCAGCAACGCGAGCACCACTCGGTTCACCAGGCCGGTGGCGATATCCGAGGCCGGAAACACCCCGAACAGCGCGATCAGGAACAGGGCGAAGCCGCCCAACCCGGCATCGAGGCCGGCCACCAGGGGAACCGCGAGCAACAGCAAGGTCAGCGCCCCGATGCCGCCCAGATAAGCGGTCGCGGCGTGGGCGGTGTAGGCGCGTAGCAGCCGTTGCCTGAACGAGGGGCGGAACTCCATTTCCCGCTCGAATTCGCCGCGGCCGGCGCCGATCAGGTAATGGCCCGGTTCGCGGCGGCGCGGATCGGAACCAGCCTCGGCGCGTCGGACGTTGTCCATCGTCCGGCGCGCGATCTCGAGTTCCGAACGCGGCGAACGCAGGGCGATTTCCTCGATGGCGTGGCGATAACGGTCGCGGGTGAGAAAATCCATCGCCCGATAGCCGTCGTGGCCGCGCAGGCACTCGTCCACCAGGCTCAAGCCCTCGACGAACGCGGGCCAATCGAAGGCGGAGATGGCGCGCAGGCTGGTGATGATGTTGCGCACCGTCCAGTTGGCGGCGATCTGGGCGGAATGTTCGAGCCGCACGACTTCATCGAGGCCGATACCCTCTCCGGCCAACCATTCATCGAGAAAATCCAGGGAAGTCGCCACGCCGGGATGCGGGTCGTGCAGGCGCCGCACGATCTGGACCGCGAAGGACTGGCGCAGGGGAACGGATGGCAGCGTCGCCGGGGCGGGCAGCGGAACCGAGGGATCGAGTTGGGCGGTGTCGCGCTCGATTCGATCGACGAATTCGTCGGCGAGCCGGCGCCCCTCTTGCGCGCGCATCACCAGCACCGCGAGGCGGCGCAGGTTCTCCAGCATCACCACCCTGAGGGTGATCGGAATCGCCCAGAGTTCGCCCAGGGTGAGTGGTTGGACGCGTTGGTAGGCGCGCGCGAACAGCACCAGGGATTCGGGCGTGAAGCGGCTGTCGGTATGGGCCACCAGCGCCCACGCGATGCCATAGACCCTTGGGTAGCCAGCCAGGAAGCCCTCGGCCAGCCGGGGCAGCCCCCGGTAATAGCGCTCGGGCAGGTACTCGACGACGTCCTTGAACTGCTCCTCGATCACATGGAAGTTGTCGAGCAGCCACTCGGCGGCCGGAGTGATGGCGCGCTGCTCGGCCACCGTCCGCGCGATGGCTTCGTAGGCCGCGAGCAAGACCCGCTCGTTTTCCCGCACCCTGGGCAGGAGTGGGTGGCGACCGTCGAAACGGCTGACGGCCTTCTGCGCCCTCGCTAGGCTCTCGGCATGTTGTTCCAGCCGTTCGTTGCTAAATAACTCGAACCGGATCGGCCTGTCCCCGCCGCCCGGATCGTCCAGCCTGGTTTGTTGCCTGCGTTCTTTCCGTTTCGCCATGGTTTTGTATTCCCTTGATCATCGCTGCCTAGACAAAGGCCGGTATTCGTCCGGGGCGGCCCGTTTCCGCCGCGTCCCGAGATTTAATCCATGCGGGCATCCCAGCCCGGTTCCGAATGCCTCGCGTCCATGCGAGACGGGTGCGCGATAACTAAAAACCACGATACCAGTAACTATGCGGTCCCTTCACGCCATGGATACCCTTATTAAACGGTATATCCTTGGTTTTTATGGGCTCGCTCAAGGCTGCTCTCGGAGGGCTGGCCGGAAAATATCCTAGATTCCGGGAGGTTACCATCACCATCGGAATCATTATCCCTATCGCCAGCACCAGTTTGGGATCGATCCGGATATTCATGGGCTTCTGCTCGGGCTAGCAAGCAGCTTAGTGGCAAGCTCGGATTTAGTCTGTACGGGATCGTACATACGCCGGAGCCCGCGATACCCAATCTTGGCCCACCGCCGAAAACTCGTGTTCAATCCTTCGCGGGGCCGCGATCCGGAAATGGGATATTGGGCTTGGGAATGTATTTCCCACGCGGGCATGGAAACTTATCGGGTTAAGCCTCTGGTTTATCCTGGCTGGGCGCCTCCTTGGACTCCTTGAATTTGGAAGCGGCGTCGGCCAGTCCGGTCCTAAGTTCGTCCCAGACCCTATCCGCCGTCTCTCTCACCGATCCCCACGCGTCGCCGCCGGTATCGTGCAACTCTTTCATCTTTTCGGCGGCCGCGTACATAGCGAAATATTTGGTATCGCCCGAAGCCATGGCGCCGCGTGAGCCCAAAAACGGCGGTTGGGTAGTTTCGATCGCGGGCTTCGGAATGAACGGCTGGATTCGCCGGCCAATCGAGTCCGATTTTCCCGGCCAAACCGATGTACGTGCGCCAACGCACAGACGGCGGAACGCTTTCGCGGTAACTTGCCCGCCAGCCAGGGGAGCCAGCCTCCCTAGCAAGCACCGACACCGGGGCGGCCAGCGTCCCGGAACCCGGTTCCGCCGGTCGGGCCCGCCCCAACATCAGAGGAAAGGACCGATGTCGTCC
>SXGT01231327.1_pt1 | contig 10440 bp, 8 predicted proteins | sample 3176221 | NCBI WGS metagenome assembly SXGT01 (sample SAMN11356862, study PRJNA531348) | freshwater metagenome | isolation source: freshwater sample F1-120 | place: China: Fuxian Lake, Yuxi | collected 2017-12-25
ATCCGGGAGACGGACTTCCCTAATCTGCACCTGGTGCCTGCCAATATGGACCTCGTGGGTGCAGAAGTGGAAATGGTGAATTTTGAAAACCGCAACCACCTGCTCCGGGACATCGTTCGCGGCGTAAAGGACGACTATGATTTTATCATTCTTGACTGCTCCCCTTCGCTGGGCCTGATTACCGTAAACGCCCTGGCTGCGGCAGATTCGGTGATGATTCCGGTGCAGTGTGAATACTTCGCCCTCGAAGTTCTGGCCAAATTGCTCAACACCATCAAGCTGGTGCAGCAGCAGATCAACCCGGATCTGCGCATCGAAGGCATCCTGCTCACGATGTACGACAGCCGCCTGCGCCTTTCCAATCAGGTAATTGAGGAGGTACAGCGCCACTTTCAGCACCTGGCCTTCCAGACGGTGATTCACCGCAATACCCGCCTCAGTGAAGCTCCCAGCTTCGGTCTGCCCGTGATTGCGTTTGATGCAGCCTCCAAAGGAGCGGTGAACTACCTCAACCTCGCCAAGGAGCTACTGCAGAAAAACAATCTGCCCATCACCCGCGAAGCGGCCACTGCCTGATCTGAGCTTTTAAAAGAGATCGATATGCCCATCCTGCCCGTGCAGGGTGGGATTTTTTTTGTAAAAAACTGAACGGTCAGTTCCTCCCTCCTTCTGACTTCTTCCTTCCCTCCACTGTAACCAAAGTAGCGGAACCGGCTTTTCGCATGGGCTAGTTTTGAATTGCTTTTCTCCTGAAGCAATCAACTGACCCATTTCATGAAGCCATTTTCTCTCCTGATTGCCCTGCTGCTGGGCCTTATTGCCTGGGCACCCCTGCAAGCCCAGACTTCTGCCGTGCTGCCGCCCGCTGAGTTTCAAAAAAAGATGGTGCCCGGAGCCCAGCTGATCGACGTGCGCACTCCCGGCGAATACGCTGCCGGAAAACTTCCCGCATCCAAACTCATCCCCATCAACAGCCCTGATTTCCAGGCGCAGGTGGCAAAACTCGACAAAAACAAACCCGTGCTGGTGTACTGCGCCGTGGGTGGCCGCAGCCGCTCCGCCACCAGCCTGCTGCTGCGGATGGGATTCAAACAAGTGTATGACCTCCAGGGCGGTATTCAGGCCTGGCAGCGCATGGGTCTGCCCGTAGCCCGCTGATTTTTTTCTGAAAAATGCCTTTTGCCATGAATAAGTACCTCGAAATTTTTGTCAATTCCTACACCAACTACTGGAACTACCTCACCCACGAAGTAATGGCCCCCTCGTGGCACAATTACTTCTGGTGGCTGATTGCCCTCTCTTTAGGTGTCTGGATGCTCGAAATCATTATTCCCTGGCGGCAAAAGCAGCCCATTTTTCGCCGTGATTTCTGGATCGACGGGTTCTACCTGTTTTTTAACTTTTTCCTTTTCTCCCTCATCGGCTACAACGCCATCTCCAATGTGGCGGTAGAGGCCTTTAACGATTTTCTGGGCCTGTTTGGCATCCACAACCTGGTGGCATTTGAGGTGCAATCGTGGCCTGAATGGGCCAAACTGCTGCTCATGTTTGTGCTGGCCGATTTTATTCAGTGGAATGTGCACCGCCTGCTGCACACCTCACCCATGTTGTGGGAATTCCACAAGGTCCACCATTCGGTGGAGGAAATGGGCTTTGCCGCGCACTTCCGCTTTCACTGGATGGAAACCATTCTGTACAAAAGCATTCAGTACCTTCCGCTGGCCATGATCGGCTTTGGCCTGCAGGATTTTTTTGTGGTGCACATTGTGGCCGTAGCCATTGGCCACCTCAACCACGCCAATATCAATGTAGATTATGGCCCGCTGAAATACCTCCTCAACAGCCCCGGCATGCACATCTGGCATCACGCCAAAGAGTTGCCTCAAAAAAACGGCGTAAACTTCGGCATCAGCCTCAGCCTATGGGATTACCTCTTTGGCACGGCCTATATCCCGCGCAGCGGTCGCGATGAGCCTCTCGGTTTTGAGGACATTGAGCACTTTCCCCGCTCCTTCTGGCGGCAGTTTGTATATCCGTGGAAGAAGAAGTGAGTTGGTGAGTTTGAAGTTTGAGGTTCGAAGTTTTTGCCAGCCAACTGGCTGCTGCGTTGCCAGTTTCGCGATTGTTTTTTCCGAATAAGCCTCCGGAAATCCGTGTGCTGTGGATTGCCCCGCGGAGATGTGCTCAGGAATTTAAAAAAATCACGGTTTACGGTCAGGCGTTAGCCTGGTGTAAACCGTGATTGTTTTATAGGTCTTAAGGTCGGGTAGTTTGAGGCAAAGTCAACTTCAAACTGCAAACTCCCTCACTTCTAAACTTCAAATGAGCATCCGGATCGGATCTTCGATCAGTTGCTTGAGGGTGCCGAGGAACTGTGAGCCCACCATGCCGTCCACCACGCGGTGGTCGCAGGAGAGGGTTACCTTCATGGTATTGCCGATCACGATCTGGCCATTTTTCACGATGGGTTTTTCCACAATGGCACCTACGGCGAGGATACAGGCGTCCGGCGGGTTGATAATGGCCGTAAACTCTTCAATTCCCATCATGCCAAGGTTTGAGATGGTGAAGGTATTGCCTTCCCAGTCGGAGGGCTGAAGCTTTTTGTCGCGTGCACGGGCAGCGAAATCCTTGCTTTCAGCGGCAATGGCGGCGAGGCCCTTCTGGTCGGCGAAGCGGACAACGGGCACGAGCAGGCCATCTTCCACGGCTACCGCCATGCCGATGTGTACGTGCTTATTGAACCGGATTTTATCGCCCAGCCACGAAGAATTCACTGCAGGGTGCTGCTTCAGGGCCACAGCGCAGGCCTTGATCACCATGTCGTTGAAAGATACCTTCACAGGCGAAGTCTCATTCAGGGCTTTGCGCACCTCCATGGCCTTGTCCATGTTGATTTCCATGGTAAGATAGAAGTGTGGTGCGCCGAATTTGCTTTCGCTGAGGCGCTTGGCGATGGTTTTGCGCATTTGCGAAACGCGCACCTCTTCGTACGACTCCTGACCCACCATCACCGGAGCGGCAGGGGCAGAAGAAGCAGGCTGTGCCACCGGTGCCGGGGTAAAGGTTTCCACATCGCGCTTCACGATGCGGCCATTTTCGCCGGAACCTGCGAGTTGGTTGAGGTCAATGCCTTTTTCTTTTGCGAGGGCTTTTGCCAGGGGCGAAGCCTTCAGGCGGTCGCCGGACTCCTGCACCACCGGGGCGGCAGCCACCACGGCAGGGGCTACCACTTCAGGCTGAGGCTGAGGGGCAGGCGCAGCTTCGGTTTTGGCAGGTTTTTCAGCGGCAGGAGCAGCAGCTTCGGCGGCAGGGGCGCTAAGCAGCGAAGCGATGTCCTCACCTGCTTTGCCAATCACCACGAGCAGGCTGCCTACCGGGATCGCACCACCGGCTTCGGTACCTGTATGGAGCAACACGCCCGAGGCGGGTGCTTCAAAGTCCATTGTTGCTTTGTCTGTTTCAATTTCAGCCAGCAAATCACCGTTTTTCACTGTGTCACCGACTTTTTTGTGCCAGGCCGCCACAACACCTTCGGTCATGGTATCGCTCAGGCGGGGCATGCGTACTACTTCTGCCATGGGTTATTCGTTTTGAAGCCGTGAAAATAGGCAGGTTTACCCGAAAACGAAAACACCACCGGATTTGATCATATATCCTTTGGTACTTTCGTCTGCCCATGCTCCGGTAAAGGGGCCGGGATCAGGGGTAAAATCCTGGTTGAAGAACGCAAAGCGCCCATTATTCCCTGAAAAATAAGCCTGCAGCCGGAAAGAAAATACCCCTTCCGGCACGGAGGGGAGAATTGATACCGCAGATGTTTACCTTTGGCGCTTCCAACAGCTTTTTTGAATATGTACCGTTTCGCCCCCCTGTTCACCTGTCTGCTGGCCGCCTGCCTTTTTTCCTGCCAGCCCAAAACTGCCTCTGCTCCCGCTGCCGAACCGGAAGCCGACACCCTGCGGTATGAAGGAGAACAACACCTGAAAAATATCCGCCAGCTCACCTTTGGCGGCGACAATGCCGAGGCGTATTTCAGCTTCGACAACCAGCACCTCACCCTCCAGCGCGCCAACCCCAAAGAGGGCATCCCCTGCGACCAGATTTTCTGGGGAAAAATACCCGCCGCCAATGAGCCGTTTACCCTGAACCCGGTAAGCAATGGCCTCGGCCGCACCACCTGCTCCTACTTTATGCCCGGCGACCAGGAGATTATTTTCGCCTCCACTCACCTCGCCGCCGATACCTGCCCGCCTGCGCCCGACATGCGCAAGGCCAAACGCTACGTGTGGGGCATTTACTCCAGCTTCGAACTGTTTGTGGCGGATCGCAAGGGAAATATCCTGCGCCAGCTCACCGATAATGATTATTACGATGCCGAGGCCACGGTTTCCCCTGATGGAAAAAGCATTGTGTTCACCTCCACCCGCGATGGCGATATAGACCTGTATATCATGGATATCGACGGGAAAAATGTGCGCCGCATCACTACCGAGCCCGGCTATGATGGCGGAGCGTTTTTTACCCCTGACAGCAAGCAGCTCATTTTCCGTTCTTCCCGCCCCAAAACCCCCGAAGAAATCGCCGACTTCAAAACCCTGCTTTCTCAGGACATGGTGGCACCTACCAATATGGAGCTCTATATCGTGAATGTGGATGGAACGGGGCTGAAGCAGCTTACCAACCTGGGAAAGGCCAACTGGGCACCCTTTATGCACCCCAACGGCAAAAAAGTGATTTTTGCCTCCAACCATGCCTCTGAAACCGGCCGTGTGTTCAATCTGTACATGATGAACCTCGACGGCAGCGAACTGGAGCAAATCACCTTCGACGAGCAGTTTGATTCTTTCCCCATGTTTTCCAGCGATGGCAAACGCCTCGTGTTTGCTTCCAACCGCAACAATGGCGGCACACGGGATACCAACCTGTTTATTGCAGACTGGGTGGACTAATACCTACCCTGCGTTTCTGGCGGGCTTGTTCGCCCAGCACATTGCAGGCCAGTACGGTGAGAAAAATGGCCAATCCCGGGAAAACGGCCTGCCACCAGGCCAGAAACAGGGTGTCGCCTCTGACCTGTCCCATGAGCGAGCCCCAGCTTACGCTGCCTTTAATTAAGCCGAGGTAACTCAGCGCCGATTCAGCCATCATGGCACCGCCCACGGCAAACGCCAGCGAGACCCACGCCGGGCCCTGTGCATGGGGCAGGGCGTGGCGCAGCCAGATACGCCCATTGCCCACACCGGCGGCCCGCGCCGCTGTGATGAAATCCATTTCCCGGATTTTCAGCATCTCTGTCCGCACCAGCCGCGCCACCCCGGTCCAGGAGGTGAAGGCGATCAGGACCATAATCAGTGGCAGGCTGCTTTTTACCGCCGCACCGATGGCAAGGATCAGCACGAGTCTGGGCAAGGACTCCAGCAGTTCCATGATTTTTTGCAGGGTAAGGTCCAGGGGAAAGGCCGCCTTTTGGCGAAACCAGCCCGGTAAGGCCGCAGGCCCGGCTACAATGACCGCCGCAACGGCCAGTGCGATTACCAGCCGGATGGCTATTTCCCCCGGCAAGGGGCCCAAGCCCTGCCCTTCCAGTGCACGCCAGGCGTCGCCGCGCAGGTAATGGGCGTAGTACCACGCCAGCACCAACGCAGGGACGAGCCCGGGCAGCGCGCCTTTGCGTAGCCGCAGTGAGGTATCGCCAAAGAATCCGGCCAGGCCGCCCAGCAGCACCCCCAGCAGCACGATGAGCACGGCGGTGAAAAGGCCCACTGCAAGAGAAATCCGGCTCCCGTGAAGTAATAGCGCCAACAAATCGCCGCCGCCGGGTGTGGTGCCCAGCAGGTGCATTTCGCCGTAGGCATTGCGCGTTCCGGGAGACTGATCCTTGGCATGGTGCCGGTCGCTGAATTCACCTTTAAAGGGAATGGGGGCAAATACCTTTTTTTCGCAGTTTTTCTTCTCCTTCCAGTCCACCACCAAAGCCACCAGTTGGCGTCCGTCCGGACCGTCAGGCACCAGTTGCCGGGGTTGAAACAGGGGATAGTACCGAACCCCTTCACACACACAGGTCCAGGGCTTATCCGTAGCAATGACCGGAGCCAGCAGCGCAGCGACCGATACCCCTGCCATCCAGCCCAGGGCGAGCCATACCGGCCAGCGGAGTGAACGTATGCTCATGCCTGCCGCGAATTAAGCCGGATGCGGGGGTCGGCCCACGCGCTGAGCAGGTCGGCTACGAGGTATCCCAGCGCGGTAAATAATCCGGTGAGGGTGAAAATTGCGGCCATAAAGGCGGTATCGTTGGCCTGTGTGGCTTCGAGAATGGCATCGCCCAGGCCGTTGATGCCAAATACATACTCAATAAACACCGCTCCTCCCACCAGGGCAGGCAGCAACCCGGCCCCCATATTGATCAGCACCGGCAGGGCCAGCGGAAAAGCATGCCGCCATGCAAGCCGCCACGAGGATACGCCTTTGGCACGGGCTGCGCGCGCAAAGTCCTGCTGCAGGGCATCGGCCACCAATTGACGCACGTTGCGCGCCACCGCTGCCAGCCCGCCGTAGCCGATGGCAATCAGGGGTAATACCCAGCGCAAAACCTGGTTCTGCGGGCTCATAAACCGGCCCTCAAAGGTGGAGGGAAACCAGTTGAGCAAGGCGGGATTCGCAAAAAGAACCAGCAACAGCATGCCCGCCCAGAAAGCGGGAAGGGCATCGAGGGCAAAGAGGATGCCCGTACTCCAGCGATCAAACCGGTCGCCTGTTCGCCAGCCGGCACAGATGCCAATGGCTGCTCCCAGCCCGATGGATAACAAAAAACCCAGCACAATGAGCGGGGCAATCTTCAGGGCTTTGTCGAGGATCAGCGGACCGATGGGGCGCTTAAAATGTTCTGATTTTCCGAAGTCGCCGCGCCATGCCTTCGCGGCCCATTGGTGGTACTGGCATTGGCCTCCATGCCATTTTAAAACAGGAACCAGGCGGGATGCGTGGGGTGGGGTCTGGAGGAGGCGAAAAAAAGCGGCCTCGGCCAGCTGCCAGCGGTGCAACTGGGTGGAATCCCAGCCGGGCCGGGCAAAATAGGCCCCGATTTGCCGGGCATATGCCTTTGCCTGGCTGGTATCGGGGTCAGAAAGCCAGTTATTGAGGCGGGCTTCCGCCTCCGACCGAAGGGCGGCCTGACTGGCCTGGGCAGGCAGGGCACCTTTGAGAGAATAAACGGCGGCCCGCCATTGGTGTACCAAAGGCCAGTGGCCGCTGCGCAGGGTCCATTGCCGCAGGGCATCGCGCTCAGAAGGGGGCAATACCCGGGAGAGGGTATCGGGCTCGGCTAGAGAGGCGATTTCGAAGTAAAAAAGCGGAAGGTGCTGGTTGAGGCGGCGCCGCTCTTTGTGCAGGCAGCGGGCGTAGGCTTCGGCGGAGAGGCGGTCGCCGGTGCAGGCGGTTTCGGCGGGATCGGTGGGGTGGTGCAGGCTGAGCCAAAATGCCCCTGCCGACACCAGGGTGACGGTAACCAAAAGCGCAGCCAGACGGGTAAGTATGTACCTGCTCACGGCGATAAATTAAGCAATGATCGCCGGAAACAGGATTTTTTTCCCGATTTCGGGTGAAAACCCACGGAAATAACAGTTTAAATATTTGATTTTCAGTAGGTTGAGGAAGAATTCCGGAGATTTCAGAAAAGGAGAGGAAAACCCAAAAAAATATTTGGTCGTTAGAACGGGATGTATCTATCTTTGCAACCCATTGGTGAGGTGGGTGAGCGGCTGAAACCAGCAGTTTGCTAAACTGCCGTACTCGAACAGGGTACCGAGGGTTCGAATCCCTCCCTCACCGCTGAAAGAAGCTGATTTCGGTCAGTGGTTTTTGTAGGTTGAAAATAGTTCGGGGTGTAGCGCAGTCCGGTTAGCGCACCTGCTTTGGGAGCAGGGGGTCGAGAGTTCGAATCCCTCCACCCCGACAAACATAAAACCCTGTAACCTGCCGTTTCACGACGAAGGTTGCAGGGTTTTTTTATGGGGAAAAAAGAGCCGATAAAGGCAAAGGCCGGCAGCTCAGGGCCTCTAGTTATCCACCCGGACAGGGGCCGGTCTTTTTTGTTTGAATATTTTTTTATAAAAAATTGATTATCAATAGTATAGGCATTAAAAATTCCCCGCAGGGGAAAAATCGCAGGCCAGGCAGTCCGCGTAAAAAAGTTGGTTTGGACTGTTAACCCCGGATGGGTTTTTCACATAGCCCCTGTGAGCCTCCGGTCTTGCTCCGTCAAAGCAGCGGCCGGGTTGGTGTAAATCCTTCAGGAATAAAACCCAAGCCGTATGAAACGATTCTTTTTCCTCGCAGCCGTTGCCCTGTTGCCCGGTTTCACTCTTGCCCAGGTTTTGGAGTGGGCCAAATCTTTTGGGGGAACGGGAAGTGATTTAGGTGCCTCCATCGCTGTGGACGGGGAAGGCAATGTGTACACCATCGGGGCATTTCAGGGCACGGTCGATGTTGACCCGGGAGCTGCCACGTTTAACCTCACCGCAGCGGGGGAATCTGATGTGTTTATTGTCAAGTCCAATGCCAGCGGCAATTTTGTATGGGCCAGAGCCTTGGGCGGAACCAGCAAGGATCAGGCCTATTCCCTTGCGCTGGATGGTTCCGGAAATGTGTACCTGACCGGCGGGTTTCAGGGTACAGCCGATTTCGACCCGGGTGCCGGCGTTCTCCAGCTTACCTCCTCAGGCAGCTATGATTTCTTCATTGCAAAACTCACCACCGGCGGCAACCTGGTGTGGGCCAAAGCCATGGGCGGAGCGTTCAGGGACTTTGGTTATTTCATAGACGTTGACGCAGCGGGAAATGTGTACACTACCGGGGAATACGCGGGTACAGTTGACATGGACCCTGGTTCCGGGTCTTTCAACCTGACTTCTGTGGGGACTTCGGATGTATTTGTTTCCAAGTTAGATGCCAGTGGCAACTTTGTATGGGCCAAATCCATGGGCGGAGTGAACGAATTTACAGTGGCTTATGGCCTGGCTTTAGATGATGCAGGCAATGTGTACACCAGCGGGAAATTTCAGGGTACGGGCGATTTTGACCCGGGAGCAGGTGTTTTTTCCCTCACATCCGCCGGAGACAACGATGTTTTTATCACGAAGCTGGATAACAACGGCAATTTTGTTTGGGCTAAATCCATGGGCGGAGCTTTGTCTGACGTAAGCAGCTACGTGGCTGTGGACGGCTCCGGAAATGTATATACCACCGGCGTATTCAGAGGGACTTCCGATTTTAATCCGGGTGCAGGGGAGTTTAACCTTTTTGCCGGGGGAGACGGCGGTATTTTTCTGTCGAAATTAGATGCAAACGGCAATTTTGTGTGGGCCAAAGTTATGGCAGGTACCGTTTATGGTTTTGGCTTTGCCCTGGCTTTGGATGAAGCTGGCAATGTGTTTACCACCGGATATTTCGAGGGTACATTCGACTTTGACCCCGGGGCAGGTACCTTTAACCTCACTCCGGCCGGCCTCTATGATGTGTTTATCTCAAAAATCGATGCCGGTGGTAACCTGTTATGGGCTAAATCCATTGGCGGTACGGAAGATGAACTATGCTACTCCATCGCGGTGGACGCAGCGGGAAGCATCTACGCCACGGGAGAATTCAGGGGTACGGTCGATTTTGACCCGGATGCTGCCACATTTGACCTCACCTCCGGAGGTGGGGCGGATGTTTTCGTTCTCAAAATGTCAAACCCCAAGACTTCCCGGGACCAACTGGCCGATGTGTTTGCCCTAACCATTGCACCCAATCCCTCTACCGGCCGCTTTGTGGTTGAAAGCGGGGCGCAAAGCCTGCTCCCGTTACACCTCGGCGTATACAACAGCCTGGGCCAGGAGGTGCTGCCATCGCGTGAAATCGCCCCGGCCCCGCAATGGGTGGAGGAAATCGACCTTGGCGGCCAGCCGGACGGCATCTATCACCTTCGGATAAGCGATGGAAAGAGAAGTTTTAGCCGGAAATTGGTGGTGCACCGGTAGCATTTGAGGTTTATCTTGCGCGAAGCAAAGCCTGGAATCATGCTCCCCCACCTCTTTTTTTACCTCGGACTCTCGCTGCTGTTTATGCACGAAATGGATGCCATCCGCTGCCATGAGTGGCGGATTTTCCCCGGCCTCCACCTGCTTAACGATACCCTTGGGCACCTCATTTTTATGTTTGCCCACATCCCCCTCTACTTTTTTATTTTCTGGAAACTCACCCACAGCCCCGACCCGGAAGCCTTTATCCGAGGCATGAATGTATTTATGGTCATCCACCTCGGCTTGCACATTTTGTTCCTGAAACACAAAAAGAACGAGTTCAAAGACGGCATTTCATGGACCCTCATCGCCGGTGCCGGCATTTGTGGTTTGCTCGACTTGGTGATTTAAAAATCTGATTATCAATAATTTAAAA
>SXGT01112940.1_pt1 | contig 10439 bp, 8 predicted proteins | sample 3176221 | NCBI WGS metagenome assembly SXGT01 (sample SAMN11356862, study PRJNA531348) | freshwater metagenome | isolation source: freshwater sample F1-120 | place: China: Fuxian Lake, Yuxi | collected 2017-12-25
AGCGGTCAAATATAGTTGACATACATCTGCATTTGGCCCAGGTCTTGATGGGTCAGTTTGCCGATTTTCAGGTCAAGCAACACATAACAGCGCAACAAGCGGTTATAAAAGACGAGGTCGATAAAGAAATGGTCTTCGTCAAAGGTAAAGCGTTTTTGGCGCGCTTCAAAGAGAAAGCCTTTGCCCAATTCCAGCAGAAAGTGTTCCAGCTTGTCGAGAATGGCGGTTTCCAGGTCGCTTTCTGAATAGTGGTGGCGTTCTTCTAAGCCCAGAAATTCGAGAACATAGGGCGCCTTGAGCAAATCTTTGGGGGTTGCGACCACTTGCCCCTGTTGCGCCAGCCGCATCACTTCGTCTTTATCGCGACTGAGCGCCAGCCGTTCATACAAACTGGTATTGAACTGGCGCTTGAGTTCGCGCACTGACCAATTTTGTTGCACGGCTTCCAATTCATAAAAGCTGCGTTCTGCGCTATCCTTGATACCGAGGAGAAAGACATAGTGGGACCAACTGAGGGTCAGCAATGGTGAGCGTTGATTTACCCCAGCCGGCAAAATCCCAGACACTGTCTGGGATTTTGTGGGTAGGCGCGTGCCATAGGTGAGATAAAATTTTCGCATATATTCAAGATTAGAGACAGAAAAGCCTTTGCCAAATTCCTGGGTCAATTGCTGGGCAAGTGCTTGCAGTAACTTTTTGCCGTAGGCGGCGCGATCTTCGCCTTTCTGCTCTTCCTCGACGATACGGCGACCGATCTGCCAATAGGCTTCCACCATTGCAGAATTGACGGCAGTCAAGGCATTCTGGCGGGCCTGGTGCAAAATTGTGCGGATTTCCTCAAAAAATGCGTTATGTTGCACATCAGAACTCATAGCCAATCCCCCGTAAATTCGCCCGAATCTTCGCTTCCAACTCAGCGCCTCTGGCAAACTGGACAGCCAACTTTTCCGTTAGCGCCGTCATCTTCTCTTCAAAGGGAATGCCGTCGTCTTCTTCCGCTTCAGTGCCTACATAGCGCCCAGGCATCAGCACATAGTTATTGGCGCGCACCTCTTCCATGGTTGCCGCTTTGCAAAAGCCGGGGAAATCGGTGTAAGTACCAGCCAGGGCTGAACCAGATGCCGCCCGCCAGGCATGGTAAGTGTCGGCAATTTTGGCAATATCGATATTGGTTAACTCGCGGTTGCGGCGACTGATCATGGTACCCAGATTGCGGGCGTCAATAAAGAGAATTTCATTAGAACGGTCGCGAAATTTATGATTGCTTTTGTTGCGTGCCAGAAACCAAAGACAGGCCGGGATCATGGTATTGTAAAAGAGTTGGGCGGGCAAGGCGACCATACAATCGACAACGCCATCCTCGATCATGCGCCGGCGGATCTCGCCTTCGCCGCCACTGTTGCTGTTCATACTGCCGTTGGCCAACACAATGCCGGCGGTGCCGTTGGGGCTGAGTTTGTGGAGAAAGTGTTGCAGCCAGGCATAGTTGGCGTTGCCGGTCGGCGGTGCGCCATAGTGCCAGCGAATATCCTCACGCAACTGCTCGCCGCTCCAGTCGCTCACATTAAAGGGTGGGTTAGCCAGCACAAAATCGGCCTTCAAATCGGGGTGCTTGTCACTCAGAAAAGTGTCGCCCAGTTCCAGTTTAGCATCAATGCCGCGAATCGCCAGGTTCATGCGGGCCAGACGCAGCGTTGTCGGGTTCGATTCCTGCCCAAAGATCGAGAGATTCTTGATATTGCCCTGATGCTCCTCGACAAAGCGCTCACTCTGGACAAACATGCCGCCGCTGCCGCAACAGCCGTCATAGACCCGCCCGGCGTAGGGTTCCAACATGGCAACCAGCAGCTTGACAATGCTCTGCGGCGTGTAGAACTGGCCGCCCTTTTTGCCTTCGGCGTCGGCAAACTGGCCCAGGAAATATTCATAGACCCGCCCCAGCAGATCCTTGGCCTGATGGCCGGCCTGGTTAAAGCCGATGGTGCCGATCAGGTCGATCAACTCACCCAGCCGCTGTTTGTTCAACTCCGGGTCGGCATAGAGCTTGGGCAGCACCCCCTTCAGCGAGGCGTTGCGCCGCTCAATCTCATCCATGGCCGTATCGAGCAGCGTGCCAATGTCCGGCTGCTTGGCGCGATCTTGCAGATAGTGCCAGCGCGCCTTTTCCGGCACAAAGAAGATGTTGTAGGCCAGATATTCGTCGGGATCTTCGGGGTCGGCTCCGGCAAATTCCCCTTCACCCGCAGCCAGTTTGTTGTGTAGGTCATAAAAGGCATCAGAAATATATTTCAAAAAGATTAGACCCAAAACTACATGCTTATACTCGGCCGCGTCCATGTTGGAACGGAGCTTGTCGGCTGCCGCCCAGAGGGTCTTTTCCAGTTCGTTATTTTCTGCCAAGACAGCTCTCCTGTTGATTTCTTTTGCTTGTTTCAGCCAGCCGAGCGTGGATGCGGTTGAGGTACATCATTATACCTGGCCTGTTCATAGTACACCATTTTAAGCCAGCCAAAGCTTACAATCGTGCAAGCCCCGTAAAATATGATGAACCCGTCCCTATGGGACGGGTTTGCGGATCAAGCGTGATTTGACAAAACGTTGCCTAAGTCTATTTCCAATCACGACACCGACCGCTGCGCCCGACTCCCCAACACCGCCGGACTCCGCCGCATTCCCCAGATGATCACGACCCCGATCAAACTCAACCCAGCGGCGACGAGGAAGAGCCGTTGATAGCCCCACTGCGCGGCAAAGCGGCCACCGAGCAGGCTGGTCGAAGCAAAGGTGAGACTCATCGCCATCGAGACAATGCCATAGGCCACCGACCGCCAGCGCGCTTCGACCAACTCCATCTGGAAAACCTGTAACGACGGCATCCACATGGCGGCCAGCGCCATGACACCCAGCCCCCCGACGGCGACGCCCGACCAGTGCGGCACCAGCGCCAATGGCAACAAGCTAACCGCCGTCGCCAAGGTTGTCATCGTCATCAGCCAGGCGTGGCCGTGACGCGCCGAAAGCCGCGGCGCAAACAAGGGGGCCAACACGGCGGCAAATTGACCGGTGCCAATAATCACGCCGATCACCGCCGGGGTCAACTGGAGATCGGTGTCCATATAGGCGCTGCAAAAGGTTTGGCAGACGGCAATGCCGACCTGGGCAAAGTAGACATGAAAGACCATCAGCGTAATCGTCAAGACCGGGAAGCCAGCCTGGATCTTCTCGCCGGCAGCGATAGCAACCGTTTGACCAGGACGGGCCAGAAAGAGCGGCACCAGCGCAAAGAGACCCACCATCGCTGCCACCCACAAACTTAAGCGATAGGGGTCGGGTTGGTCGATGGAATAGCCAAAGAGGAAGCCAAACAAAGTCGGCAACAGACCAGCAATAATCGCACCCAGAAACGAACCGAGGCCGCGCATCATGCTGTTAAGGGCGTAGGCGCTGCTGCGATTCTGCATCGTCGTCACCCCCATCAAGGCCGGCACCAGATTGATGTTAAAGAGCGACCAGCCACAGGAGGTAAACGCTTGGGTGAAAATCGGCCAACTGTTGTGGAGGGCCGGCGGCAAAAATTCGACCAGGGGTAACAGCGCCATACCAATGATGGTGATGATACCGCCGACAAACATGGCCTTGCGCGTACCAAAGTAGCTACCCGCCGCGCCGCTGGGCAGACTCATCGCCATGTAGGAAATGGCCCCAGTTGCGCCAAAGAGGCCCAGGTATTCCAGGCCATAACCCAGGCGGAGGATATAGAGGGTCTTCGACAAAATCTGAATCCCCATAAAACTGACGGCAAAGATGCCGGTGGCTGCCGCCAGTAAGAGGTTATCGCGGGAAAAACGCGCTTGTGCAAATTGTGCGAACATGACGGAGTCTTCAACTCGCTAGTGTTTTTGGGTGATGATGATATAAGATTTTTAGAGTGCAGCGACTAGAAACCCCACCGCCAGCAGCAAACTAAAGACCAAACTCAAGCGCGCCGTCCCAGCCAGCGTGGCAGTGAGCGCCCGACCTGGCGTTGTAAAGACTGCCCGGCGAAGGGGCACCGCCAGCGGCAGCGAGAGCCAGGGCAGCAGCACCCAAACGCTCTGGCTTTGACCGAGCCAAAGCCAGAGCGGCGTCAGGTAGGCGATCACGAGCAGCAGCAGGTATTCGATCTGCGTCCCCTGTCGCCCCAAGCGGACGGCCAGGGTGCGTTTGTTGGCGCGCCGGTCGGTGTCGATGTCGCGCAGGTTGTTGACGACAAGGATGGCGGTGATCAGCAGGCCGGGTGGCACGGCGGCCCAGATCACCGTCGCCGGCAGGGTGTGGGCTTGCACATAGTAGGAGCCGCAAACGGCCACCAGCCCAAAGAAGAGAAAGACAAAGAGATCACCCAGACCATAGTAGCCAAAGGGAAAGGGACCGCCGGTGTAGGCAATCGCGGCCAGCAGCGCCGCCGCGCCGGCAATGAAGATCGGCCAGCCGCCGACCCAGATGAGATACAAGCCGATCAACGCCGCGGCGCCGAAGACGACGACCATCCCCCAGCGCATGGCGTCTGGCGTCAGCAGACCAGCCGAAGTGACGCGCGTTGGCCCTAGCCGTTCGCTGGTGTCAGCGCCTTTGAAGAAGTCAAAGTAGTCGTTGGCGAAGTTGCTGCCGATCTGGAGCAAGAGGGCGCAGAGCAAGGAGGCCAACGCAGGCCCCACTTGAAAGACGCCATCGGCCATGGCCAGCGCCACCCCGACCAGACTCGGGCCGACGGCAGCCGGTAAGGTTTTGGGACGGGCGGCTAAGATCCAAGCTTGTTGTGCCGTGATGGGCGGTGATGCGTTCATACGTTGTCTTTGCCTTCATGGTTGCCTCCCTTTACTTGTCACCACCGGGAACCCGCTGGGTGCCGAGGTGATGCAGGCGGGACGCTCTGCGTCCGCTGTTGGACGCAGAGCGTCCCGCCGGGTTCCCACGGAGACCGTGGGAACGAGGGCGGGAAATTATTGTTGCTCAAGAAAGCGCGCTGCGGTCGGGTTGTGATCTGCGACCAAGACCAAGGCTTCGCGGAGGATGACGGCTTTGGTTTTGGGTAGACCGACTTTGGACGCGTCGAGCAATAATTGTACCACAGAGGGCTTGCCACTTGTCACCATTGTCACGGTCAAATAGCGATATGCATCCAAATGTTGGCTCTGTTGGAGAAAAGTGGTGAGGAAAGTTTGGCCTTGGACGCCAGCGCGATGGTTGAGCAGCAGGTCGAACAACCCTACCAACACCACTTCCTGTTTGGCTTCACCGTAGCGGGTGAGGATACCGGACAACAGATCGGGGCGCAAATGCACCAGATTACTCAAGCAGGTGGAGACCACTTCGGGCAACGTATGCGCGCCATCTTGCATGACATAAAAGTAGAGGGCGGTGGTTTCGCCCTGGGCGGCCAGGACTTTGGCGGCGGTCAAGGCCGGTTCAGCCGACATGGGGTCGGTGTGTTCGTTGGCGAGCAGACGCACAGCGTGATAGCGGGCCAATTCATCCTCCACCTCGACCAGTGCCAGCAGCGCCGCCGAGCGCAACATGGCCCCTTCTTCCTTGAACTGAGGCGGGGGAAAGACAAAGGTTTCTGCTGCCTGCGCCAGAAAGGGGGCATCGGTCGGCAGCACGATTTCGCGTAAGGCGCGCAGAATGGCGGCGCGCAGATAGGCGGCGGGATCGAGCTTTTGGCCCTGGGTGCTGTAGTGGGCATAGAGATCAAGCAGCGCCCCGCGCGCCGCCGACCAAGGTTGACGAGTGAGGGTTTGCAACGCCGCCAGCACCACCTCAAAGCCATAACGTGCCTGGAGCATGGTGACCGCGTAATCGGCTTGCGCTTGCGGATCGCCGGACAGCGCGCGCAACTGTTGTACCTGGGCGGCCTGGGCGGGGTCTTTCTTTTTAGCCATGATCGATCAACGCCTGAATACAATCAGCGCCTTCGTTGCGGGCGTTGTTGACGTAGGTGTTGACCGGGTAGGCAACCAAGCCATCATCGGCATAGGGGCGCAGCAGGTGTTGTAACTGACTAAGCGCTTGGGGCGTTTCGTCGCGACCACTGCCCAGCCATTGCGTATAATCTTCCGGCGCAACAATCACTGGCATCCGGTCATGGAGCGGCGCCATTAAGGCATTGGGGGAAGTGGTGAGCAAGGTGCAGCTTTCCAGCGCCGAGCCGTCGGCCCCTTCCCAATATTCCCAGAGACCGGCAATGGCAAAGGGTGCGCCGTCGGGGGTGGTGATGTAAAAGGGTTGCTTGCCCTTGCCCTGTTTTTGCCACTCGTAAAAACCATTGGCCGGCACCAGACAGCGACGGCGCTTAAAGGCGGCGCGGAAAGCCGGTTTTTCGGTGACAGTTTCGGAACGAGCGTTGATCATCCGGGCGCCGATGGAGGGATCTTTCGACCAGGAAGGGATCAACCCCCAGTAGGTCAACGCCCAGTCACGGGCCGCGTTTTGCGAGTTCATACGCACGACAGCCACCGGTTGTGTCGGCGCGATGTTGTAACGCGGCACAACCACCGGTTCCTGGGGCAAGTCAAAGAGCGACGCTACCTGGTCGGGCGGGGCGGTGAGGGTAAAGCGGCCACACATGGGCAACCTCTCTTTCTATTGGACAGTCGGCAATGGGTACTGGATATTTGGTATTGGCGATTGCCGACAAAGAGACCGAACATCTGTGCTTATTGTACCTCAAATGGCGTTGTTACGCAACCTGGCGTGCCATTCTTGGGTTGTGGCGCGGTTCGGGTAGAATAAAGGAACATTATCAAAAAAGCAGTGAGGAAGGACATGATTCACCCGACATTCCAAGTCAACGAAGAAATGTATATTCATGCCGCCCGTGAAGCGGTCTGGGCGCATTGGGTACGGGTCGGCGATTGGCCGCGCTGGCGAACCGATGTCAGCCGAGCCACTTGGATCGCCGGACAGCCGTGGCAGGAGGGTGCAAGTTTTGTGCTGCAACCGTCCGGCGCGGGGGCAGGAGAAGAGCGCTATCTGATTCGCATGGTCGTGCCAGCGGATACCACCGTCTGGGAAACCGGACGTGGTGGTCAGGAAATGGTTTATAGCCTGCGGCTGGTCGATCAGGTGGGCGGCTGCAAGGTACTGCTGCGTTGCACCTTTCATGGCTGGGGTTCGCTGCTGAAACGGCTCAATACCGCAGGGGAAACAGCCCGGCTACAGGCCATGCTGGCGGCGCTCAAAGTTGCCGTCGAACGGCCCGATTCACGCCGATAGCGCGATGTGGTCGCCGGCCAGGACGTTGATAAAACGCGCTCAGCAGTAGGCTAAAAAAATTCACCAGAAAAGGGGGATAGCTCGCCTGTCATTCTGAAAGAATCTCTACGGCATTCCACCCTAGAGATTCTTTCAGAATGACAGGCGGGTCTCTGGGGTTCTTTGCAAACCACACCTACGATGATAATAAGTTCAATTCGCGCGCCAGCACAATCGCCTGGGTGCGACTGCGCACACCCAGTTTGCCGTAAATGGCCGCCGTATAGGATTTGACGGTGCCAACGGTCAACACCAGTTGATCGGCAATGGCTTGGTTAGAATGCCCTTGCGCGATCAACCCCAGCACCTCCAATTCACGCGGCGTCAACGGTTCGATCAAGGGTTGGGCCGGGGCTGGGGTGGCTGGGCGCACTGGCGGCGGGTCGTCGGCAGTTGGCAGCGCCAAGGCAGTCATCTGGCGTTGTAATTGCTGAATCAAGGTGACGACATCTTGGCTCGCCTCCGGCCCGTGCGCTTTTCCCGTCAGGTTGTGGAGGCGCAGGATCTGGTCGGCGCGCAGGCGTAGATCGGCGGTGCCGGCTTGATTCGCCAAGACCGCCGCTAGCGTGCGCCGCCCCAGTGGCTGCTCGCCCAAGGTCAGCAGCCATTCCCCCACGCCGACCAGCACGACGCTGGCATAGGTCGCAAGCCGCTCGGTGGCGACAATGGACAGGGCGCGGAGAAAATATTCGCGCGCTTGCTCGTGAAGCTGTTGGGCTGCGGCCACCTCCGCCAGACCGGCCAGGGTGCGAGCAATCCCTTTCTGGTCACCGGTCTTTTCGTAGATTTGCAACGCTTCCTGAAAGAGATGGTTGGCAGTACGCCCGTCACCGCGGCGACGTTCATTTTCGCCATGTAACATGCGCGCCATCGCCATGCCCTGGCGGTGACCGGTCTCCTGGCGCAAGGTGTAGCCGGCCGCAAAATGACGGGCGGCAGCATCAAAGTTCCCTTCCACCATCGCCACTTTGCCCAGTTCATTGTAAACCGACGCCAACAACCAGTGGTCGGCCAGCGGTTCGACGACGGTGAAAGCCTCGGTGGCATGGCGGCGGGTGGCGACATAATCCCCCAGCGCGTAATAGGCGCCAGAGAGCATGACATGGGCGTACCCCAGATTATAAGCGTTCGCTTCCGCCTCGGCATGGCGCAGCCCTTCTTCGCCATAGTCCCGCGCGCCAGTGAAGTCGCTGCGCATCCAGGCAATGATACTGAGCGACAGCACCGGATCAGTCAGCAGCCCTGGGCGATGGGGAAAGCCCCCCTGCTGATAGAGCTGGCGACTCTCTTGCAAGCTCCGTTGGGCCTGGTCAAGCCGGCCTAGCAACAAGAGTGCATGGCCGCGCACAGCCAACAAGTAGGCGAACAGGGCTACAGCCTGGGGAGTAGATGAGGCCGCACGTGCTTGATCGATCACCGGTGCAAAGAGATCGATCAATTCCTGGTAACGACTTTGCGCATTGAGGAACGCCGTCAACGGTTGCGCCAACTGCACCAACTGATCCCACACGCCACTTTGGACAGCCCAGAGCCAGGCGGCGTTGATGTTGTCCCACTCGGCGCGTAGCTCCTGCACGGCTGGATGTTGCGGTTGGCGAAAGGCTGCTTCATTGGGTCGATTACAGAGTTGGCGATAGTAGTCGCAATGGGTGGCCTGTAGCTCTTGCATTTCCACCGGATCAGCGGCGAGACGATTCCAACTATATTGGCGCACCAAGCCATGCAGATAATAACGCCCGTCGCTTTCCAAGCGAATGAGCGATTTGTCAACCAGTTTGGAGAGGAGCAGCAAGGTGGCGCCGGTCACCTGTTCGGCGGCGTGACGGCGAAAGCCGCCCCGAAAAATACTGAGTCGGCAGAAAATGGCCTGTTCAACCGTGCTTAACAAGGACCAGGATTGGACGAAGACCGCCTGCATGTTGCGATGGCGCGCCGGCAAGTCGCGTAAGTTGCTGGTGAGAAAGTCGATATTCTGCTGGATTTCGGCGGCGATCTCCGCAGGGGTCAGGGTGCGCGCCCAGGAGGCGGCCAATTCCAAGGCCAACGGCGCCCCCTCCACCAACTGACAGATCAGGTTGACCTGCTCCCGTTCGCGCGCCAGGTCAAAATCCCGGCGAATGCGAGCCACACGGCTGGCAAAAAATTGTACCGCATCGCTCTCTGCTGCGTCAGGCACTTCGGCGGCGACGGACAACGCGTGCGACCAAGTCAACCCTTGAACGGCAAAGAGCCACTCATCCTGTAAGTTCAGCACCTCACGCGAAGTGATCATAATTTTCAGATCGGTGGTCTGCGCCAGCAATTCACTGATCACCAGAGAACCGGTTTCGACTAGCTGTTCAAAGTTATCCAGCACCAGCAGGATCGATCGGCTGTGCAGGCGTTCCTGGAGCCAGCTTTGCCCATCGCCATGCGTGGGCTGGGTCAACCCCAACGCATTGATCAGGGTGGACACCAGTGTCGAAGCCGTGTATACTTCGTCCAGAGCGACAAAGCAGGCGCCATCAGCAAAGCGGGGTAAGGCGGCCAGTCCACTTTCAACCGCCAGGCTGGTTTTGCCCACGCCGCCCGGCCCCACCAGCGTCAAGAGACGGCAGGCCGGGTTTTGCAAAAGCTCATCCAGGGCACGCAATTCGCTCCGCCGCCCGACAAAGGCGCCCGATCGATTGGGAAAATTGTGTATTGTTGTTTGGCGGGTAACCGTCTTTGCAATCATAAGGCTATTGTAGTTAGCTTTTCTATAGGCCACAAACAAGAAAAAAGTGTAAGGATTTTATCGTATGACTTACTTACGTGCGTTAATTCTCGGCGCTGGCTATGCTGGTGAAGGCCACACCCTGGCCTTACGGCGCGCCGGGGTCGATGTCATTGGCATGGCGAGTCGCACTGCTGACAGTTGCCAAGCGACGGCCAAACGGCTTGCCATTCCCCATGCTAGCACGGACTGGCGCGCCCTCTTAGCTGAGCTAAAACCGGACATTGTCGCCGTTGCCACGCCAGGGAATACACACCTGGAAATGGCGTCGGTTGCGCTGGCCGCCGGTTGTCATGTGTATTGTGACAAACCGTTAGCGCTCACCGCCCCAGACGCGCGCCAACTTTACCAGATCGCAAAGGCCAATGGCCTCAAGACCGCGTATGCCGCC
>SXGT01773540.1_pt1 | contig 10439 bp, 10 predicted proteins | sample 3176221 | NCBI WGS metagenome assembly SXGT01 (sample SAMN11356862, study PRJNA531348) | freshwater metagenome | isolation source: freshwater sample F1-120 | place: China: Fuxian Lake, Yuxi | collected 2017-12-25
CGTGGTCTTCACCCGCCTGCTCAGCCCCGAGGATTTCGGCCGCTACGCCCTGGCCTATTCGGTGTTCACCCTGGCCCATGTGGCGGTGTTCACCTGGCTGGAGGCGGCCATGGCCCGCTACTGGGCCGCCGAGACGCCCGAAACCGGCCTCGCCGACCATTTCGCCAGCCTGTACCGCGCCGCCTTCTGGCTGTCCGCCGCCTTCATCCCGCTGGTGATCCTCGGCGTCATGCTTTGGCCGGTGGAGCCCGCCTTCCGCCTGGCCCTGGGCGTCGCCCTGATCGGCGTGCCGGTGCGCAGCCTCGCCAAGCTGGCGCAGGAGCGGTTCCGCGCCTCGGGCGAAGTGGCAAAGGCCGCCGGACTCGACATGGCCACCGTCATCGGCGGCTTCATCATCGGCGTGGTCTTCGCCCTCGCCGGCCTCGGCGGCGCGGCGCCCCTGCTCGGCTTGCTGATCGCCCCTCTGTTCGCCCTGCCCTTCATCCTGCCGGGAGAGCTGAAGCACGCCCGCGGCGGACGGCCCGACCCGGCCCGGCTGAAGCGATACGCGAGCTTCGGCTATCCCATCGCCGCGTCCCTGATCCTGTCGCTGGTGCTGGCCTCCACCGACCGCTTCCTGCTGGCGGTGTTCATGGATGAAGCGGCGGTGGGCGCCTATCACGCCGGCTATTCCATCGCCAACCGCACCCTGGACGTCATGTTCATCTGGCTGGGCGCCGCCGGGGCGCCCGCCATGGTCATGGCGCTGGAGCGCGGCGGCCGCGCCGCCCTTCAGGACGCCGCCCGGGAACAGGCGGGCCTGTTCGTCCTCGTCGGCCTGCCCGCCGCCGTGGGCGTCATTCTGGTGGCCCGCCCGCTGGCCGAGGTGCTGATCGGTCAGGACCTGCGCTCCGCCGCCGCCCTCATCACCCCCTGGATCGCCCTGGGCGCGGCCCTGTCGGGCGTCACGGTCTATTATTTCAACCAGGTCTTCACCCTCGGCCACCGCACCGACCGCATGCTGCTGACCATGGCGGTCCCGGCCGTCGCCAATGTGGTCCTGAACCTGGTCCTGATCCCACGCTTCGGCGTGCTGGGCGCGGCCTGGGCCACGGCGGCCAGCTTCGCCCTGGGCCTCGCCGCCTCCATCTTGATCGGCCGCACCGTCATGCGCCTGCCCATTCCCTGGGAGGCCCTGATCCGCTGCGGCGTCGCCTGCGCCGTCATGGCGGGCGTGGTGTCCCTGATCCCCGCCGTGGGCGGCCCCGTGGAGCTGATCGCCAAGGCGGCCATCGGCGGCGCGGTCTATGCCGCCGTCGCCCTGACCGTGAACGCCGCCGGGGTGCGCGACACCGGCCGCCGCCTCATCAACGATTACAGAGCCCGCGGAGCCGAAGCATGAGCCGCACCGTCGCCAACACCCGCTGGCGGGGCAAGCGCCCGGCTCTGTCGGTGCTGATCCCCTTCTACCGGGACGACCCCTGCGACCTTCTGCGCAACCTCAATGACGAGGCCGGTCAGGTGGGCCGCTCGGTGGAGGTCATCGTCCTGTCCGACGGTGGCGGCGACGCCGATCTGGTGGCCCGCGTCGAGGCGGTCATCAAGACCATGGCCCTGCCTGCCCGCCTCATCGATCTGAAGACCAACGAGGGCCGCTCGAAGGGCCGCAACCGTCTGGCTGCCGCCGCCCGGGGCGGCAGTTTCCTGTTTCTGGACAGTGATATGCGGCCAGATCATCGCAGATTTCTGCAAGCCTGGACCGATCTGGTCGCGCAGGAAGATCCCGCCGTCGCGTTCGGCGGTTTCTCCCTCTTGCAGGCCCCGGACGAGCCGCGCTTCGCCGTCCACCGCGCCCTGGCCACCCGCTCCGAGTGCGTCCCCTATCAGGAGCGCGCCCGCCAGCCGGAGAAATACGTCTACACCTCCAACCTGCTGGTCCGCCGCGACGTGTTCGCCGCCGAGGCCTTCGACAGCGCCTTCACCGGCTGGGGCTGGGAGGATGTGGAGTGGGCCATGCGCGTGTCGCGCCGGTTCCGCGTGGTCCATCTGGACAATCCGGCCACCCACATGGGTCTGGACACCGCCGGGGCCCTGGCCGCCAAATACGAACAGTCCGCGCCCAACTTCGCCCGCGTGGTGGCGCGACATCCGGACATCGTCTCCACCTATCCCAGCTACAAGGCCGCCCGCCTGCTCAAGCGCGCGCCGGGCATGGGTCTGGCCCGGCCCTTGCTGAAGACCGTGGCGATGACCGACTGGCTGCCCGCCGGGCCGCGCGCCTTTTCGTTGCGGCTCTATCGGGCCGCCCTCTATGCGGAGGCCGTCTGATGCAGGAAAACCAGGCCCAGCCTTACAACGCGGACTCCAGCCTGCTGGGCAAGGTGCGCCGCCGCGTGGTGCGCCTCATGCATCGCCGCCCCGCCCGCCTGTCCCATAACGGCCCGGTGGTCAGCTTCACCTTCGACGACGTGCCGATCTCGGGCGCCGAGGCGGGCGCCGCCATTCTCGAAAAGGCCGGGGCGCGCGGCACATACTATGTCTGCGCCGGCCTGTTCGATCAGCCGGGCGACATGGGCCGCTACGCCAACGCCGCCGAGATCGGACGGCTGTCCGAAGCGGGCCATGAGATCGCCTGTCACACCCATTCCCATCTGGACTGCGGCCTGGCCGATGAAGGCGCCATCGGCGCCGACGCCGACCGCAACGCCGGGGCCCTCACCGCCTTCGGCGCGCCGCCCCGCCATTTCGCCTATCCCTATGGCGAGGTCTCGCCCCAGGCCAAGAAGGCGCTCAAGGGCCGCTACGGCTCCCTGCGCGCCGTGCATTCAGGCATCGTGACAGACGGCTCGGACCTGAACCAGCTGCCCGCCGTGGGCATCGAGGGGCCGGACGGCGAGGCCGAGGCCATGCGCTGGATCGACCGGGCAGTGGAGCGCGGCGCCTGGGTCATCCTCTACACCCACGACGTGCGCGACAATCCCTCGAAATACGGCTGCACCCCCGCCGCGCTGGAACGCATCGTCGCCCACGCCCAGGCGCGCGGCGCGGCCATCCGGACGGTGGGCGAGGTGCTGGCATGACCCACGACCTCGCCGTCATCGTCCCCACTTTGCGTCGCCCGGACAGTCTGGAGCGCGCCCTGCGCTCCCTGTTCACCCAGGAGCGGGTCGCCGACCGGGTGTGCGAGATCGTCATCGCTGACAACGACCCCGAGGGCTCGGCCCGCGACCGGGTCGAGGCCCTGCTCGCCCACAGTCCCTGGCCGCTGGTCTACATCCACGTGCCCACGCCCGGCGTGGCCACGGCGCGCAACGCCGCCCTCGCCGCCACCGACGCCTCCCTGATCGCCTTCCTGGACGATGACGAGGCCGCCGCCCCCGACTGGTTGGCGCGCATCCTCGCGGCCCACGAAGCCAGCGGCGCCGACGTGACCTTCAGCCCTATCCACGGCCGGGCCGAGGGCGCGCCGGTCTGGCTCAAACCCTATCTGGAACGATTCTTCGGCCGCGAGGGCCCGGCCAAAAGCGGCCTGATCGATCACGCATACGGATGCGGCGCCTCTTTGATGACCCGGGCGACCGCCCTGCCTGGCGCCGCGCCCTTCGACGTCTCGGCGGATCAGTCCGGCGGCGAGGACGACGCACTGTTTGCCAGCCTCGCCGCGCGCGGCGGCCGCTTCGGCTGGGCCGCCGACGCCTGGGTCGAGGAGTTCGCCCCGCCCCACCGCGCCACCCTGCGCTACGCCCTGACCCGCGCCTTCGCCTATGGCCAGGGCCCGTCCCAGACGGCGGCCAAGGAAAAGAACTGGCCCGCGCTCGCCCGCTGGATGATCGTCGGCGCCGGTCAGGCCGCCGTGTTCGGCGCCGCCGCCGTGCTCATGACCCTCATCGGCCACTCCCGCCGCGCCTTCTGGATGGACCGCGCCGTCCGCGGCCTCGGCAAGCTCGCCTGGATGCCCGGCCTCGAACCGCAGTTCTACGGCGCTAGCGAGCTCAAGCGGCTGGAACGGGGGTGAGTCCCGCGTTTCGCAGGCCGCTCAGATTATTCTCGCGGGTGACAGCCTAACCCAGCACCTTCTTCAGGAAGCCCGGCGGCTGGTAGGTCGAGCGGTTCATGACGACCCCGGCGATGCGGCCGCCCACGGCCTCGATCTCGTCGCGCAGAGCGATGGGTTCGGAGGCGCGGGTGGTCTCGGCGGCGACTACCAGAACGGTGGCGTCCACATAGGGGGCCAGGTTGACGGCCATGTCCGAGCGGTCGGAAGACGGCGCGTCCACCACCACCGTCTCGGCGTGCTTGCGCATGGCGTCCCAATAGCGGGCGTCGTGCAGGGCCTCGACCCGCTGGCCGGACTTCAGCACCTCGCCCCGGAACCGGGTGACCCACAGCCGTCCCCCGAGACACGGCTGGGCGATCAGCAGCCGGGCCGGCGCCACCGGGCGTCCGTCGCTGGACGTCAGGCGCGGCGATACGGTGAAGAAGCACGATCCGTCGGGCGATGCGTAGGCGGTCTTGCCCAGCTTGCCGAAGCGGTCCGGCTGGGCGCCGACGGCCTCAAGCTGCTGCTGGGCGGTCAGGTCGGCGTCCACCAGCCAGACCGGACGGCGGGCTCGCACGGCGGCCAGACGGGCGAACTCGCGCGCCACGGTGGACGTCCCCTCCCCGTGGTTGGCGGAGACGAACTGGATCACGCGCCCACGATGGCCCGACGCCGGACCCAGCGCCGCCCAAAGTCCCGCCATTTCCGCAGTGAGGTCGACCATCGAATCGTTACGCGCACCTGTTTGGCCGAAGCTATCACAACCCTCAGGAGAACGCTTAGCGGGCCTTCATCGGGGCCACGGCCAGCACCGGCAGCTCCAGCGTCCGCCCCGCAGATCCCGGCGTGGTGAACCCGGGTCGCAGGAAGATGCGGATCAGCCCCACGCACAGGGCCGTGAACCCGGCGAACAGGATCACCAGCAGCATGCTGGGCATGCGTAGGCTGGAGCCCCGCGTGGGCGGCGAGGCGCGCTCCACGATGCGGATGTTGTCCGCCCCGCTCTGCGCCAGCGAGGTGGCCGCGCGGCTCTGGCTTTCGCGCAGGGCGAACTCGCGGATATTGCTGGTCAGCACCTCCCGGTCCGCCGACAGGGTGGCGTTGCGGGATTCCAGCTCTGTCAGACGCGCCTGCCGGTCCCGCAGGTCGTTCAGCTGCGCCTCCAGCACCGAACGCCGCGCGATCAGGGAATCCCGCTCGGCGGTCAGCTGAATCCGCTCGGTGTCCAACGACACCCAGATGGGGTTCGGTCCGGTCTGCACCTCGCGCGGCCCCACCGCCGTGCCGGTGTTCACGAAGGCCTGCAGCTGGGCGATCCGCTCCTCGATGTCCCGCACCGGCTGGGCGTCGGGCTGATAGCGGGCCAGCAGGTTCTCCCGCTCGGTGCGCAGTTGCAGGATCTGGTCCTGGGCCGCCACGTTCAGCTGCTGGTTCAGCACGATCTCGGCCGGCACGGCCCCCAGCTCGACCCGCAGCCGCGCCAGCCGGTTCGACACCTGGGCCAGCTGGGCGTCCACCCCCAGCCGCTCGGCGAACACGGTCTGATAGGACGCGCCCAGGCTCTCGCGGGCCGTGTTGAAGTCGCCGATGTCATTGGTGCGCAGGAAGGCCTCATAGGCGTTATCCGCGTCCATCAGCTCGTCCTCGAACACCTCGCGCTGTTCCTGCAGGGCCGGCGTCATGCGGTCTTGAAACACCTCGCGGCGATAGATCAGATACTGGTCCAGCAGGCCGTTCAGCACCGCCGCCGCCGTCTCCGCGTCCCGCGCCTCATAGCTCAACTGGATCACACCGCTGAGGGGCGCCGTGGAGACCTCCAGATCGCGGATCATGGTGCGCAGGGCGCTGCGCTCCGCCGCCTCGGCGCTGACCGCTCGCTCCGCAGCCCGTTCGCCCAGCACCGTCTCCACGCCGACGGCCTGAACCACCCGGCGCTTCAGTTCGCTGCTGTTCAGGATCGCCGCCTCGGCCTGGGCGATCTCGTTGACCTGGGGCACATTGGTGCTGTTGCGCTCAGGACCGACCGTGGGCTGATAGACGTACTCCTGCCCCACCGTAGCGACGATCCCGGCCCGCGCCGTATAGGTCTTGCTGACCGTGGTCAGGATCAGGATCAGGCCCAGGATGCAGATGGCCAGAAACACCGCCACCATCACCCACAGCTCGCGGAACAGCAGGGCCGCCAGGTCCAGCAACCCGTAACGCGGGCGGGACGACATGTAGGCGGTCGTGCGCATGAACGGCGAATCCCGGCAAACAGGGTTAACAGGTCCACACTTCGCCCCTGCGCGTTAACCATCGGTTACGATTGCAGGGCCAGCCTAACGCCGAAGCCGCCGAACGAGTCGTTGATGTCCATGGATCGCCGCCATCTGCTGTTCGCCCTGGCCTCCGCCGGCGCCCTGACGGCCTGTTCCGGCGGCGCGGGTCTGGGCCGGTCGGCGCAGACCCCAGACTTTCCAGATATCGCCTTCGCCGACTGGACCGACGCCGAGCCGGAGTATCTGATTTATCCCGGCGACGAACTGGACATCCAGACGCCGACGGCGCCCGAACTGAACCGCGCGGTGCGCGTGGGGCCGGACGGGCGAATCTCCATGCCGCTGGTTGGACAGGTCATGGCGGCGGACCGCTCCCTGCCCGAGTTGGAGGCGTCGCTGGCCACGGCCTACGCCAGCCAGCTGCGCCATCCGATGGTGGAGGTCACCCTGACCCAGGCCGGGCCATTGAAGGTCTGGGTGGACGGCGAGGTGCGGACCCCCGGCGTCTATGACATGCCCGGCGACATCGAGGCCTGGCAGGCTGTCATCATGGCCGGCGGCTTCCTGCCTACGGCGCGGCGCTCTCAGGTGGCGCTGATCCGGCGGGGACCGGGCAATGTGCGCATGATGCGGGTGGTGGATCTCAGTGGACCGCGCACTGCGGCGGTGGCCCTGCGACGGTCGGACATCATCTATGTGCCCCGCACCACCCTGGCGGAGCTGGCGGTGTTCTTCACCCAGGTTCGCGAAAGCCTGCCGGTCAGTTTCAGCTATTCGATCAACGACCGCGCCTACACGCAGTTCTGACCAGCGCAGGTATCAGGCGGCCAGATTGACCACGCCCTGATCGATCCAGCGACGGGCCGCGCGCTGGGCCTCGGCCAGATCCTCACGCTCCATTTCGGACGAGAGTTCCTTGCGGTAGATGCGGGCTTCTTCGGAGCCCTTCATGGCCGCCAGGTTGAAGATCATGTGGGCGCTGACCAGATCGACGGGAGCGCCGCCCTGGCCGGTCGAATACATCACGCCCAGCCGGAACAGGGCGTCGCCGTCCATGTCCGGAGTCGGCAGCGGCAGGCCGCCGTCCTGTTGGGGCTCACAGTCGTGCGCCAGTTCTTGCGCGATCATCACCGTATCTCCTTGCGAAGGCCGTTCTGGCCTCGTCGTGTGAGGTGATGAAATACCCGCGCTATTGAAGTTAAAGTTAACGCCGCGCCGGCCGCAAAATCTTTTCAGTAAAGGAGTTCTGAATACTGAGAGCGTGATTCAGAACTCCTCAATCTGGTTGAAAGGTCTCGTTTACCGGGCGCGCTGGCCGAACAGCATCTTTCGGGCCTGTTCAGCCTGTTTTCCGGCGGCGCCCAGATCGCCGCGCAGCTCATTTCCGACCGCCCTGCCCGCCTGAACCGCCGGGCGCGCGCCGACCCGCTCCATCCAGGCCTTCAGATGCGGGAACGTCACCAGGTCCTGCCCCTGCGGTCCGGGCAGAATCCACGGCCAGATGGCCATGTCGGCGATGGAGTAGTCGCCCGCCACATAATCCCGATCCGCCAGCCGCTTGGTCAGCACGCCATCCAGCCGGTTGGTCTCGTCGGTGTAGCGGCGCACCCCGTAGGCGATCTGGCGCTGGTCCTTGATCAGGGCGGGGGCGTACTGGCGGAAGTGGTGGGTCTGACCCGCCATGGGCCCGAGGCCGCCCACCTGCCAGAACAGCCACTGATCCACCTCGGCCCGCGCGCGGATATCCGTGGGATAGAACTGGCCGCTCTTGTTTCCCAGGTACTGCAGGATCGCCCCGGACTCGAAGATCGACAGCGGCTTGCCGTCCGGTCCTTCGGGATCGACCAGGGCCGGCATGCGGTTGTTCGGGCTGATGGCCAGGAACTCGGGCGTGAACTGCTCGCCCGCCCCGATGTTCACCGGCTTCACCTCATAGGGCAGGCCCATCTCCTCGAGGGCGATGGAGACCTTCCAGCCGTTGGGCGTGGGCCAGTACCAGAGTTCCAGAGGCTTGGTCATGATGATCCTTTCCAGCGTCACGGTTCGATCTGGGAAGGATGAGACGCCCTCGCAACGGGCGCGCGAAATTAACCTGAACCGTCCGTTCAGGGTGAATTCATGTGGATGGCGAGACCTTGGCGACACAGTTCAACGGCCGCTCACGCGAAATCCGTCGCGGCCCCTTCGAGAGGATTGCCATGAAAACCCTCGTCAAGGCCGCCGCCGTCGCCATCGGCCTCATCACCATCTCCACGCCCCTGGCCGCCGAGGCCCAGTCCCGCCACGACCGCCGCGAGTGGCGCGAGGACCGCCGCGAAACGCGGCAGGACCGTCGAGACTATCGTCGCGACGACCGTCAGGATCGTCGGGAATGGCGACGGGATCGCCGCGAAGACCGGCGGGACTTTCGTCGGGAAAACCGCCACGACCGGCGGGACTTCCGTCAGGACCGCCGCGCCGACCGCTGGGATCGCAATGACCGCAATTGGTGGCGTGGCCGATCCGACTTCCGCGACTATCGCGGCGCGCGCCGTGGGTACTACTACGCCCCCAGCTACGGCTATTACCGGGTCGAGCCGCGCTACTACGGCTATCGCTGGCAGCGGGGCCATTCCCTGCCCTACGCCTATCGCAGCTACCATGTGCGCGACCCCTACTTCTATGGGCTCCGCCCGGCGCCGCGCGGGTATCGCTGGGTGCACGCCAACAACGACATTGTCTTGATCGCCCTGGCCACCGGCCTGATCGCGGACATCGTCCTGAACGTCTACTGATCACCCGACATCATCAAGTTGAGCCCCGCCGCCCGGCGGGGCTTTTTCTTTTCAAAACAGCCACAAGGCGATAACTGACAACCGCGTTCAGTTAAGGTTCATGGCGCCCGGCACAGTCTTTTCCAAAGCCGCCGCTCCGGCGGGAACGAGGACGAAAGAGAATGAAACGCTTCATCGTGGCTACGGCGATCGCGTCGCTCGTCGTGCCGATCATGGCCAGCGCGAGCGAGGCCTTCGCCCAGGACCGCCGCCCCGACCGCAACAGCGAAATGACCCGTGAACAGGCTCGGCGTCCGGATTCCTCCGGTTCGACCCGCGGCGCAGCGCCTCAGCGGCAGCAGCGCGAAGAGGCTCGTCAGGAACGGCGCCAGGAACGCCGGAATGATCGCCAGGAACGGCGTGAGGACAGGCCGGCGCGTCCGGAACGCCCCCAGACCGACCGCACACCGCCCCCGCCCCAGACCGGTGGCCCTCGGACGGACAGGCGCGAAGACCGGCGCGACCGCCGGGAAGATCGGCGCGGCGACAGACCGAACCGTCCGGACCGTCCCCAGACCGACCGCAGGCCGACCCCGCCTCAGACCGGCGGTCCCCGCACGGACCGGCGCGAAGACCGACGCGACCGCCGTGAGGATCGACGCGATGATCGCCAGGATCGGCGCGAGGACCGGCGTGATTGGGACCGGGATCGTCGCCCCAACCCGGACGCACGGCGCGACGATCGCCGAAATGACCGGTCAGACAGACGTCCGGATCGCCGTGACGACCGCTGGGATCGACGCGATGACCGCCGCGGCGACCGCTGGGACCGTCGTGACGATCGGCGCGACGACCGGCGCGAAGCCCGCCGGGATCGACGGGAATATCGCGAGTTCCGCCAGCGCTGGAACCGCGACCACTGGCGCCGCGACTGGCAGCGCCGTCAGCAGGCCAACTGGTGGCGTCACCACAGCTGGTTCGGTGGCTATTCTGGCCTGAGGGTCGGTTTCTACTACGCGCCCAGCTACGGCTACTATCAGGTGCCGCGTCAGCACTGGGGCCGCCGCTGGTCCGAGGGCGACTACCTGCCCAGCGTCTTCTGGCGTTATCAGGTGAATGACTACCGCTTCTACGGCCTGGGTTATCCGCCGGTCGGCACCCGTTGGGTCCACGTGGACAACCACATCTATCTGATCGATCAGTATGACGGCTACATCATCGAGGTGATCTACGACGCCTGGAACTGGTAGGTCCGTTCAGACGAAAAGAGGCCCCGGCGGATCGCTCCGCCGGGGCCTTTTCACATCTGCGCTCAAGCAGCGAGGCGCCGCGCGCCGAGCGATAGCGCGCTAGAAATCAAACCCCCAGCTTGGCCTTCAGGATCTCGTTGACGGCTGCCGGGTTGGC
>SXGT01486449.1_pt1 | contig 10438 bp, 10 predicted proteins | sample 3176221 | NCBI WGS metagenome assembly SXGT01 (sample SAMN11356862, study PRJNA531348) | freshwater metagenome | isolation source: freshwater sample F1-120 | place: China: Fuxian Lake, Yuxi | collected 2017-12-25
CAGCGCGGCAAGATTGGCTTCGGCTTCCTGGTCCCGTCCGGAGAACACCATTTCGGAGATCGGCGACAACAGCGCCTTTTCCCAGAACTTGCGCCGTGCCTCGGTGGTGGTCAGTTTTTCCCGTACCTGCGTCTTGAAGCGACCGGCGAGGGCGGCGAGGCGGCCATAGGCGGCGGGTATCAAGGTCTCCAGCCTCGCGCGCAGCAAGCGGGACAGCACCGGCGCTTCGCCGCCGCTGGAAACGGCTACGACGACAGGTGATCGGTCGATGATCGAGGGCATGATGAATGAGCATGCCTTTGGTCGATCGACCACATTGACCGGGATATGCCGCGCGCGCGCCGCATCATGCACCTGTGTATCGAGTTGCTCGTCCTCGCTGGCGGCAAACACGACATCGACCCCGTCCAGGTGAGCCGGAGTGAAAACTTCCTGGCGATGGATCAGGCGATCCGTGTGCGCCAGTTCCTTGAATGCCTCGCCCAGCGCATACGGTGAAACAGCGGTCACCCAGGCGCCGGCGCCCAACATCAGGCTGGCCTTGCGCGCTGCGGCATCGCCACCGCCAACAACCAGACCATTGCGACCGCGCAGGTCCATGAAAATCGGTAAGTAATCCATTGTGCTCAGTCAGTTTTTGCACCTGTTGCATAACAGGCCAGACGAGCAACGCGCCCGCCAATGCAGGCGCGTTGCTCGGACAATCAGTTGGAGCTGCCGCAGCCTCCGGAGCCGCAACCACCGCTACCACAACCGCCACCACCGCCACCGGAACCACAGCCGCCGGAACTGGCCTTGCTGAAGACGAAACGGCTTTCGCCCGGATTGACTTCGGTGAAGTCGATGGTGACATCGTCAAGATAAGGTTTTGACTGTGCGTTGATCAGCAAGGTGACGCCCCATGAATCGACCGCTGCGTCATTGCTGCGCTCTTCGTCAAATCCCATGCCGAACTCAAGCATGCCGGCATCATTGATGCGGGCAGCGATGCGCAGGCCCAGGTTATCGGCGCCGGACTGCGTGGCGGCCGTACGGATTTGATCCGCGGCTTCTTTGGTCAGACTGATCATTTCACTTCCTCTCATCAAAAACGGAGCCAGGCTCCAGTGGGTCAAGCATTCAATCGGGTCAGCCGATTTGAGCAGCGGCTATCCGCTTCGCCCGGTATTCGCTGACTTTGTTCAGAAAAGGTGCAATCCAGCCGCGCTTGCCGCTGCCGCGTCGGTGGCAGTAGGAAGCAAGCAGGTTGTTGTGGACAAAGCCATCGGAGGTTCCGTCTATGCCCTGCCCGCGCAGCACACGGTATGCATAGGTATGACCTGATGCGAGGTTTTCCAAGTGTGAATAGTGAAATTCATGTGCCGGGATGGCATCTTCCTGGGCGGGCCAGGGGCCGACGCCGGTTTCCAGCAGGGATGCGTAACCGCGTCCGACCGGACGGTTACCCATGACCGCATCGCCGGGAATCACTCCGACCATCTCGCCCGACTTGTCATCCCAGCGCAACGAACGTGACAGGTACATCAGGCCGCCACATTCTGCATAGACCGGCAAGCCGGCATCCACCGCGCTTCGAATTTCGTTGCGCAAACCGGAGTTGGCGGCGAGTCCGTCGATAAACATTTCCGGGAAACCACCGCCGATGATCAGCCCGTCGACATCCGGCAATGCGCCATCGGTCAGGGTATCGAGTGCATGCATTTCCACCCCGGCGATACGCAAGGTATCCAGGTCTTCCTGGTAATAGAAGCCGAACGCCCGATCGCTGGCGTATGCCATCTTGATGCCGGCGGGTTTCTGGTCGGCAGTGGGTGGCAATGTGGGCATGGCTGGTACTTTGGCAAGCGTGGCGGTTTGCACCAGCGCATCCAGGTCCACCTGCGCCTTGATGCGATCGGCGATGCTGGTGATGCGCGCTTCGGCCTGCTCGGATTCGTTTCCCGGCATCAGGCCGAGATGACGCTCGACGATCGCAAGTTCCGCATCCATACGCACGGAGCCGAGTACTTTTACATCGGTGTAGCGCTCGATGACCGCGCGCAGCTTTTCTTCATGGCGTGGCCCGCCAACCTTGTTGAAGATGACGCCGGCAATGTTGATTGCCGGATCGAAGGCTTGATATCCCAGTACCAGCGGGGCCATGCCACGTGTCACGCCGACACTGTCCAGCACCAGCACGACCGGCGCGCCGAGCAGTTTGGCGAGCGCAGCATTGCTGTTGCTGCCTTCGACGTCCATGCCGTCATACAGACCCTTGTTGCCCTCGATGAGACCTAGATCGGCGGTACCGGCATGGCGCATGAACAAAGCAAGAATCTCGTCCTGTTCCATCATGTGGAAGTCGAGGTTGTAGCTGGGACGACGACTTGCCTGTCCATGCCAGATCGGGTCGATGTAATCCGGCCCCTTTTTGAATGCCTGTATCTTCAGGCCGCGATCATGCAAGGCTCGACATAATCCAAGCGTGATGGTGGTTTTGCCGGATGACTTGTGGGCGGCGGAGATGAACAGATATGGCATCGGGAAATTTTACCGGGCGGAAAGCAAAAAGCCGACTGTTTTTGTCGGCTTTTTGCACTGAGCGTTGGGCAACGGGTTAGTCGGTGCTTCTTCTCATCTTGAGCATATGGAAGTCATCCTGCGGCATGAACTTGAATGCGCGCACCGCGATCACGGTCAACAGGAAGGTCACCCCGACCCCGCCCATGCCCAGCAGCCATTCCCAGACGCTGGGTGAGTAGGAATTGATTACTCCATCAAAGAAGTTGCTGTTGACTTCATGACCGGGGAACAACAGCAGCGGGAATGCCTGGCCGCCAATGATGGTGACGTACATTTGCGCGAAGCCGCCAAGTATGACCAGCAGCGGTGCGGCAAAGCAGAAACACATCTTCTGGGCGTTGGCCGAACGAGGAATAAACAGCAGGATCAACGGGATGACGCCACCAATCAACACTTGCCCCACCCAGAACAGGGTCGTGTAGATACCGCCATCCAGCAGGATGAACCGCTCGAATTCCCACTGCTTGGCGAAATACATGTTGGTCAGATGGAACACCACGGTGAAGTAGAGCGACCCGCCTACGAATATCGCGAGCAGATTCTTCATACGGCGCCTGACACCTTCATCAAGCGTGATGCCGTTCCAACGATACATGGACGACTGCACTACCATGAAGACCGCCAGGCCATAGGCGAACGACATAACGATGAACATCGGCGCCATCAAGGCGGAGTTGTAGCCGGCACGCGCAACGATGAAACCGAAGATCGAACCGGTTGCCGTAGTCAATGCCAGACGCCAGAAGAACGCCAGGTATCCGACCGGTTTCGACCAGACCTTGAGTTTCCGGTCCATCAGCGTGATCAGGTACAAACCGACAATGGCGAAGAAGCCGTTGTAGAAGATCATGTTCCAGGCAAAGATGGAATTGAAGTTGTAATGCGTCATCGCAACGATCAGACGATCAGGCCGACCAAGATCGAGCACCAATACAGCCAGGCCACCCGCAAGCAGCGCCAGCGCAAGCATGCCGGACAACGGGGCACGCGATTTGTATACCTGCTTGCCGAACACGGAACCAATCGAAGCCACATTGAGTGCGCCGGATGCAGCGACAATCAATAGAACGGCGAAAACGTGCGGCAGTCCCCAGACGATCTGGTTGTTCATCCCGGTCAGCACATGGCCGTGATGTTCCAGAGTGAAGAAGGCATACATTGCCCCCAGCACGACCACGCCCCCCAGTGCCAACAGCGCAACGAACTGGCTGGTACGACACTCCATTTGATTTGTGCAGAGTTCCTGCGCCATGACTTAAATCCCCTGATAACGAACGCCGGTGTTGAGCGCCAGATCGGCCCGCACCTCGATACTTGATGTCGCCTTGAGCGCCTTGTGGATTTCACTTTCGGGATCCTTGAGATCTCCGAAAATCATGGCGTGATGACCATTGGCGTTGCAGGCTTCAACACAAGCGGGTGTTTCGTCCCGATCCACCCTTTGGACACAGAAAGTACAGGACTCGACGCAACCCTTGCCGCGGGGCACTTCCGGATTCTGGTCAGTCAGTGGTTCATGGACAAAGGAACGTGCCTTGTATGGACAGGCCATCATGCAATAGCGACAGCCAATGCAGGAGTGACGATCCACCAGCACGATGCCGTCGGCTCGCTTCATGGATGCACCGGTCGGGCATACATCGACACACGGCGGGTTCTCGCAGTGCTGGCACAGCATCGGCAGGCTTTGCACGTAATCGGTACGCAGATCGCGGATGTTCAGCTTGCGTATCCATTGGCTATCCTGCGGTCCTGTTTCGCCGGACAAACCGTTTTCGGTATTGCAGGCGGTTACACAGTCGTTACAGCCACCACCGCATTTAGTGGTATCGATCAACATGCCCCAGCGCTTGTTTGCCGATGCGCCTTCTTCCGGCGCACGACTATGTGCCACGCCGTACAGCAGCACGCCTGGGGCTACAGCGGCACCTGCAACCAGAGCACCCGTTTTCAGAAATGCCCGACGATCATTCGACTCGTCATGTTCCTGTTTGATTTGTTCGCTCATTTGCTTTCTCCTGCCTGCGCTGTAGCCATCAGAGGAGATGTACTTGCGGCGGGGCGACCTTGACTCAGAACCGGCAGATCTTTCTTGCCCGGCTGGGTGGCATGGCAATCCCAGCAATCGAGCTTGACACTGGCATAGCTGTGGCACGCCGAGCAGAAATCTTCCTTGCTCGCGGCCACGCTGCCGGACTTCTCGCTGGCATGGCATTCAACACATTTCTTGAGGCTGTGCCGAGTGGTGCGAATTCCCTTGCGCATCGTTTCATCACGGTGATGCTTGAGAAGCTCCATATGATTACGGCGCATGTACTGTGTGTCTTCCACACATTTTTCGCCCCTGCCCTTTTCCAACCTGGGCAGATCGACACCCGCAGCCACCGGGAATGCCGCAGTAGCCGAGAAGGCTACCGTGGCAGACAGGGTGGCGAGGCGCAGCCAGTTGGCCAGTCTTGCCATGCCGTTCATCCTTTTGATTACTCGCCCATGCCCATGACGATGTAGCCGGTCGGGCACACGTCAGCACAAATGTGACATCCGATGCACTTGCCATAGTCGGTATCGACATAGCGACCCGTGGTCGGGGCATCTTTCTTCTTGACCTTGAACACGGCGGTCTGAGGACAGTAGATGACACAGTTGTCGCATTCGAAGCAGAGTCCGCAGGACATGCAGCGCTTGGCTTCGGCCACAACTTCCTTCTCGTCCAGTTGGCCCAGACGGTCATCAAAGTTGCCCAGCGCGGATTCCTTGTCCAGATGGACGATATGGCGCTTCAGTCGCGGCGTGCTCATGAAGTGGCCGAGGAACATCTCGGTAGACGGGATGACGTATTTCTGTGAACGGTCTTCGAAGTTGTGCAACAGGCCCTTGGCAGAAGACGTACCCCAATTCTGACCGTGGAGCTCAGTGTACTCATGGCCGGTTTCAACCCATTTACGGACCATGTCCCAATGATGCACGTCAACTTTCGGACGCTTGTCCAGCTCTTCACTCTTCAAGAAGGCGTCAATGCCATCGGCAGCGATGCGGGCATGACCAATTGCCGTGGTCAGCAGGTGCGGGCGCAGAACGTCGCCACCGACAAAAACATGGGCTTTGCCGGGGAATCGGTAATTCTTGTCAGCTTTCATCAGGCCATTGTTGTTGTTGTAGCCTTCCAACCCGGTGAAATCGACCGCCTGGCCAATTGCGGAAACCACCAGATCAGCCGGCAGATCACGTTCCGTGCCTTCAATAATCTTGGTGGTATTGCCTTCCATGACGAATTCGGCTACGCGCAGCGCGGTAGCACGGCCATCGGCGCCAACCACGACAGCTACCGGGGTTACGCCACCGATGATTTCAATGCCTTCAGTCTGGGCATGCTCGATTTCGGTCTTGTTGGCAGCCATTTTGTCGATGGTTGCACGGGAAACCAGCACGACTTCCGCACCCTGCCGTGCAGCGATTGAACTGACGTCATGCGCGGTATGGCCGGCGAGAACATGCTCGGGCAAATCCTTGTCGGTGATGTTGGTGATCTTGCCAAGACGACGTGCAACCGTTGCAACGTCGATCGAAGTATCACCACCGCCGATAACCACGACCTTGCTGCCTACATGCTGCAAACGTCCCTCGTTGAAGGCGCGCAGGAAGGACATTGCAGTCACGCAGTTGGGCGCTTCAGCGCCAGGCACCGGCAGTGCACGGCCGGATTGAGCCCCGAGCGCCATGAATATGGCATCGAAGTCATTCTCGATCTGTTCCATGGTGACATCGGTACCAATGCGGCAATTCAGACGGGTTTCCACGCCCAGATCGAGAATCCGCTGGATTTCACCATCCAGCACGTTGCGCGGCGTACGGAAACCCGGAATACCGTAGCGCATCATGCCGCCCAGTTCGGCATGATCGTCAAAGATCGTGCAGGCGTGGCCTTTCTTGACCAATTGGTATGCAGCAGCCAGACCAGCCGGGCCGCCGCCGATGATGGCGACTTTCTTGCCGCTGGGTGCGACGCTGACTGCGTCATATTTCATGCCGTTATTCAGCCCCCAGTTGCCGATGAAATGCTCAACCGAGTTGATGCCGACATGATCTTCAACCTGATTGCGGTTACAGCCTGACTCACACGGGGCAGGGCAAACGCGGCCCATGACGGCAGGAAAGGGATTGGCATCGGTAATGCGGCGGAAAGCGAATTCCTGCCAAGTCATGCCAACGGGCGGTTTTTCGATGCCACGTGCGATATTCAGGTAACCACGGATGTCTTCGCCAGCGGGGCAGGAGCCCTGGCAAGGCGGGGTAGAGAGGACATATTCCGGACACTTGTGCGTCCAGCTGGCCTGAAAGATCAATTCCTGTGAACGGCGATAGTTCTTGCTCGTTTCACCGTCCTTGTAACGGCGCCAGGACAAACCCTCGGTTTTCTTTACATCCTTGGAAGTGACAGCCATCTTCGCTCTCCTATCGTCAATTGCACATGGCGCATCGCATGCTTGCGCCAGAATTTTCACTGGCACGGCGTACCGTGCCGCTCTATATCAAAATCAATCCAGCTTGATGGCCGTACTGACGAGCTGATGCACGCCGCCAACCTGACCACGATCAAATCCGTAATACGGCAATACTTTTGTGAATTGGGCTTTGCAAATTGCGCAGATCAGTGCAAGGAAGTTCACTCCTGCGCCTTGAACTACGCTGTTGTATGCATTCATGCGCGGCAGGGCTCCTTTGACTCGGACTTCGATGAGGTCGTCGGTCAGCAGGCCACCACCACCGCCACAGCAGAAGGTACCTTCACCAATCGTGTCGGAAGGCATATCTCGGAAATTGTTGGCGACCGCCTTGATGATGTTGCGCGGAATCGTGAACTGGCCACCCGGCTCATTGCCCATGCGTGAACCACGAGCGACGTTGCATGAATCATGGAAGGTGATTACACGATCGTCATTCAGTGATTTGTCGAATTTGAGCACATCATTCTGGATGAGATCCCAGGTGTACTCGCAGATGTGCATCGGCTGAGGATAGCGGTTATCCAGTTGTTGCTGAAGTTTCTTCGAGAAGGGGTCATCACCGCCGTAGCCAATGCCGGTCAGCGTATTCCAGAAACTGTAGGCTACACGCCACGCATGCCCGCATTCACCGACGATGATCCGCTTGCAACCCAGTTCAAGCGCCGCATCGCGAATCCGCATGGCAACCTTTTGCATGGTTTCGTAGTTGCCATTGAACAAGCCGAAATTGCCCGCTTCGGAGGCCTTGCTCGACAAGGTCCAGGACACTCCCGCCGCATGAAATACCTTGGCATAGCCAATCAGGGATTCAACATGGGGCTCCGAGAAGAAATCAGCAGAAGGTGTGACCAGCATGATTTCGGCACCTTCGACATCAAGCGGCATTTTAACCGGCACACCGGTATCCGCCTCGATGTCTTCTTCCAGTCCGAGCAAGGTGTCCTCCAACGCCGGACCGGGCAAGCCCAGGTTGTTGCCGATCTTCTGGACCTTGACCAGAATTTCATTGGAATACTTCTGCCCCATGCCAACATGGTTGAGGATTTCTCGCCCGGCCATGGTGACTTCAGCGGTATCAATTCCATAAGGGCAATAAACGGAACAGCGGCGGCATTCCGAACATTGGTGGTAATAGGTGTACCACTGGTTCAACGTGTCTTCCGTCAGGTCTTCAGCGCCGACCAGCCAGGGCGCGATCTTGCCCGGAAGGGTGAAATAGCGGCGGTATACCTTGCGCATCAAGTCCTGACGCGCCACCGGCATGTTGTTAGGGTCTGACGTACCGAGAAAATAGTGGCATTTGTCCGTACAGGCACCGCAGTGAACACAAGCATCCATAAAGACGCGTAGTGAACGGTACTTGCCCAGCAAGTCGCCCATCTTGTCGATAGCGCGCTCTTTCCAGTCAGCACCAAGTTCCCATGGGTAACCCAGATATTCCTGTGGTCCCTGAGGCGCGATAAACGATTTGATACCCGCCATCGCCCCTTCGTTGATTTTCGGGACGATCGTATATTCCGTCAGCTTGGGGACTTCGAACTCAGCAACGGCCACTTTGGCTCCTTAAATCTATTCCGTTTATTTCAATGGCTTGAGGCAACATTGCGTCGATCGCTTATGCCTTGTCACGTTCCATTGCCGCTGCCCAAGGGGCGATGTGGCGTGTCATGCGGGGGTCATCTTTCTGGTTGCGTGTCGGGCTGAAGAATATTCCGGGTGCATGCAGCAATTTGCTGACCGGGAAGATGATCATCAGAACAGCGACCAGAGCAAGATGGATCAAAAGCGCGGGATCTTCAGGAACAGGCTGCGGATCGAACGTCACAAGCCCCAGCGCAAAAGCCTTGAGCGAGACGATGTCGGTATGCGCAACAAAGGTCATCGTTGCACCGGACAACCCGATGGCAATCAACAAAGCCAGCATGAGATGGTCGGAAGGCGTCGAGATATAACGAACGCGATCCACCAGGAATCTGCGTGCCCACAGTCCAGCCAGTCCGGCCAGCATCATGAAGCTCGCATATTTGCCGAATGGTTGAATGAACTCGACCCAGAACCAGACGGGCTCCTGAAAGTAACGGATGTGTCTAAGCAGGACCAATGCCAGTCCAACATGAAACAACCAGCCAAAAATCCAAATCCATTTATTGGATTTGAACAAGGATTCGAAAAGCACGACTTCGCGCGCCATGCGCACGACAACGCCACCGTTGGTCGTAGGCGCGGGCGTTGTAGGAATTACCAGCGGGGCCGGGGTACGGCTGTACTCATAGATGCGGTAGGCAATCCCCGCGATCAGCGTGATCGTGGCGAAGTACAGCAATCCCGTAAAAATGACGGTCAACGATGACATCCGTTCCTCTGCGATGGCAGATAAATACACTAGCGTTCCGGAGTACCGGAGCGACCTTGAATTTGGTTTGCTTGGCGAGCTAAAGCTCGCCAAGCGTATCGTTCAAAATTGAGCGATTAGATACAGCCGGTCGGCTTCGGCAGACCGGCGATCTTGCAAGCCTGCTTGGCGGGACCGTACGGGAACAACTCATACAAATACTTGTTGTTGCCTTTTTCCGGGCCGAGCTTTTTGGCGACGGCCTTGGTCAACACGCGAACGGCGGGAGCGATCTGATACTCGTCGTAGTATTCGCGCAGGAAGTTGACCACATCCCAGTGGTTCTCGGTCATGTCAACCTTTTCTTCCTGGGCCAGATATACGGCGATATCCTGGTTCCAATCGTTCAGGTTGGTCAGATAGCCTTCCTCGTCAACTTCAAAAGATTTGCCGGCAACTTCAACCATAGGCATAGCGAACTCCTTAAGAAAAATTACAACCAGGATTGACAGCTGTTGTGCTCGGTAACGAGATCCACAAACCCGCCGTAATCAACGACTTTAACCCCGTCAAGAACACGCGCCGTCATACCACGCGCATCACGATCAGGACCCAAGGCATAAATCTGTAAATCGGCCATGGCCGACTGGATTTTCGCCGACGCCACGCTACCTTTAGTCGCCGCATACACGGCATACTCGATCAGCAACACGGCAGAACCTTTTGTGGCCATACGCAGCGCGCTTTCCAGCGAATTACGTTCCGTGGCCGATTTATTAACGATATGCAGCATGTATTTCTCCCTCAGTAGCTGATTACTACGTCTTGTTCAGCCATGAGATTAGCCATCTCGTTGCTGTCGAGCACGGTAACGTCAACGATCAGATCGTCTTCCGTCAGTCCGCGGGCATCCATGGATGCCTTCTCCACATACAGCTTCTCGATGTCGTAACCCTCAAGCGCACGGTAGGTCTTGGAGAAATCCTTGACCTCGATACCCTTGGTGTTGACGCCCTTGATCAATTCATAAACGCCGTCA
>SXGT01550150.1_pt1 | contig 10438 bp, 5 predicted proteins | sample 3176221 | NCBI WGS metagenome assembly SXGT01 (sample SAMN11356862, study PRJNA531348) | freshwater metagenome | isolation source: freshwater sample F1-120 | place: China: Fuxian Lake, Yuxi | collected 2017-12-25
GGTGGGGGAATAGTGGAAAAGGGGGGGAAGGGAAAGGCACTAGGCATTGGGCACTAGGCACTAGGAGAGAGGAAGGGGCAAAGGGGCAAAGGGGCAAAGGGATTTTAGTGAGGCTTGAAATTGAGTCAGTATCGAAAGGTGCTCATTTACTTTTTTTCAAAGGTGATCATGAGCACCTGAGCGCCTTTCGTTTTTAGCGAAATAACGGGGGTGGGGTGGTGGGGTTGAAGTGCGCATTGGCTGCGCCGTAGAGGGATGTTTGTGAACTTGCGGTGTTGGTTACTTTGCGTGACATGGAATAGGTATCCTGTTGGGTGTGGTTTTGGAGACGAACGGTTAGATTAGCGGGTGTTGGTAGGGGTGTCAAGGGGGAATTCTGAAAAAACGGAAAAAAGTCGGGTGGTAGAGGAAATCGATGGAACCTACCGGGATTCGGTGGCGGCAGCAAGTCGGTGCCCACCTCTTTCCGAGGTGGGTACGCGGCGGGGGTTTGGTTGTGCTGGTGGATCGAGTGCTGAGCGGGGGTCTTGTTGGTGATTACTCGACCGTCACGCTCTTGGCCAGGTTGCGGGGTTTGTCGACATCGTGGCCGCGGAGGACGGCGGCGTGGTAGGCCATGAGTTGGAGTGGGATGACTGTGACCAGTGGTGAGAGGCATTCGGGGACATCGGGGACGTAGAGCACATCCTCGGCGTACCGCTTGATCTGTTCATCGCCTTCGGTGGCGACTGCGATGACGTGTCCGCCGCGGGCGCGAACTTCCTGAATGTTGCTCATCACCTTTTCGTACTGCGGGCCCTTGTTGGCAATGAAGACCGCGGGCATTCCTTCGGTGATCAACGCGATCGGACCGTGTTTCATTTCCGCCGCGGGCATGCCTTCAGCGTGAATGTAGCTGATTTCCTTGAGCTTCAGCGCACCTTCAAGAGCAGTGGGGTAGTTGTATCCGCGGCCCAGGAAGAGCCAGTTTTCCTTCTCGATGTACTTTTCCGTGACCTTCTTGATGAGTTGATCGTGCTCGAGACATTGCGCGATCTTGTCGGGGATCTGATCAAGTTGCTTCAACAGTTCGCGGCAGTATTCCGCGCTCATAAACCGTTTGCGGCCCATGTAAATCGCGAGCAGCGTGAGCACCGCGACCTGCCCGATGAAGGCCTTGGTGGATGCCACGCCGATTTCGGGTCCGACACGAAGATACACACCCGCATCGGTTTCGCGCGAGATGGTCGAACCGACGACGTTAATCACGCCGAGCGAAAGGGCCCCGCGCTCGGTGGCCTCGCGCAGTCCCGCGAGTGTGTCAGCGGTTTCGCCCGATTGGCTGACCGCGATCACGAGCGAATTGTCTTCGATGATGGGGTTGCGATAGCGGAACTCGCTGGCGTATTCATCTTGTGAACAGATCTTGGCCAGATCTTCCATCAAATAGCGGCCAATTCTCGCCGCGTGCAGAGCGGTTCCCTGGGCGGTAAGAATAATGCGTTTGACCTTGGTAAGTTCTTTGCTGAAGTTTGAGACGCCGCCGAGAATGACGCGGGCATCTTCGATGTCAATGCGGCCGCGGAAAGTGTTCTTGAGAGCCTTGGGCTGCTCAAAAATTTCCTTCTGCATGAAGTGTTCAAATTGGCCAAGTTCGATTTCTTCAAGGTCGAGTTCAAGCTGAACGACTTTGGGTGTAACAGCGACGTTGTGAATGGTCGAAGTCTTAAAGCCATCGCGTGTGACTTTGACGACGTTGTAGTCATCAAGGTGGAACGCCTGGCTTGTGTGGCTGACGATTGCCGATGGATCAGAAGCGACGATGAACTCGTTGTTGCCAACGCCGACTGAGAGCGGCGAACCTTTGCGTGCACAGACCAGCACGCCGGGCTCTTTCTCGCAGATCACAGCGATGGCGTATGCGCCAGTGACTTCCTTCAGCGCTGACTGCACAGCGGTCTCAAGATCACCTTCATACAACTCGCCGACGAGCATGGCGAGAACTTCAGTATCAGTCTGCGACTTAAACGTGTGGCCCTTGGTTTCCAGGTACGTCTTCAGCGCTGCGTAGTTTTCAATGATGCCGTTGTGCACCAGCGCGATGCCGAATTTGTCATCGACATGCGGGTGAGCGTTGAACTCAGTCACGCCGCCGTGCGTGGCCCAGCGTGTGTGACAGAGCCCGACATTGCCCGTAATGCCGCCCATGTCTTCAAGCTTGTCTTCGAGATTCGCAACGCGCCCGACAGCTTTGACGACCTGCAGCTTGCCGCTGCTGTTGACAGTGGCAATGCCGGCGGAGTCATACCCGCGATACTCGAGGCGCTTGAGGCCTTCGATGAGGATTTCCTGGGCCTTTTTACTTCCGATGTAGGCGACAATTCCACACATAAACGAGGATCTCCCTGAAAGCGGCGGCGGGTGCCGCAGTGAAGCGGAAGTAATCGCGTCCGGAAATACCGGAGTTGCGGATGCGATTCTACGTGTCGCCGCGGCGTATCGCCGATGCAGCGCGTAGAAGGCGGTGGTACGTGAACGCCGCCGCGTAGGTTCTAAATCGGCGGTTTTTGGTGGTGGGTGGAGGGAGGAAGTAGCGGAGTGGCGAAGTGACGGAGTGACGAAGTGGTGGAGGGAGCGGTTATAGCGGCTGGGTGAGGGGGATGGTTGGGTGGTTGAAACTCACCTCAGACGATATTACTGCTTGCACAACGCCCCTACTTCAGTTTGATCAATCCGCCCTTGCGATCCGGAAGCCAGATGCAAGCTTCAGCGGAACTTGCATCGAAGAATCCAACCTGGTGTTTCGCGGCGAGAGTAGAAACCTTTCTGTGTGCGCTTTCTGCCAGCGACCACGCGAAACAGGCGTTGATGTGTGAATAACCTATGGAGTATTCTGTGCGTTTGATGTCAACGTCTTCGTTCTCGCCAAGACCTGGCGGCGCGAGGGGGCCATTCAATGGCGGGAAATCCCTGATCATGTCATGAAACCATGCTCGAAGCGGTGCCGTGAGATTTTTCGGCTGGTCCACCCCATCATCATCCATCCTCTGATCGTACCACGCCAGAAACGCTTTGCGTGTTCCGGGGGATAAAGCGACATCAAACACCATCAGGTCATAGCTCATATTGCAAAATAGTATGGAAGGCCGATAGCAACGACCAACTCAACACCCCTCAGCAAACGCGGCAACAAAATCCAGATAGTCAAAGAAGTCGATCACGCTATCTCCATTGAAATCCGCACCCGGCAAGCTATCCGCGAAGGCTGCAACGAAATCGAGGTAGTCAAAGAAGTCAACTGTGGCATCGCTGTTGAAGTCAGCGAGGCAAGTTGGCGAATAGAGCGAGTCAATATATGCGGCAAGTTCGGCGGTCATGTTGTCGATGTCGATCGTGCTCTCTGGGCTGCTGCCGCTGGCGTAGTTGGGGCTTGAGCGGAAGTTATAGACCAAGTGGGACCAATCCTCGCTGCCTTGCAGGACATCGCTCGGACTTGGCGAGTCGCGGCCATCAATGTGATTGGCATCCATTGTCACCAAGTCGGTGTCGATGACGTTGTTGCGGTTCCAATCTACGCCGCCGACTTCAGGAGCTTCACGCGCTGGCACCGAGCCGACCAGTGTCACGGCGAAGAGCGTGCCGCCGAGGCCCGCAATTTCATCGAGGGCGGTTTCATCCAGACTTGGCATTGCGACACGCGAGTAGTCGAGGGTCCAGCCTGGGCGTGAATCAGCGAGCTGCCACGAATAGTTCATGACGCTGTGATAGTTAGGCTTGTAGTTGTAGCGGCGGTCGTTGTCGAAATCGACCTGGTCTCCACCGTGATGAAGTCCGAGCGTGTGCCCCATTTCGTGCATGAATGTTGAGGCCTGCGTGTTGGGCGTACCTCCCTGGGGAATGAACCCGCCAAGTGTTACCATGAAGTCGTTTCCTGGGAATTCACCAAGCCCTGATGAGGTTGTTGTGCCATAGAGGTTTGCGAACATGCAGTAGCGGAAGGCACGCTGTTTGGCAGTCAAGATGCCGTTGCGGTTGGGGCTGGCACGATCTGCTGGGTTGCCGAAGTATTGCGACTTCAGAGGATGGAAGTTGTCAAAATCATTTGGAAAATTCTGGAGGGGAATGCTCTGGTCTGCGGGATCTGTGATAATGTGCAGATTGATGCCTGTTACTGTGTCAGGGTTAGAGACTGGTGCCAGGGCGAAAGAGGTTTCCACCCTGATCAATGCTTCAGCTGCTGGAGCTCGCCCTTGCATTGAGTCTACTTCGACAAAAATGTCTTTGTGTAATGGATTTGCTCCTAATGCGGCGAGGTTGAGATCGATAGTGCCATTGCAATCTCCATCGATGCCAGTGGTTTCCCAGGAGTCTGGCAACCCGTCACCATCCGTGTCAACGGTGGCACCAATGGCCGGTCCCCAGCGAATCAACCCGCTGCCATTCTGAGTTACAAGGTTAGTGCGCAGGCCGCTACCACCGATGAAAATACCCATTCCAAACCCCGGGTCGTACGCCTTAGAGATCAGCGGTAGGCCGTGAAGGATTGGGAGGAACGTGAGAGTGGTGCCGTTGTAGCGGATGAGCGCTGATGCGGTAAGGAATAGTTTTTCGCCGGTTCCGTCATCGGCCACGCACATGGATGTGACGTTTACGCCGCTGCCGGTGCTCACTGGGTGATAGGTCGTTCCATCAAAGCGAGCGATACGGTTGAGTGCGATGCTCCCATCTCGCGTGGCGGTGAATTCCCCGGCGAGAAACAACTGGTCCTGAAAGACAACCATGTCTCGTACGGTGCCGTTCAGACCGCCGCGAGGCATTTCCCGCCACTGCGAACCTTCAAAGATGCAGATGCCTCTGGACGGCACTGTGAACTGATTGAACTGCATGCCTCTGGCGATTGAATCGAAACTGCCTGACACGTAAATGCTACCATCAAACTCCTGAACATCGGTGATGCTGGCGGAGTCAGTATTTGGTCCCCATTGGGTCGATGCTGGAAGCCATGTGGACCCGTTCCAGATCGCGCGGCGTCTGAACCCTTGAGCTGGAAAGGCGAAAGTGCCTTCAGCGAGGACGCCGAGACTGGGAATTGAATAGATTGAGCTCACGGTAATGGTGTTGTCGCCGGTTGTGCCGGTTCCAGGCCAGGTCACCCAAGAGTTGCCGCTCCACATCTGCCCGGCCGTTCCAACTAAACCGCCGGTGATGTAAAGCTGCTGTTCAGAATTCAGGAGTTGGCCTCCGGGCTGAATGCGACCCAGGGTCATCGGAGTGAACACAGACCCATCAAAGGCGGCAAGACCATTTGCGGCAATACCGCCGATTGAAGTGAACCCGCCACTGATGATCAAGCGGTTGTTGAAGATGGCAAAGCTCTGGGTTCCAGCATTGAGCGGTTCCATTGAAGTCGGGGCGAACCAAGCCGGACATTGCGCTGATGCACTTTGATCCAGTGATTCGCAGAATGTAAGCAGTGCGCAGGCGCTGATCAATGGTCGCCAAAGCTCACGTATGCTCAATTTGTGCCAAAACATTGTCATTGCCCTTCCTCTTGTCTGGCCTTTGGCAATTTGCGATTGCCGGAGGGACAAGTGTTGAGCCTGTGCTCACGCCTCATGTTTCATTGTAAACAAAAACTATGGGTCGATGCAAGAGGATTTGGCTTTGCATGGACTGAGAACTGTCAGAGAAACGCAGTTCTCAGGCCAATAAGTCTCGCAGGTAATACAAATCTGGTGTCTTTGGAAGGCATACTAATCCAATGTAGCGATTCAACCCAAGAACGCTGATTCTGCGACATCGATAGCGGCGGCGAGAGCGGCGGCTTTGTTTACTGTTTCCATGTATTCGAGGTGAGGGTCTGAATCGGCGACGATGCCGCCGGAGGCTTGCATGTGATAGGTCCACTGGTTGGATGCGGTATCACGCATGGCGAGCGGGACGACGATGGTGCGGAGGGCGAGGGCGATATCCATCTGGCCATCGAGACCGACGTAGCCGATGCCGCCGCCGTAGGGGCCGCGGCGGATTGGTTCGAGTTCATCGATAATTTGCATGGCGCGGACTTTGGGTGCGCCGGAGATGGTGCCGACGGGGAGTGCGGCGGCGAGGGCATCCCAGCAGTCTAAACCTTCGCGGAGTTCACCGGTGACGGTTGAGCTGATGTGCATGACGTGCGAGTAACGCTCGATTTCCATGAGTGCCGGGAGTTGGACTGTACCAGGTTTGGCGACGATGCCGACATCGTTGCGGCCAAGATCGACGAGCATGATGTGTTCAGCGCGTTCTTTGGGGTCTGCGAGAAGTTCTTTCTCGAGGGCGAGGTCTTCGGCGGTTGTTGTGCCGCGTTTGCGTGTTCCGGCGAGCGGGCGATTGGTGACGGTGAAAGAGGAAGCGGATTTGCGGACGCGGCAAAGAATCTCGGGGCTGGATGCGACGAGGATGGAACCTGCGGCTTGCAGGTAGACGAGGTACGGGCTGGGGTTGACCGCGCGGAGGGCGCGATAGACATCGAACGGATCGACCTTGGAAGTGCGTTCGAATCGCTGGCCGAGAACAACCTGGAAGATGTCGCCGGCCTTAATGTATTCCTTAGCTTTGGCGACCATGGCGGCGTGCTGAGCGGTTGAGAGATTTGATTTGGCGGGGGTCCGCGGCGTGTCTGGACTCATCGCGCCTGAGCTTAGTGGTTTTGAATGTCGTTGAATTTGCTCGGCGATGGATTGAAGCTTGGCAGTGGCAGCGATTAAGGAGGTCGATGGATCGTCGGCAGGTTTGACGATCGCGAGTTGCACAACCGAGACAAGTTTGTCAACGTTGTCAAAGATCACTGCGCCGTCGTAGAACCCGAAAGAAAGTTCGGGGAGATTGCGGTCATCTGGCGGCGGACTTTGCAGGCTTGCGCCTTCGACGTAACGGACAGTGTCGTATGCGGCGTAGCCAACCCAGCCGCCAAGGAAAGAGGCGGGAAGTGTTGCGCGGCGACCGGAATCAGCCTTGACGAGTCGAACTGGTTCGGTGATCTCGCGAAGGATTGCAAGCGGGTTCGGAGCGATGACGGAGCCAGTGTGTTTCGAAAGCCCGAGATTGTCGCAGACTTTGGTAGAGATGCCTGCGCTGCTACGAGTCGCAGTGACAGTGACCACTGGATGCGCACCGAGGATTGAATAACGGCCTTGTCGCTCACCACCTTCTACCGACTCAAAGAGAAACGAAGGGGCTTCGCGTTCATCGGCGGCGACCAGGCGGCGGTATGCGAGTACGGGTGTGAGTTGATCAGCGAGCAAGCGAGTGACAATCGGGATTGCGAGTACGCTGGCTGGGTGCTGAGCGCGTGCGATGGCAACCAGAGCATTGAATTCCGCAGGAGCTGGGAAAATTGGTAGAGGCTTTGACATGTGACATGCAAGAGTACGTCAAGGTCCGCCTGAGCGTGTCGCACAGAATTGAAAAGAGGCTCGCCGTTGCAAGCCTCTTTTGTGAACAGCATTTGGTATCAGATCATTCCTGGCGTTCGGGGATCTTTATTCCGTTCTCGGTTGGCTGAGCGTCGGCATGATTGTCTACGTTTTGCGATTTTGCCTTGTAGAAACCGGCAAACTCGGCGCTCTTGGCAAATGTTGATCCCATGAAAGCAAGAACGATGACCGCCGCCGCGGCGATGGTTCCGGCGAGTGTGCGTGCGGGGAAGGGGTTGAGCGTGAGGGGTTTGGCGCTCGCGTTGGGCTCAGAGAGGAAGGGAAGCGTGACGAGTCTGAGGTAGTAATACGCAGCGATTGCAGAGTTCAAACCGAGGATGATGACAAGGGCGATTTCGCCTGCGCTGATACCGGCCTGGAAGAGCGGCAACTTGCCGAAGAATCCGAGCAGGGGTGGGAAGCCCAGCAGCGAGAGGGCGCCGATGACCATGACGGCGGCGAGACCTGGGCGAGACTTCCACAGGCCGCGGAGATCGTCGAGCGAATCGGCTTCGATGTCTTCGCCTTGAGCGTTCTTCTTTTCAAGCGTGGCAACGACGGCCATGGGCGCGAGGTTCATGATGCCGTAGATCATGAGGTAGAAAAGGATGGCGGATATGCCGCTGGTTGAGAGCTTTTGGGTGCCGGGGCCGACGATGATGCCGACGAGCATGTAGCCGGAGTGTGCGATGCTCGAGTAGGCGAGCATGCGCTTGGTGCTGGTCTGCCAGAGGGCGAGGACGTTTCCGACGGTCATGGTGAGGGCGGCAATGACCCAGAGCATGACGCGGATAGGCTCGGGGAGCGATGTGCCGCCCGCTACTTGTTCGAGGGCGTTTGAGTTGGTGGGTGCATAGCTCCAGCCGATTGCGCCGCAGATCAGGAGGATGGCGATGAAGCCGGCGGTCTTGGGGACAAACGCGAGCATGGCTGTGACCGGCGCTGCTGCACCCTCGTAGACATCGGCGGTGTAGAAGTGCATCGGAACGGCGGCGATCTTGAAGCAGAGGCCGACGAGTGAGAGCAGGATGCCCGCCATGGCGATGGCGTTGATGCCGTGGTGCTGGAAGCTTTCCGCGATTTGGTTGAGGTTGGTTGAACCTGTGCCGCCGTAGAGGAAGGCAAAGCCGAAGAGGAAGATGGAAGCGCCCAGCGCGCCCAGGAAGAAGTACTTGACGCCAGCTTCGCGCGACTTATTCGCGCTCGTTGAGAGCGTCACCATGATGTAGGTCGGGAGGCTGGTGAGTTCGAGGGCCAGGAAGAGCCAGATGAGATCATCGGCGGAAGCGCAGAGCATGAGGCCGGTGAGCGAGAAGAGGAAGAAGGCGTAGAACTCTGCCCGGTTGGTGCGGAGCGGATCGAAGGCCCGTTTGCCCTGTGCGATTTGCACTTCTTCGCTGCGGTCAACCGAGCCAGCGAGCATGAGGCAGAGGAGTACGCCTACTGCGGCAATAAGAACCTTGGTGAATAACGGGAGATTGGGAAGAAAGGTCTGGCCCATGGCGGCGGTCACCACATGGCCATCGTGAATGCTGGGTGTATAGAGAGCTGCGGCGATCCCGGCGCCGATCAGCGAGAGGATGCAGATGAAATTGCACGACTTGCGGAGGGCAAGATTGCGCGAGAGGCCGATCACCATCACCAGGCATGTGCCGATGAAGAGAATGATCTCTGGCCAGAGGAAGGGGAGGCGTTCCATCATCGCGAGGTCTCCGAGGTCGTAGCGGCCAGATCAGTGAGAGCAGACTTTTTGGGATCAGGACTAGAGGTATGGCTTGGTGCGCCGTGGCCGCCCTTGGGGGCTTCGGGAGCGAGTTCAGTTGGCTGTGCGGGCTTGTTCGCTCTCGCGGCGAGCGCGGCTTCCTGAATCTTGACTTGTGCGGCGATGGTCTTGTCCATTGGATTGATCAGGAGTTTTGGATAGACGCCGAAGACCAGACAAAGGATTGCGAGCACTGAAAGGATGCCGATTTCGCGGCCAGTCATGTCGACGGGAAGGGCGGAGTGGTCTTTGTCGTGTGAGTGCGCGTGATCGGAGTGCGATGCGGGGAGCACCAGCGGACCCCAGACAACTTTGCCGACCATGTAGAGCAGGTACATCGCGGCGATGATCATGCCGGTGCCGGCGATCGCGGTGATGACTGGGCCAAGCGAGCCGAGTGTCGCGTTTGGCGTGCTACCCATCGACGAGCCCCAGACGCCGCGGCCCCAGTCGCTTGATGCCTGGAATGAACCCATGAGACACATGAATTCAGACACGAAACCGTTGAGACCGGGGAGGCCGACGGAGGCCATTGCAAAGAAGACCACGAAGAAGGACCAGATAGGCATTTTGGCGGCGAGTCCACCCAGCTCAGCCATGTTTCGTGTGTGGAGCCGTTCGTACATGAAACCGATGCAGAAGAAGAGTGCGCCGGTGGAGAGGCCGTGATTGATCATGTAGAGGACAGAGCCGGTGATGCCGGTGTAGTTCAGCGCGACCATGCCCAGGATGCAGAAGCCAAGGTGGGCGACGGATGAGTAGGCGACGAGTTTCTTGACATCGCGCTGCACCCAGCAGATCAGGCCGCCGTAGATGATGCCGACGACACAGAGGGCCGCGATGGTGCAGTGATGCTGGGCCATTGCATCGGGTGTAAAACCGAGTGCGAAGCGATAGATGCCGTAGGTGCCGAGCTTGAGCAATGTTCCTGCGAGGATGACTGAGCCAGCGGTCGGTGCTTCGGTGTGGGCAAGGGGCAACCAGGTGTGGAAGGGGAAGAGCGGGACCTTGACTGCAAAGCCGCAGAGCAGGGCGAGCAGGATCCAGCTTTGGGTCTCGACGGGCAGAGAGCGGGCGGTTGCGGCGAGTTGCGAGATATCGAAAGACCAAGTTCCGCCGTTGCCCGCGGCGTGTGCCCAGGCGACGTAGACCAGACCGGCGAGTGTGATGATGGAGCCGGTGAAGGTATAGAGGAAGAACTTGTTTGCAGCCTTGGCGCGGTTGGTAGATCCGAAGAGAC
>SXGT01917248.1_pt1 | contig 10438 bp, 8 predicted proteins | sample 3176221 | NCBI WGS metagenome assembly SXGT01 (sample SAMN11356862, study PRJNA531348) | freshwater metagenome | isolation source: freshwater sample F1-120 | place: China: Fuxian Lake, Yuxi | collected 2017-12-25
TAAACTAGAGCGGCTGAAAATGAGGACCAAGCTTCATCATTTTGCCCTAAAGTCCAAACTCTACCTCAATGCCCTCCGCTCCGCTTTCGCCACTTTACGGGCCCTCACCCCCGTACAGGGCTCCGCGTAAGGTGAGTAAAATCATCGTGGCGGATACTTGGCTCAGAGAAGGGAATACGGCGTCACCCATTGTCAGTCGCTCGACGGAAGCATTGAAAACCACGCAGCCGAGAGGTCCAGAAAGTATCACATTAGAACCGGTCGTGGGGCGGCGCAGAGGCATCGTCGGACGGGCTATGGCCACAGGTTGTACGCTGCGTATCGTCACAAACCTCAAGCAAGACTCTGATTATGTCGAATGTCATTCGCACGCACAATCAGAGTTGGTCGTACCGATCAAGATCGCTGATGAAGTGATTGCCGCTATCAATCTTGAACACTCGGATGAGCATGCCTTTGATCAGGAAGATGAACAGATTGTACAGGCTCTGGCAGCCCAGGCGAGTGTGGCCATCCAAAATGCTCGGCACACCAGGCTCATCGTGGCGAAGACCCAACTTGTGTGGATGAATATGGCCAGTGGCGCCTGCTTCCATGCCATTGGGAATCACGCCACGGCCATTGGGGATGAGGTGCAACTCCTGCGGCACGCCCTCGCTATACAACAACCTGTAGCATCGCTACGACTAGGCTTAGAGAATATCGAGAGACGAGTCGCTGATATTCATACGCTCCGGATTACCGCACCACTTGCTACTGAAGAGGGCGTCAACTCCATCTGTATCTATGATCTCCTACAAGAACGCCTCAGACGCTTATGGAGCCGCGAGCCCTATACCTCGGTATCGCTTTATCAGCGCCCGCTCGCAGAGCCAGGGGTACGAGTACGTGTGAGTGCTGAATGGTTTACGCGTGCTCTCGACATCGTCATCGACAATGCTATCGAGGCGATGACAGCTAGTAGACACCGCTCCCTGACCATCATGACGCGGGTGTCTGGGAATCGCCTGGAGATCAGCGTCTACGACACCGGGCCAGGGATTGCGCCAGAGATTCAAGAACATCTCCTCAAGCATCGCATTCCCAAGCCTCCGGGAGCCAAGGGGTTTGGCGTCGGCCTCTTGATGGCCCAAACGATTCTGCAAACGTATGGTGGAGATATCCGCTTGGGCTCGACGGGACCAGAAGGCACGACCATGATACTCTGGCTGCCTCTGGAGGAAGCGGGCGAGGCGCCCAAAACGCTTCCAGTAGGCAACGGTGACGACCACAGAACAGAAGATGTTAACCATTTCTCCATGCCTCAGGTTTCCCATGACCAGCACAGGCTACGGGAATTCCTGCTCGTGGGCAATCAGCGTACCAGCTCCTGGCTCCCTATTGTGCAAGGAGCGGCATCCTCACTGGCCGTATTGCGTACGGTGTCTGCTGAGCACGCACCGCAACATGTCGCCCAGCGGCTCTACGACTTGATCCTCATTGACGCTACCGATGTGGCTGAGGTGCCCACACTGGTAACAGCGCTCCGAAAGCGTCAGCCGGATGCGCGGATCCTCGTTGGCACTGCAGCCCAGGATTGGACTACAGCGCGTGAAGTCTTGCGTGCTGGAGCCCTGGATTACCTTGACAAGGCGATGGCTGCCGATGAACTGCGCTTGCTCTTTCAACGCATCTTAGCGGCACAGCGTGACCCTTATCTGGGCATCGACGTAACTTAGGAGGCTAAGTATCGTGCAGATTAACGTGTTATTGGCCGATAACATGGCAGAGCATCTTGAGACCCGCAGGCGTTTTTTAGAGCAAGCGGGCTACACCGTCGTCACGGCAGCGAGTCCAGACGAAGCCCTCGCCAAGCTGCGGAGTATGGACATTGATGTCGCCGTACTCGATATCCGCCTGGAAGATGACTTCGATGAAAAGGACGTCAGTGGGCTGCTGGTGGCCCGGGATAGCGACGCTGCTATACCCAAGATCATGCTGACTGGCTTTCCTTCTCCAGAAACCGCCCGCGCTGCCATGAGCGCCCTCGTGCCAGGGGGAGCGCTGGCTGTCGATTATGTGGCCAAAGGGCAATCAGATTTGTTGCTCAAGGCGATTGAGTCGGCGATCCGCCACAAGGTTTTTATTGCCCATGGTCACGATGAGGGTGCTAAAGATGCTGTGGTGTTGACCGTCAAAAATTTAGGCTTGCAAGAGGTAGTGTTACATGAGCAACGCAATATCGGCCAAGCGATTATCAATCACTTTGAGGCCCACTCCAAGGTGGGTTTTGCGGTGATTGTACTGACGCCAGATGATATGGGCTATGCGCGGGATCGGCCAGGTGAGATCAAACCACGGGCGCGGCAAAACGTGGTCTTTGAATTTGGTTACTTTGTCGGTGTGCTTGGGCTGCAGCGGGTGTGTGTGCTCTACAAGGAGGGAGTTGATCTGCCATCGCAATATCTCGAAGTGCTGTCCCTGGAGATGGATCCAGCAGGTATGTGGAAGCATCAATTGGCCGGGCGCATGCAGCAAGCCGGTTTACCAATCAACGTCAACCGCATACGCTAAAGGAAGCAAGGCCGTGCCGCGTGCAGGAGGCAGAACAGTGCCTGCAAGAGCAGTGGGTGCATCTGGCGATTCTGGACATTCGTCTCGAAGACGATCACGACGAGAAAGACATCAGTGGCTTACAGCTCGCGCAAGCGCCAGCCTATCGCGCTCTGCCAAAAATTATCCTCACCAGCTATGCCACCGTAGAGGCGGCCCGTGCCGCGCTCGGGCCAGCGTTGGGTAGCTCAGCACCAGCGGTGAATTTCCTGCGCAAAGACGAGGGCGCCCAGGCGATGATTGCGGCTATCGAAGAGGCCTTGGCACACCACGTGCGCATCAACTGGGATCTCGTGCTGCGGAGGCAGCCGCATCAACCGCTTACAGGGGCGTATCTGGTGGCGTGTATGCAGCCGCACGTCGCCGGGGAGCGCTTGCTCCAACGAGCAGATGAGCTTGAAGATCTGTTGCGCCGCTTGTTTTATGACTATAGCCAGCTCACACTCGAACGCCTCCTGTGGCACGACGCTGGCCAGGTGGCCTTTCTGGTAGTGGCTTTCCAGGCAGGCGCCCTCCCCGCCTCGTTCGTGGTGGTTTGTGGCGAGCCGAGTCCCATGGCGGCAGCGGCTGAGCATTATCAGAGATACGCGCCTCACGCCATGGGTGCCACGAGCACCGTGCTCAGTCTCCAGGCTACGACGCTGCATTTTGTGGCCCATGCTTACACGCTAGCGAATGCTGACCTGGAGCAGGTACAGCCCCTCAGCGAGGTGTATCGCCTGGGATCAGCCAAGGCCTGCGATGAGGCCCTGGCAGGACTGCTCCAGCACACCCTCGCCGCCTGGCATCATGACAGCCGTATCCCTGATACCGAGCGCACCCTGGACACCATCTACCGCGAGCGCTTGCACTGGCCCCCCGATGCGCTCCAGCAAGGCGCCGCACGTCTCCAGGCCCTGCTACCGCAGGTACGCGCCCTGGGACTAGAGATCACCCACGCTGCCGGCCAACTCACTGTGCACGTGGCTGGCGTAACCTACACCTACCCCGAACCCCTCGCCGTGCTGTCCCAGCCCGCGGCCCTCGGCCAGCCGGTCTTGCTGACGCATACTCCGGGAAGACTCACGGGGGAGAACATCCTGGCGGATACCCAGGGCCGCACCTGGCTCAGCGACTTTGCCGAAGCGGGCCTGGCGCCGTGGCTGTGGAATGTCGTGGCGTTGGAGGCCATAATGCGCTTTGATTGGGTCGAGCCTGGCGACCTGGCGCGTCTGCACGACATGGAACAGCATCTCACCGACGCACCGTTCAACACACTGGAGCTGCGCCAGATTGAACCCAGCCTGCGTAAGCCCGTGCGGGCGCTCCAGACGTTACGACGCCTTGCGGTACCTCTGGTGGGGACAGAGATGCCATCCTACATCCTCGGCCTGGCCTTTCAGGCGGCGACGCGCTTCTTGCGCTGCGATCCAACGGTGCAATGGACCCGACGTGAAATCATCCGCCTGACGCATGCCCTACTCGCCGCCGCGATGCTGTGCGGGAAGCTGGGGCACAGCCAGGCGCAGACGCCCACCTCGGCTCCTGACGCTACGGGGCTCAAGCTCGATCATACCAGTCGTACAGTCTGGGTGCATGGCGTGCGTTCGTCACCGGCCAGAGCTATGATTTGCTGTACTATCTGTATACGCACGCGCAGCAGGTGTGCACCCGGTAGGAACTGGTGGAGCAGGTCTTGGAGCTGCGCTACGACGAGGCGGACCGCAGTCAAGTCAGTCGTCTGAACACCGCCATCCGCCGCTTACGTGAGTGCATTGAAGAGACACCCAGCCAGCCGCGCTTCCTGCGTACCGAGTCTGGTGAGGGCTACCGTTTGCTCCCCTGAGATGTGGTGGAGCGAGAACGGTCTCACCCCCTGGTGCCTCTCAGACTCGCCTGGGGCAACGGACGCTACCAAGCCTTGTACGCTTTGCTCCCTCGCCCCAAACCTGCCGAGGCGCCCCCTCTGGGCGCACACCGCCCCTCATCAGTGTCCTCGTGCATCGGCACTGGATCTCGAAGGTGTTCCTGGGAGTGCAGGCGCCTCGCCTGCTTCCAGCGCGGGCGGGAGGCCCGCGCTCCCAGTGACGGGCCACGCCGCATACCTCTCGTGAGGCTGCACACGCGGGCCAGTGCCTGACATCGATTGTCGTCTGGCATATTGCCGGCGCTGGGCCTTACGCCGGAGGACGATCTTGACCCTTGCCGGCGATGGTGTGATAATGCGTGGAGCTGGTCAGCGCTCGACTGCAAGCCTATAAGGGGTATACACCATGCCAAGAAGGCCATGTGCAGCGTGTGCCAGGTTTCCAGTCGTAGGCGCTGTCTGTGGATGGGCGCGTATGGGGTACGGAGCACAGGTGCGTCGTGCTGGAGCGCAGTGCCACACCGCACCTGCCTCCGGCGTCCCTTGACGCGCCCCGGCGGCGGCGACCAGCGCTGGCGGCGCATGGCGGGCAGATGCACCGGCTTGCCGCCTGTTTCCTCCTGGCAGGCCCTCCCCGTTCCGAGGGCCTGCACGCAAGGCAGATCACTGTTCTACGAAGGAGAGCCACCCCTATGGCACCAGCACGGCTTAACAAAATTATCGACTTGCTCGAACGTGGTCAGACGGTGTTTAGCTGCGGCACCATTCCCAATGGCAACTACGATGAGATCATCGCCCTGTCGCGCTCTGCCTATGACATGATTATCATTGAGACAGAACACCTTGGCTTTGATTTCCCGACCTTACGGCATTCCATGCAGTATCTGCTGAACCGCCAGCGCATTGCCGCCCAGGGCACGGTGCAGCCGGACGTTGTCCCTCTGGTGCGCATTCCCCCCTACACGCGTGAGCAGAACGAATGGGTCATCAAACAGACGCTGGATGCCGGGCCGTATGGCCTGGTGTTGCCGCATTTTGACACGGTCGAAGGCGCCGCAGCAGTGGTGCGGGCGGCACGCTATCCGCAGGTGCCCGGTGTGGCGGATTTTGAGCCAGCGGGTGAGCGCGGCTGGGCCTCCAGCCTGGCGCCGCATTACTGGGGACTCACGCCGCAGGAGTACTACGATGCCGCCGATGTGTGGCCACTCGATCCCGACGGGGAATTGTTCCTCATGGGGATTGTCGAAAATGTGCGTGGGGTGACCAATCTGCCGGACATCCTGCGACGCGTGAAAGGTATCGGTGCCATCTGGGCCGGGTCGGGGGATTTGTCGGTGTCCATGGGTTTCCGGGGTCAAGCCTCGCATCCTGAGGTGGAGGCGGCGGTGCTGAAAATTTTGGCGATTTGCAAGGAGCACGGGGTGCCCTGTGCCACAGCGATCAGTCCGAATGCCTCGGTAGAAACCCGCATTGCGCAGGGCTTTCAGATTGTCGTGGTACCCCCGGTACGGTCCCTCGAGTCGCTGGCACACGGGCGGCAGGTGGCCGGACGGGCCGAGTAGGCGCTCCGTCTCGTCCTCCCTGGGTCTGGCCTCGCAGGATGCGCTCGCAACGTGTGCCGCAGTAGGCGTGGATACAAGGACAACCCCGGTATGGCGTTCCTCCCTTTCGCACTGAAGGCTATGCTCGGCGCGTGTCTGTTCCTGCTCATCCTCTGGTGTGCGCAGCATCGCCAGCCACGCGCTGCCGGTATGATGCTCACCTTCCCGGCGATCAACGGTCTGGGGCTCCTGACCGCCGAGAGCGCTGATCCTGTCGTGATCGCCCGCGCCATGATCCCCATGATCGCCCTCAATGGCGTGCTCTGTGCCCTGTATATTCTGGCCCTGCTCCAACCTGGCGCCGTGCTGCCATCCCTCCCGCCGCGCCTCAAAGCCGTGGTGGTCGTCAGTGGGTGCCTCGTGCTCTGGGGTGCCTTCGCCCTGGCGGTTGCCCCGTGGGTGCAGGCCTTGCTGGTCTCATCCTCGCAGGTACTGCTCTTCCTCGGAGGCTATGCGTTGCTGGGGGGACTCGCCACAGGGCTGTGGCTCTGGCTTCCTGTGCGCCCCGCAACAGGAAGCCGACAGTCGTTTGTGGGGGTACTGCAGGCAAACGTCATACGGGTAGGTGTGATGCTGGGCTTGCTGGTGCTGGTCATGCTCCTGGCGCGCCACGGAGCAGAGGCCTGGTCCGGTCGGTTCAGCGCCTTCCCCCTCATTCCCTTCTACAGTTTGCTGGCGCTTGCACCGCGCCATGCCGACCATCACGAGGCCGCCGTGCGGCTGGGAATGGTCGGGAGTACGGTACTGTTCGGGCCTGTGCTGGCCATCGCGTTTGTCTGGGGATTTGCCTACTATCTCACCGCCTTGGCGCTGCCACGCGAGACGGCCAGCGCCTTCGCCCTCGGCGTGCTTGGACTGCTCGTCCTCTGGAGTGTGTGCGGGGTCTTGATCTGGGGCATGCTGGGCGGCATACGTGTGCTGGAACGGCGTGGCCCATGAACGCCACCGCGTGCTCTGGGCCACTTGCGGTCATCGATAGAGACAAGGGACAGCTGTCTACGACACCGGGCGGATATTCTGGTTGAAGCGGAAGACATTGGCCGGATCGTACTGTTGCTTCACCTGCACGAGCCGGGCGTAGTTCTGCCCAAAGGCATCGCGGACCCGCTCTGGTTCATCCGAACCGAGGTGATTGACGTACACCCCACCCGTGCTATGGGCGTCCAGAGCCTTCCAGCATTCCCGCACCCACGGGATGTGCTGATTGGCGTCTGCCGGCTCAGTCCACTGACCGATAACATCCAGGTTCCACAGTGCCTCGCGTAGCCCAAAGGCGGTGGCGTCCGCCGGTACGCGGGTGGCCGCACCATGCACCAGGTACAGCAGGATCATCGAGTGTGGCGAGGCCATCTGGTCCGCATACTCCAGGGCAATATCGAGCGCCGCATCGGGGGGATTCTTGAGGAAACTCGACTTCCAGTAGCGCTGCATGCCGTGTGGAAAGACCTCCGGGTTAAAGATCGTTTGCACCTCGGGATAGGACTTGGGGCCCACGTCATCAAACAGCGGCGTCCCCAAACGGCGCAGAGGCGCCAGAATACGTTCACCCTCGTCCAGCGGGCCGTGATAGCCGATGGGCAGGGCGATGATGGGCGTGCCATCGGGTAAGGTCATTAAGCCGGCAAAGGCTGCCGTGCTATCCGAACACGCCTCAGAGAAATCCCGGTGATAGCGCAAGATGTCGCGTGCCTGGGAGCGCGGGTAGACCACCGTCCCGGCGAACCACTGGCTGACGGGATGGAGCTGATACTCGAAGGAGGTCACCACGCCAAAATTCCCACCACCGCCGCGCAAGGCCCAAAACAGGTCGGGATGCTCGGTGGCACTGGCGGTAAGGACGGTGCCGTCAGCCGTCACAACATCGGCGGACACCAGGTTATCGCACGCGAGACCGTGCTGCCCCATGAGCCAGCCAATCCCCCCGCCTAAGGTCAAACCGGCGATGCCCGTGTCGTTCACTGCCCCGCCCGTGGTGCCCAGGCCATACACTTGGGTCTCACGATCAAATTCCCGCCACAGCACACCGCCCTGCGCCTGCACGCGGCGCTGGGCCGCATCCACCCGGATGCCTTTCATGGGTGTCAGATCAAGCACCACCCCCCCGTCACAGGTGGCATGGCCAGCGGCGTTGTGGCTGCCACAGCGCATGGCCACGGGTAAATCGTGGGTGCGGGCGAAGGCGACCCCCTGCACGACATCCGCCACCCCGGTGCAACGCGCGATCAGCGCAGGATGCTTGTCGATCATGCCATTCCACACCTTACGGGCTTGCGCATACGCTGCGTCAGCGGGCGATAAGAGGGTGCCGCCTAGACGTGTCCTGAACGCGGCCACCTCTGCGTCATCGAGTTGGATGTCTGTCCCCGTCATCGTTGTCGCGTGTACAGCACTCATCATGCTCCTCCTTCCTCAGATGTGACAACCTGCTACCGCGGTGAGTGTACTACAGACGGGCAGCGCTATGGTAGCGTGGGGCTGGCGATACTCCATGCACCTCCTGCTCCGGCTGCCACCACCCCCCGCGCCCTGTGCGACATGGCTTCCCCACGTCGCACGGCGGCCAAGAGCCAGTCTCTACGTCACCGCGCGGTCTCAGGCTCCACGGCGTTGCGGACAGGCGGCCGCGCAGCACGCATGGCGAGGTCGGTGTCATAGTGCAGGACACGCTCGAGCCGGGGGACAAGGCACGAGAGCGGCCTTACGAGCTCAAGCGATACACCCGGGCGGCGGTGTCGTGGAACAGGGCAGCGCGCTCGGTGGCCGAGTAGCCGGCGGAGAGCCGTTTGAAGGCGTTGTACACCACGGTGTAAGAGTATGACACCTTGTCGACCGGAAAATTGCTTTCAAACATGCAACGCTCTGGCCCGAATTGCTCGATACAGTAGTGCATCAAGGGTGACAGCGCCGCGGCGAGTTCTTCCGAGCCGATGGGCTGGGAGCGTTCATGCCAGTCAAAGCCATAGCGATGCTGTCCGACCCCACCGAGCTTGAGGATAACGTTGGGACACGCCGCCACCGCGGCCAAGTCCTGACGCCAGGCAGGAATCACCTCGGTATCGCGGTTGGCGTACGGACCGATACGCACCAGGCCACCGATGTGATTCACAATGATGGTCAGCTCCGGTACGGCCCTGGCAAAAGCAGCCAAGTCAGGGAGTTGGGGATGGTACAGCGAATTTTCTAGGCACAGCCCGAGACGCGCTAACACCCGCGCCCCCGCCCGGTACGACTCGGTGGACAGGACCCCCTGGATGTCGCGGTTGGCGAGTGCCGGGCTGGCATCCCAACCCACGGAATGCCGGATACCGCGGAATCGCGTGGGACTGGCCGCCTGCATGGCTTCCAGCACCGGCGCCACGTGCTCGCCCAGCTTGAGATCGGCGTGGCCAATAATGGCCGCCGCGATGCGGGCCGGGCCATACTGGCCACTGGCGCTGGCAGTCGCCAGACCTTCGACAAATTCCACTTCCCCCAGCGGACGCATGGCCTCTGGTCCGTCGGGGCGATAGCGCGTTCTGACCTCGATAAACACCGTCGAACGCACGTTGTGGCCACTGCGCAGATCTGCGGCCAGGTCTGGGAGCAGATACCGTTGGTAGGCGGCGGGTTCCGGGCGCGATTCCCACAGGTGGTGGTGCGAATCACAGATCGGGATCTCGGGCTCCAAAGGTGCTTCGGGGGTGAGCCTGAGCCAGTCCTGGTCTCCAATAGGCATGAGAGGGCCTCCGTGTGTGCAGTGTCGGGGGATGTGTCCTGGCGTGGATCCTGCCGTCGATGGGCCCTATTTTAGCACAGATCTGGGCAGCCGTCCCGGTGGGGCGCGTCCCATCCCACGTTGAAGCGCGTTGTGTAGACGGTGTCCGCCATGGTGCAACGTCGTCACGCCCAGGGGCGATCACGCGACGCTCCTCTTGGAGAGGTCGAGGAGAGGCCTGGCCGCCTTTAGACCGCCAGGTAGCGCTTGATCATCTCTTCTTGCAGCTCGTGCATCTTGCCGTCCAGGACAATGCGGCCTTGGTCCATGACGTACACGTGGTCTGCCAGACGCCGGGCAAAGTCGAGATATTGCTCGACCAGCAGAATGCCCATGCGTCCTTCCTGCTTCAGGCGCTGGATCGACGCTTCGATATCGAGAATAATCGACGGCTGGATGCCTTCGGTAGGTTCATCAAGCAGCAACAAGGTGGGTTCGGTGATGAGCGCCCGCGCAATGGCCAATTGCTGCTGCTGGCCACCACTGAGCAGGCCGCCTTTGCGGGCAATCATGGTTTGTAACACGGGAAAGCGTTGGAAGATCTCGTCTGGGATGGGGCTATCGCCGCGGTCGCGTGCCACCAGGCCAATGCGCAGATTCTCCTGCACCGTGAGATCGGGAAAAATGTCGCGCCCCTGCGGCACA
>SXGT01002307.1_pt1 | contig 10437 bp, 9 predicted proteins | sample 3176221 | NCBI WGS metagenome assembly SXGT01 (sample SAMN11356862, study PRJNA531348) | freshwater metagenome | isolation source: freshwater sample F1-120 | place: China: Fuxian Lake, Yuxi | collected 2017-12-25
GATCCCGGCTACAAGCTGGTCCGCGACGCGCGCGCGGCCGGCCGCACGGTGCACACCGTGCCAGGCCCCTGCGCGGCAGTCGCGGCGCTGACGCTGGCTGGGCTGCCGACCGACCGGTTCCTGTTTGCCGGTTTCCTGCCGCCGAAGCCGGGCGCGCGCGCGTCGGCCATCGCCGAATTGGGGCCAATCCGCGCGACCCTGATCTTCTACGAGAGCGGCCCGCGCCTCGGCGCGGCGCTTGCCGCCCTGCGCGACGGGCTCGGTACGCGCGATGCGGCCGTGGCGCGCGAGATCAGCAAGCGTTTCGAGGAGACGGTGACCGGCACACTCGCCGAGCTGGCCGAGCGCTATGCCGGCGAGGCACCCAAGGGCGAGATCGTGATCCTGGTCGGACCGCCGGGGGAGGCCGCGCCGGCCGGGGAAGCGGACGTGGACGCGGCACTGGCGGAGGCGATGACCCGGCGGTCGGTGTCCCGGGCGGCAGCGGAAGTGGCGGCGACGCTCGGCCTGCCGCGGCGCGACGTCTACGAGCGGGCGCTCAAGCTGAAATGAAGCGTCAGCGGGCCGAGCGCGGCGGCCGGCGCGCCGAAGCGCTGGCGGCGCTCTGGCTGCGGCTCAAAGGCTGGACGGTGCTGGCCCGGCGGGCGCGGACGCCGCTTGGTGAGGTCGACCTGGTGGTGCGGCGCGGGCGAACTTTGGCCTTTGTTGAGGTCAAGGCGCGGGCGTCTCAGGCCGAGGCGGAGCGCTCGCTGGATGACTTCCGCCTGCGCCGGGTCGCGGCGGCGGCCCAGGCGCTTGCGCCGCGTTACGTGCGGGAGGGAGACACGCTGCGGGTCGACGCGGTCTTCATCGTGCCAGGACGTTTGCCGAGGCACATGCCGGATGTGTGGCGAGGCTAAAGCAACTCGCTCGACCCGAGCGAAGTCGAGGGGCGCAGGTGATGACTCCGTGCCAACGCCCTTCGACTACGCGCTTCGCGCTCCGCTCAGGACGGTCGACACCGGCATGGCGGGCCGGATCAGAACAACCGCTCGCCGACCCGGATCACGTCGCCCGGCTGGATCGTCGTGTCGAGATCGGTCACCCGCATCTCCTCCTTGCCGCGGAACAGCTTGATGCGGCGCTGGGTGCCGGTCAGCGCAAGGCCGCCGCCGCGGGCGAGGGCCTGGCGCAGCGTCATGTCGCTCATCAGCACGTAAGCGCCCGGCGTGTTGACCTGGCCGTAGATGAAGAACTGATCGGCCTCGGGCAGGAACAGCTTGGCGCCGGGCGGCACGATCGGGTCCTGCTCCGGCCCGCCAGTGGCCAGGGTCTCGATCATCAGCTTCTGCTCGGGCCCGTCCATCGGCCGCAGCACGACGTAATCGGCGCCGCCCTGCCGCTTACCGCCAACCCGCGCCAGGATTTCGGACACCCGGTAGGCGCGGTCGACCGGCACCAGGCCGGGGCTCGTCACAGCGCCCAGCACGGTCACATACTGGCTGGCATAGGAGACGATCTCCACGCTGACGATCGGATCGGCGAAGATGCCGCCGCTGCGCAGCGAGCCCGCGACCTGGTTGGACAATTCCTGCGCGGACAGGCTGGCCGCGCGCACCACCCCGATGAACGGCAGCACGATGGTGCCGTCCGAACGAACCCGGGTGCGAGTCTTGAAGTCGCTGCGGCCGAGCACGTCGACCTCGACCACATCGCCCGGCCCCAGCACATAGGTCTGGGCCGCATTGGCGGTAAGCTGCCCCTCATTCTGGGCCGGCGCCGCGCCCGGGTGGACCAGCATCGCGGCCATGAGGGCCGCCCCACAGACTGCACGTCTCTTCATCTCGCCTCGCCCTTCGTCAGAATTTCAATGAAGTGGTCACACCCAGCTGGGTGCTCTGGTAGTTGAACAACGGGTTGTCGGCCTGCCGCTCTTCATGCTCGGCATCGAAGCGGAGCGTGATGTTCGGAGTGGCTTCCACAAAGAGAGCCGCAAACACCGAACGCGTTTCCTCCTCGTTGATGCCGAGACCGGTTCGGGTGCCACCTTCGAACTCACGTTGCCGGACCACCAGGCGGGCCTGAGCGCGGACAGCCTGGCTGATCCGATAGTCGAGCCTGCCGCCAACCTGATCCTCGACGACGTAGCTGACGTCGACACGATTTGATGCGTCCACCTCGCGGGCGATCTCGAGCGTCCCCCGCAGGCGCCCGAGCGGGTTGGCCAGCAGTTCGGCGCGCCAGGTCAGGCCGTCGAAGCGGGGCAGGTCCAGCTGCCGCGGTTCGACCTGGGTATAGCCGGCCGCCACCATGCCGCGCAGCGCCGTCCCAACCTCACGGGTGTAGCTAAGCCCGATCGTATAGGCCCCGAAGCCATCCGAGCGCGGCAGACCGCCGGCAAGGACGACGCGATTGCGGTAACGGGCTTCCAGAAAGCGGCCGAACAGCTCGGCCGTGCCGAGGCTGGGCGTCGTGTAACCGAGCCCGCCCTCGATCAGTGACCGGTCGAGATCGGCGGAGCGGCGCTGCTCGCGGCTGTTCCGCCCCTCCTGATATTGCGCGGCCACGCGCGGGACGAGGCCGGCCGGCCGCTCGCACCGGCCCTCGAAATTAATCGAGCCTACCGTCTCGCGGTTGTTGACGGGGCCAAGCGTGATGTCGTCGAGTTCGGATTGGCGGCGGGAAAGGATGCCGAAGATATCCGCGCGGCACTGCGCGAAGCGCAGGTTCACGCCGGAGCGCGCCTCCAGCCGCTCGCGGTCAAGCTGGTGGTTGCGCGCGTGGAAGTCGTAACCGGCCAGAGCCGTCGCGAACAAAGCGTGCCGGCCGACCGGCACCAGGACGTCCAGCGTCGCGGCGGGCGTGAACCGCACATCTTCCCGCACGATGCCGCGCGCCGCTGCCAGCGCACGGCTCGCCCGCGCGATGTTGCTGTCGTAGACGGCCGTGCCGGTGATGCCGAGATCGAGCCGGCGCTGCGCAGAGGCGGGCGCGGTGCAGGCGACCGCGCACAGCCAGGCAACAGCGATCATTCCCCGTGTCAAACTACGAACCCGCCCCATTCGGGCCCGCTTCGCGCGGCCCCGCTCAGAACTGCCAGCTTGCCAAGGCTTTGGCAAACATCCCGTTAAGCGGCCACGCTCAGCGCCGTCCCTGGAGAATGCGCCGGGCCGTCCCGAGAAAATTCTTCAACGTTTCCCCTGGCGTCGCGCGGCGCCCGGCCTCGGCGACGCACAAGCCGCCCATGCGCGGCGCCGGATTCAGCGTCGCGCGCACGGCCGCCACCCGCGCCCCGATCAGCCGTTTGCGCCGTGCCTGGCTCGGCTGCATGAGATCGATCTCGGCCACGTCGAGCGGGTCGGCCCCGATCGCGCCAGCAGCGAGTGCGCGCTCCAGCAGCTGTTCGCCGGCCGCGGTGCGGGTCATGACCAGGCTGCGCCCGGCCTGTTCCTCGAACGTCGGGTAGCCGGTCTCGCCGCCATACCAGGCATCGGCGCAGGCTATGTCCGCGACGCCGCCGAGCGCATCGGGGCAGATCTTGCAGCGGAACTGGACCTCGCGCGACAGGTGGTGTCCCCAGCTGCGCTCGTAGGTCATCTCGGCGCTGCGGCCGTCATGCGCGGTCGCGCTCGCCATGCCGGGCCAACCGAAGCCGCGGTAGCGGAAGCTGTGCACCTCTTCCTCGCGCATACCGAACTCGGCGAGAATGCGGTCGGCGCCGGTCTGGCTCGGAATGCCTGCGCAGAAGAAAGAGAGGATATACGGCACGTGCGCCTCGACGCGCGGATCGAAGCGGCCGAGCTGGCGCAAGGCCCCGACATCGCAGGGTTTGCCGATGAAAAGGGCGCGGCCGCCCTCGGCTAGGACCGCATCGATGTCGGCGAGCGGCGAGGAGGCGGCATAGCGCGATCCCGCGCCGCCCACGACTTCCTCGGCGCAGCGCGAAACCAGAGTGCGGTTGCGGGTCGGGCGACCGGGATCGGCGCCGACGTGGATGACGCGATCGACCAACCCTGCCCGGAGCGCGAAGACGGCGAGCCCGGTCAGTGCACCGCCCGACGAGGCGCGATGGCGGATCTCGTCGTCGGTGGCGTAGCCGGTCGCGACGCGGTGATAGGGGCCCCAGACGGCATGGATGTGCGGAGCGTCGTGCCAGGGGGCTACACGGGCGCCGGGACAGGCCTGCGCCAGCATGCGCTCCTGCTCGGGCGTCACCTGCGGCAGAGGCTGCGGACGGTTGTAGCCCGGTGGCACCGGCTGCATCGCGACGCCCCCCACGGAGGCACACAAGCCGCAGCCGGAGCAGAGCTCGCCCGCCAGGACGCGCGCGATCGTGCGGGACGGCGCCTTCACCGGCGATCCGCCGACGCGGCGAACAAGGAGCGCAGTTCGGCGCGATAGGCGTCGAGAAGGCCGTTCACCTGGCCCATGCCGCGGGCGAGGTCGGCCGCAAGTTCGTCCCGCCGCTCCAAAGACGTGTGGATGAACGCGAGCGCGCCCTCTTCCGCCATGCCCTGGACCGGCACCATGTGATCGTAGCCGAGCATGCCGAACAACCCGCTGAACTTGCGGCTGTAGGCGATCGGCACGAACGGGACGCCGGACGAGAAAGCGGCGATGCAGGCGTGCATGCGGGCCGCGACGAGGAAGTCGAGACCCGAGATGTAGCTCTTCGCCTCCGAAGGCCCGGCAAAGGTGGGTACTCGCATGGCCGCCGGGAACTCGGCGGCAAGCCGATCGGCAAGCGCACCGTCGTCGTCGTCCGCGATCGGCGAGGCGACATGGGTGATGAGATGCACCTCTATGTCCTGCCGAGCGGTCAGCTCGGTGAGCAGGCGACGCGTGAGGGCCGCATAATCATAGCCCAGGCCGAAGCGGTTCCGGCCCGTCTCCGCCTGGGTGAACAGGAGGCCCGACGCGTTCACGCCGACCCGCAGCCGCGCCCCGCCGCGCTCTGCGCTGCGATCCTGAAACGGCAGCGCGAAGGCGACATCGACGGAAAGAAGAGTGCGGGCACCGGGCGCCATCTCGCGCGCCACGGCCAGCGACGCCGTGTCCCGCGCCACGACCGCCTCGGCCCGCTCCATCGCACTCACCGCCAGCCCGCGATAGGGTTGTTTGGTGAACGGCCCGATCGTCTGCGGCGAGAGCAGCAGCGGCACCCCGCGGGCAATCGCCATCATCTTGCCCGCCCACAGGTAGAAGAAGCGCTTGCCACCATAGATGTCGGCGAAGCTGTCGCCGGCGCCGATGTCGAGCACACAGTCGACCTGGCCGAGCGCCGCCAGGTAGCCCGCCGGATTGAGCAGGCTGCGGCCGTCGATCACGAAGCTGCTCACCGCCGGATCGTTCACATAGGAGGCCTGGCCGTCCCGCATGCCGAAGATCACGAAGCGCGGCTCAAGCCCCAGCTCGGCCGCGACCTCGCGCGCAATGGCGATATTGGCGACGGTCAGCGCGCCGACGCCCAGGTTGCCTGAACTGGCCGAATGCCACAGCAATCCGATGGTGATCGGCGCAGCCATGTCCCCCTGCCGCCCTTTGTTCCAAGTTGTTGGCTTGCCGGAGGGAGCACCCCGCCGCGGCTCGTCCGCTAGTAAGGGCGCCTTAGCAGGTCAATCTTAGAAAAAGCTGAAGTGAATCGGTTCTTCACCCTGCTTGGCCAGGTGAGGGTAAGCGTGCAATGGCCGGGCGAGGACATAAGGGGTGGGCGAGGCAGTGATCAGCATGGCAGCGGCGGACAGGTCCGGCGAAGCGCCGCGGCTCAAGCTCTGCCTCGCCGCATCCGGCGGTGGGCATGTTCGGCAGCTACTGGACCTGGAGCCGGTCTGGTCGCGCCACGACGCCTTCTTCGTGACGGAAGACACGGCGCTTGGCCATAGTGTTGCGGAGAAGCACCGGACGCATTTCGTGGCCCATGTCGCGGTCGGCCAGGCGAAGCTCGGCAAGCCGTGGACCATGATCCGGGCGGCGATCCGCAACTTCGTCCAGTCGGCGCGCGCGATCCTGGCGGAGCGGCCCGACATGGTGATCAGCACCGGCGCGGGCGCCGTCTTCTTTGCGCTTCTCTGGGCGCGGCTGCTCGGCGCGCGGGTGGTGGTGATCGACAGCTTCGCGCGGTTCGACAAGCCGTCCCTCTTCGCCCGCATCGCCCGACCGTTCGCGCATCACCTGGTCGTGCAATCGGCCGCGCTTGGCGCGCACTGGCCCGAGGCGCAGGTGTTCGACCCGCTGCGCATTCTCGACAAGCCGCGCCCGCCCAAGCAGCCGCTGCTGTTCGCCACGGTGGGCGCGACCCTGCCGTTCGATCGCCTGGTGGAAACGGTGGCGGAGGCGAAGCGGCGGGGTGCGCTGCCGGAGCGGGTCGTCGCGCAGGTCGGGATCGGCGGGGTCGCGCCCGACGGGCTCGACTGCGTCGAGACGCTGCCGTTCGAGCGCATGCAGGAAGTGCTGCGCGAGGCCGATCTGGTCGTCTGCCATGGCGGCACCGGCTCCCTCATCACCGCCCTGCGCGAAGGCTGCCGTGTCATCGCCATGCCCCGCCTGTTCGATCGCGGCGAGCATTATGACGATCACCAGGCCGAGATCACCGGCGCGTTCGAGGCGCGCGGGCTGATCCGCGTTGCCAATTCGCCCGAAGAGCTGATCGAGGCGCTGGCGGACGTGCGCTCGCGCGAGCCGAGGCAGGCCACCACCGATCCGGCCGAGCTGCGCGCCTACCTTGGGCAGCTGTTCGAGGCCGAACTGGCCCGCCGTCCCGCGCGGGCGGCCTAAGCATCTGGCCCAAGTATCGAAAAGCTGCTACAGGGCAGGCGGCGTGACGCGGAAAAGACGTGGGGAAACAGCATCTTCACTGTCCTTCCCCTCAGGGCGGCGCGGGGCGGAGAGAGCATGAACTATCAGACACCGGCGCTGATTCCGGCGGACGACATCGAAGATGCCGTGATTATCGATCCGCAGGCGGCGCTGCGCAAATATCTGCGCATCGGCATGATCGCGGTCGGCGCGCTCGTTTTCGGCTTGTTCGGACTTGCCGCCGTGATCGACATTTCCGGGGCGGTGATCGCGCAAGGCTCTGTCTCCGTTGCCGGCAAGGTCAAGAAGATCGGCCATCCGACGGGCGGCGTCATCGCCGAGGTCTATGTGCGCGACGGCGTGCGGGTAAAGGCGGGCGATCCCCTGATGCGGCTCGACACCACGGTCACCGGGGTCAGCGCCGACGTGTCTTCCGAAGGCCTCGTTCAGCTGCTCGCCCGCCGCGCCAGACTGGAGGCCGAGCGCGACGGCCGTTCCTTCCCGACCTTCCCGCCTGAGCTTCTCCGGTCCAACAATCCCACCGCCGCCCGCGCGATGGCGGAAGAAGTGCGCCTGTTCCGCCTGAAGCAGCAGGCCCGTCAGGGTCTTCACGCCCAGCTGCAGGACCGCATCCGCCAGATGGATCAGCAGGTCGCGGGCTACCAGTCGCAGATTTCGGCCAACAGCCAGCAGAGCGCGCTGATCAAGCCGGAGCTGGAAGGTGTGCGCGGGCTATGGGAGAAGAAGCTCGTCACCATCAACAAGCTCAATTCGCTCGAGCGCACCGCGGTGGAGCTCGACGGCTCCAGCGCGGCGCTGGCCGCCAACATCGCCCAGACGCGCTCGCGGGCTTCGGAGATTCGCCAGCAGGCGATCCAGCTCGATCAGGAAGCGCGCAGCGCGGCCGGCACCGAACTGGCCGAGGTGATCACCGCGCTCAATGACCAGCAGGTCCGCAAGGTCTCCACCGGCGACACGTTCGATCGTTCGGTGATTCGCGCGCCGCATGACGGGGTCGTCGACAAGCTGGCCTTTTCCACCATCGGTGGGGTCGTGCCCGCGGCCGAGACGATCATGGAGATCGTGCCGGACAGCGATGACCTGATCGTCGAGGCGCGGATCAGCCCGGCGGACGTCGACCAGCTGCGCATCGGCCAGCCCGCGACGCTGCGCTTCTCGGCCTTCAATGTGCAGACCACCCCGGAAGTGGGCGGCCGCCTGACCTTCGTTTCGGCCGAAGCCGACGAGGATGAGCGCCAGGGCTTCAGCTTCTACCGGGTGAAGCTCGAGGTGTCCGAAGACGAGATGCGACGCCTGGGCGGGCTCAAGCTCGTGCCCGGCATGCCGGTCGAAGCATTCATCCAGACTGGCGAGCGCTCGTTCCTGTCCTACATCGTCAAACCTCTGCGCGACCAGCTCAACCGCTCCTTCCGGGAGGGATGAGGCCGGGTCAGCGGTTTGAAGAACTCACCCGTTTGCTCGAAGCGGACGGGTCTGTATCGGCGCCCCCGAGACAGGATGACGGCGGGCGCGGCTCCGCCTACATCCACCCCATGTCTACGACGCCCATCACCGAGCTGACCGACCGCGCGCGGGACGTGTTCCGGCAGGTGGTCGAGGGCTATCTCGATTCCGGTGCCCCGGTCGGATCGCGAACCATCTCCAAATTGCCGGGCATCAATCTCTCGCCGGCCTCGATCCGCAACGTCATGCAGGATCTGGAGGAGCTCGGCCTGCTCAGCCACCCACACACCTCGGCCGGCCGTGTGCCGACCGAGAGCGGGCTGCGGCTCTTCGTCGACGGCATGATGCAGGCCGCGGAGCCGAGCGCGGAGGAGCGAGCCGCCATCGAGGCCCGGCTCGATCAGCGCAGCGGACCCATCGAGGAGGCGCTTGCAGCCGCCACTGCCGCGCTCTCGGGCCTGTCCGCTTGCGCCGGCATCGTGCTCGTCCCCAAGCGCGAGCCGGTGCTGCGCCAGTTCGGCTTCGTCCAGCTCTCGCCCACCCAGGCGCTTGCGGTGCTGGTCGGCGGCGACGGCAGCGTCGAGAATCGCGTCGTCGATCTTCCGCCCGGCATCACCGCCAGCACGCTCACCGAAGTTGGCAACTATGTCAGTGCGCGCCTGTCCGGCCTCACCTTGAGCGAGGCGCAGGGGCGGCTCGCTGGCGAAATCTACGCCGGCCGCGCGGCGCTCGACCAGGCCTCGCAGCAGCTGATCGCGCGCGGGCTCGCCATCTGGTCGGAGGATGGCGACCAGCGCCCGGTGCTGATCGTGCGTGGCCAGGCCAATCTCATCGATCAGACCGCGGCCTCCGACCTGGAACGCGTCCGGCAGTTGCTCGACGAGCTGGAAACCAAGCAGGAGATCGCGCGTCTCCTGGACAGCGCGACGGCGGGGCAGGGGATGAAAATCTTCATCGGAGCGGAGAACACGCTGTTCGCTTTGTCCGGCTCGTCCGTCATAGCGGCGCCATATCGCGGCGGCGATGGCAAGGTGGTCGGCGTGGTGGGCGTGATCGGGCCGACTCGGTTGAACTACGCCCGCGTCGTGCCCATGGTGGATTTCACGGCAAAAGCCCTTTCGAGATTGTTGAGATGACGGAAGAAGAACAGAAGATCGACGACCATGAGCAGGGGGTCCGCGAGGCCCATGGAGACGCCATCGACCTAGATGCGGAGGACCCCCAGGACACGCGCGTCGCCGAGCTCCAGAAGCAGCTGGAGGAGGCGCGCCAGAAGACCCTCTACGCGCAGGCCGAGACTCAGAACGTCCGCCGTCGGCTGGAAGGCGAGAAGCAGACCGCCTCGGCTTACGCCGTCACCGCCTTCGCGCGCGACGTGCTAAGCGTGAAGGATAATCTCGATCGCGCATTGTCGGTAATCCCCGAGGATTTGCGTCAGCAGGACTCGATGAAAGGTCTGATCGCGGGACTGGAAGCGACCGGCCGGGAGCTCACCAACGTATTCCAGCGCCATGGCATCGTGAAGGTGGAGGCGCTCGGGCAGCCGCTCGATCCCAACAAGCACCAGGCGATGATGGAAGTGCCGAGTGCCGATGCGGCGCCCGGGACGATCGTGCAGGAGATGCAGGCCGGCTACATGATCAAGGACCGGCTGCTGCGCCCGGCCCTGGTCGGGGTGGCCCGCGCGGGCTGAGGCAGGCGTTCGCTTGAACCAGGAGCCGCGCGGCCGTCACCTCGTCGCGGCCGATCGCGGCTTTGCGACCGGCGGGGGGCTTTTCGCGCGCCTGTCGAGCGGAGGGTTCCACCGCATCCTCGACCGGATCGACGCAGGGCTGGTCGAGGGCGGCATCGACGCCACCCTGCCGGACGGATCGCACCGCGTATTGGGCGGGCGTACGCCCGGGCCGATGCCCGTGGTGCGCCTGGACAGCTGGCGCGCCCTGATCCGGCTGATCACGTCGGGCTCGGTTGGTTGGTACAAGGCTTGGGCGCTTCGCGAATGGTCGAGCCCGGACCCGGTACCCCTGTTCGACTTGTTCATGCGCAATGGCGTGAGCCTGGGCCAAGTTGCCCGCGCGAAGGGTATCTGGCGCGGCGTCAACCGGCTCGCCCACTTGCTACGCCGCAACGACAGGAAGCGTGCGCGGCTCAACATCGCCCACCATTACGACCTCGGGAATGACTTCTACCGCGCCTGGC
>SXGT01421170.1_pt1 | contig 10437 bp, 6 predicted proteins | sample 3176221 | NCBI WGS metagenome assembly SXGT01 (sample SAMN11356862, study PRJNA531348) | freshwater metagenome | isolation source: freshwater sample F1-120 | place: China: Fuxian Lake, Yuxi | collected 2017-12-25
AAAATCAGATCAGGGTGTTCCTGTTGCGCGGATTCCAACCCCAGTTTCCCATTAGTCGCACAGACCGTGGTAATGCCCACGCTTTGCAACAAAAATTCCATCAGATAGCGGTTTTGGGCGTTGTCTTCGATAATGAGCACCTTACCTTTCATACGGTTTCTCCCGTTGGCATCAAAAGACGCGGTAATGTAAAACAAAAGCAGGAGCCTTTGCCGAATGTGCTGGTGGCGTTAATTTCACCCCCCAACATTTCCACCAGTTTTTTGGAAAGGTGCAAGCCTAGCCCCGTGCCTTCGTAAACGCGGCGGGTTGAACCGTCAAATTGGCGAAAGGCTTGAAACAAGTGATCAAGATATTCTGCCTTAATGCCAATCCCTTCGTCCTTAACACAGATACGCCAATGCGTATCCAAAGCCTCACAACTAATTTCAATCGTACCGTACTCCGAAAACTTGACCGCATTATTGACCAGGTTCAACAAAATCTGATAAACCTTACGCTGGTCACTTTGTACGGGCATGGATTGATCAACACACTGATTAACCAGCAGCAGATTTTTCTTAGCCGCTAACGGGCTGACGACCGCAATGGTTTCGGCAATCACCTCGCCTACATCGAAGCGATCCTCGGATAATTCCACACGTCCGCTCTCGATGCGCGACAAGTCCAGCAGGTCGTTGATCAGATGCAGCAAATGCTGCGACGAATCATTGACCATGTTCAATTGCTTTTTCTGCTCGTCGTTTAAGGCTCCGGCGATTCCCATGCGTAAAATACCGGTGAATCCAATGATTGAGTTGAGAGGGGTACGCAATTCATGGCTCATCGCGGATAAAAATTCGGTTTTGAGTCGATCTGCGTCCAAAATCGCGTCATTTGCCGCCAACAGATTGGTATTTTGGGTTTCCAGTTGACTGTTGAGTGACGCCAACTCTTGCAGCAACTGTCGGCGATGACGCCCTTCTTTAAACAGAGACCACGTCAGGAAACTACCCATTAAAGCCATGACTAAAACGACGACGACATTCCAAACCAGCGCGCGTTGCACATCGGCTTGCATTTGCGATTCCCGCAAGGTTAGCAGGCGGTTTTCCTCGGCGCGCATTTGGATCGTCAAATCTTTAATCGTCTGCGTGACTAGTTGACTGTCAGAAATCAGTTTTTCGCGTTCATCGCTCGGCAACCCTAGATAACTGTCCAGCATGAGTTGAGAAAGCTGTAAACGCTGTTCTAAAAGGGATTGCAGCGTTTTTAAGTATGCTTGCTCGGTTGGGTTATCCTGCGTCAGATCAACCAATCTGCCATGCATGAGTGGTAAGTTTAGGGCCACCTGCTGATAGTTTGCTAGAAACTGCGTGTCATCCGTCAGTAAATAGCCTCGAACGGCGCTAGCACCTTCCATCACTTCTAGCATGAAATTATTGGTGGCATCATCGACTTCCAAGGTATGCACCACCCAATGATGACTCGTCAAAAGCTTTTGGTGCTGTTGGAAAAGCTGGTACAACAACGTCAATAATACGGCGATGCAAAGTACAACGATAAGGCCGATTTTGCCGATATGATCTCTTTTGTTAACGTTCAACTTATTATTCAGCATCTAAATTTACTTGGATTAATTGATCATCAAACGTACTGGTTTTATCACGCATTACGCACCTAACACACGCTTATTTTTCGAGATAATCCCATTGGCTTAGTCTTCCAACTTATACTCAATTGCGTAATGAACGATGTCTGCATTGGTCTTCAAATGTAATTTATCCAGAAGGCGCGTGCGATACGTGCTGATAGTTTTAATACTTAACGCCATGTCCGTCGCAATCTCCGTCAGCCGCTTGCCTTTAGCCAGGGCCATGAATACTTGAAACTCCCTATCGGTTAGGGAATCATGCAAATTCGATTTATCGTCGAGGACATTGTGCAATAGGATTTCCGATAACTCAGCGCTTATGTATTTATGGCCTTTTATGAGTTTCCGGATGACCAAGACTAATTGCTCCGGCGCACTTTCTTTCGTCAAATAACCATCGGCCCCGGCCCGTATCATCCGCAGGGCATATTCCTCCTCCGGATACATACTCAGGATTAGTATCGGTTTAGCCGGGTTGTTGAGTTTCGCTAATTTGATTAATTCCAAAATATTCTTACCGGGCATGGCTATATCCAAAATAGCAACATCCCAATTGTCGGAACGAATGTGTTTTAAAACGTCGTCGCCGGAATTGGCTTCCACCGATATTTGCATATCCGATTCCTCGGACAGAATTTGAATCAAGCCGCGTCGCACCACGGCGTGATCGTCGGCTATCATCACTCTGATCATGATTCCTCCTGCCCCACATGAGTAAAATTTGGGATGATGATTCGCAGCAATGTGCCAATCTGTGGCGAGCTCTCTATCGTCAAGTCTCCACCGAAATAGCGGATACGCTCCCGCATGCCTTGAATGCCAAAACTGCCGGATTTCATCATCTGTTCCTGAGTCATCCCGCAGCCGTTATCTTTGATAGTTATCAACAGGCTATCTTCACTAAATTCGATCACCAGCATGACGTGGCTCGCTTTAGCGTGCCGCACGATATTGACAAAGGCTTCTTGCGTCACACGAAATATTGTGGTTTTCAGCTCGGGGCTTACTTCGATGGCCTGATCGAATATTTTCATGATGCAGATTATATTCGCTCGCCTGATGATGTTTTCGGCTAACCATTCCAAGGCTGGCACCAATCCCAGGTGATCGAGAACGCTGGGCCGCAAATCGTTGATGATGCGCTTGATGGTCTTCAAGCCCTGATGAATGCTTTGCTTCATATCCTCTGTTTTTTCATGGCAATCGACTAAATCTTTTGGCATTTGTTTCGATAATAAACTCAGATCAATTTTCAGCACTGTCAGGAAACCGCCTAATTCATCATGAATTTCTCGAGCAATCCGTATCCGCTCCTCTTCCCTGATGGTTTCCAGGTGATTAGAGAGCTGCCGGTAATTTTGCAGGCTTTGTTTTAAAGCCAGCTCCATGGCCTTGCGCTGGCTAATGTTTTGTTTGATGGCAATGATATGGCGAATTTGGCCTTGGTCATCGACTACCGGGGTGACCACCTGCTCGACCGGAAATTGTGAGCCATTTTTGTGTTGATTGACTAATTCACCATGCCAAACCCGGCCGTTCATCACCGTCTGCCACATGTCGTCAAAGTCGGACTGGTTATCTGTTAATCGCGGAAAATCAAGGTAGTTAACGCCATTAATTTCATCGAAGCGATAGCCGGTCATGTCGGTAAACGCACGATTAACCCATTCGATGGCGCCGCTGTGGTCGGCGATCATGATGGAATTAGCCGACGCTTCCATCGCCGACACTTGCAAGCGCATCTTTTCTTCTGCCTGTTTGCGTAGCGTCATATCCTGGATGGTTGCGATCCGGTACATAACTTTATTTTTAACGTCTTTAACGCAAACCAAATCCAACTGCACATCGACTCGAGAACCGTCCTTACGCAGCATTTGCCCCTCATAACTGTTGTGGCCGGCTTCGTCGGCTTTCTGTATGTTGCCCTTGATTTTTTGCAGGTATTCGGGCGCGTAGAGCGATAGTATTTTTCGATTTTCAATATCCTCAGGGCGGTCATAGCCCAGTAACTTAGCGAAGCTTGGATTACACGTCGCGATAGACTCCGTTTCCGGGTTACCCATGGCAATCCCGTGCGCGCAATACTGAAAGGCATCGGCCCATAGCTGGCGTTCGCGGGTTATCCGTTTCATCTCGGTGATGTCTTGAACGGTGCCGAGTATATGCATCGGGGCACCATCAGGTGTTGTTTCAAGTTGGCCTAGGCCCAATAACCAACGATACTCGCCATCGATTGGATACGTCCGGAACTCCAGCGCCGGTGGGGACAGGCCGGCGAGACAGGCGTTGCTCCAGGCCTGCATAGCGGAACGGTCTTCCGGATATAGTAAGGTGAGGAACTGGTCCCATGTCGGTGCCGGATCGTGTTCCGGAGATAAGCCGTAAAGTCTGAAACTTTCATCGCTCCAGTTAAGTTGGCGGGTTTTTATGTCAACTTGCCAACTACCAATGTGGGCAATAGCTTGAGAATCGTTCAGCAAGCGGTTTTTTTGTGCCAGTGCTTCTTCTATTGATTTTCGTTCCGAAATATCGGTGTGAGTGCCGATCATTCTTAACGCTTGGCCGTCGGCATCCCGTGAGACAATCTTGCCACGATCGAGAATCCATATATAGTCACCGCTGCGGTGCCTTACGCGGTGTTCGTTCTGGTAATGGCTGGTTTCACCACTAAAGTGTTTGTGCACATCATCCATCACCGCGGGCAGATCATCTGGATGTACACGCGAGGACCATTCTTCCAAACAGTCGGTAATCTCATCGTCGGCAAAGCCCAACATGGATTTCCAGCGGCTGGTGAAAAATACCGTACCAGCCGGAATATCCCAGTCCCAAACGCCCTGATCGTTGCCTTCCAACGCAAAATGCCTGCGCGCTTCGGAATCGCGGAGCGCTTGCTCGGTTAATTTAAGATTATGAATATCGGTACACGTACCGAACCATTTGAGAATGGTGCCATTTTCGTCAACGATTGGCACACCTCTAATTAACCACCATTGATATACGCCGTCGGCACGACGAAGCCGGCATTCGAGTGAATATTCACCGAGGTTAGTCACCGCATTTTGCCAAGCATCCCACGCCCGTTGTTTGTCATCAGGGTGAAACGGAGTATTCCATCCTTGGCCGCAACTTTCCGCCAATGATAGTCCCGTGTATTTGACCCATTGCTGATTGAAATAAATGTTGGAGCCATCCGCCTTGCAGGCCCAAACAATTTGCGGCATCGCTTCGGCTAGTTGGCGAAACTCTCGCTCACTTTCTCTGAGTGAATCCTCTATGCGCTTACGGTCGGTAATATCTTGGACGATGCCTCGCATAACGACGGGATTACCCGTTGAGTCACGTTCAACTTGACCAGTAGAGCGAAACCAGCGAGTTCCGGCATTCCTGTGAATAGCCCGGTACTCGACATCGTATTTTTCACCGCGATGGACATGTGCATCGAATGCATCAATCACTCGCTGACGGTCTTCGGGATAAATTAAATCGAGAAAATCGGTCCACTTTGGCTCTCCGCGTTTCTCAAATCCCAAAATGCTATAGCAGCTTTGCGACCAGGTTTGGCTGTCGTGTATCAGGTCGGCTTCCCAGGTGCCGATGCCGCCTCCTTCTTGGCTCAAGCGTAAATGTTCCTCGCTTTTAAGTAGTTCTTCTTCCATTTTTTTTCGGTCCGAAATATCAACCAGCGAGACCAGATGGGTATCCGCGAATTTGTTATCGAGCGGAGCCGCCGCGACTAAAGCGGTCCTGGTGAGTCCGTCCTTGCAGCGGATTTTGAGCTCCATCGCTTGAAACGGTTTGCCGGTGCGGGCGGCTTCGTCCATCCGGATTTGCCATTCCGACCTGACCCAATCCCGATACGCCCGGTCGGGATAGGCCAAGGGCCACCAATCTTCCAACGTCGGAATGTCAACCAATGTGTAACCGAATAACTGAAAGAATTCGGCATTTAAAAAGACGATGTTTTGCGATGCGTCGTTCAAGGCGATTGGCAAGGGAAATGCGTCGACCAGGTGGTTGAATCGATCGCGCATTTGGCTTAAGGAGGCCTGTACCGCTGCTCCCTGGCGGATGCTTTGAATTAATTTCATGCCGACGCAGCTCAAAGCTACGATATAGAACCAGAAATTTGCTAGGTAAGTCTGTTCCAGGTCTTGCCCAAAAAAACCTTGGTGATGAATAGTGCCCAATAGTGCGATGGCGGTGGTAAAGGCGGTTACTAGCGTCACACCCCGAATGCCAAATCTTACCGCCGCCCACGCCATGAACAGAAAGATCCAATAGCCGCGCGCAATAGGTCCCAAAGACTCTTGAAATAAATCAAGAAATATTATCCATTCGACAACCGTCAGCAGGCTTAGAAAACTGGCTGTTTCCAAAAGCCGGTCATGACTAAACCAATGATTCGGCAATTTTCGCCAGGCCAGAATCAGAGGCGTAATGGATATGATGCCAATCGCATCGCCTTGCGCCCAATGCAGAAAAACCGTGAAAATTTCCGATTGCGGGATAATACCATTGGCCCATAAAGCGACTGTCCCAATCGCAGCGGCAATGCTCGATACGATAAGCCCAATACCAGACAATATGAAAAAGTCGCTGGCACGATAAAACGAGCTGTTAAAGCTTTTGGTGTTGGTCAGCAACAGTAAGCCAAAAAATGCCGCGAATGTGCTGCCTAAAGCCATTGGGATCGCCGTGGGTAGGCTATTGTCATGCATCAGGATAATGAAGGCGGACCCGAGGAAAATGCTCGGTAGATATTTTTTGCCGCCGATTATCAACATCGCCAACGAAAATCCACTGGGCAACCAAATGACACAAATGATTCCGGTGAACTCGGTAAAATAACGGCGAGAGATTTCAGCCAGCAGCACGTAGCCCAAAGTGGCGAGAGTCAACTTGACGAATTCATTGATGTAGGACAAAACCTTTATCCTTGAGCGGGGTTGCTGTAATCTCGGCGTCTTCATGATGAAAACCGGGCGTTCTTAGTCGTCAGTACCCAAGCATACAGGCGGATTGAATGATACGCAGCTGATTCCTGGCGGTATTTTGATCAGTTAAAAAACTTCGCCAATTAAAACAAATCTACCGTACTAGTAGTCGAAGCCGAGGAAAACTCATAGCGCTGCTTTTCGTCGACGATCATGTCTAGGAAATTTGCAATTGATAGTGCGGAATCTTCAACCGATTTAAAATTATCGATGATTAAATTTTGAATATCCGGCGATGTTTGCCACTTTTCGCTCAAGTAACGCATGGCTTGGTGCATGCTTGAATGGCATAGTTTGTGGGGGGTGTCGATATTGGCGTAAGACGGCAAATGACTATAATTTTTTGCACCCACTCCTTGATGATACCATTGCCCAAAATCACATTGGCGATCAGTAATACTGACGGCTTTAGTAGCAGATGAATCGAGGCCGGTTTCAACGGCGCGATAACCTTGTTGTACGTAAATCATTTGATGGACCTTCGCCAAGGCAATTTCACCCACCATTTGTGTGAAAGTCACTTTACTGTAGGTTTCCATCGAAATATTGCTGACTTCGGTAATGTTGCGTTCGAATTCAGCAATGGCGATTTTCGACTCGTCGGTCATATTGGCCATGCTTTCGGTATCGTCGACAATGATCATCGTCGCTTGCTTAAATTTATTGACGGTGCTGTTAATTTTTAGTGTGGCGTTTTTGGTGTTTTCCGCCAATTTTCGTACCTCATCCGCCACCACGGCAAAGCCGCGGCCGTGTTCTCCAGCGCGCGCGGCTTCTATCGCGGCATTTAAAGCCAACAAATTGGTCTGATCGGCGATACTCGCGATCAGCGAGGTGACATCCATGATTTCCTTGCTGCTTTGACTAAGCTCCAGCGACGAATCCTTCATGATCTCGATTTTTTGCACGATAGATGTCAATTTATCGATGACGGCGCCCAAGGCGGCACGGCCGTTCGCGGCAATCGTTGACGCATCGCTGGAAATACTTTCCACATGGCGCATTTGTTCGGTGATGGTGGCTAAATCGGCTTGCGTTCGTTGCAGACTGGACAATAAATTTTGGGTTTTCATTTGCCCCAATTTTGAAAACAAGGTTTCGCGCAGATTATGCAAGTGGTTTTCTTCCATCATATTCAACGACGCTTCGATGTTAACAAGATTAATGGCAAATGCGCCTTGAATCCCCAGCGGGTTGGGTTTGCGATAAAACTCGTGATTTTTGGCGGCATTAAAGCAGCCTGAAACTTCGCGCATATAGGTTTCTACCTGATCCAGTGCACTGTTAAATTGCCAGGCTATGGGAGCCAGTTCGGCTTCGGCCGGAATATGGGTGATCCGGTATTCCAACTTACCCGCTTCGATCTGCTCTGCCATGGTGCGAAGTGCTGCCCAGATACGGTTTTCTTCCCGAGCATTTTGAAAATATAAATAAATAATCAAGAACGCTAGAGTATTGGGGACTAGATGTACCCATTCAATACCAGCAGTTAATAAAGACTCGATGGTGGTAAACGTCATTAGACTCGCGAGACCGACCATCGCGTTTTTACCGTTAAAGCGTAAGGATGAATTCATGATAGCTTTTCCCTGTTTCTGTTATAGCTCGATCCAGAATGTGCATACCGGCAGCAATCGCGTCATGGCGATCCCGGCTTTTTTCGGCTATCAGCATGTCATTGTAAAGAGTCTGAATCACTGCCAATTTGCGTGAGTCCGGTTTACGCCTTACCGAGAAAAAGCCAATGATTTCGTTATTATTTTCCGGGCTGTAACTCGGCGTAACCGTGGCGTAAACCCAGTAAAACGAACCGTCTTTGCTGATATTTTTTACATATCCAAAAAAATCACGCCCGGACTTGACTGTTTCCCATAACAGATGAAACACCGCTCTCGGCATATCGGGGTGGCGGATAATATTATGCTGCTGACCTAACAATTCGGATTCTGAAAAGCCGGAAAACTCGATGAAAATGGGATTACAGTAGGTCAACTTTCCAGTCTTGTCTGTTTTGGTGACAATAAAATCATCGTCGCGCATGACGATCTCTCTGTGGGTGGGCATTATTTTCTGCGTCATAAATGCTCCTCTTCATTAGGCGCTTCAACTACGCGGGATAACATGGGTTGATTTTTCAATAACTCCAGAAAGAGTTCGCTCGGTACCGGTTTGCCTATTAAATATCCCTGTATTTCATCGCAGCCATGCGCCGTTAAAAACGTTAACTGTTCTTCTGTTTCCACGCCTTCGGCGACTACTGTTAGACCCATGCAATGAGCCATGGCGATGATGGCAATCACAATCGCCGCATCGTTTGAGTCACTGGTAATATCTCGAACAAACCCCTGATCAATTTTTATGCGGTCGATTGGAAAACGTTTCAGATAGCTCAATGACGAATAACCGGTACCAAAGTCATCAATTGACAATTGAATTCCCAGCTTTTTGAGGGTTTCCATCGACTCCAATGTGTCGTTGACTTGACTCATCGCCAGGGTTTCCGTTAATTCAAGATCGAGGAAAGCAGCGTCAATGCTTGAATGGTCAATAATCTCTTCCAACAGTAAATCGACAGGCACTTGATTGAACTGCAAAGCGGATAAATTGACACCCACTCGCAAGTGCTGACCAACAGCGTGCCAGCGCTGGCATTCGGACCATGCTTGTTGTAATACCCATTCGCCGAGCGGAATAATCAATCCGGTGTCTTCGGCTATGGCTATGAACTCTCCGGGAAGAATCAGGCCTTTTTGCGGATGCCACCAGCGGAGCAAGGCTTCCGCACCGACAATCCGGCCACTTTTAATATCAAATTGCGGCTGGTAAAAAAGTTGAAACTGTTTATTTTCCAGGGCTAGGCGTAGTTCCTTTTCTATTTCGACGCGCTTTATCGAATAGTTTTCCATGGTGGACTGAAAATACTGTAGACATTTTCGACCACTATTTTTAGCGCTATACATGGCCGTATCGGCATGCTTAATGAGTGTGGATCGACTATTGGCATCCTTTGGGTAAAAGCTGATACCGATACTGACCGAAATATATAAATCTTGTTCGTTTAAGCTCAGAGGTTGTTTAAACGCATCGAGTATACGGTTAGCGGTGATATCGACATCGTCATGCCGATTAAAGTCTTCGATGATGATGGTAAATTCGTCGCCGCCAAGACGTGCCAGGGTATCGTTCTCACGCAGGCACCGTTTCAACGTGATTGCAACTTTTTGCAATAATAAATCGCCTTTGTCGTGACCGAACGTATCATTGATATACTTGAAATGATCAATATCGATGAACAACACCGCTATTTCCGTCTTCTTGCGCTTGGCTCGGGCAATCGCAGTATTCAATCGATCATAAAATAACTCTCTGTTGGACGAAGCCGCTAACGCGGAGAAGATCTCCAGCGTCTGGTTGTTTATAAAATATAACCTCATGCCCTCAATGCGAGGGAACATTCCACGACGAATCATGAGGTTACGACATAATGACAACACCATCCGAATCACCTTTCAAGCAAAACTATCAAACCCATCTTAAACACCTAAAACTCAAAGGACTGTAGCCCAAGACGATAGAGGCCTACGCCCGCGCCATTCGCCGCGTTGGCGAGTATTTCGATGAGCACATTGATGAGCTGACCGAAGCCCAGTTGACCGATTATTTCACCGATTTGCAGGCGTCTCATCCCTGGAGTTCGGTCAAGCTCGATCTGTACGGCCTCAAGTTCTATTATACCCATGTGCTGCATAAACCTTGGGCCGCTCCCGGCCTGATCAAGCCGCCCAGAGCCCAGCGTTTGCCGGACAT
>SXGT01200659.1_pt1 | contig 10436 bp, 11 predicted proteins | sample 3176221 | NCBI WGS metagenome assembly SXGT01 (sample SAMN11356862, study PRJNA531348) | freshwater metagenome | isolation source: freshwater sample F1-120 | place: China: Fuxian Lake, Yuxi | collected 2017-12-25
CATCGCCGCCGGCCCGATATGGAGGCGCGGCTCGATCGCTTTGCCCGGCGCCTGGTCGAAGCCGCCGGCAAGGGCAATCACGATGAGATCCTGGTGGTCGGCCACAGCCTCGGCGCAACCCTCGCTGTGAACGCCGTGGCGCGGGCGCTCGAGCGCGACCCCATGTTGGCGGAACGCGGCGCGCCGATCGCGCTTATCACGGTCGGCTCAACGATCCCCAAGTTCACGCTGCACCCCGCCGCCGCTTGGGTCCGTTCGGATATCGCGCGGGTCGCCGCGTCCGGCGTGTTCTGGGCCGAATTCCATGCGCGGGCCGATCCGATCAGCTTCTACCGGTTCGATCCGGCGACCAGCACGAAAACCAGCGATCGCTACGACCGCCAGCCGGTCATCCGCATGACCAGATTGCGCAACATGCTCAGCAAGCTAGCCTACCGGCGCATCCAGACCAGGTTCATGCGTCTGCACCATCAATTTGTCATGGCGAACGAACGGCGCACCAACTGGCGCTCGACCATCATGGATTTCGGGTGGCAAGCGCAACGCAGTTCGTTGCAGGCCAGATCGGCCTGATTGAAAACCGGTGTAGCGCGAACAGTAACTTTCCGACAGCTACCGCCCGGTATCACTGAGGGCCGGTTGCACCTAACTATCTGTTTTATTTGAATTATTTTTATAGAGCCAACCAATTGCCAACACCGCCGGCAGCGCCAGCGAAGCAAACGCCCAAGCGTAGCTTTTCGTGAACAAATAGATGTTGGCGAACACCAGCGGGCCGAGTAATTTGCCGCTGTTCAGATACACGAACATGCCGCTTAGTGCGAGGCTGGCGGAACCACCAGCGCCCGCGGCGAGCCGACCGGCTTCGGCCAGCACAGCGCCGGCCCACGCGCCCGTGGTAAAGCCGTGGAAAGCAAACAACAGATAAACCGCCCACTGCGGCCAGCCCGGCGCAATCCAGTACGAGGCGATACAGGTTGCCAGCATCGCCACTGCGTTAATGGTCAACACACGCCCGGCGTCGCCCAGCGCATCGCACAGCCAGCCCAACAACACCCGTCCCAGCGCGCTCGCCACCTGCACCACGGTGAGCATCGCGCCTGCCGCCAGCAGGCTCATGTCGAAAACCTGCACGCACACCACCACGGTGTACGCCCCCACGCAAAACTGCGTCCAGCAAAACGCCGCCCCCGCCAGCGCCACGCGGCGCAGCGGCACGATGTGCCATACCAGCGTGATATTGGCGAAGGGCCGCGAAGACACGATACGCACGGCGGCATCGCGGTCATCGTCCCAGCGCCTGCGTCCACGCTGCATCAGCGCCACGGCATATAGCACCAACGCGGCGCTTAAGGCCAGCGACCAGCGCCAGCCGCAGGTTAGCGCCACGGCAGGAGCGACCAGTGCTGCCGCAATGCCACCTATGGGCACGCCGGTTTGCTGCAGCGAGAAAATCAGATTGCGCCGTTCCGGCGGCGAAAAGCGCATCAACAGATGCGAAAACGACGGCCCGATCAAACCAAAACCACAACCGATCAGCAACGCCCCCAACGCCAGAAACAGCGTCGACGGCAGTATCATCGACAACATGGCCAACGCAACACAGCCATGCCCTACCTGATTCATGCGGCACGCGCCGAAACGCCGCGTCACGCCGTTGAATAGCGTGAGCGTGACCAACTGCCCCACGCACACGATGGAGATGAAGTATCCGATCAGCGACGCGTCAACCGCGTATTCGCGCGCCACCTCGGGTGCGACTGCGGGCAACACCAGCAGCGCCATCGACGACATGATGTGTCCCGTCAGCAACGCGCCGACGAGAAAAACTAGGGAGACTTCGCCGGGGCGGGGGAGCGCCGGGGCAGATTGCGCAGTGGTGTCAGTCATGCCTTGCGCACTTTGTGCGCTTGCCTATACGAAAAGGGGTCTGCTTACTCCGTCGTTCTGGCGCAAGCCGGAATCCCGTTCGTATCTCAAAGCGAAGCATCTATTGCGATCCTTTGGATCAGACTTGCTGAATGGATTCCGGACTGCGCCAGAATGACGAGAGTGCGGCAAGAGGAGGTGCTGCAAATACGCTTGTCTATTTTCTATTTTTTTCCTGCGGCTTCCGGATTCAACATATTAATCGGCTTGCCCGCTGCGTACGCCAGTATCTGCTCGACGCCGCCCTCGTAGATGGATTCGTAGCTGCCTTTCTCGCTGTACCCCAGGTGAGGCGTGCAAATGCAGTTTTTCATTTTCAGCAACGGATGATTGCCGTTGACCACCGGCTCTTCCTCATAGACATCCACCGCGGCAAAACCGGGACGGCCTTTTTTTAGCGCTTCCACCAACGCCCCTTCGGCAATAATCGGCGCGCGGCTGGTGTTGACGATCAGTGCGGTGGGCTTCATGCGTGCAAGGTCGGCGGCGGTGACGATGCCTTTCGTAGCGGCATTCGACGGAAGGTGAAGGCTGATGACATCGCTTTGCTCGAAGAACGCCTCGCGGCTGGCGGCAGCGGCAAAGCCCTCAGCCTTGGCACGCGCGAGCGAGCCTTCGCGGCCCCAGCAAATCACGTTCATGCCAAAGGCCTTGGCCACGCGCGCAACGCCGCTGCCAATGTGGCCAAAGGCATACATGCCGAAGGTGCGGCCGTACAACCGTGTGCCGACAGTGCTGTGCCAATGACCGTTTTTGAAATTTTCCACCTCAAACGGAATGTGACGCAGCGACGCCAGAATCAGCGCCCACGCCAGTTCGCCGGTGGTGGTGTACGGGCTTTTGCTGTCGTGGCCGCCCGCCGACACGGTAATGCCGCGCGCGGTGCAGGCGGGCACATCCAGGTGATACACGTTGCGCCCCGTCTGGCTGATGAATTTCAGTTGCGGCAGTTGATCGAGAATTTGCGGCGAGATCACCACGCGCTGTTGCGTGAGCAGCAGGGCATCACAACCTTTGACCTGCTCGACTACGCGCGCCGGGTCGAGGTAGGCGTCGTTATAGACGTTGACCTCATGACCGGCAGCCTTGAGTTTGGGATAGGCTGCAGTGTTGCGCAGCGCGTCGGCGTAGTCGTGGATGACGGCGATTTTCATGGAAGGCCCTCTGGATAAATTATCGTTTAAAAACAGATATTTATATCTTAATCACTTCAACCGCTTGTCAAAATACTGCATAAACAGATCGTACGCCGCTTGCTGCTCAGGGTTCGGTTGATTCGAACCATCTGCACCGCGCTCGATAAACGGATAACCGTGCGCCGGATGATCGAAACTCGCCCATGTGGAATCTTTCCCGGCTTCCACCATCCACTCATGCGCAAGTTTGAATATGCCTTGCAAATGATCGTGATCGCGGCCGATATGCAGGATGGGCGTATTGATACGGCGAATGCGCTCCATTGCGCGCGCCTTGTTGGCGTTTTTGCGCGCGACGTCGATATCGTTGTATTGCACCTCGCTGCCGATGCGTGGTGCGTTGAGGCCGGTATCCACCGTCAGAAATTCATGTGAGGCGCCTTCGATGGCGACACCGCAGGTGAAATCCAATTCCGATGCTGCCTTCAGAATGGTTTCGCCGCCATGACTGATGCCCACGCAGCCGACTTTGCCGTCTTTCACGAACGGCAGCGAGCGCACGTAGCGAATCACCGACTGCAAATCGTCATGGTCGACGATGGCGGTGGATTTCAGTGTGCGGCCTTCGTTGGCAATGTCATCGGCGACGTTTTTGGCCGGGTTGCGGGTTTCGTAGTGATACGGAATTTCGTTGCGGTAATTCACGTATACAACCACGTAGCCGCGCGCCAGCATTTTGTCCTGCATCGTACTGTAAAGTGCGACTTTCTGCTCCACCAGCGGCAGGCCGCCGCGGCCGTTGCCCCGTCCCATGATGATCGCCGGCCACGGACCGTTTCCCATGGGTTTGCGCACGGCAATGGGCACATAGATTTCGTCGCGCGTCATCACAAACGTGTAATCGGCAGGAATGTCCGAGCCGGGTACGGGCTTGGTGATGATATAACCGTGCGGCGGCAATTCGGCGGCTACGGGGTGTAGGGTTTGCGGATTACTCATGACGCTTGTTTTCCCTGTTCGGTGAGACCGTGCATAGTAGTCAATACTCGCGCAAAATCCAAGGGCGGGGTAAGCTCGCGCCCGGTTGGAAATGAATTTAAGGGATGTAAACCACCACTGTCGTTCCCGCGCAGGTGGGAACCCATAACACAGTGCCACTTGGAACAGGCTTATGGGTTCCCACCTGCGCGAGAACGACGAGGATCCTTTGAGGTCGCTTTGCCATGATTTGTGCGTCACGAATATTGCTGTGCCTGCTACTCACCACACCGGCGCTCACCCTCGCTCAGGACTACCCCTACCGCCCCATCCGCATCATCGCTCCCAATCCCGCCGGCGGTGGCTTCGACTTTATTGCGCGCGTGGTGTCGCAAAAACTCGGCGAGCAACTCAATCAGCAGGTGGTGATGGAAAACCGCACCGGCGCCGGCACGATGGTCGGCACCGACATGGCTGCCAAATCCACGCCCGACGGCTACACGCTGCTGGTCGGCGGCCTGAGCAATATCGCGGCAAACGTCGGTCTCTACAAAAAGCTGCCTTACGATCCGTTGGTGGATTTCGTACCGCTGGGCATGGTGGCGAGCTACGCCTACGTGCTGGTGTCGCGCAAGGATCTGCCGCCGCAAAGCTTGCGTGACATCATCGACTTCGCGCGCGCGAATCCCGGCAAGCTGACGTATGCTTCAGGCGGGGTCGGCACCGGACAGCACATTGGCGCTGCAGCACTGGCTCAGATTACCGGCGTGAAAATGCTGCACGTGCCGTATCGCGGCGCGCAGGCTGCGCATCTCGATCTGCAAAGTGGCCGTGTCGATCTGTTTTTCGACAATGCCAGCACGGCAAAACCGTTTGTCGATGACGGGCGCATCCGCGCGATCGTCGTCTCAAGTGCGCAGCGTTTTCCGGGACTGCCCACCGTGCCGACCATTAACGAGACCGGCGTTGCCAAGCTCGACATGGAAGCGTGGTTCGGCATTTTCGGGCGCAGCGGCACGCCCCCGGCGGTGTTGAAGTGCCTGCAAGCCGAAATGGCAAAAGTGGTGCAGGCACCCGATGTCGCCAAGCGCTTTGAAAGCGGCGGTGGGCGCGTGCTGCGTATGAGCGCGCCTGAGACGGATGCGTTCGTCAAAGCCGAGATCAAGCGCTGGAGTAATCTGATTCGCGACGCCGGCATTACCACCGACTAACCATAACCCGGCAAACGCACACGACCATGCGCGACTACTGGTTAAGCAAACTCTTCTTCGATCTGCAAACACCTTCGGCGGCAGCCGAATACCGCGCCAACCGCGAGGTGGTGCTCGCACGTTACCCGCTGAAGCCCGAAATACGGGCCGCCATCGCCACTGATGATGTGGCTGCGCTGGCGCCGCAAGTCAACGCTTACCTGCTGCGATTTTATTTTCTGGTGGCCGGCATGCCGGAAGAGGAATTTCTGAAACGCATTCGTTCGTCCGCCGAAACAGGGAACGCTCATCATGGCTGACCTCGTAGGCGTCTACGCTGCCAGCCACGGCCCGCTGATCGTGCGCAACTGGGACGTACTGCCCGCTGCAACCAGGAACACGCTGACCGCAGCGTTCACCGAACTCGGCCGGCGCATCAACGCCGTGCGGCCCGACGTGCTGATCGTGATTTCACCTGATCACTGGGTGAATTTCTTTCTGGATAATCTGCCGTCGATTTGTATCGGCGTCGGCGACACCCATGCCGGCCCGCCGGAGCCCTGGCTCGCGGCCTATCCGCACAAGCAGATGGCCGGGCACGCGGCGCTGGCACAACATATCGCTGCATATGCATGCCATCATGAATTCGAGCCGTCGGTATCGTACAAACTCGCCCTCGATCACGGCTTTTGCATTCCCCTGTGGAAGGCGAATATCGATCCGCTGCCGCCTATCGTGCCGGTGATACTCAACACCGTCGAGCCGCCGTATCCCTCGCCCGCGCGTTGCTTTGCTTTCGGCAAAACCCTTGCCGCCGCCGTGAAAAGTTTTACTGCGCCACTGCGCGTGGCGTTGCTTGCTACCGGGGGCCTGAGCCATTCCATCGGCGAGCCGACCATGGGCGAAATCGATGAAGCCTTTGACCGCGAGTGTTTGCAACTTCTCGCGTCGGGCCACTGCGATGAAAATAGCGATGCCTTGATGAAGTTTCTGGATGCGCGTTTACCCACTGCCGGCAACGGCGCGGCTGAGACCCGCAACTGGCTGGCCGCTCACAGTGCAGCGAGCGCCGCCCGCACAGGAGGCACAGGCAGCTTTGATCTCATTCACTACAGCGCCATGCCTGAAATTTACGTCGGCTGCGGTGTGGCGTCTTGGACGCTTTGATTTCCGGACTGCAGCAAGCAAGGGGCTCGGAGCGCGGGCGCCCTGCCCGCTGGCAAACACCGTAGTCGCGCAACACCGCAGATGGGACGTCTACGACCCCGGTGTACGGCGGGCAGGTCAACTGGCGCCTGCAATCTATTGCCGGGGGATCCCCGCCGCCCGCGCGGTTTTTTCGTAACGCTCGATTTCCGCGCGCATGAACGCGGTGAGTTGCTCGCCACTCTCGCCGCCCGGCTCCTGACCTTGGCCGATGAAGAGGTCGCGGCTTTCCCTGATTGCAGCGGCGAGCACACCCTGAATTTTGCCCACGATGGCGGCGGGCGTTTTGGGCGGCATCAGCACGGCATTCCAGTTGTAGTTTTCAAAATCAGTCAGACCCTGCGCATGCAGGGTTTCGACCTCGGGCAACGCGGGCGAACGCGTAAGCGAGGTGACGCCCAGCGCGCAGCTTGCCTTGGCGGACGAACGGCGCGATGTTAAAAATTTGCATGGAGGCAAAGTCGATGTAGCCCGACATCAACTCGATGGTGTACTGGTTAACGCCACCTTTGTACGGCACGTGCACCACGCTGATACCTGTACGTCGAGCGAACGATTCCGTCGACAAATGTCCGACCGTGCCCACACCCGGCGTGCCGTAATTCAACCGGCCCGGGCGCGCCTTGGCGAGTGCGAGAAATTCCTTAAGATTCTTCGCCGGAATCGCCGGATGCACCACCAGTACGCTCGCGCTTTTGGCGATAAGGATCACCGGCGTGAAATCACGCAGCGTGTCATATGGCAGATTGGCGTTGATGGCCGGCGCCACGGTGAGCGGGCCGGGGTTGCCCGCGAGCAGCGTGTAACCATCCGGCAGGCTTTTGACGACAGCTGCGGTGCCTGGCACGCCGCCTGCCGCCGGGCGATTATCAATAATCACGGTTTGCCCGAAGGCTGCGTTGAGTTTTTGCGCCGCCCAGCGCGCCTGTGTGTCGGTGGGACCACCTGCGCCAAACGGGACGATGTAGCGCAGCGGCTTTGCGGGATAGTCCTGTGCGCAGGCGATTCCGGAACACGCAAGCGCCATCACCGCCACTTGAACGCGCCGCATGTCAGCTTTTCACCAGCTTGTCTTCAAACCAGTTCCACATCTCCGCCACGCCAAGCACCGCGTAATCGCGCATGCAGTGCTGCGCGCCGCCTTCCTCGGGCGTGAACACCCGCAGCGTTTTATCTGCCGAACCGCTGGCGTTGTAGAGCGCCTGCGCGTCAACCAGCGGCACTTGTTCATCCTCTGCGCCATGCGCGACCAGAAACGGGCAGCGCATTTTTTGCACCACACCGTCGAGCCGGTACGCCTCGAGTTTTTTCAGCGCGGCCTCCAGTGTATCGACGCCGAGGATCCACATGATATGGTGGCCCGGCACCGACATCGCCGCGTTGAACGCAGCATCGATGCGGCGTTTCCACGTGGCGTAGTAATCCCAGATTGCGCCCCACGCCACGCACGCGGCAAAGCGCGGCTCCATCGAGGCGCAGCGCGGCGCGTAATACCCGCCGAGGCTGTTGGCCACGATGCCGATTTTCTTCGGGTTCACATCGGCACGTTTTTCCAGCCAATCGACGCACGCCGAGCCGGCCACTTCGTAGTCGTGGCGCAGATAGTGTTTCCGAAACCGGATCGCTTCGCCGGTGCCGGGACCATCCATGATCAGTACCGATATGCCGCGCTTGATAAGATCGGGCACGCCGCGCATGTAGAGCAATTCTTTCGTTACATCAAGGCCATCAAAAAACACCACGGCGGGCTTTTTCGCCGCGCTGCTGTTTTGTGCATGCACGAAGTAGCCCGGCATGCTGCCATCGACAAACGGCACTTCGACGATTTCGATTTTGACATCGGTCATGCGCGTGAACGCATGAAAGCAGTCAATGCTGTTCTGGTATATCTCCAGCGTGCGCGCATCCTTGGGCGTGCGAAAGCGCTCGGCCATCTGGTAATACTTGCAGGCACGCAGATAAAACGGTGCGGCCGACACACGATGGCCGGATTTTTCATACTTGGCCGCGTGGGCGCGCGTTTCATCGGCGATCTGCAAGCAGGCCTCGAACCACGCTTCGTCGGTTTGTTTCGGCGCGGCCTTCAGCAAACGGCCGATGCGGTCGACCTCGCCGATATCCGAACCGCCCCAGGTTGAGGTGCCCAGCATGCTGATGAACGCCGCCGACCAGCGATAGTTGCCAGGAAAATACATGAAGTAGTGATCGTCACTGCGGGTGGTGGCTTTTTCTACTGTCATTTTAAGTCCTTGTTTTTAATGAATTTTTACGTTGGGCATTTTTATGGCCCTGGCCCACATACCGGTTTCACCCTGCACAGGGCTGACCAGCGCCTTCGATCCCCGCGCGGCAACAGCGTGGCGGTTCCTCTACAACTGCGCGCCATTCGGATTTAATCACACGGCGCTGAACCTCGTCGTGCAGTTTCCGCGATGTCACGCGTCGCGCCAATACCCGTCAAAGGCAACACAGCGGGCGGGCGATAGCTTTACCTGAAGGATCGCGCGGGGACATTGACCGGTGCGGCCAGTAGCGCGGTAATGGCGAAAATTCGCGATGTACCGGGCGGAACGCTTCGGATTGCAGGGAGCACGAAACATCAAAAATCATAAGTATCTGTTTTAATTGATGTTTTAAAATCCTCTGATGTTGGCGGCACCCTGGCGCCTGCCACCATCAATCCATCCCCGAAACGAACATTTGCTCGACCGTCGGGGTGTCACGAACCATCCCCTGCTCCCCACAAAGCTGAATCACGGTTTCGAGCATCGCACGATTGGCACGGATACCGTAGGCAAAAGGGTCGCCCGTGATCGATTCACACGTCGTGGCCAATGCCTGGTTACCAAACAGCAGGCCCGGCGCCTGGCCGTGCGGCAAATGCTGCTGCGCCTGTGCCCGAGACTCACAAAACGCCCGGTACAAATTCGCCACCAGCGCCGGTTGCTCACGCGCCAGACTCCCGCGCACCATGTACATGTGGTTTGCCGGCACGTAGCCATGCGCGGCGAAATAACGTCGGCCTTCGGTAATGGCATCGGCAAACAACGGGCGCAGCGCGGCATCGGCTTGTGCCTGAGCGCTGCCACCAACCCACGCCATGTCCAATTCCGCAGCGGTCAGCATAGCAACGAGGCTCTTGCCGCCGGGCGTTTGCTGCACGGATAGCTCGCGCGGCAGTTTAAACCCCAGCACTTCGCCGGTACTTCCCGAACCGGCACGCTCGACGTACCAGTGCGTCTCGCGAGAATTCAAGGCAAAGTCATGTTCAAGCACGCCACGCGCCCACAACGTCGCCGATTGTACATACTCGGCAACGCCGATGCGCTTGCCCGTGATGCCCTGTGGGCTGCTGATTCCCGCATCCTTGTGGCACACGAAATTGGTATGGAAAAAGGCCCTTCGCGGAAACACCGGAATCGCCGTGACATCGGCACCCTGCTTGCGTGCGATCAAATAAGCAGCGAAAGCCATTTCACAGATGTCGAATTCCCAAGCCGTGAGTTGCCTGCGCATGGCCTCGGGTGAAGGCGAACGCGTGACGGCCAGTTCAATACCGGCTGGCTGTATCGCCCCGCTGAAAAGAGGATCGACGCAATCGTAAAGTTCACCAATGAGCGAGATGCGGGTTCTGGCCATGTTGCTCTCCTTAGGAAGTTAACTCAGAACTACCCTATTCGCTCCAAACGCACGACATTTCTCTCGCATTGCGCCTAAATCCGATACTCTATTGCGGATAGAAAGACGGCGTTCGTGGCGACTTATTCGAATAAATCCGCAATGAAACGGTAAGAGGTAGCACACCCTATTTGGTATCACGCAATAGGACAATAAACTTTGCGACTAAGCGCGACCATCGCAGCAATTGGCCCAAAGTTGGCTCGCCCGTCATCAGTAGGCCGAGTGTGGTTAAGCCACTAACAACCATCTCTTCACGAGACCCCGGGCTAATGCAAAGGATCGTTGCGTCCTCCTTGCTTGGCGCACCCGAACTGGA
>SXGT01853914.1_pt1 | contig 10435 bp, 8 predicted proteins | sample 3176221 | NCBI WGS metagenome assembly SXGT01 (sample SAMN11356862, study PRJNA531348) | freshwater metagenome | isolation source: freshwater sample F1-120 | place: China: Fuxian Lake, Yuxi | collected 2017-12-25
GACGACGGCGCGGTAGCCCGCGATGTTGGCCATCGACGACAGCACGTCCATCGACTGCGCCCGCGAGATGCGCGGCACGGCATCCATCGCGAGGACGGTCAGCGGGCGGGCCGACAGCGCCTCGAGCAGCTCGGGGCTGGTGGCCGGCGCGATCAGGCTGACCAGCGTCGCATGGTCGTTGAGCCGGTCGATCTCGGCGGTGCTCGGCGGGTTGACCTTGAGGACGACGTCGGCCGTCCATGCCTCCTCCCCCGTGACGACGGAGGCACCGGCCTCCGCGAACGCCTCGTCGGCGAACGCGGCCTTCGCCCCGGCCCCGGACTCGACGCTCACGTCGTACCCGAGCTTCAGCAGACGTGCGACCGTCGCGGGAGTCGCAGCGACCCGGGTCTCCCCGGCACGCGACTCGGCGACCACTCCGATCCTCATTCCGCGGACACTAGCGGAGGCCTCGGGAACCGACCACTGGATGAGACCGGTGTCTCAGGTACTGGCGGTATCTGAAACTTCCGGCCATCCGGACGACAAGTTCACGCGTTCCGCCCTCAATGGCCACCTGGCTGCTGGTTCCCATCAGTTCATGGGAACCAGCAGCCCACCATGGTTCTCCCTCACTCACCTGCGGATGCAACCCCAGGTGAGCGAGGGATTCCCATCCATTGATGGGAATCAGCATCGACGGCGACGGGTCGAGCCGGGCGTCAGCAGCCGGCCAGGACGTCCTGCAGGGCGGCCTTCTCGGCGGAGTCGACGCTGAGACCCCACCGGTACTTCACGGCGATCCAGTCCGACACGTACGTGCAGCGGTAGCCGGTGGCGGGCGGGAGCCAGGAGTCCGGATCCTGGTCGCTCTTGGACCGGTTCGTCGACGCCGACACCGCGATCAGGCTGCGGGCGTCGCCGAGGTCGTTGGCGAACGACTCGCGTCGACTCGCCGTCCAGCCCGAAGCACCGGAGATCCACGCCTCCTTCAACGGCACCATGTGGTCGATGTCGAGGCTTCCCGCGTCGGTGAAGCGCACGTTGTCGTAACGCGACAGCCAGGAGCCCGACGTGATCGTGCAGGTGCCGGTGCGCCCGGTCGCCGACGACGACTCGTCCATGAGCACCTCGGCGCGTGTGTTGCAGCCGTCGCCGTCGGCGTCGATCCAGTGCCGGAACGCGTCGCGGTCGTAGGTCGTGCCGTTGGCCTCCGCCCGCACGGTCAGCTCGGCGAGCTGCGACTCCGGCGACGCCGACGCGGCTGGTGCGACGAGGACGGTCGCGACGAGCGTCGCGACCAGCAGGCCGACGACGTGGGTGAGGCGGCGCCGTCGCCGCCCGACGGCGGGACGGACGTGGACGGTGGACGAGGCAGCACGAAGCGGCATGGCGGGACTCCCCCCGAAGTCACTGGTCAGGTCGAGAGGACCCTAGGCTGCGCCGTCGCCCGTCCGGAAGGCTCGGAACCAGACGTTCATCCGAACGTCATCAACCGCGTCCCTGCGCGCCCACGCCGGCCGTCGGTGGCGTGGCGGGAGCCGGCCGGCCCAGGTGGTAGCCCTGGAGCAGCCGGTAGCCGAGCGACTCGAGCGCGGTCTGCTGCTCCGCCGTCTCCACTCCCTCGGCCACGACGTCGATGCCGATGCCCTGGGCCATCGCGACCACCCCGGCGCAGACCGAGCGCGCCCGGCGCGAGTGCGTCATGCGGGCGACGAACGACCCGTCGAGCTTGACGACGTCGACGGGCAGGTCGACGAGGTGCGCCAGAGTGCTGTAGCCCGTCCCGAAGTCATCCACCGCGATCCGCACCCCGTGGTCGCGCAGGGCGAAGAGGTCGACGACCAGACCGCCCGTCACGTCGAGCAGCTGCGTCTCGGTGATCTCGAGGACGAGCATCGACGGCGGCAGCCCGACCTCGTCGAGCACCGACAGCACCCGTGCCACCAGACCCGCCCGACCCAGCTCGACGGCCGAGACGTTCACGTGCACCGGCACCGGCGTGCCCTGGGCAGCCAGCGCGGCCGCGTGCGCACACGCCCCGCGGAGCACCCCGTCGCCCACCTGGTGCATCAGGTCGCTGACCTCGAGCACGGGCATGAAGTCGCCCGGACGCAGCTGGCCCCGGATCGGGTGGTCCCAGCGCAGCAGCGCCTCGACCGCGTGGAGGTAGCCGGTGGCGACGTCGACGATGGGCTGGAAGACGAGCGAGAACTCCCCCGAGGCCTGCGCCCGCTCGAGGTCGACGAGCAGCCGCGCCGACGACTCGATGCCGGCGTGCACGGTCGGGTCGTAGAACTCCGCCCGGCCGCGACCACGGTCCTTCGCCGCGTAGAGCGCCTGGTCGGCGTGGCGCAGGAGCAGAGGCGCCTCGGCCTGCTCGTCGGCGGCGGCGATGCCGATGCTGACGGTCACGGAGACCGTCGTGCCGTCCTGCAGCACGACGGGCTCCGACAGGCGGTCCATGATCCGCTGCGCCTCGGCGGCGAGCTCCTCACGCGTCCCCGCCGACGTGCACAGGACCACGAACTCGTCGCCGCCGCGCCGGGCGACGGCGGCGCCGTCGCCGACGAGGGCGGAGAGCCGCTCGGCGAGCTCGACGCGCACCGCGTCGCCGACCGCGTGACCACGGCCGTCGTTGACCTGCTTGAAGCGGTCGCCGTCGATGAACATCACCGCGAGGGCCGGCCGCTCGGACCCGACCACCTGCGCGGCGCGCTCGAGCGAGTCCGCCCACAGGGCCCGGTTGGCCAGGCCCGTGAGGTCGTCGTGGAGGGCCGCGTGGGCGAGCGCCTGCTCGGCCTCCTTCTGCGCGGTCACGTCGATCATCTGCAGCGTGATGGCCGCCGACGACGCACCCGACCCCCCGAGCGAGAGGCTCGGGTCGAGGTCGGGGTCGACGAGCGCCAGCGCCACGTCGACCCATCCGCCGCCCCACGCGTCGTCGAGCCGCAGCTGGGTGCGCCAGCCGAGCGCGCGGCCCAGCGTCAGCTCGCAGACGCCCTGGCGGAAGGCCTCGACGTCGTCGTCGACGAACCAGGTGCGCGGATCGACCCCGAGGAGCGCGTGCCGGGGTCGGCCGGTGAGCGTCACGAGCGCCGCGTTCACGGCGTCGACGTGCACGAAGCCGTCGGGGTCGACCACCACGTGCGCCGACGCCAGCAGCGCCGCCTCCATGTGGTCCTGCAGCTGGTCGCGGTCGCGCCGGCTCTGCACGAGCGCGGCGTCGCGGGCGTCCTCGAGCGTCGCCAGCACCACGCCCACGACGGCCAGCACGAGGACGAAGGCCTGCGCCGCGACGACCCTCGCCTGGGGGTCGTCGAGCGACGCGAACTGTCCGTTGCCGGCTACCGTCGCGGCGACGACGAGCACGCCCTGCAGCGCCACCAGCACCGACGTCGCCTGCGCGCCGCAGCGCAGTGCCACGACGACGACGATCGGCACGATGGCGAAGTCGACCGGCCACGGCAGCCAGAGCAGCGCGCCCGTGACCACGAGTCCTGCAGCCACCGTCAGCGGGCACCCCGCTCCACGCTCGCACCGGGTGCGCCAGAGCTGGGGCAGCGCCAACAGCGCGTTCAGCACGACGAAGGAGCTGACCACGTTGCGGAAGCCGATGATGAACAGGCCCTCGAGGAACGGCTCGTCGAAGCGCCACCACGCGACCAGCGACCCCAGCAGGCCGCTGGTGGCGGCAGCCGCGGCTGCCACGCCGAGCAGCACGCCGACGTCGCCGAGCGTCGTCCACGTCGAGCGGAGCCACGCGGGACGCCAGCGGTGCAGCAGGGCCGCACCCACGGCGCCGTGCGACAGGTTGACCAGACCGAAGAGCCAGGCGCCGAGGGGCTCGGTGCCCGTGAGCTGGTTGAGGACACCGCTCACCACGATGACGACGACGCACGCGACCAGCCGCTCGAGCGCACTGCGGGCCACGAGCAGCCAGAGGATGACCACGCCGGCGGCGGGCCAGGCGAGCGCCAGCTGCGCCGGGGGCACGCGGGTCGCACGGCCGGCGAGGAACGCGAGGACGAAGAGCACGGCGAAGCCCAGCGCCAGCGCCGCGGCTCGCGTCCGCGGGCGCGGGGCGCTGCTCTCGAGGCCGAGCAGCCGCTCCATCTCAGGCAGTCCCCTCCCGACGTTCCACCTGCGGAGAAGCGTAGACCTCGGTGAGGCCACGCGGGTAGGGATCGAGGCTCGACGTCCCGCTCAGGTGGACAGGTCCACGACGTCCCACGCGTCGTGGCCGCCGCTGCCGGCGGTCCACTCCAGGGCGCGACGTCGCTCCCAGAGGACGGACGGATCGACGTGTCCGGGGTGCGGTCGGCCCGCGAGCCGTGCGTCGGTGATCCCCCACGTCAGGGCGAGGTGCAGGTCGAGCACGGGGAGCACGTCCTCGACGTCCCTGCGCCGAGGGCCTGTGCGGGAGCGCCACGCCGTCACCGGCTCACCGGTCCGCAGGTCGGGCATCAGCGACGCGAGCTGGTCGCCGCACGGTGTGCTCGCGTCGAGGTCGGCCACGAGGCCGAGCACCCAGGCCAGCGCCCACAGGCCCTCGACCTGCGCCTCGTCCGAGGAGTCCGGCTCGACCTCGCCTGACACGAGAGCGCGCTCGCGCGGGCTGAGGGACGCGAGCAGCGCCTGCTCCGCCAACCAGGTCCGCGCGAGCTCCGGTGGCATGCCGAGCGCCAGGTTGACGCGCACCGTCAGCACCAGCGCACGCTGCACCACGTGCTCCTCGTCCACGAGCACGAGGGGATCGGCAGCGTCGGCCACCAGGGGCAGGTGCGACGGGGGCTGCGGGAAACCGAGACCGGGCAGCGCCGCGAGCGTACGGCGACGAGCCTCGGTGGCCGCGTCGTCGCGCTCACGCCGAGCGTCGCGACCCCGAGACCACCTCATCGCCCCACCCCCCTGTCACCGTCCGTGTCCGCACCGGCCTGCGACGCACGGTACCCACCGTCGGCCACCGATCCGGCCCGACGCCGACGCGTCAGCCGAACCGACCGTTCACGTAGTCAGCCGTCCGCCGGTCCTGCGGCGACCCGAACATGACGTCGGTCGGCCCCTGCTCCACGACCACCCCGGGCGTGCCGTGGGAGGCGAGGAAGAAGGCACACCTGTCCGAGACCCGGGCCGCCTGCTGCATGTTGTGCGTGACGATGACGATGGTGACGTCCTGGGAGATCTCGGCGATCGTCTCCTCGACGACGCGGGTCGACGTCGGGTCGAGCGCCGAGCACGGCTCGTCCATGAGCAGGACCCGCGGCTTCACTGCGAGCGACCGCGCGATGCACCGTCGCTGCTGCTGGCCGCCGGACAGGGCGGACCCTGCCTGGTCGAGCCGGTCCCGCACCTCGGTCCAGAGGCCCGCCCGCTGCAGGCTCTCCTCGACGAGCGCGTCCTTGGCGTCGCGCGAGACCTTCTTGCCCGTGATGCGCAGCCCGGCCAGCACGTTCTCGCGGATCGCCCTCGCGGGGAACGGGTTCGGCTTCTGGAAGACCATGCCGATCGCGGCGCGGGCGTGGGTCAGCTGCCGCTCCGGAGCATAGATGTCGTCGCCGTCGAGGAGCACCTCCCCGGCGAGCTGGGCGCCCGGCACGAGCTCGTGCATCCGGTTGAGGATGCGCAGGAAGGTCGACTTGCCGCAGCCCGACGGCCCGATGAGCGCCGTCACCTGCCCCGCCGGCACGTCGATGGACACCCGGTCGAGCACCTTCCGCTGGCCGAACCAGGCGGAGACGGCACGCGCGCTGAGGGCTACGTCGTGCAGGCCCGCCGACGGGGGCGTCGCGGCAGCGACACCCCCGTCGGCCGTGGCGAGCGCCGTCATCGCGTGCGCACCGAGAGGTTCTTCGCCGGGGCCTTGCGCGAGGTGTAGACGCCGTCACCGAGGTAGGTGACCGTGACCTTCCAGGTGCCCGCGGTGAGGCGGCGCACCGGCACCACGACGGCACCCTTGGAGAGGGTCCGGCCGGCGACGGTGACGGACGAGCGACCGCGCTGCAGCACGACCGTGACCTTGCCCGTCGGCTGCACGAGGCCGCTGGGTCGAGCCACGCGCACCGTGAGCGAGCCGGCCTTGCGGGCCGTCACCCGGGTGCGCACCGTGAACGTCGGTGCGGGGGCGGCGCCCTTCGCGACCGCGTACGTGCGCGGCGCCGACGTGGCCGCAGCCACGGCTGCCGGGTCGGTCGGCGTGAACCGTGCCTCCACCGCGCGCCGTCCGGGCAGGAGCGAGCCCTTCGGCAGCGTGACGTTCGCGCGGCCGGTGTCGTCGAGCGTGGCCTGCGTGCCGACCAGCTTCCCGGCGACGTACAGCCCGACCGTGCCGGCAGCCGTGCCCTCCGGCACGGAGACGGTCACCGGGACGGTGCGCGTCGCGCCGTAGGCGAAGTCGGCGCCCCAGGTCGCGGTGACGGTCGCCTGCTGCGGGTCGGTGCTCGTCCCGGGTCCGGCGGAGAGGCTCCACCGGTCGCCCGACACCGCGACGTAGGCCGACGCGTAGCGCGTGCCGACGCCCTGGCGGTCGGAGCCGGTGCGCAGCCGCAGCTGGTACAGCCCGTCGTAGCCCTTGCCGCCGGAACTCGGCAGCGCGGTGAGCACGTCCGAGAGCGGCAACGCGCCGCCGAGCGCGACGTAGGGGCGGTCGGTCGTGCCCTGCGGGCCGGCGGCCGCGCCCTCGCCGGCGAACCGGGTCGTGCCCGACAGCTGCGTCCCCGCCCACGCCCCGGCAGCCGACGACGGCGACGGGACGTGTACGAAGAGGGACGCCGACGAGTCGCCCTGGCGCAGCGCACCGTCGGCCACGGCGTACGCCGCGAAGGGCGCGTCGACCGCTCCCGACGTGACGGCCTTGCCGGCGCCGTCGACGAGGGTGAGCGTGCCTGCGGCGTCCGCGTCGGCCACCTGGGCCTGTCCGCCCGTGTACCAGTCCAACGGGTCCTCCGCCGCGACGGCCGTGCCGGCCGCGGCGACGAGGGCGAGGCCGATGCCGACCGCCCATGCCTTGCGTGTGGTGGTGCTCATGTCGTGTTCTCCTGAGAAAGGTCGTGAGGGGGTCAGCGCGCGACGAGGTCGGCGACGCCGGCGCAGGACGCGTGGCCGCCGCGCACGAGGTGCCAGCGGTTGCCGTCGATGCGCACGTCGGCGGTGTCGTAGGCCTGGGTGAAGGCACCGACACCTTCGGCGCTGGTGATGAGTCGCAGCTGGACGTAACCGTCGTCCTTCGCGGGGAAGACCTCCGTGAAGTTGGCCAGGCTCCAGGCGTCGGCGCCGACCTGCGTGGCCGGTCGCGCGCTCTGCGTGAAGAGCACCGGTCCGCCGATCGGTGACCCGCTGAACTCCAGCGGGTCGACCTCCGCGCGCGGCTGGTAGCCGTAGAGGGTGGCGTAGGCGGGGGCGTCGGCGGGGACGCGGTCCGACAGCGGTGTCGAGCCGACGGCGTAGGCCGCGAACGGTCGGTCGTCGACCGAGCCCTCGGTGACGCGGTGCCCGGACGCGTCGCACAGGGTGATCGACCCGGTGGCCGCGGCGTCGTCGTAGGGGACGACCTCCGGCCGGGTCGACCACCACACGAGCGCGGCCACGAGCACGACGACGAGGAGCCCGGCGACGACGAGGACGCGGCGACGCAGACGGGGTCGCGGACGCCGCGACGTCGCGTTCGGGTCCGGTGCACCGAGGTCCGGTGCGGCGAGTTCGGAGGTCATGGTTCCTGGCTTCCCGACGGCGGGAGGGCCGGGGCGGCCGCGAGGCCGCCCCGGGGCCCTCACTCGACGTCGATCTCCTGGTTGTCGGTGCCGAACACGCGGTACGTGGGCACCTGGCCGGCTGCCTCCACGAGCGCCTTGCCGGCCGGCGTCCGCACGAACGGGACCGCGTCGCCACCGGGGTTGTAGAAGAGCGTGCGCACCCAGTTCAGGGTGCTGCCCGGCTGCCACGGCACGGTCGAGTCGAGGTCGGACTGGCGGAAGATGGCCCGCAGCGCGAAGTTCTGGCCGTACGGCGCGCTGGCGCCGGTCGAGCTCGACGACGCGGCCAGCAGCTTGATGCCCGACGCGGACGCGGCGATTCGGTGGTTCCCCAGCGTCTTGCCGTCGCGGGTGAAGGACTTCGTGTACTCACGCGTGCCGTTGTAGGGGTTGGTCTGGTCGGCGCCGTCCGCGGCGACCGTGTAGTAGCCGCTGTTCACCACCGCCGCTCGGCTGCGCGGGAACGGCACGATGGCGTTCTTCTGCTGGCTCGGCGGCAGGGCCGTGATGGCCGTCGGGTCGTTCTGCTGGACGTTGAAGCTGTTCGGGTTGGAGCGCGCGTCGGCGTCGGTCCAGGTCGTGGCCGTCAGGCCGTTGGCGGCCCGGACACCGGCCAGGAACGTGTTCCACATGCCGGCGTCGTTCGGCAGCGTGAGCGGGATGATCGTCTCGGTGCTGCCCGACTCGTTGCCGGGGATCTGGTTCCAGGTGCGGATCTCGCCCTTGTAGATCTTCTTGACCGTCTCGGCCGAGAGCGACTCCGGCGCGTTGGTCTCCGCGGCCGTGGCGATGACCTGGCGGTCGGTGCCGAACTGCACGCTGTAGAGCTTCGTGCCGAGCTGGTCCTGCGCCTTGTTCTGGTTGGTCTGGCCGGAGGCGTCGACCGGGTCGGGGCTGCGCCCGACGTCGATCCAGTTGCCGATCCCGTCGCCGTCGACGTAGTCGTTGATGATCGCGTCGCGACCGCCGCCACCACCACCGGAGGGGCGGACGACGAGCGGCTGGCCCGCGCGCAGCGCGATGGCCGGATTGAGCACCTTCACGTCGGACTGCTTGATGTACTTCACGCCGTTCTCGCCGACCGTGCCGTTGCCCGTGATCGTGGTGAGCAGACGCGGGTCGGTGAAGGCGGTGCGACCCTGGGCGTCGCCCGAGGAGTCGATGTTGATGAACCGCCAGCGGTTGCCGGCCGTGTTGTAGCCAGGCAGCGCGCCGTAGCCGTCGGCCACGAAGTTGAACGCGGTCTGCAGGATGTCCGAGCCGGTCGAGACGACGTCCTTCTCCTGCGGCGCGGTGTCGGCCTGGGCCGACGTCGCCGCGGCCAGGACGGTGGAGGCGATCACAGCGGCTGCGATGCCTCCTGCGGCGATGCGCGTGGTCTTCATGGGGGCCCTTTCGAGGGATGGGGTGGTGGTGATGTCCTCGGCCGGACCCCCCGACCGCCGAACTGACGGCTGGAAACTATCCAGCCGCTCTCGTGCCGCGCGACCTTCTCGACATGCGGGACGGTCGCGGAGAGCAGCGCTGATGTGCATGCACGAGCCGTGCCTCAGACCAGGCCTGGCAGCAGGCGCGACGCCACCGAGGAGACGAGCCACGCGGCGGCCAGGACGACGGGCGCGCCGGCCACCCAGGCCGCCCGCCGGCTCCAGCGCCGCCAGGCCCACAGCAGCCCGCCGAGCGCGATCGCGAGCAGCTGCAGCGCCAGCACGAGCTGCGCGAGCGTCGGCACGTCCCAGCGTCCGGTCATGTGCGTCGTGCCCGGATCTGCGGCTGCACGCCCCGATGCCGGCAGCGCGTCGTCGAGGACGGCGTCGACGTACACCATCGCCGAGGGTCGCAGTCGGCCGAGCACGCCGCCCGAGGGTGCCGAGCTCACGAGCGTCAGCCGACCCTGCTTCTCCCCCGGGGGCGACGGCACGGGGTCGCCGGCCGTCCGCACGCCCTCGACGCGGTAGGTGAACGTGCCCTGCCCGCCGGTGACCGTGATCGGAGCCCCGCGCCGCAACGACGCGATGTCGCGGAAGGGCGCCCCGTACGTCGTCGACCGGCCGGCCAGGACGCTGACGCCCTGCTGCCCCGGCAGCACGCTCCCGGCGACGTGCCCCGGACCGCCGAGCAGCTGCTCGTTGCGCGAGCCCTCGACGTAGACCTCGTCGCGCAGCCCGCCGTCGGGCACCGACAGCACCCCGAGCGGCGTGCCGGGCGCCACCACGGCGCTCGTCGGACCCTCACCCGCCGCGAGCCGGGGTCGCAGCTCGCCATAGAGACGGTCCTGGGTGTGGGCGTGCTGGAACCCGCTGAGCACGAGCAGGTGCAGGAGCGTCCAGGCGAGCAGGAGGCCGAGCACCTGCAGCGCCTGCCCCGCCGCGGGTCGGGTCGGCGCCCGGTCCGCGACGGGCGGGGGCGAGGCGTCGACGTCGCCCCCGTGCAGCGCGGTGCGCTGCGGGTCGAGCACGTCCGTCATGGCTCGCGGTGCCTTCCTCCGGCGTCGGGCCACAGCGTGCGCGCCTCGCGCAGCGCGGTCCGCACGTGGTGCGGCCAGCGCAGCAGCGAGCCGCCGAGGCCCGCCCCCAGCGCGAGCGCCAGTTCGCGTTTGTTGCTGCATGTCGATGCGGGCCGAGCCAAGGTGACGGCGGCCGATCTTGCCATTGCGCTATGGAACTGCACGCCGTCGATCGCGGTGCGTTCCCTGATGGCCGATA
>SXGT01203637.1_pt1 | contig 10434 bp, 6 predicted proteins | sample 3176221 | NCBI WGS metagenome assembly SXGT01 (sample SAMN11356862, study PRJNA531348) | freshwater metagenome | isolation source: freshwater sample F1-120 | place: China: Fuxian Lake, Yuxi | collected 2017-12-25
AGGGCACGGGGCGGAGATGGCCCGGCTGGGGGTCACCGCCCTCGGCGACGACCTCTACTGCCACGAGCCGTTCTGCCGGGAACTGCAATCCCTGGGGCTCGGCTTCGTCCTGGTCTGCAAGCCCGATTCGCACCCCATCACCTACGAGTGGCTGGCGGACCTGGAGCGCAACGGTGCCGTGGGCACCCTGGCCCGCACCCGCTGGACCGGTCGGCGCCGCGAGACCGACACCTATCGCTGGGCCGAGTCGGTCCCGTTGCGCGACGCCGACGACGCCCTCATGGTCAACTGGTGCGAACTGATCACCACCGACGACCGGGGCAAGGTGCTGTACCGCAACGCCTTCGCGACCACCTGGCCGGTCAATGGCGGCCGGGTCGTCGAAACCGTGGAGGCCGGACGGTGCCGATGGAAGGTCGAGAACGAGAACAACAACACCCTCAAGACCCAGGGCTACCATTTCGAGCACAATTACGGCCATGGCCGGGAACACCTCTCGTCCCTGCTCGCCAGCCTCATCATCCTGGCCTTCCTGGCCCATACCGTCCTGGAATGGATGGACGGCCAATACCGCCTGCTGCGTCAGAAGCTGCCGCGCAAGCGGCTGTTCAACGATATCCGCACCCTGACCAGCTACCTCTGTTTCCAGTCCTGGGCAGCATTGATGGACTTCATGGCGCAAAGTTTCGAACCCCTACCCCCAGCCCCCGAAACCGGGTGATTCGGTCAAAATGAGAATTGCTGGTTCCACGCCGCTTGGCCCCTCGGTTTCGCGCCGCGCGTATGATAGCGGGAAGCCCCTAACGATTAACCGGAACCCCGGAAGTTTCGGAAGCTGGCGCGAAGCCCGTGGGAGAGGAGGCGGTTGGGCTGCTTGCCATATCGAGCATGGATAACAAGGTACCTACAACATTGAGTCGATACGAATGCGCTTGGATAATCTATTTTCATTGAAGTATCTGTTTTATGTGGGATTTATTCTCGCCATGGCGCCCCTGATGCTGGCCGTGATCCACGCGGATTTCGCCATGCGGGAAATGGCCGGGCTGAGCGAACGCTCGATTTACCAGGTGGTCGAGGAAACCAAGACCACCCGCGCGGTGTTGCAAATGGTCGGCGAGATCGAACGCAAAGCCAGGCTGTTCGTCATCCTGGCCGACCTTTCGTTTCCCCAACCCTATGAGCGGGAGTCCTACGAAAGCGCTAGAACCCAACTCCGGCAAGCCCTGGACGCCCTACTCAAGGCCGAGAGCGACAACAGGATGGCGCTGCTGGCCAACGAATTGGCCGAGAAAGAGAAACTGATCCATGAGCAAATCATCGGCGCCGGGAGCGCGCCGGAAGTCCGCCCGCCGGTGGACGAAGCTTTCCGGGGCCTGCACGACGCCGCGGCCGCGTTGTGGCGGGAAAGCTCGAACCGGGTCGATCGCAAGGTCGAGGACTTGCGCGGCCACGCGAGTTCGGTGCGGGAGGGGCTGCTGCTTAGGGGGCTGGCCTTGGTCCTAGTTTCGTTGGTTTTCGTCGCGGCGCTGCTGGCCGTGTTGACGCGCTCGATCCGGCAAATGGACGAATCCATTCGGGGGTTGGGCGCGGGGGACTTCATGAAACCCATCCGGGTCAAGGGCCCTAGCGATCTCCGCTATCTCGGCGCGCGGCTCGAATGGCTACGCACCCGCTTGTTGACGCTGGAAGACTCCAAGCAGCAGTTCATGCGCAACGTTTCCCATGAACTGCGGGCGCCGTTCGAGGGCATTTGGGAGAGCACGGCGGCGCTGGCGGACGAAGGAGAAACGGAATCGGAGCAACGCGACAAGGTCGCCCGGCTCAAGGAAAATGTCGGCAAGCTCAAGGAGCTTTTCGAGGAAGTGCTCCACTACAAGCGGATCAACGAAAACCCCTTGGAACATCCCAAACAAGCCTTGAATATGAAAGAACTACTGGATTCCATCATCGAAGACTACCGACCTCGCTTGAAGGAGAAATCCCTCGCTGTCAAGGCGCTGATCCAGCCGGTGGATTTCATTGGCGAGCCCGAGCAAATGAAGACTATCGTAGATAATCTGCTGGCCAATGCCGTCAAGTTTTCCCCCGAGGGAGGCGAAATCCGGATCATACTCCGCGCCGCGGGAAACATCCTGGAACTGGAGGTCGAGGACGATGGCCCCGGCGTGGCGCCCGAGGAAGCTGAGCAACTGTTCGAGCCGTTTTTCCGGGGCCAGGCCGCTCAAGACCTAGGCACCGAGGGTTCCGGGCTGGGACTGGCCATCGTGAGCGAATGCGTGGCCAATCATCAGGGCAAGGTCGAAGTCGTCGAGCCGCGGCTGGATGAAAAAGGCGCCCGTTTTCGGGTCGAACTGCCCCTGCGCGAGGCTGCCTGAATGAAAACGCTGTTTCGCTGCCTCATGTTGCTGGCCCTGGCCCTAATGGCCGGTTGCGCGGATTATCGGCCTACTTGGTTCGGTAGGCCCAGCCTGTCCCGCTCGAACGACTATTACGCGCGCTCGGACCTCGACGAACTCTTGAGGTTCGGCGCGGACATGGCCAAAAAGCCGGGTTCGGCCCGCGCCGAGGAATGCCGCCGCTTGCTCAAGTTCCAGCGTGAAGCGCCGGGGATCGGGGTTCGCTTGCATCTGCTGGCGGGCAGGCTGTTGTCGGAATCCTGCGGGGACGCCAGGAAGATCGCGGAAGCCGCCGCCTCCTCCTATCCTTCCGACATTCGGGTGCAATGGCTGGCCGCGGCTCAGTCCGAGGCGCTTAAACGGTTGGGGAGTGGCGCTTCGCGAAGAAGCGTGGCCTCCGATCGCAAGCAGAAATCCACGCCGGATGCCCAGGATGCCAAACCCGACTCCAAGCCGGATTCGAGGAAGGATGACGACGAAGCCAAGCGCTTGCGGGAAAAGTTGGAGCAGATCCGCTCCTTGGAAAGGAAGTTGGATGAGTCCAACGACGGGGAGTAGGGCATCTTAGGGCTTGGCTGAAATTAACTTCCCGATTTCACCGGGAATCCAAGGCAAGCTGGAGTGCGAACTTCAGTTTGCGCGGGGCGATGTTGAACCGGATCATCGCATCGCGAATCCCGCTTCCCTCCGATCTCGCCCACCGCTGCTTGCCCATTAAACTTTAATGGTCAGGACTTACGCAAAATAGCTTTCGATTCCCTCTCCCCCGGGGGGAGGGTTAGGGTGAGGGGATTGAAAAATAAGGAAGTCTTCTTTGATCCCCTCATCCCAGCCTTCTCCCGGGGGGAGAAGGGGCAAAATGCGTAAGTCCTGATGGTATAGGTGTCCGGCCATCCGTTTCGCCGGAAAATCGGGTCCATACTTATTTCGCCATGTTCCGCATGGTCGCGCCATCGACCCATGTCGCGCGACAGTCCTGTGGGGACGAACATTACATCATGCAACCGTTATCCCGCTCTTTCCGGCATGAATGGCCCCGCTGGGCTGTGTTGGCGCTCGCTTGCGCGCTGCTTGCCAAATCCGTGCTCGGGCTTTTTTTCGCCGGGTTCCTGGCCGAAGCCTTGCTCATGTTCGCCTTTGCCGCCTGGGCCGCCGCTAGGTTCGTCCGCCATGGCGCCTTGCTCGCGATCGGCTGGGCATGGGTGTGGGCTGGCCTGGGGGCGGCCTTGGGCGGCGGGTATTTCGCCCACGACATGGCGCGAGCCGGGACGATGAATCCGCGGTTTTTCCTGCTGGCGCTCACCGGGGTGGGTATAACGCTGGCCCTGGCTGGCGAGCGGCGCCGGCGTGCCGAGGAAGCGCTTGGGATCGTCGGCGACGGTACCGAGCGCGCGCGGGCGGAATCCCCGCCGCGCGAGAGCGAGGACTCCCAACGGCCGCGATCGACGCAGATATTCAAGATTCTCGAATCTTCCCCGGAAGCCATGCTGCTGGTGGGGGGCGATGGGGCCATAAGCTTCGCCAACTCCGCCGCCGCCAAGATGTTCGGCTATGCCCCGGACGAACTGATGGGGCTAGCCGTGGAGCAACTGGTGCCGATGGGCGCGCGTTCCGGCCATACCCAAAAGCGGGCCTCGTTCATGGGTGGTGAGCAGGCGCGGCCGATGGCCGCGAACCAATCGCTCGCCGCGGTGCGCAAGAATGGCTCGGAATTTCCGGTCGAAATCAGCCTGACCCCTATCGACATGGACAATCGGAAGTTCGTGATCGCCTCGGTGATGGATGTTTCCGAACGCAAGCGCCGGGAGCACGAAACCCAACTCATGGCCATGATCTACCAGGCCATTGGCGAAGCCGTCCTAGTGGCGGATACCGACAACCGTATCGTCGCCGTCAACGAGGCATTCACTCGATTGACGGGATATACCGAGGAAGAGGTTCTGGGCCAATCCACCTCCCTGCTGAAATCTGGCCGCCAGGATCGGGATTTCTATCAAAACATGTGGTACGCGCTGGAGACCACCGGCCGCTGGCAGGGCGAAATCTGGAATCGGCGCAAGAATGGCGAGGTTTACCATGAATGGCTGGTCATCAACACCATCCATGGGAGTGACGGCAAGCCTCAACGGCGAGTCGCCATGTTTTCCGAGATCACCCGTGAAAAACAGATGGAGCAGGCTCTCTGGCGGCAGGCCAATTTCGACCCGCTCACAGGGCTTCCCAACCGGCGCATGTTTCAGGAGCGCCTACAGCAGGAAATCAGGAAAGCCCATCGTTCCGGCTTGTCCATGGCCCTGATGCTGCTGGACCTCGACGGTTTCAAGGCAGTCAACGACAGCCTCGGCCACGCCATGGGCGACCGGCTGCTCGAGGAAGCGACGCGGCGCATCACGGGTTGCGTCCGCGAAACCGATACCGTGGCGCGCCTAGGCGGTGACGAATTCACTCTGATTCTGGGGGAACTGGATGCGCCCGGGGGGGTGGAGCGTGTCGCCCAGGCCATTTTGCGGGCCGTGGCCGAACCTTTCCGCTTGGGCGAGAACATGGCCTATGTTTCGGCCAGTATCGGCATCACCTTCCTCCCCGGCGACACCGCCGATCCGGAGCAACTGCTCAAGAACGCCGACCAAGCCATGTATGCCGCCAAGCAGCAGGGGCGCAATCGTGCTTGCTATTTCACCGCGTCCATGCAGGAGGCCGCGCGAACCCGTGGGCTGATGATCGAGGATTTGCGCCTAGGCCTCGCCGAACGCCGGTTCGAGATGCATTACCAGCCCATCGTGGAACTCGCGACCCACGCCATCCACAAGGCGGAGGCGCTGATTCGCTGGCGCCATCCCCTCCGGGGCCTGCTCGGTCCCGATGAGTTCATCGCGCTCGCCGAGGAAACCGGCCTGATTACCGACATCGGCGACTGGGTGTTCCATGAGTCGGCGCGCCAATTGGTGCGCTGGCGACGATCCCACCACCCTAATTTCCAAATCAGCATCAATAAATCCCCGGCGCAATTCCACGGACGGACCCGATCCCACGCCGCGTGGTTCGAGCATCTGCGTGAACTCGGATTGCCCGGGGACAGTCTCGTCATCGAAATCAACGAGAGGCTGTTACTCGATGCCAGTAGCATCGTTGCCGAAAAATTGCTGGCGTTCCGCGAAGCCGGGTTCCGAATGGCCATCGACGATTTCGGGAAGGGCTACTCGGCCTTGTCCTACCTCAAGAAGCTCGACATCGATTACCTCAAGATCGACCGGACGTTCACGCGCGAAATGATCCCGGATTCCGAGGGCCTGGCCTTGTGCGAGGCCATCATCGTGATGGCCCACAAACTCGGTTTCGAGGTAATCGCGGAGGGCGTGGAAACCGCGGAACAGCGCGATCTCCTGGTGGCCGCGGGCTGCGATTACGGACAGGGATATCTGTTCGCGAAGCCCATGCCGGCGGACGACTTCGACGCATGGTTCGCCGCGGTGGCCGCCTCGCCGCGGCCTTTCGGCCACCTTATTTATTAACCTAATCGAGCCGCTTCCGCGGCGATATGGCCGGCGAGCGATGTAACGAACGTCTTTATGCCAGTCATGGGCGACATACAGGAAAATTGGCTTGTTACCACCGCGGTTCGCGGTGTGGTGATGACAGCGGCCGTTGTGTAAAGTTGCTCCTGCACTAGCTTCTGGCAAAGAAGATCATACCGTTTGAGATATGATGCTCCCTTGAATTCGTCGAATACTGGAAAATGTGGCGAAGCATCCCTAACCGGCGATTTGGATTCGGGTGCTTCCTCGACCAACATCAACCAGCCTACAAACGGGCGAGGTTGTTTGCCAAACGCCTCTTCTCGATAGGCTATCCAAAAATCGTGAGCCGTACCGATAGCTTCCTCTGTTCGGTTGTTGAAATTGTTGCCGAATGACGGTCCCACTTGGCTTTTCAATTCAATGGCGGCGATCAACTCTCCCTTATGTATCACCAGTAAATCCCACAGCTTGGTCGGTCGAAAATAGCCTGGCAGTGTCATTACGGCTCTTTTTTGGTGAACTTCCGCATGGGCAAGGCCGTTCGCTCGAACGAGGTCGATCACCAAGGCGATAAAGCCATCCATGTTTTTGCCACCCGTGACGCCCGCGCGTTCCCCTTGGTCCGCTTTACCAGACTCCCGTTGCTTTTGTCGTGCTGCTTCGCGGTTGCCCCAGAAAGCTTGTATCGCCTCAAAAACCTTTCGTTCATAATCGACAAGATCAAGCGCCATTTAACTCCCCCTTGCTTCCAAGCAACGACTGTTCGTCGGGGGTTAAACCGTACAGCTTGTGCACAGCGCTGTTGCAGGCTTGCAAGTCTTGGGTCTTTGCCGCTGTTATCAACTTAAGTCGCGAATCTTCTGGAACATCTTGCCAGAGAGGGATACGGATGCGCCGAAGATATTGGGCTTGAAAACGTAAATAGCCACCGCGCATTTTGGTTGAATAGGTTGCCACGAAAAGCCGAGCAATACCCGACAGAAGGACAGCTTGCAACGCTCGCAAGTCCCATGTTTCCGACGTGATGAAATAGAGATTATGATGTGGGTATAACCTTCCATGTTCGAACACAATATTAGCTTCCCCTTTAATGTCTGGAATTAAAAGTTTTGCCTTATTGGCTAGGTTGGGGGTTATGCGGTCGATGGTGCGATACCAGTTTTCCGGTGTTTTCAAAGCGCAGTGGCGGTTGGCAATCACATCGCGCCGAGTATTTAAGTAATTACATAGGCGAGGATAATCATCGAGATCGACAAGGGTGCCATTGTCCGTGAAAGGATTGATAACGCCTAGTCCACGCCATTTAACTTGACCAGATTGGATGTCGGCGGTTGTCGCCAAGGGCAGTTTTCTATCCGGCTCGACATCGAGCGCGTCAAAATCCCCGATGAAAGCCTTGTCCGCGCCTGTCGCAACGCCGATGCCGACTTTGCAACCCGCTTCCTCCAAGGTTGGAAATTTTTTTTCAAGGCGACGAATAAAAGCCATTTGATCCGGGGCTTCGAGCAACCACGGTTCAGCTTGATTCGGTACAAGAGCCAACTCTCGTACCGCTCCGCCAGTTGTTGAACAAGGATTGCCGGTTAATTTCTTGGCAAGCGCAACCAGCGTCGGACGATCAATCGAGGGGCGATGCGCGATGCGGGTAGCGCCCGGTTTTTCACGACCGATAACCGTGATAGCCGGATAGGCGGTCACTTCACTATGGAAGGCTGGTGTGTCCACCATATCCACATACATTTTCAAATGAAATCCATCCGCGATAAGCTTGCGTAATGGTGCGCCGTAGCGATTTTTCATCCAGCGATCCGAACAAATAAATCCCAGGATTCCACCCTCGGTAAGTGCCAAAAGCGAGTGTTCAATGAATGGAATGTAAAGATCGGCTCGGTCATATAGGGTTTGATAGCGTCTTCGATATTCGGCCAGCAGGGGTGCCGCAATAAGTTCTTGGCGTACATAAGGCGGATTGCCGACGACAAAATCGAATTGCCCTTCCAAATGGTCCAAAAGAAAATCCCCCCGCACCAGCCAACGATCGACAAGGATTGCCGCGGATGAGTTCGCTATACCTTCTTGGATGAGTCGTTGAAGTACAGTGGCGCGGGTGGCGGTAAATGTTTCTTGATGAAGTTCGATGGCACGAATGGCATCGCCAATACCGTCAACCACGGATTCTTTATTTTTCGATGCCCGCCACGCCGTTAGTAGGCGTCCAATCGCCTGCAACAAGAAATCACCGCCACCGGCCGCTGGTTCCAAGAGCCGCTTCTTATGAAGGGGCTTATCCTCGGTGTATCCAACCAAGTCAAGAATGAAATCGACAACTTCAGCTCGCGTGAAAATCGCCCCACGAGCTTGAGTTCCATTTTCGCTAGATAACGCTTCGATAGCGGCGAGTACGCTCGGTGAATGCCGCGCATCCGTATTATCAAATAAATCAAAGTTAAACTGTCTATATTTCAAATTAATGATTCCTAACTAGACGCACGAGTAAATGCTTCTGGATTCAAGGCAAACCCAACGGAACGAAGGCGATCAACTAATTCCTCGCGGGTCAGGGTATGTTACCCCGTCCCGCCGTTTCAAAATGCTGGCCATAACCGATTTCGGGGAAGCCGGTTAAAACCTTACGGTCGGGTCGATACCCGGTTCCCATGCCAACGAAACCTTCGATGGGAACGAAGATTCCCATGCCGAACCATGGCCCTATTGCTCCGTTTCCTCCGCCACCGCCGTTTCCATGCTTTCCACGAATCGCTTGAGGGCAAGCTGGTGCTCCTCGGAAACCTTGCCGTACTTGATGGAAAAGGTTAGGAAATCCCGTCCCATCAGATTCTTGCCGCCGACACTGTTGATGATGACGCCGCTCAGCCGGCTGAGCTTGAGTACGCCGCCATTAGCGTCTAGGTCGAAATCGACCTGGTCGAGCACCACCGGCAACCCCTCCGCGGCATAGAACTCCGCCATCATGTCCTGCGTGCCCACGCTTTTCATCCTGCCGTGGAATTCGTGGCCGGAATAACGCAAGGTAATCATGCCCTCGGCCGCCGCGTGCTTGTAGATTCCGCGCCCTTCCTTGGTGAGGCGCTTGAGCAGTTCCTGGTTGTCGGTATACATCATCAGGTTCGCGCGGCAATAGATGGCCCAGTACATCAGGCCCACCGCCAGGCCGCCCAGCGTGTTGCCCAGGGTCACCGGCAAGAGGTTTCCCACCAGATATTGGCCCCAAGTCAAATGGGAAAAATATTCAGGGCCTAGGCCAATCGTTTGCCAGTAAGCGGGATCGGCGCCCTGTTTGATGAACAGGGCGATGCCCATGAAATACATGTTGGCGACGCTGTGCTCGAAACCCGAGGCCACGAAGGCGGTGATGGGGAACAGGATCACCGCCACCTTATCGACGGTGGTCCGCCCGGTCATGCTCAGCCAAATCGCTAGGCACACCAGGATATTGCAGAAAACGGCGCGCATCATCGCCTGCTCGAAGCCCAGCGCGCATTTGCCCTCGGCGATTTGCAGGGCCAGTTTCCCGACTTGGCCTTCCATCAGGGTGAATTGCCCAGTGAGAAAAATCAGGTAGGCGGTGCCGGTGGCGCCGATGAAATTGCCGAGGAACACGATTCCCCAATTGCGCAGCAGTCGGCGCGCGGTGATCTTGCGGCTGGCCGCCGCCATCACCAGCAGCACGTTGCCGGTGAACATCTCCGCGCCGGCGATGGTTACCAGAATCAGCCCCAGGCAAAAGGACACGCCCCCTAGGAGCCGGATCAATCCGAACGGCAGTTTGACGGCGCCATCCAGCCCGTTGCCGGTCATTACCGTGGTGCTGAAGACCGCGCCGAATCCGATAAAGGCTCCCGCCAACAGCGAGAGCATCAGGGTCGAGCCGAAATCGAGATTGGCCTTGATGACGCCGGCGTTTTCCGCCTTGAGGGCGACATCGCGTGGCATCAGGCTTTCGATGGGATTGCCGCTCATGACGAGATTCCTCCGCTGGTCGAACGTCGAACGGGAAAAACCGGCCCGCGTGTATCCTGGGGTCGCGGACGCGGCGGGGATCGAATCCGGGATGGCCCATGGGGAAACGATTTGGCCTTAGTCTATAGCAACATGGAGCGCGCACTAGCGTCCGCGCTTCCGGAACCCGGCTATTTCATGCCCAGGCGTTTGGCCAATCGATGCAAGTTGCCGCGATCGACTCCCAGAATGCGCGCGGCTTCCGCCCAATTGCCCCGAGCCTCGCCCAGGGTCGAGCGGATCAACCCCCGCTGGAATTCGTCCACCGCCTCGGCCAAGGTCGCGCGGCTTCCATCGCCGGTGGCGGCTAGGGCCGGTTTGGCGGTTTCCGTTCCGACATCCAGATCCTCGGGTTCCAGCACCACCGTGCTGCCCCGCGCCGAGGATGCCCGCAAGGCCGCGCGCAGCATGACATGTTCGAGTTCCCGCACATTGCCGGGCCAGGGGTAGGCGTTGAGTTCGCCCAGCGTCGCGGGCGCCAGCGACAGCCGCCGCAG
>SXGT01247095.1_pt1 | contig 10434 bp, 21 predicted proteins | sample 3176221 | NCBI WGS metagenome assembly SXGT01 (sample SAMN11356862, study PRJNA531348) | freshwater metagenome | isolation source: freshwater sample F1-120 | place: China: Fuxian Lake, Yuxi | collected 2017-12-25
AATATTGCCAATGCTATTAAGAAATGCATTGATCCAGTACTCACCAAATCAAGCGTTCCTCCAATTGCGCTTGGAAGGCCAGCCGCAATACCGGCAAATATTATTAAGGAAATTCCATTACCGATTCCACGCTCCGTTATTTGCTCACCAAGCCACATCAAAAAAATGGTTCCCGTAACCAGTGTTATGATTGTAGTAGCGGTAAACATATTGCCTGGATTTATAACCAATCCCGCTTGCGCTTGTAGCGCTATAGAAATGCCGTAGCTCTGCACAAAAGCCAGAACGAGCGTACCATAACGCGTATATTGTGTAATTTTTCTTCTGCCAGATTCGCCTTCTTTTTTAAGCTGCTCTAAGTAGGGAACCGCCACAGTACCTAACTGCATAATAATCGATGCAGAAATATACGGCATTATTCCCAGCGCAAAAATTGAAAAACGAGATAAAGCACCGCCTGAGAACATGTTAAACATCCCAAGAACACCATTTTCTTGCGACTCAAACAAGTCTTTTAAAATGACGGGGTCAATTCCAGGAACTGGCACATGAGCCCCAATTCTATAGACGATCAGGGCCAGTAAAAGAAACAACAGACGTCTTTTTAAATCTGCAAATTTATCGACATTTTTAGTTGACATATAAACCTAATTTACTCTCATATGCCTATAAAAGATTTCCACCATGAGCTTCGATCAACTTCTTTACACCCAGCGATGCTTTTATTCCTTCAATCGTTATTTTTTTATCCAGATTCCCAGATTTATAAAATTTTATATTTTTTGTTTTTGCAGATACCAAGTTATATTTCACCAACGTTTCTGCAGAAATCACATCTTCTTGGATAATATTAAGTACAGACACTCTAAGCTTTACAGAATTAGCATTGGTCGATGACACGAAACCCCGCTTCGGTAAACGCCGCTGTATTGGCATTTGTCCGCCCTCGAATCCGGTCTTATGAAAGCCCCCAGAACGCGATTTTTGGCCTTTATGTCCTCTTCCACAAGTTTTACCGAAATTGGAACCGATGCCGCGTCCAACTCTTATCTTTTGCTTTTTAGAACCCTTGCCAGGTGAAATCTCATTTAGATGCATAAAATTATTCACATTTAATTAAGTAACTGACTTTATTTATCATGCCACGTATTGCTGGCGTATCTTTCAATACTGAATGACTATTTAATTTCTTTAAGCCCAATCCTTGAATCGTTTTTCTATGGGATTGTTTTGTACCAATTATGCTTTTAATCAGCGTAACTTTAATTGATCCGTCACTCAATTTATTTCCATCAGCCATTTTCTTGCCCTAATATTTCTTTAACAGTTTTATTACGCTTAGCCGCAATATCCGCCGGAGTATTCATCGAACTTAATCCTTTCAGCGTCGCTCTGACTACATTATATGGATTAGTTGAGCCTATACATTTGGCTAATATGTTAGTCATCCCCATTACTTCAAAAATTGCTCGCATCGGACCGCCGGCAATAATTCCAGTGCCTTCTGGTGCTGGTTGCATATACACTTTGGCAGCGCCGTGCGATGCAATGATAGGATGATAAATAGTTCCGCCTTTCAGCTTAATCTTGATCATCCGCTTTCTTGCTTCATCCATTGCTTTTTGAACTGCGACAGGAACCTCGCGTGATTTGCCTTTACCCATCCCAACGCCACCGTCTCCGTCCCCAACAACAGTAAGCGCTGCAAAGCCAAGTATTCTACCACCTTTGACAACCTTGGTTACGCGATTAATCGATACCATTTTCTCACGTAGACTATCTGCACTTTCTTCTGCCAGAACCGCTTTAGCACTTGCTTTAACCATTTTGCTCATCTTTAAACCTTTTAGAATATTAATCCATTCTCTCGAGCCGCTTCAGCAAGAGCTTTTATTCTTCCATGATATTTATATCCAGATCTATCGAAAGCTATCTTAGAAATTCCAAATTCCTTGGCTTTTTCTGCGATTTTTTTACCGATAATAGCCGCACCGGCAACATTACCGCCGGGGTTCTTTTTACCTTCATCCTTTAATTCTAGTGATGACGCCGACGTAACCGTTTTACTATTTTTATCATCTATCAATTGCGCATAAATATGCGAATTGCTTCGATGTATCGAAAGTCTGATATTTCCAGAATTCGCTATCAGAATTCTGGTTTTCTTTGCGCGAACACTTCTTTTACTTTTTAGATTTGGCATATCTATATCAACTATAACTATTTTTTCTTAGTTTCTTTAAGAATTATTGATTCATCGGAATAACGAATACCTTTACCTTTATAAGGTTCAGGCTTTCTATATGAACGGATATCTGCTGCTACCTGACCAACCTTTTGCTTATCAATGCCTTTGATAATAATTTCAGTTTGCGTAGGCGTTTCAACCTTTATTCCTTCGGGGATAACGTGATCAATTGGATGCGAATAACCCAACGCCAAGTTCAATTTGTTCGACGCAGCTTGCGCTCTATAACCTACCCCCACCAACAATAATTTTTTTTCAAATCCGGCAGTAACGCCTTTCACCATATTCGCTAGCAGTGCTCTTACGGTGCCGGATATTTCATCCGATTCTTTTGTCTCTACCTCTTTCTTGACGCTCAAATAATTATCTTTTAGCTCAAGACTCAATAAATCATTCGATATCGTTTGACTGAGTACGCCTAACGGTCCTTTTATGGTTACCAATAAAGGCGATATGCTCACTTCTACGTTCGCCGGAACAAATATTGGATTCTTACTTACACGCGACATGTCTGTTTTCCTTTAAACCACAAAGCAAATAAGTTCACCACCAACGCCTTCCTGTTTCGCTCTGCGTTCGGTCATAACACCTTTTGAAGTCGATACGATCGTAATGCCAAGTCCATTCATAATTTGAGGCAAATCAGGCTTGGATTTGTAAATTCTTAATCCCGGTTTACTAATTCTAGTTATTTTTTCTATCACTGGGTTATTACGAAAATATTTAAGCGTAATTACCAATGCGGCCTTTTCATTATCCTTAACGATATCAAAGTGCTCTATATACCCCTCATCCTTTAATACCTTCGCGATCGATAGCTTCATTTTGGAATTCGGCATTTGTACTGTTAGCTTTTTCGCTTGCTGTGCATTGCGGATTCTCGTCAGCATGTCAGCTATTGGATCACTCATAGACATAATATCAATTCTCTTCTCTGAATCTTCTTAAAATAATTCGTTTACCAGCTTGCTTTTATTATCCCGGGGATTTTTCCACTCATTGCTATTTCTCGCAATTTATTCCTTCCTAGTCCGAATTTTGAATAAACTCCTCTCGGCCTACCCGTCAAGGTACAACGATTTCTCAACCGCACAGGACTAGAATCCTTCGGCAAATTTTGTAATTTTAATCTTGCGCTTAATCGCTCATCTTCGCTTAGTTTATTATTCTTAATAATGTCATTCAAAGATTGTCTTAGCTTTGAATATTTTTGCACAATTTTTTGTCTTTTTAGGTTTCTATTAATAAGTGCTAATTTGGCCATATCATCCTCAATTCTTAAAAGGAAAGCTAAACGCAGCAAGTAACGCCTTAGCTTCGATATCGCTTTTTGCACTTGTTGTAATAGATATATTCATACCTCTTAACGAATCTATTTTGTCGTAATCGATTTCTGGAAAAATTATTTGTTCTTTTATTCCCATATTATAGTTGCCTCTTCCATCAAATGACCTTCCCGATATTCCTCTAAAATCACGAATTCTCGGAATTGCGACTGTTATTAATCTATCAAGAAACTCATACATCCGTACTCGTCGAAGCGTCACCATACATCCAATCGGATAATCCTGCCGCACTTTAAAAGTCGCGATAGATTTTTTCGCTTTTGTTATAACTGGACGCTGCCCGCTAATTTTTGTCATATCAGAAAGCGCATGTTCTATGACTTTCTTATCCGCAGTCGCCTCTCCCAGTCCGATATTGAGTGTAATTTTAGTTATTCTTGGCACTTCCATCGGCGATTTATATTTGAATTGCTCAATCAACTGTTTCGTGATCGTAGTTTGGTAATATTCTTGTAATCTAGACATTTTTATTACTTCCTTCGTTATACTTCTATGCTCTCGCCAGTTGATTTAAATACGCGATATTTATTTTTATCATCGTCAATCATAAATCCAACCTTGTCCGCTTTTTTTGAGACATAGTTATATATGGCAACATTAGAAATATGCACCGAAGCTTCTTTTGCAATTATACCGCCAGTTATCCCTTTACTTGGATTAGGTTTTTCGTGTTTCTTAATTGAATTGATACCTTGCACGACAACCCGATCAACACCTACAAACCGGAGAATTGATCCCGTCTTTCCTTTATCCTTGCCGGCGATGATCATTACACTATCGCCTTTTTTTAGTTTACGCATATATATACCTTGCTACTATAAAACTTCAGGAGCTAGCGAAACAATCTTCATAAATCGCGCATTTCTTAATTCTCTGGTTACAGGCCCAAAAATCCGCGTACCGATTGGTTCATATTTATTATTCAACAGAACTGCCGCATTATCATCAAATTTTAAAAGTGAGCCGTCTATTCTCCTTACGCCTTTCGCAGTTCGGACGATAACCGCATTATAAATCTCTCCTTTTTTAACCCTGCCTCTTGGAGCTGCGTCTTTAATACTGACTTTTATAATATCTCCAATTCCGGCATATTGCCTTTTCGAACCGCCAAGTACCTTAATGCACATTATTGATCGAGCGCCTGTATTATCCGCCACTTTTAATATTGATTGCATCTGAATCATTTGTTTTATTACCTTTTTATAGTAGTCAAAATATACACTTTCCGATTAGTCGAATCTCGCAATGGAAAGCATTTTCTATGACTGCTTAATTACTATCCAATTTTTCGTTTTGGATAACGGACGACATTCTTCAATTATCACCAAATCGCCAATATTCAATTTTTCTTCTACATGCGCGTGATATTTCTTTGAGCGGGTAATGTACTTGCCATATAGGGGGTGTTTTAGTCGCCTTTCCACCAAAACCGTTACGGTTTTATCCATACTGTTACTTGTAACTTTCCCACTTAATGTTCGACGTAATTTAGCGTTAGACATGATTCATTTTTTTCTGAGTTAGGATGGTCTTTACTCGCGCAATATCTTTTCTCGTAGCTTTTAATTGTTTTGTATTGCTAATTTGCTGAGTTGCTAATTGCATTCTAAGCACAAATTGGGTTTTTAATAAGGAGATAAGCTCTTTATCCAATTCGTGTACTTGCAGATTTCTTAATTCGCTTGCCTTCATTTCAGATTAGCCCAATTGTCTTATTGTAAACATAGTCTTAATCGGCAATTTAGCAGCAGCCAATCTAAAAGCCTCTTTCGCTAATTCTTCATTAACGCCATCCATTTCATACAAAACCTTACCCGGCTGTATTTCTGCTACGTAATATTCAGGACTCCCTTTGCCATTACCCATTCGCACTTCGGCGGGTTTCTGCGATATTGGTTTATCGGGAAAAATCCTTATCCAAATACGCCCGCCTCTCTTGATGTGCCTAGTCATCGCTCTTCGAGCAGCCTCAATTTGGCGCGAAGTCAGACGCCCTCTTTCTATCGCTTTTAGTCCAAACTCACCAAAGCTAACTTTCGCTCCTCTAAGCGCAACACCGGTATTTCTACCTTTTTGTTGTTTTCTATATTTAGTTCTAGCAGGCTGAAGCATATTTACCCTCGGAACTTACAAAGTTTATGTTTAAATTTATCACGTTGCGCACCTAAATATTTACTATATCAATTTATAGTACCCTGCTCGCCTTTATTTTCAGAAACACCGGGCAGCGAAAATGTATTCTTTTTACTTGATCTCTTTTTTTCGGTATCAGGACTGTTCGGAGAAACCACTGTTGAACTTTGATCGTCACGACCAAGCAATTCTCCCTTGAATATCCATACCTTAATTCCTATAATTCCGTATGTCGTTTTTGCTTCGGAAGTTCCATAATCCAAATCCGCCCGCAATGTATGCAATGGAACTCTGCCTTCTCGATACCATTCAGTTCGGGCAATTTCGATGCCATTTAGCCTTCCAGAACTCATTATTTTAATACCTTGAGCGCCTAATCTCATCGCATTTTGCATAGCACGCTTCATCGCTCTCCGAAACATAATTCTCTTTTCTAATTGCTGTGCAATATTATCCGCTATCAATTGCGCATCTAATTCCGGTTTGCGTATTTCCTCGATATTGACATGAACAGGAACCCCCATTCTTTTTTGCAATTCATTGCGCAATACTTCAATATCTTCGCCCTTTTTTCCTATGACAACACCGGGCCGTGAACTGAAAATAGTTATCCTCGCATTTTTTGACGGTCTTTCTATCAATATTCTTCCAACAGATGCCCCTTTAAGTCTTTCATTCAGAAAGGCTCTAACTTTAATGTCCTCATTAAGCATCGTCGCAAAATTATTACTATTTGCGTACCATTTCGACGACCAATTTCTTTGAATTGATAATCGGAATCCCGTTGGATGTATTTTTTGTCCCATTATTATTGCCTTTTATCTCGCCTCAATTGATCCGTCACTTACTTTTAGTACGATATGACATGTCGGCTTACTGATCCTATTTCCTCTTCCTTTTGCCCGAGCGCTTGTTCTCTTCATCACGGTGCCTTGGTCAACCAGAATCTCCGCCACCTTAAGCTCATCAATATCGGCACCATCATTGTGCTCCGCATTTGCCACAGCGGATTCCAGTAATTTTTTGATGATTGCCGCGCCCTTTTTCGGACTAAAAGCCAAGATATTTAAAGCCTTCTCGATCGACAATCCTCTTATTTGATCGGCCACCAATCTTCCCTTTTGTGCTGACAAACGAGCTCCACGCAGTATTGCAGTTGTTTCCATTTCATCCTCTACCGTTTCGCTACCGCTTTCTTATCGCCGGCATGCCCTTTAAAAGTGCGAGTCAACGAAAATTCACCAAATTTATGACCAATCATATTCTCTGTAACGAACACTGGAATATGTTGCTTACCGTTATGTACCGCAATCGTAAAGCCTATAAAATCAGGTATGATCGTAGATGCGCGCGACCATGTTTTGATAGGTCTTTTATCGTTGCTTGCGCGAGCTTTTTCGACTTTTGCAATCAAATTCGCATCAATATAAGGGCCTTTCTTTATCGAACGTGCCATTTCTTATCCCTTCTTAGAATACCGATGACGCACTATCATTTGTTCGGTGCGCTTGTTGTTCCTGGTGCGATAACCTTTAGCAGGCGTACCCCACGGACTCACCGGGTGTCGTCCAGCCGATGTTCTGCCTTCGCCGCCGCCATGTGGATGGTCGATTGGATTCATTGCCACACCGCGAACCGTTGGTCTGATCCCTCTCCATCTCACTGCACCGGCTTTACCAATGGATTTTAGATTATGCGCCGCGTTACCGACTTCGCCTATGGTTGCGCGGCAATCGATATGAACTTTGCGCATTTCTCCCGAACGCAATTTTATTTGCGCATAATTTCCCTCGCGAGCCTGCAATTGAACCGACGATCCTGCTGAACGAGCCAACTGCGCTCCTTTGCCCGGCAGTAATTCAACGCAATGAATGATCGTTCCCATCGGAATATTTCTTAGCGGCAATGCATCGCCCACCTTTATTTGCGCATTCTTTCCGCTACTTATCTTTGTACCCACCGCCAATCCTTTTGGCGCGATAATATATCGTCTTTCTCCATCCTTATAGCAGATTAAGGCGATGTTAGCCGTTCTATTGGGATCGTATTCTATGCGTTCAACTATTGCATCAACATCATCTTTGTTCCGTTTAAAATCGACTACTCGATAATGCTGCTTATGCCCGCCTCCACGATGTCTGGTTGTAATTCTTCCATAGTGATTGCGACCCGCTGTTTTGGATTGCTTTTCTACCAAACCTTTCTGAGGTCGGCCTTTGTACAAATCTTTATTTATTAATCTTACAACCGCTCTGCGTCCCGGCGATGTTGGTTTTAATTTAACAAGATCCATTATTTCGTCTCGATACTCGATAAGTTGGAGAAATTCAATTCCTGGCCCTTCTTAATATTAACGACCGCTTTCTTCCAATCGCTTCTTTTGCCAAAGAATCTTCCAAATCTCTTTTTTTTGCCTTTCACATTTATGGTCTGAACGCTCTCAACTTTTATTGCCTGATCTTTCCATAACATCTCTACCGCCGCTTTTATTTCATTCTTAGTTGCATCAGTAGCCACTTTGAATACGGTTTGATTATTTTTCTCGCCTAGAAAAGTCGCCTTCTCGGAGACATAAGGCCCAATAATCACTTTTAACAATCGCTCTTGTTCTATTAAATTCATGCCAAAAGCTCCTCTATCTTACGTATTCCATCTACTGTAAAAAGCGCTTTTTCAAATTTCACTAAACTGACAGGATCTACGTTTTGGACTTCTGTCACATAAACATGCGGCACATTTCTTGAAGATAAATATAAATTGCTATCTAACTCTCCAGTCACTATAACAACCTCTTTCAATCCCAGTGAATTCAACTGATTAACAAATGATTTTGTTTTATGAGTATCCGTACTTAATGTATCGATCACCAATAAACGCCCATCTCTCACCAATTGTGACAAGATTACACTCATTCCCGCACGATACATCTTTTTATTAATTTTCTTCCGATAATTCTCATCGGGGCTATTGGGAAATATCTTTCCACCACCCCGCCATATCGGACTTGACGCCATACCTGCCCGAGCTCGTCCTGTACCTTTCTGTCTCCACGGCTTACGCGTCGATTTTGCCACTTCGGATCGACCTTTCTGTGCCCGCGTCGCACTACGTGCATTTGACAAATAAGATGTAACCACTTGATGCACAAGTGCTTCATTATATTCGCGATTAAATAGATCATCAGAAACATCGATATTTGATTGTTTCTGATCTTTCGCGCCAATAAGCTTTAGTTCCATTACTTGAGTGCTCTATTGTAGATTTTATTTATTTAACTTCGCGCCTTGATACTTGAGCGGACTATCACATAACCGCCTTTGGAGCCTGGTATCGCACCTTTAATCAATAACAAATTTCTCTCGTTATCAATTTTTAATATTTCAAGATTCTGTGTCGTTCTTTTCACATTTCCCATATGCCCGGCCATTCGTTTCCCCGGAAAAACACGCCCAGGATCTTGCGCCATACCGATTGAACCCGGTTTTCTGTGTGCTTTCGAATTGCCGTGACTCGCTCTATTCGATGAAAAGTGATGCAGCTTTATAGTACCCGCAAAGCCTTTTCCTATCGTAACACCAGATACATCTACTTTTTGCCCCACTGCAAAGATATCGTTTTTAATACCTTCTCCGCTTTGCAGGTGCGCTATCTCAGCTTCACTTTTTACTCTAAATTCTTTCACAACGGCGCCAGCTTCTACACCTGCTTTTGAAAAATGCCCTGCCATTGCTTTATTTGTTCTGTTTGCTTTCTTTTTGGCAAATGACAATTGCACCGCAGCATACCCATCAGTTTCCAATTTCTTTATCTGAGTAACACGATTGTCGGAAACATCGATAACTGTCACTGGCAAACTATCTCCATTTTCAGTAAATAATCGTGTCATACCGATCTTTCGGCCGATTAAACCTAAGCTCATTTTTATCCTCTTTCAGAAACCGTTTTTTGCAAAATTTTTACAGTTTGATCTCAACATCCACGCCTGCGGGCAAATCCAACTTCATCAATGCATCAACCGTTTTATCCGTCGGATCAATAATATCCATCAATCTAAGGTGTGTTCTTATTTCAAATTGATCTCTTGACGTTTTATTTACATGCGGCGATCGCAGCACATCAAATCTCTCTATTTTAGTCGGTAACGGAACAGGGCCTTTTACAACCGCTCCCGTTCTTTTAGCCGTTTCAACAATCTCCAGCGCCGATTTATCTATTAATCGGTAATCAAATGCCTTCAAGCGAATTCTTATTTTCTGATTTTGCATATTTATTCCTGAGTTTTTAACTCACTTAACCCATTATTTTCCAAAAAACCAATCGACTTTTCAAAATCATTCAATAATCTTCGCAACTACGCCAGCACCAACCGTTCTGCCGCCTTCGCGTATCGCAAAACGCAGGCCTTCTTCCATCGCAATCGGGGCGATCAAATTTACCGTCACCGATACGTTGTCGCCCGGCATGACCATTTCCGTGCCGGCAGGCAGCTCGATTGCGCCCGTGACGTCCGTGGTTCTGAAATAAAACTGCGGACGATAGCCTGGAAAAAACGGGGTGTGACGTCCGCCTTCTTCTTTACTCAATACATAGATTTCCGCAGTAAACTTGGTATGCGGCGATATGCTGCCGGGTTTCGCCAATACTTGCCCGCGCTCAACTTCTTCCCGCTTGGTGCCGCGCAGCAGTATGCCTACGTTGTCTCCGGCT
>SXGT01303674.1_pt1 | contig 10434 bp, 17 predicted proteins | sample 3176221 | NCBI WGS metagenome assembly SXGT01 (sample SAMN11356862, study PRJNA531348) | freshwater metagenome | isolation source: freshwater sample F1-120 | place: China: Fuxian Lake, Yuxi | collected 2017-12-25
GGCAAAGGGATAATTGAGTGGGTTAAAAAGAAGACACAAAAAATCCGCCGTAAATGAGGCGGTGATTTTTTTGCTTTCTTTGTGTGGCTCTACGTTTGCCGTTGATATTCTTAGGAACTAGACCCCCCGATGTCTAGGTGGGTGCCCGCAGTTTCTGAATTACTCAGAAAAGATATTGGGCTCCCGCAAGGCGTTTGATAGAGAGAGTTTTAAAGACTCTGACGAACAGAGTAGAGCGTGTACATCATATCTAATGCTACTAGTCCTGTAAAGGGCTTGCACAAGCCATTCTACTGCCGCGGAGCACCCTATATTGTGGGACTATCCACGCCTATACACCACAATATCATGTACCTAAAAGTAGTACAGTGCTTACCTTGTCATAAAGAAATCGCATCGCATAGCCAAAAAACGAGAAACCAACAAAATCTGCCAGAATAAAACTATCAATCAGGATTATGGCAACAAAATATTTCACCCCATTTTCCAAATAATTGTCATATTTTGCGTACCATCTGCGCGGAATGATCAGTCCCAAAATCTTCGAACCATCTAAAGGCGGAAAGGGAAATAGATTAAAAATCCCCAAAAGCACATTCACATGAAAGAGCATCCAGAGAAAAAGTGAAAGCGCCTCCGGCATATATGAACCAAGGTATTTCAACGGCAAAGCGATCACGAAAGCAAAAATAAAATTCGACATCGGCCCCGCCAAAGCCGTCAATGCGCTATCCCGCACCGGCGTTTTAAAATTTCCCGGATTCACCGGCACCGGCTTCGCCCAGCCAATCGTCTGTGTCACCAGAAAAATCAGGCTTCCCATCAGATCCAAATGCGGAATCGGATTCAGCGTCAACCGCCCCTTAAGTTTCGCCGTCGGATCGCCGAGGTAGTAAGCCACCAAAGCATGCGACGCTTCATGAACTGTAAGAGTAATTAGCAATGCCACAAGATAAAAAAGAAATTGCCCGATAGTTGACTGTAAAAAATCCATAGATAGTTTAAAATAAAGTAAAATTATTCTAGCGCATGACTCATAAAATAGAAAACCAAGTTAGTTTCGCCTCAATTCTTTTCGACACCCTATTTGGGCTCATCATTTACTTCAACATCGACTCCTTCCTCGAAATCAAAGATCCCGTGCAAATGGTTTTTTATATTGCCAGTCTTGTGCTAACTGTCCACTGGTGGATGCTGCTAAAATCTGCTGCCGATATCTACGACAGCGAAGTCAGCAACTCCGCTATTAACATTGTTTTTGGAATCGTCGAAATAGTTTTGATTGAACACATCGCTTTAATGGCAAAAAATGCCGAATACTTAAACGCAACAATTATTTTGGTGGTACTGCTCGCGGTAGATTTAGTCTGGTGCCTCGCCTGGCGCTTCCTTGGAAAATGGTCTGTCCGCGACGGCAAAAAGATAAAAATCATGGAAAAAGAGCTCAACTACTCGATATATATTGACGTTTTAGTCCTCTCGCTTTTCGGTGCGCTGGCAATCTTCGGTCCATATTTCTCCCCTGCCTGGTTTGTAGGACTCTTCAGCGGATTTTTATTATTTGGAATTTTCCTTGCCTACCGCTATAAAGTAATTGATCTAAAATTCTTTTAGCTTGAATTTAGCCTGGAAAAAAGCTAGTTTCTTGAAGCTTTGAAATGGAGAGATGCGAGAGTGGTTGAATCGACACGCTTGGAAAGCGTGCGTGGCAGAAATGTCACCGGGGGTTCGAATCCCCCTCTCTCCGCCATTAAAGCGGACTTTTAATCGTCGCAAAACCTGTATTTGTAAGGCGCGTATAAAGTTCCGTGGTCTTAATCGAGTTATGGCCGAGCAGCTCCTGCACAAATCTAAGATTGGTGCCATTTTCCAGCAAATGCGTGGCAAAACTATGTCTTAAGGAATGAAAAGTGGCATTTGGGTTGAAACGCGCTTTTATCAGAGCATTTTTAAATATTTTCTGGAGAGTTCTTGTAGAGAGCTTCCGACCTCGATTGCTCGGAAAAACAAAATCCTTAAGCTCCCTATTGGCAACAAAGTCTTTTAAATCGTCCATCAATTGTTCAGGCAAAATAGTAATTCGATCTTTATTTCCCTTCGATTGCTCAATTCTGATGAGCTTTTTCTGAAAATCCAAATGATAGACCTTCAAATTCACAAGCTCGCTCACCCTCAGTCCCGCACCATAAGCGAGAGAAATGATTAGTTTATGCTTCAGATTTTGCAAAGTTCGTATAATTTCCCAAATTTCCTCATGTGTAAAAATTACCGGCAATCCCCTATTTCTTTTAGGGAACTTTATCGCTAGCACAAAAGAAATTTTCAAAATTTCCCGATAAAACAGCTTTATCCCACTAAGATAAACATGCAGAGTCTTAGGCGAACAATTTTGCTCCTTTTTGAAAAGAACGAAGTTTTTCACGTTATCCTCAATGTTTTTTTCAAAGGATAAATTTTTTCCATCCAAATATCGAAAAAAGTCCCTCAAAGAGCTTGTATAAGCCTTCACCGTCCTCACACTATAATTTCTAATCCTCAACTCCCGCTCAAACTCCCCCTCACAAATATCTCTAATCATAAAAAAAGTTAATTTGAAGCCATTTTAAACTCCAATCATTAAATTTTCTTAAAATTTTCCTAAAAAATTTCCATATAACTCCTGCTCATGCAAATACCAAAACCGCCAAAAATATGCTAAAGTTCGCATAAGCAGGAGTTGTCTGAAATTATTTTTTATTCATAACCAAATATAGTATGAAAAAATATACTTTAAATAACGTAGCCGCTCGTCTAGTTAGCGCATTCGCTATATCGTTAGCAATAGGAATGATTTTAACTTTTCTCAATTTAGAGAACCAACAAAATATGATGGTTTCTTTTCCATGGGAATGTGCCATTGGCCAACCACCTTGTAATCCACCTTCAATAATGTTCCCGTGGAGTAATTTTTTCATACTGTTTATACCGACACTTTTAGTTCAAGAAGTGTTGATATTTTTCTACAGCAAGAATAAAAAATAAAATCAGCTAACAGCGCATAACCGAGATTAAAACGCCGTTTATGCGCGAACGTTAGCTGAAATAAGACCAATTTTGTTTTCAACAATAATGCCTAAGCACAAAAGAAAACATTTTATTCCAGAATCTATAAAAAAGTTTATTGATGCTATCCCAAAAAATGCATCAGTTATTATAAATTGCGGCCACATTGATAGTCCCGAAATCAAAGCCGATGAATTAAGTATCAGCACATTTGAAAATGGAGTAGAAATAGCAAGATATTTAAAAGAAACCGGATATAAAAAGATACGGCTGACCATTTTAATCAATGATATGTATGAATTCGATAAAAACCCTAAGGAGGCCAGAAAAGCTTTAGCAAAAAGAAGAAAAGAGTATAAAAAAACTGGGGTTTATGATCTTTTTCCAGAAATATACAAAAATATTTTAAAAAAACATAACTTCACAGGAGAAATGTGGCCGCAATTACTTATTCAAAAAACAGAATCTGGAATAAAATTTGCCGCCAAACAAGCTATTGAAAAATCAGGATACTTCACAAAAGTACTTATAAAAAATGAGGAAGGAATAGGCTATCAATTACAAGGAGAAGTCGTTCCACTCACTTCAAAAATCGGTTCCCCACTCTGTAGAATGATAACTGGTATTTTATATCATGACCTTGAAAAGAAAGGTGCAACCCACATAATTCACCTTTATGACATCAGACATGAATGTTCAACAAGGAGAGGAATATTAACAAGCAGAGAATTGTTTGGCGGCAAAAGTGAACACCTTGTTTTCTTTTATAGCAAAATCAATCCAAAAATAAAGATAATAAAACAAAATGTATAACAAAATTGGTCTTACGTCAGCTAACAGGGCATAAACGACTCGGCTTCGGCTTCGGCCTCGCCCAAGTTGTACAGATGTCGCCTTCGGCATATTATACATCTGCACAACTTCGTTTATGCGCGGACGTTGTGTAAAATAATAATAATTTATTAATTAACAATTAAAATATATGTCTCAAGCAAGTAAATTGAGTTGGTGGCTTTATGGGGCGGGGTTACTTATTGTTCTCGGCACCCATGTTTATATGCTAATGGTTGACGGCTTGACTCCTGACCAGATGACCCCCCATGCTGTTCTGAATATGGTTGCCGGCCTGCTTCTGGCTGCCGGTTGGCTGAAGCGTTAGTTTAAGACCCTTTTAAACAAATTTGCCATGCCTTCTCATGCGCTAACAATCAAGTACGAGGAATATGAAGCATCTGATGAATTACCAGAAGATGAACAAAACCTTTTAGCGTCGGCATGGGCAGCTCGCCAAAATGCTTATGCACCCTATTCTCACTTCCACGTTGGGGCCGCAGTTCTAACAAAAGATGGAAAAATTGTTCAGGGCAACAATCAAGAAAACGCGAACTTCAAAGTAAGTTGTGCAGAACGAGTAGCTCTAGATTCAATTGGTGCGGCAGGTCAAAAAAACAATGTGGCTAAACTTGCTGTAGTTGGCGGCCCCGACTCACTCGATATAAAAACAAAACCGCTGGAAATAGAAGACCCAGTAACTCCTTGCGGACAATGTCGGCAAGATATTAAAGAGGCCGAAGATTTATCGGGCGAGCCAATAGTTGTTATTTTGGCGAGCCGTAACCGAATAAGAAAATTTGTTGGCATCAGCCAATTGCTACCCTTTGCATTTGGCCCAGCAGATTTAGGGATTTCCTTAAAATAAAAGTCGCCAGAATTTTGCTTTTCAATAAAAGGCAAATTGGATTTCTTTTAATTAAGAAGAACAAGGTGACTTCTTTCCTCCGTTCCAAAAGCAATTTATAAATATTCTTTTTTGACCTACCATACAATCACAAACTCAAATTTATAACTACAAAAATATGGATTTCGATTATACTAAAACAACCTCAAAAAACTTTGATTCAGCTGTAAAAAGTGTTGAAGAAGAAATTGCTAAGGAAGGTATGCGAGTTTTACATATTCACGACGTGCAGCAAACATTGAAAGAAAAAGGATTTGAAAGGGATTCATTTAAAATCATCGAATTTTGCAACGCCAAATATGCCAATGATTTTTTGAACGCAGATATAAAAATCGGGCTTTGTATGCCATGCAAGATCAATGTGTATGTTAAAGATGGCCAAACCTTTATTTCCGGCATGAGACCTACTGTGCTTAATCAGTTTTTCCCAGATGCCAATCTTGAAAACAAACCACAAGAAATTGATCAAAAAATTCAAACCATTATCAACAACGCCGAGAGCACATAAACCGCTCAAATTTTGTTCTCAAACAATGCGAACTAAGAAATAAAATATGCAATTCATCATAAAAATAATCGTATCCGCCATAATCATTGCTGGGGTTTCTGAGCTTGGAAAAAGATTTGCGCCAGTCGCAGCGATCCTCGCCTCTCTTCCACTTGTTTCAATACTAGCTATAATCTGGCTATATAGCGAAACGAAGAATGTACAAAAAATCATCGACTTATCAACAGGCATTTTCTGGGCAGTTCTGCCATCATTAATTTTCTTTTTGGTCTTACCTTTGCTCCTAAAAAACGGCCTCAAATTCACCCCGGCAATGATTATTTCTGTCGTTACAATGTTTATTGCTTATAGCGTATATATTTTTGTACTTGCAAAGTTTGGAATCAAAATCTGAAAAAACTTTTTATTGCAGAACAGGACGCATACATAGAAACAAATCGTTGACGACATCGACTTCTCGCAAGCATAATAATTACACATGAAAAAAGCTATCCTAACAATCGTCGCAATAGTCCTCCTGGCCGCAGTTTTCGGCACAATCGATTCATCGAGATTTTTTGCCAACAAGGAACCAATTTTTATTTTAAACAAAACCTCCTATTCCGAAGGCGGAACAACTTTTTACTATGGATTAGGCTACCAATTCATCGACTGGCACATCCTAAGTTATGACCAGGAAAAAGAAAAATCCTACTATCATACAAAAAAAGAAATGCACATTTTCCCTTTTTTAAGATATGGATATCCTGAAAAAGTTGATAAAAGTGATTTTGAAATAAAATACTGAGTTGCTATAATAAAACTCCCTTACTTTTAAACCCTCAAGCATGAGTAATCGAGTTGTTCACTTTGAAATTCAGGCAGACGACCCCGAGCGCGCCGCCCAATTTTATCGCGACATTTTTGGCTGGAAGATAGACAAATGGCCGGGACTAGACTGGGATTATTGGGCAGTTATGACCGCAGACATGACCAGCAAAGAGCCAGGAATCAACGGCGGCCTTTTGAAACGAGAATCCAAAAATCCACCTCAGGAATGCCGGATGAACGCCTTTGTCTGCACCGTCCAAGTCGACAATTTTGATGAAACCGCAAAAAAAATCGAATCCGCCGGCGGAAAAGTCGCAATGCCAAAATTCGCCCTCAAAGGAATGGCATGGCAAGGCTACTTCCTGGACACCGAAGGGAATACTTTTGGCATTCATCAGCCAGATCCATTTGCACAATAACACTCAAAAAATGAACACGATCACCGTTAATACAATTGTTAATGCCCCAATTGAAAAAGCTTGGGAATACTGGACTACGCCGGCGCACATCGTTAAGTGGAACGCCGCCTCCGATGACTGGCACACACCCCGTGCAGAAAACGACCTAAGAACAGGCGGAAAATTTCTGGCCCGCATGGAAGCAAAAGATGGCAGCTTTGGCTTCGATTTTGAAGGAATTTATGATGAAGTAGTCCCCCACCAAACAATTGCTTATCACATGTCCGATGGCCGAAAAGTGAAAGTTGATTTCGTTCAAAAAAGCGAAAACGAAACAGAAGTAATTGAAACTTTCGATCCTGAAAGCGAAAATTCTCTCGATATGCAACGCGACGGCTGGCTGGCAATTCTAAACAATTTTAAAAAATACATTGAAACAACATAATATGACAAACCCATTTCACCCATGGCACGACGTTTCTCCCGGCGACAAGCTACCGGAGATTGTAAACGGGATCATTGAGATTCCAAAAGGAAGTCGAGAAAAATATGAAGTCGATAAAGCCAGTGGGCTTTTAAAACTGGATCGAGTTCTCTACTCTTCAGTGCACTATCCAGCAAATTACGGATTCATTCCTCAAAGTTACTGCGATGACAAAGACCCACTTGATATTTTGATCTTATCGCAAATAGATATTGTTCCTATGTGTATAGTGCCAGCGAAAATCATAGGCGTAATGAGAATGGTTGACAGTGGTGAATCCGACGACAAAATTCTAGCTGTTGCCGCCGGCGATCCGAGTGTGAACCATATCAATGATATTACAGAACTGCCTTCCCACTTTATCTCGGAACTGCACAACTTTTTCGAAAGTTACAAAAAACTAGAAAACAAAACTGTTCTGGTTGAAGAATTTTTGGACAAAAAAACTGCGATTCAAATTATTGAAGAAAGTTTCAAAATGTATGAAGAAATGATCAATAATACTTAACCCCCAAAAATATGACACACCTAAACCCCTATCTGATTTTCGATGACCAATGTGAAGAAGCATTCAAGTTTTATGAATCAGTTTTCGACAGCAAAATTGCTTTCATCCAGAAATTCAAAGACACACCGGAAGAAGTGCCAAAACCGGAAGGTGAAGAAGAAAAGATCATGCACGTTTCTCTACCAATCGGCAAAAACACTATGCTCATGGGCAGCGACAGCCCTTCTTCTCAGGGACCGGTGATCAAAGGAAACAATGTTCAGATTTCCGTTCATCCAGAAAGCGAAGAGGAAGCACACAAAATTTTTAACGGTCTTTCCGAGGGCGGCGAAATTTTTATGAAAATGGAAAAAACTTTCTGGGGCGCACTTTTCGGCATGTGCAAAGACAAATTCGGCGTTCAATGGATGGTTAATTACGAATTGCCAAAGTCATGAAAGTCTACGAAATGTCCGCCAAAGTCTGGCTATATACCGGCTACGCTGCCTGGCATTTTATAACTCTGCCGAAAAAAGAATCTGCAGAAATAAAATCAACCTTTGAAGCTTTCAAAAGAGGCTGGGGCTCACTGCCAGTAAATATAACCATCGGAAAAACCACCTGGAAAACCTCCATCTTCCCTGACAAAAAAGCTGGCGCATATTTACTGCCACTAAAAACAGAGGTGCGCAAAAAAGAACAAATTAAAGAAGGCGATAACATCAAATTCACAATAGAAATATTAATTAACTATTAAAAATTATGACCAAAGATCATCACTCACACGAACGGCGGCGGTGGCTCGCATTAATCGTCCTCTGTCTCGGCACTTTAATGATCGTCCTCGACACCACAATTGTAAACGTCGCCCTTCCATCTATCAAAACGGATCTCGGCTTCTCCGAAACCTCCCTCGCCTGGGTTGTTAATGCTTACATGCTAACTTTCGGCGGCTTTCTTCTACTTGGCGGGAAACTCGGCGATCTTTTTGGTCATCGCAAATTATTTCTCATTGGTTTAACTCTTTTCACACTTGCCTCTGTTGCCTGCGGCATCGCCGGCTCACAGACTTTCCTCATCGTCGCCCGCGCCCTTCAGGGTTTTGCTGGCGCCATTGTTTCTGCCGTTTCACTTTCTTTGGTAATGAATCTTTTTCCGGAACCGGCCGCCCGCGCAAAAGCGATGGGAATTTTTGGTTTCGTCACATCGGGCGGCGGCGCAATTGGCGTTCTCCTCGGCGGAATCCTCACAAACTCTCTCGACTGGCACTGGATTTTTTTGATAAATCTGCCAATCGGTATTGGCGTTTTTCTTTTAAGCCTTAGTCTACTTTCCGCTAGCCGCGACGAAAACGCCTCGCGACGTCTCGACTTCGCCGGCGCCATCACCGTCACCACTGCGATGCTTCTTGCAGTTTACGCAATCATCAACGGCAATCAGGCCGGCTGGACCTCTCCAGCAACGATCACCCAAATGGCAACAGCGCTTCTTCTGCTTGCTGTTTTCTTTTTAATCGAATCGCGAATCAAAAATCCGCTCATGCCGCTAAAAATGTTCCGCATCCACAATCTCAAAACCGCCAACATGATCGGCGTCTTATGGGCCGCGGCAATGTTCGCCTGGTTTTTCATGTCCGCTCTTTATCTTCAGGTAATTCTCGGCTATAACCCGCTTCAGGTCGGCCTTTCTTTCCTTCCGACAAATCTCATAATGGGCGCATTTTCGATCGGCCTATCCGCAAAAGTAGTAATGAAATTCGGCACAAAAAAACCACTCATAGTCGGCATGATCCTCGCCTCAACTTCTCTTGCCTTATTCGCAATTGCTCCGGCTGACGGAACTTTTTTGCTTAATGTTTTTCCAAGCATGATTCTCCTCGGCATTGGCGGAGGAATGGCTTTTAATCCTTTAATGTTAAGTGCAATGAGCGATGTCTCACCGAAAGATTCCGGCCTTGCCTCCGGAATGGTCAACACCGCGTTTATGATGGGCGGCGCTTTGGGCCTCGCAGTCCTTGCTAGCCTTGCCGCATACCAAACCGAAAATCTCATCAGCGCCGGCGCCACCCAAAGCGCCGCCCTCCTATCCGGCTACCACGCCGCTTTCCTTGTTGGCGCACTTTTCGCACTCACCGCCGCATTGCTTGCGGCACTAAGATTAAAACCGGTTTCCACAAACCAGGAAGCTCCGCCCACCCATTTATAAAATCAGACGTCCAAATATGGTATTACTACGCCACCCAAAGCCGCAACCCAGCCATATTTGCCTGTACTATCCAGAGTTTTTAGTCCCAATTTCATTCCTGTTGTCGGCAGCATTTGAAGAGATGTCTTTGCAAACATTGCTCTATCACTCACAACCTTTCCGGCAACAGTCAGCTTTAGCAATCCTCTAAGTTTAGGAGTTAAAGTAAGCCCTTGCATCATTTGCCTTACTTTTGCCACACTGCCAAACAACATCAGACAACCAGTCAAAAAAGAAATTGCGGGCGCGGCCACGTCGGCTTTAGAAGAACTTTTGTAAGTAAACTTTAAAGTCTCAACAATATTTTTAAAATCTTCTTTAGACATTTTTCGCATCGTCTGAATACCCTTCCATGCTTCAATATAAGTTTCGGGATCAAAAAGACCAATAACACCTCGCACAGCAGATTCAATACCATTCATCGGAGCAGCTCCCAGTTTTTCTGCAGTGCTCAACTTCCCAACTTGTCCCGTCTGCCATCTCACAAACTTATCAGTATATGATTCTGGAAAAAGCATACTATAGACTTCATCCGCGGCCTTTTTCAGCTGTTTTTGTTCCTCCAGAGTCAAAGTAACCTGATCTAAGTTTACTTCACCATTCACAACTTCTATAAGTTCCATTTCTTTTTTCTCCATTGCTTCATTTTGCAAACTTTTAATTGTAGAATTCGTCAGCTTCGCCAAAAAATTATAATCCGAAATCGCCGAACGCAAAGAAGCC